>Ga0207664_10003095_pt1 | contig 11053 bp, 8 predicted proteins | sample LARL83metaG_FD_184349 | JGI IMG/M metagenome (GOLD analysis project Ga0207664, IMG submission 184349) | Corn, switchgrass and miscanthus rhizosphere microbial communities from Kellogg Biological Station, Michigan, USA - LAR L8-3 metaG... | ecosystem: Host-associated > Plants > Roots >...
TCGGGCACGCCCAGGCCGTGCAGCAAGGTCATCAGTGAAAACGCCTTCGCCGTCGGCTGCAGCTCGCGGCCCTCGCGGTGCACGTATTTCTCCTGGATCAGGCCCTCGATGATCTGCGCGCGGGTCGCCGGCGTGCCGAGACCCTTTTCGCGCATCGCCTCGCGCAGCTCATCGTCCTCGATCAATTTGCCGGCGCCTTCCATCGCCGAGAGCAGCGTCGCCTCGGAGAAGCGCGGCGGCGGCCGGGTCTGGCTGGCGACGACCTTGATTTCCTCGGTCGTCACTTTCTCATCTTGCCGGACCGGCGCGAGCGTCGCCTCGTCGCTGCCCTGCGCCTCCTTGCCGTAGACGGCGAGCCAGCCCGGCGAGACCAGCACCTTGCCCTCGGTCTTGAACGGCTCGCCGGCAACGCGCGTGATCCGCGTGGTCAACAGGTATTCGGCCGGCGGATAGAACACCGCGAGGAAGCGCTTGACCACCAGGTCGTAGAGCTTGGTCTCCAACTCGGAGAGGCTCTTCGGGCGCTGCAAGGTCGGGATGATCGCGAAGTGATCGGAGATCTTGCTGTCGTCGAAGATCCGCTTGTTTGGTTTCACCCATTTTTGTTTGAGGATCTGTCCGGCGAACCCGGCGTAGGCGTTGGACTCGCGCAGCGCTTCCATCGTCGCCTTGACGGTGGACAGATAATCCTCGGGCAGGGCGCGCGAATCGGTCCGCGGATAGGTCAGCGCCTTGTGCTTTTCATACAGCGCCTGGGCGAGCGACAAGGTGGTGCGCGCGGACAGGCCGAAGCGGCCGTTGGCTTCGCGCTGCAGGCTGGTCAAGTCGTAGAGCAGGGGCGCTGCCTGCGTCGACGGCTTGGTTTCCTCGGTGACCGTTCCGGGTTTGCCTTCGCAGCGCGCGGCGATCGCGCGCGCTTTGGCCTCTTCCCACAGGCGCTCGGCTCTCCGGTCGGGATCGTCGTCGGACTTTTTGAATTTCTCGTCGAACCAGCGCCCTTCGTACGGTCCGCCGGCGGCGCGGAACGTGCCCAGCACCTCCCAGTAGCCGCGCGGGACGAAGGCGCGGATTTTTTCCTCGCGCTCGACCAGGATCGCCAAGGTGGGCGTCTGCACCCTGCCGACGGTCGTCAGCTGGAAGCCGCCCGACCGGGAGTTGAACGCGGTCATCGCCCGCGTGCCGTTGATGCCGACCAGCCAGTCCGACTCCGACCGGCAGACGGCCGCGTCGGCGAGCGGGCGCATCGCCTCGTCGCTGCGGAGTTTCCCGAACGCATCGCGGATGGCGCCCTGCGTCATCGACTGCAGCCACAGGCGCCGGATCGGCTTGGTGTTCTTCGCGTACTGCGCGATGTTGCGAAAGATGAGCTCGCCCTCGCGCCCCGCATCGCAGGCGTTGACCAGCTCGCTCACATCCTTGCGCTTGAGGAGCTTGAGCAGCAGCCGCAAGCGCGCTTCCGATTTTTCGATCGGCTTTAGCGCAAATTGCGACGGGATCGCCGGCAGGTGGGCGAACGTCCACTTGCCGCGCTTGACCTCCTCGTCTTCGGGCATGCCGATCTCGAGCAGGTGGCCGATCGCCGACGACAGCAGGTAGCGGTCGCTTTCGAAGTAGTCGTCGTGGCGCGTAAAGCCCCCCAGCGCACGCGCCACGTCCGCGGCGACGGAGGGTTTTTCGGCAATGATCAGGCTCTTCGCCATGAGGCGTTTGCGCTTATCGGGCTAAAAAAAGAGGGCAGATGATAGCAAAGCCAAGTCGGTGGCACGGTCACTCGCTTGGCGCTCGATGGGCAATAACGCAGGCGGAGAAACCGGCGTGGGACGCCTATGTATCACATAACGCGCTGGAACGCTCCTCCCGGCAGCGGCGCGACCTGGCCTTCGAGCTCGAGCTCGACCAGCGCCACGGCGATCGCACTGGCGCTCAGTCCCGTGCGTTCGGCGAGCGCGTCCACGTCGGCCGGATCGTGGCCGAGCGCCTCGAGCACGCGTGCGGCATCGCCGTCGGCCGCGGTCGCGCTGCCCGCCGGCATCCGGTGGGAAGCCGCTACCGGCGCGAGCCCCAGCTCCTCGAGCACGTCCTGGGCTGTCTCGACAAGCTTGGCGCCTTCCTTGATCAGGCGATGACATCCTTTCGAAAACGGCGAATGAATCGACCCGGGTATCGCGAATACGTCGCGCCCTTGTTCCGCGGCAAAGCGCGCCGTAATCAACGAGCCGCTGTTGGGCGTCGCCTCGACGACCAGAACGCCGCGGGCGAGCCCGCTGATCACCCGATTGCGACGGGGAAAATTTCCGGGCAGCGGCGGCGTGCCCAGCGCGAATTGCGATAGCAGGCCGCCGTCTTCGGCCAGCCGGTGCGCCAGCGCCTTGTTGCTTGCCGGATAGATGCGGTCGATTCCGGTGCCGACAACCGCGACGCTGTTGCCGGCGCCGGCGAGCCCGCCGCGGTGGGCGGCGGCGTCGATGCCCTGCGCCAGTCCGCTGACGATGGTGAGCCCCGCGGCCGACAGCGCGGCGGCGAATGCTTGCGCGTTCTCGCGACCCTGCGGCGTTGCATTGCGGCTGCCGACGATCGCCAGCGCCGGCCGGTTCAGTAGCTCGAGCTTGCCCGCGTAGTAGAGCACCGGCGGCGGATCGCCGATCGTAAGCAGCGCGGCGGGGTATGCGGCGTCATCCCACGCCACCAGCGCGTGGCCGGCCTCGGCAAGCCAGGCGAGCGAGCGGCTGAGCTCGCCCGGGTCCGCGCCGTGCGCGATCGCCGAGGCGAGCTCGGCGCTTACCCATTTGCCGAGGCTCGCCCGCGGCGCCCCGAGCACTTCCGCGGGGCCGCCGAACGCCTTCAGCAGCACGACCAGCGCGCGGGGGGAAAGTCCCGGAATCCGTTGCAGGGACGCCCAGGCCTCGACGCGTGCGTCGATCTGCATCGCCGGACCGGCGGGGAGCGGGCGGTCGCTAGGGCTTGCGGGCGAGGTCGCCGGTCACGACCGGCTCCGACGCATTGAGCACGATCCCGTAGGCGACCTTGTCGAAGACCCGGAAGATGAACAACAGTCCCGAGCGCTCGGGCGGGATGTTCAAATAGCGCGTCGGCTGCAGCATGTCGCGCGTGGGGTCGCTGATGAAGCGCGACATGACGCTGGGCTCGGTCGACGGCCTCGGGTCGGGGATCACCGGCGTCGGATGGTAGATCGCCAGCACGGTGCCGACGTCCAGACCATCGCGCAGGCCGCGATCGACGGTGACCAGCGAGTTGCGTCCCACTTCGTGGGCGTCGCCATCCAGAGAAATGATGCGCCCGTCGACGGCCTTGTCCGGCGCGTGCGGCACGTAGTTGACCAGTTCCTCGCGCGGTGCCGGCAGCAGCATGTCATCCATCAGGATTTCTTCGCGCGCGGACGTGATCTCCATCCGGGCGACTTCGCCGAAACGGTCGACGCGGGCAGTGCCCAGGAAGCGCAGCTCGTAGCCCAGCGTTTCATTGCTGTCGTATGAGCGCAACACCTTGCCCGGACGGTAGATAAACCACTGCGTGCCCGCCTTTTCCTCGACGTTCACCGCGTAGACGAAATCGCCCTCGCCGCGCACGACCCGGTTGTCGTGTGCGGCGATGATCCTGGCCGCGCCCGGCACGCCGTCGCGACTGGTAGCGATGATCGGCTTGCTGAGGAAAGGGGCCAGGTCGGCGGCCGGTATCGTCGGAATCGCCTCGCCCTCGAGGTTCTCGACCCGGATCGACGGCGACAGACGCGCATTCGGACGCGGGCCGGCGGCTCGATTGAGCGAGAGACGCCAGTTGCCGTCGACCCGATCGAGGACGACGACATCGCCCGGATAGATCCAGTGCGGATTCTTGATCTGCTCGCGGTTCATCCGCCAGATCTCGGGCCACCGCCAGGGCTGCTTCAGGAACTTCGCGGAGATACCCCACAGAGTGTCGCCTTTTTGCACGGTGTACCGGTCCGGCCGGTTGTCCTGCAGCTGAAGATCGTCGGCGCGGGCGGCCGGCGAGGCGAGTGTCAGCGCGAGGAGCCCGGCCGAAAGCAGCAGGGGCGCTATGGTAGAATTCAGCCGCGAGTTTAGGCTCATGTGGCCTCTCCGGTACGGGTGTTGTGCGGGACTTGCAAACGTCCTAAACCGACGCAAAATAAGGGTTTAGGTCGGATTCTGCATCCCGAGTATTCATTTTGCAAGTAATTATGGTTCTGGACATCCTGGAGTACCCCGATCCCCGGCTGCGCAAGCATGCCGCCCCGGTCGCCGCGGTGACCCCCGAAATCCGTAAACTGGTCGCCGACATGGCCGAGACCATGTATGCCGCCCCGGGCGTCGGCCTCGCCGCGACCCAGGTCGACGTGCACAAGCGGATCATCGTCATCGACGTCAGCGAAGCGCGCGATGACCTCAAGGTTTTCATCAACCCGACGATCCTGGCCGCCGAGGGCGAAGCCGAGTGCGAGGAGGGCTGCCTGTCGGTCCCCGGCTACTACGACAACGTCAAGCGGGCCGCGCGAATCACCGTGCGGGCCCAGGACGAACGGGGCGACCCGTTCGAGCTTTCCACCGACGGTATGCTCGCCGTATGTATTCAGCATGAAATGGATCATCTGGTCGGCAAGGTCTTCGTCGATTACCTGTCGCCGCTCAAGCGCGCGCGGCTTGCGGCCAAGCTGAAAAAGAAGCAGCGGCTCGCGGGCTGATCCGGCGTGGCGGATGCGCTCCGAGTAGCTTTCGCCGGAACCCCACCGTTCGCCGCGACGGCGCTCGCGGCGATCCTCGACGCCGGCCACGACGTCGCGCTGGTCCTCACGCAGCCCGACCGCCCTCAGGGGCGCGGGCTTAAGCTTGCCCCGTCCGCAGTCAAGGCGCTGGCTATCGCGCGCGGCCTCCCGGTGCTTCAACCGCCGACCCTCAAAGCCGCTTCGCTGCCGGTCGGCCAGCGCATCGACGTACTGGTCGTGGCCGCGTACGGGCTGATTCTCCCGCCGCCGATGCTCGCGTGGCCGCGCCATGGCGCAATCAACATTCATGCCTCGCTGCTGCCGCGCTGGCGCGGCGCCGCGCCGATCCAGCGCGCTCTGCTCGCCGGCGACAGGGAGAGCGGGATCAGCATCATGCAAATGGACGCCGGGCTGGACACCGGGCCGGTCATCGAGCGCACGATCGTGCCGATCGCGCCGCGCGACACCGCTGGCGTGTTGATGGACAAGCTGGCCGCGGCCGGAGCCGGGGCGATCGTGCGCACGCTGGCCATGCTCGGAAACGCCGGCTTCCTCGCCGCGCAGCCGCAGGATGCGGCGGCGGCGAGCTATGCGGGCAAGATCGAGCGCGCCGAAGCCGCGATACGCTGGAACGACGACGCGGCGATGATCGACCGCGCCGTTCGCGCTTTCAATCCGAGCCCGGGGGCTTTCGCGAGGCTGCACGGCGCCGCGATCAAGATCTGGGCTGCCGAGCCCGCTCCAGGAAACCTCGGTCCCGCCGGCCGCATCGTCGCCGCCGACGACAACGGCCTGCTGGTCGCCTGCGGGCACGGCACACTGTGCGTGCGGGAGTTGCAGCGCGCCGGCGGCCGGCGGCTCTCCGCCGCCGCGTTTCTTGCCGGACATCCGGTGGCGGTCGGAACGAGTTTCGACGTGGGATCCGATTGAATTAGTCGCGCATCGCGACCATCTAAGGAACTCGGATGCCTCGCTGATGCGGGGACGGAGATGACGACCATGCTGGGCAACTGGTTCAAGACAGGTTTGTTGATGGCGGCGATCATGGCGCTCTTCGGCGTCGCCGGCGCGGCGATCGGCGGCGGCCAGGGGATGCTGATCGCGCTGCTGTTCGGCCTCGCCACCAATCTGTGGGCGTACTGGTTTTCCGATGCGATGGTGCTCCGGCTCTACAACGCCCGCGAGGTCGATGCGGCGACTGCGCCGCAACTCTACGGCGCGGTGCGCGATCTGGCCGCGCGGGCCCGCCTGCCGATGCCCAGGGTCTACCTGATCGACGAGGCGCAGCCCAATGCGTTCGCCACCGGCCGCAATCCGGAGCATGCCGCCGTCGCGGCGACGCGAGGAATCGTCGAGTTGCTCAACGCGCGCGAGCTCAGAGGCGTTCTTGCGCACGAGCTTACTCATGTCCGGAACCGCGACATGCTCACCTCGACGATCACCGCGTCGATCGCCGGCGCCATCTCGGCGCTCGCGCATTTCGGCATGTTCTTCGGTAACCGTGACGATGGCGAGCGCAACCCGCTGATGGCGCTGCTGGTGATGATCCTCGCGCCGATCGCCGCGGTGCTGATCCAGCTGGCGATTTCCCGGGGGCGCGAGTACGAGGCCGATCGCGGCGGCGCCGAGATTTCCGGCGACCCCGCGGCGCTCGCCGACGCGCTGGCGAAGATGGAGCGCTATACGAAGGGCTTGCCGCTGCCGCCGGCGGAAGAGCATCCGGCGACCGCACAGATGATGATCGTCAATCCGCTGCACGACGGAGGACTGGCCGGGCTGTTCAGCACCCACCCGCCGATCGAGGAGCGCATCCGCCGGCTGCTCGCACTCGCTTCGCAGTATCAGCGCGGATTGCAGCCGCGCTAGTGTCGGTGCGAATTATCGAGCGAATTTGCGGGACACGACACTAGTCGCGCGCCCCGCGATGGAGCGCGCGCAGCGGTCCGCGGCGAAGGTCGTCCGCCGCGTCCTCGCCGGCAATGCGTTTCCGGCCGTGCTGGCGGACTTGGCCTTGCCGCCGGGGGAGCGCGCGCTGGCGCACGAGCTCTCCTACGGCACGCTGCGCTTCCTCGGCGAGTCGCGTGCGATCGTGCACGCCCTGGCGGAGCGTCCATTGACCGACGCCAGTGTCGAAGCGCTGCTCTGGGTTGCGCTCTACCAGCTGATCCACACCGGCGCGCCGCCGCATGCGGTCGTCGACGCCGCCGTGCGTGCGACGGCGCAGCTCAAGCGCACGTCGGCGCGGGGTCTGACCAACGCGATCCTGCGCAATTTTCTGCGCCGCCGTGATGCGTTGCTCGGCGAGATCGCGACCGATCCCGAAGCGCGCTTCTCCTATCCACGCTGGTGGATCGACCGGGTGTTCGCCGAGTATCCGCAGCATGCCGCCGCGGTGCTCGACGCAGGCAATGCGCGGCCGGTGCTGAGCTTGCGCGTCAACCGCAGGCAGCTATCGCGCGAAGACTATCTCGCCGCGCTGCACGCGCAGGGCATTCGGGCGCACGCGATCGGCGAGGCCGGCGTCGTGCTCGACGAAACGGCTGTCGTGCCGGCGCTGCCGGGGTATGCCGACGGATGGTTTTCGGTGCAGGACCCCGGCGCCCAGCTCGCTGCACCGCTGTTGGAGGCGCAGGATGGCATGCGCGTTCTCGACGCCTGCGCCGCGCCGGGCGGCAAGACGACGCATCTGGCCGAGCTTGCCGCACTCGATCTGACGGCGCTCGACGTCGACGCCGCACGGATCGAGCGCGTGCGCGACAATCTTGCGCGCCTGGGCCTGGCTGCGCGGCTGGTCGCGGCCGATGCCGCCGAACCAGGCCTGTGGTGGGACGGCAATGCATTCGATCGCATTCTCGCCGATGTGCCATGCACCGCTTCGGGCATCGTGCGGCGGCATCCCGACGGCAAGTGGCAGCGCCGCGAGACCGATATCGCCGGGTTCGTCGCGCAGCAGCGTCGCCTGCTCGATGCGCTGTGGCCGTGCCTGAAACGCGGCGGCAGACTGCTCTACTCGACCTGCTCGATATTCGGCGCCGAGAACGGCGATCAGATCGCTGCGTTCCTCGAGCGCCACCGCGATGCGTTGCGCATTCGACTCACATTGCCGGCGGACTGCGCCGCGATCGACGGTCAACTCTTGCCAGCCGCCCCGGGCGCAGCGCACAATCACGACGGGTTTTTCTACGCCCTCCTGCAAAAGAGCTGAGTCTTTCCGGAAGGATCGCGCGGCTCGCCGCTCCCGTCCATGCGCCGCATTCTCGCCGGCCTGCTGTGCCTGATGGCTTTGCTGTCCTCGCCGGCGGCAACGATCGCGCACGCCGATACGATCGGCGTCAAATCAGCCGAGCTGCTGCCCGAGGACGAAAGCTACGTCCTGAATGCGCAGTTCGACCTCGCGTTCAATCCGACGCTCGAGGAAGCGCTGCAAAAGGGAGTCTCGCTCTATCTGGTCCTCGAGTTCGAGCTCGTGCGTCCGCGCTGGTATTGGCTCGATCAGAAGGTGGTGCAGATGTCGGTGCAATACCGCCTGACCTACAACCCGCTGACCCGCCAGTACCGCGTGACCAGCGGACTCCTGGGCCAGCAGTTCGATTCGCTCGATGAGGTCGAGCGCCTGCTTTCGCGCGTGGTGTCGCGACCGGTCGTCCGCAAGGACGCGCTGTCCCCCGGTGAGCGGTACGAAGCGGCCGTTCGCCTGCGCCTCGATGTCGCGCAGTTGCCGAAGCCTTTCCAGATCAACGCGCTGGCCTCGCGCGACTGGTCGCTGCAATCGGAGTGGTTTCGCTGGAGCTTCACCCCGTGAGCAGGATTCTGGCGCCGCGTGCGTTGCGCTACGTGCTGCTGGCGTGCGCCGTCCTGGGCACGGTGTTCCTGTTCCTGCTCGCCACCGCGAGCGCGAATACCGCGCTCTTCGCCAGCAACTACAACCTCCTGCTGGTGCTCAACGGCGCGATGGTCGCGCTGCTGATGGGGCTGGTCGGATACCAGCTGTGGCGGCTGCGCAAGAATCTCAAGGCTGGCGTGTTCGGTTCGCGACTCGCGATCCGCCTGGTGCTCCTCTTCGCGCTGGTCGCCGTGCTGCCAGGCGCGCTGCTTTACGGGGTGTCGGTGCAGTTCCTCGGCAAGAGCATCGAATCGTGGTTCGATGTGCGCGTCGACAAGGCGCTCGAAGGCGGATTGAATCTCGGGCGCGGCGCCCTCGACTATCTGCTGAAGGAAACGACCAACAAGGCTTCCCAGCTCGCGCTTACCCTGCAGGAAGGCGATGCGGCCAGCATGCCGCAACGGCTCAATCGCGCCAGCGAGCAGGCCGGAATATACGAGGCGTCGCTGTTCACCTCTAGCGGCGGAGTCCTGGGCGTCGCCGGCATTTCGGGCTCGACGCTGACCCCGGAGCCGCCGCCGGCGCAGGCGCTGCGGCGTGCGAGGCTGCAGCAACCGTACTCGGCGATCGACCAGACCACCGACCAGGGGATGCTGCTGCGGGTCGTCGTCCCGGTCAACACGTCCGATCCTGGGGAGCCGCTGCGGCTGCTGCAAGTCGTCGAGCCCGTGCCTCGGCAATTGCAGCTCGATGCCGAGAAAGTGCAGGCCGGCTACCGCGACTATCAGGAGATAACATTTTCCCGCGTTGCGCTGAAGCGCCTGTATGCGCTCACGCTGACCTTGACGCTGCTGCTCGCGCTTTTTTCCGCGCTCGGACTGGCCGTCGTGCTCTCCGAGCAGGTCAGCGGACCGCTGGGTCTTCTCGCCGAGGGCACGCGCGCTGTCGCGCAAGGCGACTTCAGCCGCCGGCATCCGGTGCAGAGCCGCGATGAGCTCGGTGTCCTCACCGAGTCGTTCAATACGATGACCGCGCAGCTGGCCGAAGCGCAGCAAAAGACCGAGGAGAGCCGGAACGCGATCGAAACGGCCAATGCCTATCTCGAAAGCATTCTGTCCAACCTATCGGCCGGCGTGCTCGCATTCGACAGTGCGTTTCGGCTGCGGACCGCGAACCCGAGCGCCGCGGTGATCCTGCAGCAGCCTCTGGCAGACTTGATCGATGCGGCGCTTTCCGACTGGGGACGCCGCCTTCCGGCGCTCGCCGGCTTTGCCGAACTGGTGGCCGACGGATTCCGGGGCGGGCGCGATGGCCAGTGGCAGCGGCAGGCCGAGGTCACCGTGTCGAATCACAGCCGCGTGCTGCTGATGCGCGGGTCGAGGCTGCCTGGCGAACCGGTCGCCGGCTTTGTCGTCGTCTTCGATGATGTGACCGAGCTGGCCGAGGCGCAGCGCGATGCCGCCTGGGCGGAGGTTGCGCGCCGCCTCGCGCACGAGATCAAGAATCCGCTTACGCCGATACAGCTGTCTGCCGAGCGGCTCGCCGTCAAGCTCGGCGGCAAGCTTGCGCAGGCCGATGAGGAGGCGCTGGCCCGCGCGACGCGGACGATTGTCGCGCAGGTGGGCGCGATGAAGCATATGGTCGACGATTTCGCCATCTACGCCAGGCAATCGCGCCCGGGAAGGATGCAGCCGGTCGACATCAACGCGCTATTGCTCGACGTACTCGGTCTGTACGAAAATCTGCGGCCCTATGTCTCGCTCCACTTGGCGGAAGGCGATCCGGTCATACACGGCGAGCCGACACGGTTGCGTCAGGTGATCCACAATCTGCTCCAGAATGCCATCGATGCTCAGGCGGAATCGCCCGACCCCGCGTACGATATCGGCCTCGAGGTGCGGGGCGACGAGGTGGCGTTGTCGATCGGCGATCGCGGCGGCGGATTTCCCGACGATGTCGTGCGCCGCGCATTCGAGCCGTATGTCACGACCAAGGCGAAGGGGACCGGCCTCGGCCTGGCGATCGTCAAGAAGATCGCCGAGGAGCACCATGGACGGGTAACCATCGAGAACCGATCTCCGCACGGGGCGGTGGTGACCTTGTACTTGCCGTTCAAAGGAACCAACACGTGATGCCGCAGCAGAAAGAAATTCTGATCGTCGACGACGAGGTCGGCATCCGAGAGCTGTTGTCCGAGATTCTGCAGGACGAGGGATATCAAGTCAGCGTTGCCGAAAATGCCGGCGAGGCGAGAAGTTACCGGCTGCGCACACAACCCGCGCTGGTGCTGCTCGACATCTGGATGCCGGACACCGACGGCGTGACGCTGTTGCGCGAGTGGGCGGCGAACGGCCAGCTGACGATGCCCGTCGTAATGATGTCAGGCCACGGGACGATAGAAACCGCGGTCGAGGCAACGAAAGTCGGGGCGTTCGATTTTCTCGAAAAGCCGGTCGGGCTCCAAAAGCTGCTGTCGACGGTAACCCGCGCGTTGAAGACTGCCGCCGGTC
>Ga0207664_10003098_pt1 | contig 11047 bp, 10 predicted proteins | sample LARL83metaG_FD_184349 | JGI IMG/M metagenome (GOLD analysis project Ga0207664, IMG submission 184349) | Corn, switchgrass and miscanthus rhizosphere microbial communities from Kellogg Biological Station, Michigan, USA - LAR L8-3 metaG... | ecosystem: Host-associated > Plants > Roots >...
TTGTCGAAGGTAAGCTGCACGACGTGCTTAACCCCATTGCCTAGGTTGCACGTGCTCGTGCTTGGTTGTCCCGTCTCGCTTGCCGACCCGGACGCCGCCGCGTGCGCTGGCCCGGACGAGCCGGCGACGGCCACCCCGGCCAGCAGCACGGCAGCGCCGGCAAGGGCCGGGAACCACCTGGCTGACTTAACACGATTCATGGTTTTTCCTCCCGGTGGACCACCATGACACGCCGGGAATGGCAAGATAAATGTCCGCTCGGTGACCAATTAGAAAATTCTGCGGGTAAATTCTGAGTATTGTCAGAGTTTGTTCTCAGTGCTGCGCGCAAAAGATTTCGGCGCGTCTCGGGGCGGGTTAACGGCGGGCACGGATAGCATTCGGGTTACTTATGAGAATTACGCCCAGTAATCGTATTGTCACCATCGCCGCAGGGGCCGCGCTCGCCGCCGGGGCGGCGCAGGCGTTGGCCACGCATGCGGGTACTGGCAGCCGCCCGGCGGGCGACGCCGTCCGGCAGGCTGCCACCAGCGTGGCCGCGCAGGCCGCGACCATCCGGTACTGGACGACCGCCCGAATGGCCGCCGCGCAGCCTGTATGCCCGGGCGGTCAGCCCAGTTCGTTGATCTGACGGGCCAGCGCGAAGTCCTTGTCGGTGAGCCCGCCCTCCGAGTGGGTACTCAGGGTGAGGGTCACCTTGTTCCACGAGATGAAGATGTCCGGGTGATGGTTGGCGCGCTCGGCGAGGAAGCCAACCGCGTTGACGAACAGCAGTGCGTCGCGGAAGTCCTTGCGGGTCACAGTCTGCGTGAGCTGTGCGTCGTCCACCTGCCAGCCGGGAGTTTCCGCGAGCCCGGTGGCCACTTGTTCAGGGGTGAGAGTCGCCATGCCCTCTCCATACCCGGTCGCCGCTAGGATCAGGCTGGTGACCTCGACTGTACGGGCTACGCCCCTGCTTACCGTGCACGAGCGGCTCGGTGCGACCATGACCGAGTTCGCTGGCTGGCGCATGCCACTGCGCTACGGCAGCGAGACGAGCGAGCACATCGCCGTGAGGACCAACGCGGCACTGTTCGACCTGTCCCATATGGGGGAGATCGCGGTGACCGGGCCCGGTGCGGGCGAAGCGCTCGACTATGCCGTCTGCGGGTGGCCGTCGCGCCTTTCCGTCGGCCGCGCGCGGTACACGATGATCTGCGCGCCCGACGGCGGCATCCTCGATGACCTGATCATCTACCGGCAGGCACCAGAACGGTTCCTTGTCGTCGCCAACGCGGCCAACACGTCCGTGGTACTCAGCGCACTGCAAGAACGGTGTTCCGGTGGTGCGGTAATCACCGACGAGTCCGAGGTCACGGGGCTTATCTCAATCCAGGGACCGAACGGAATCGGCTTTCTGTCCTCCCTCACCAACCTGCCCCTCGATGAGATGGCGTATTACTCAGGTGCCTACGGCACGGTAGCGGGGCGAGAAGCGTGGATCGCCAGGACCGGGTACACCGGCGAGGACGGTTTCGAGATCTTCTGCGCCCCTGGCGACTGCGTGCCGATCTGGGACGCGCTGTATGGCCTGGCCGACGGCGGTCTTCCGGTGGCCGGCCTTGCGGCCCGCGATACGCTGCGGCTTGAGGCCGGAATGCCGCTGTACGGCAACGAACTCGGCCCGGACGTTACCCCTTATGAGGCAGGGCTCGGGCGCGTGGTGCGACTGGACAAGCCAGGCGATTTCGTTGGCCAGGCAGCGCTCGCCGCACGGGCGGAAGAGGGCCCGCGGCGCACGCTTATCGGCTTGATCGGCAAGTCCCGGCGGGTGCCAAGGCACGGCTACGCGGTACTGTCGGACGCTGGCGAGCCGGTCGGCGTGGTGACCAGTGGTGCCCCGTCCCCAACCCTTGGCGTGCCAATCGCGATGGCGTATGTATCCGGATCTCCGACCGGTCCGTTCGGGATCGATGTGCGGGGAAAGACAGAGCCGGCCGAGGTGACCGGCCTGCCGTTTTACGACAGGAGAAAGTGACGATGGCCGTTCCCGCGGAACTGCGGTACACGCAGGAGCACGAATGGATCGCGATCGAGGGTGGCACTGCCACGATCGGGATCACTGACTACGCGACGCAGCAGCTCGGCGATGTCGTGTACGTATCGCTTCCCGAGGTCGGAGCAGCCGTGACGGCGGGCGAGCCGTGCGGTGAGGTCGAGTCGACGAAGTCCGTGAGCGACCTGTACTCCCCCGTTGATGGCGAGGTGATCGAGGTCAACGAGGAACTCGACGACGACCCCGGGCTGATCAACGCCGAGCCGTACGGGCTCGGCTGGATGTTCCGGGTCCGGGTCGCCGACGGACAGAGCGTCGGGGCGGACCTGCTCTCACCCACCGAGTACGACGCTCTGACCAAGTCGGCCGGCTGACCTCTACTTGCGCAGCTTGCGCCAGACGAGGTAGCAGGTAACGCTCACGGCGGCCAGGGTTACCGCGCCGCCGATGAGCGGGTCGACTTGGCTGAGCCGCTCCTTGGCGCGGTCTGTCGTGCGCTTTACGACGTTTGCAGGGGTCACCCGGTCGGCGATCTCGTCGATCGTGCGAGCGAGGTTGGCGCGGGTGCGCTCGATCTCACCAACTAGGGCGCTTGGCGGGAGCTTTTCGACGTCCCTGTCCCTGATCTCAATGTCGGTCTCAGCCATGTCCGTACTGTATTACCTGCGGGGGGCGACCCCCCTGCGCCCCCCGGCATGAGGGGACTTCGTCCCCCCATATCCCCCTACGGGAGGGCTCGCAAAAGCGCTCGCCCCCCGCGCCGTGGCTGGGGTTAAAGCCTGTGGTTGCTGTCGGCAGGCGGCCCAAAGGCCGGGCCGCCTCGCGCTGTGGTGCCGTTGAAGATCAGTGGTTGCTGTCGCAGGCGATCCAGAACCCGGATCGCCTTCGGCTGGGGTTAGGGGGTTTCTTGTTTCTGAAGGTATCTATAGTGATAGATCTCTATCAATTGGGCTTACGCCCTGTATAGATTATCGATATTAATCAATATTTGGCGATGTCAAGATTTGGCGCTATTAGCGGCAAACACGCCGCATCGCGGCAAGTGCCTTCATTACTCTCATGGAAGTAATGAGGGGAGAACCCATGCGGCTCATTAATAAACTTAGATACTGCCTGATGGCGGCCATTCCGGTGGTCGCCCTCGCTGCCTGCTCAAGCAGCGGCAGCGGCAGCGGCGTAGCGAGCGGCCCGGCACCCGAGGTGCCCACCATCACCATCGACGCGGTGCCAACGGCCGACGCGGCCGGGCTCTACATCGCCCAAGACGAGGGCTACTTCGCCCAGCAGGGGCTGAAGGTCAACATCGTCGGCATCAACGGCGGCGAGTACGGGATCGGCAACCTGCAGACCGGCAAGGCCGATCTTGTCGAGGGGAACTACGTCTCGTTCATCCTCGCTCAGATCGAGGGAAAATTCGCGGCCCCCAACCCGAACAATCCAACGCAGTTGGAGGCCAGCAAGCCCATCGACATGCGGATGATCGCCGACTCGTCGCAGATGCAGGCGGGCAACCAGGCGCTCTACGTCATGCCGTCCTCGGGCTACAAGACGGTCAAGGACCTGGTTAAGGGCCACGTATCGGTCGGCGTCAACACGCTGCACAACATCGGCAGCGTCCTGCTCGGCTCGCTGCTGGCCTCGAACGGCTACAAAGTGGCCGCGCTGAATCAGTCACCGCAGATCCTTCCGATGATGCCTAAGCTGCTGGACGCCGGCACGATCAAGGCCGCCTGGCTTCCCGAGCCGTTCGCCACGGAGGCGGAGCAGGAGTACGGCGCGGTGCAACTAGCCGACTTCAACCAGGGCTCGCTGCAGAACTTCCCCATCGGCACGATCGTCGGCACCAACGCCTGGGTGTCAGCGCACCCGAACACGATCGCCGCGTTCCTTCGCGCCTATGACGAGGGCCAGCAGAGGGCGGACACTGACCGCGCGGCCGTGGAGTCCGCGCTCGTCAAGCACACCGGCGTGTCGCAGGAACTTGCCGCCACGATGACGCTCGACACCTACCCGCTGGCGATGGACGTCCCGGTGATGCAGCGGGTGCCTGACGCCATGTACGAGTTCGGCGTCATCACGAAGCCGTACGACATCACGAAGATGATCGCGCAGCAGCCCGACGAGATCACCAAGTAGCGCCCGCCTAGCGCTGGCCCCTCTCCGCCGCACGCTCGCGGCGGTGCATCGCGAACGGCCCGGTTCCAGCACGGAACCGGGCCGTTCTGCGCTCCCGGTTGCGGGCGACCTGCCCTTTCTGCGGCAATAACCCTGATTAGCAGCTTCGGGTGCAATTGTCGCGATTTGCCGGTCAAGCAGCCTTAAGCTCCGCGTATCGCACCAAGCAGACATTTAACGCAAAGGACAAAGCGCGGTGAAGAGCTGACGCAATTCCACTAGGGTCGGCCCCAGATAGCCAAGGGGGCTTCCAAAATGATGAGTAGGACATTGTCCTATTTGGGTGCGGCCATTGCGGCCATTGCGGCTGCGGGGACGCTGGCTGGCTGCTCGGTCACTGCTGGCACCGCAAGCGCAGCAATCGGCTCAACGCTGGAACAGCGCACCATCACCGTCGACTCTGTACCGGCCGCCGAAGAAGCCGGGCTTTACGTCGCACAGGCACAAGGGTTTTTCGCACAGCAGGGCCTGACCGTCAAGATCAATAGCGTTACTGGCGGCGAGGCGGCCATTCCTAACCTGCAGACCGGTCAGGCGCAGCTGGTCGCGGGTAATTACGTGTCGTTTATCCTCGCGCAAATGAGCGGGTCGTTTAATGCCAAGCCCGTCGACCTGCGGATTGTCGCCGCAGGGGCCGAGATCGAGCCGGGAACCGAGGCGCTGTACGTGATGCCGGGCTCGAAGTACCAGACCGTGGCCGAGCTGGCCAGGGCCCACGCCAAGATCGGGCTCAATACCCCGAACAACATCGGGGACGTGATGGTCGGCGCGGTGCTCGCGCAGGCCGGTTACAAGCTGAGCGACATCAAGCAGGTCACTCCCAAAGCGGGGTTCCCCGCCCTGCTGTCGATGCTGCCAGCCGGGCAGGTTGACGCCGCCTGGCTGCCCCAGCCGCTCGGCGAGATGGCCGAGCAGCAACTGGGGGCGACACCGATCGCCGACTTCGACCAAGGGTCGCTGCAGAACTTCCCGTTCACCGGCTACATCGGCAGCGCCCAGTGGGTGAAGTCGCACCCGAACACGGTGGCCGCGTTCCTGAAGGCGCTGAACGAGGGCCAGCAACTCGCTGACACCGACCGCCAGGCCGTGGAGGCGGCAATGGAACAGTTCACGGGGATCAAGCCGATCGTCGCCGCCACGATGGCGATCGACAGCTACCCGCTTGCGATGGACGTGCCGCAGTTGCAGCGCGTTGCCGACTCTATGTACGAGTTCGGCCTGACACCAGGCGCGAAGGGCCCTTACCAGATCCAGAACATGATCGCATCCGAGCCCGGCCTCATCCCCAAGTAACGCCCGGCACGAGTGGGCCATTTTTCGTAATTCGACAACCTTGTTATTAGATGCTGGTTTATCCTTCCTGGGCACGGGTGATCTGTGGCTAGCTCAGTGAGGTGTTCAGTTGACCGGCATGCGTAGGTGGGGGCGCGCGACAGCGTCTGTGGCGGCGTTGACGACGGTGGCCGCGCTCGCGGCGGGCTGTTCGTCTTCCTCGAGCTCCACCGCAGTCGGCGGCACCGCGCTGGAGCGCACCCTCCCGACGGACTTCGGCGCGGCGGAGAAGACCACGCTGAACGTCGGCGTGGTGCCCGCCATGGACTCGGCGGGGTTCTTCATCGCGCTCCACGACGGGCTGTTCTCCAGGGAAGGCTTGACGATCAAGTACTCCCCCGCGACCAGCTCGGAGACCGCGGTGGCGCAGCAGGTCGCCAAGAACCCCACGCTTGACATCTCCGGCGGTAACTACGTCTCGTACATCAACGAGGCGGCGCTCGATCACCAGCCGATCGAGCTGGTCGCCGAGGCGTCGATCATGCAGCAGGGCGCGCAGACCATCTTCACGATGCCCACCTCCAAGATCAAGACGCTGTCGGAGCTCAAGGGCAAGCTGGTGGGCGTGAACGCGCCGGGCAACATCGACTACCTGCTCGGCGTCTCCGTGCTCCAAGAGAACGGCGTCAACCCGACCTCGGTGAAGTTCCCGACCGCCCCGATCCCGTTCCCGCAGATGGGTGGCATGCTCGCGTCTGGCCAGGTCTCCGCCGCGATCCTGCCCGAGCCGTTCGCCAGCCAGGCTGAGCAGCAGTACGGCGCGGTGCCACTCGCGGACCTGAACCAGGGCGCCACGGCAGACTTCCCCGTCGAGGGGTACGTGGTTACCAAGCAGTGGGCGCAGCAGAACCCGAACACGCTCAAGCGGTTCCTCGCCGCGCTTGAGATCGGCCAGGAGATCGCCGACACCGACCGTGCCGCCGTCGAGCAGGCCTTCGAAGCGATCAACGGGCCGAAGAACGGCCAGGTCACGGCAGGAATCGGGGCCGTCATGGCGCTCGACACCTACCCGATCGGCATTGACAAGACCCGGCTCCAGCGCGTCGCGGACGTTATGTACCAGTTCGGCCTGCTGAAGGCGCGGTTCGACGTCTCCAGCATGCTGATGCCGTCGTCGAGCTTTAACTTCAACCAGTTCTCCTCGTCCGGCTCGTGATGCATGGCCGGGTAAAGTCCGGCTCGTGGATCAGTTCGGCGTTATCGTTCTCGTCGTTGGCCTGGCCGGGACGGCGGCCGTGCTGTCCAACCGGCTCAGCGCCCGGCTCCGGGTGCCTGCCCCGGCGTTCTTCCTCGTGGCGGCGGTCATCGCGGCGCAGTTGTGGCCGAACGCGACTGCGCTGCCAGGGATCACGGTGGAACGGGTCGTCACTGTTGCGCTGGCGATCATCTTGTTCGACGGCGGGATGCACATCGGCCGGCGGCGATTCCGCACCGCCGCGGCGGCCATCGTCTGGACTGGGGTCGCGGGGACGCTGGTCACCGCTGCGGCCACCGCAGTGGCCGCACGCTACGTCGCGGGGATGGAGTGGCGCCTCGCACTCCTGGTCGGCACCGCCGTGGCCGCGACCGACCCCGCCGTGGTGTTCTCCGTGTTCGGCCGACGGGAGATCGCAGGGCGTACCGGGGTGCTGCTTGAAGGCGAGTCCGGGGCCAACGACCCGGTTGGGATCGCGCTCCTCGCGGCTTTCCTCGCCGCGCACGGCGGGGCGGGTAGCGTTGCCTGGCACGTGGTGACCGAGTTCGCCTTGCAGATGGCCGTCGGGGTGGCGGTCGGCGTGGGCGGCGGGCTCGCACTGCTCGCGTTCATGCGCCGGGTCCCGCTCCCGAGCGAAGGCCTGTACTCGCCCCGGGTGCTCGCCAGCGTGCTTGTCATCTTCGGGCTCGCCACGGTCGCCCAGGGATCCGGGTTCCTGGCGGTCATGGTGGCCGGCATCGTCATCGGCGACGAGCCCGCCCCTTACAAGCGGGAGATCGAGCGCTTCCATTCGTCGCTCGCGTCGCTGGCGGAGATCGTCGCCTTCGTCATGCTCGGCCTGACCATGCGGCTGTCCGAGTTGGCCAGCGCGTCAGCATGGGCGGAAGGCCTAGCCCTTGCCGCCCTGCTCGCGTTTGTGATCCGCCCGGTCCTCGTGGGCCTGATCTCCCTGCCGCTGCGCTTCACCGTGCCGGAGCGGGTCTTCTTCCTGTGGACCGGCCTCAAGGGAGCGGTCCCCATCCTGCTCGGCATGGAAATCGTGGACTCTGGCACCTCCGGCGCGGCCCGTGCCTACCAGGTGATCTTCGTCATCGTCGGTTTCTCGGTCATCGTCCAGGGCGGCCTGGTCCCCACGCTGGCGCACCGCCTGCACATCCCGCTGCGGACCATCGAGCCGGAGCCCTGGTCGCTCGGCGTCCGCTTCAGCGAGGAACCAGAGGGCCTGCACCGCTACCACGTGGCCGCGGGCTCAGCCGCCGACGGCACTTCCATCGCCGACCTCCCCTGCGGCGAAAACGCCTGGGTCAGCCTGGTCATCAGGGGAGGAGTCCTGCTCCCCGTCGGAAGCGACACCATCCTCCGCGCTGACGACGATGTCCTCATCCTTGCCGAGCCTGACGAGTCCGTGGCCCTAGAAAGCTGCTTCACCACTCCGGCGCCAGCGGAGCAAACAAATGCAATAACCGATAAGGAGGACTAAGTGCGGGCGGGGGGATTCGAACCCCCACAGTGTTGCCACCAACAGGACCTAAACCTGCCGCGTCTGCCATTTCGCCACGCCCGCGGAACCCGGCCGACCAACCAGCCGGCGTCGGGAGAGTGATGCGGGCTGGGGTCAGCCGCATCCGTTGAGAATCTTACTTGTTTTCTTAGATTCCTAGGTCCTTGCGAAGGCGGTCTACGTGGCCGGTCGCCTTCACCGCGTAGAGGGCCTTTTCGATCTTGCCCTCCGGGTCGATGATGAACGTCGAGCGGATGACGCCCATGATCGTCTTGCCGTAGTTCATCTTCTCGCCGTAGGCACCGTAAGCCGTCAGGACGCTCTTGTCCGGGTCGGACAGGAGCGGGAACGTGAGGTGCTCCTTGTCGCGGAACTTCGCTAGCTTTGCGGGCGCGTCCGGGGAGATCCCCAGGACCGTGGTGCCCGCGGCGCTGAGGTCAGGCATGGCGGCGGTGAAGTCGCAGGCCTCCTTGGTGCAGCCGGGAGTCATCGCTGCCGGGTAGAAGTAGACGATCACCCGCTGGCCGCGTAGCCCAGACAGCGACACCTGGTTGCCGTCGGCATCGGGCAGCGTGAAGTCCGGTGCCTCGTCACCTGCCGCGAGCCGTGTTCCGGTCACTGTCGCCTCCATTGTCGGGTCGTCCCATCAGAGCTCAAACGCTATCGCAACGATCCTGTCCTCGTTTGCGACACCCGGGTACGCTCGCAAGCGCGCGGGTCGGCGGGTTACGGGGTCTTTTAGCCGACCGCGCACGGGGTAGCTGAGCGCCGGCAGCCCGTTGACCGTCAGGGTCGGGCCTTGGAGGTTCTGATGCAGATTGGTTCTTCCCGTTTCCCCCTTTACGCCGGAGTCGCACTGATCGCCGCGGCGGCCGTCACCGGCTGTGCCGCAATCTCTAGTACCGGAGGTGGCGGGTCTTCCGCCTCAGCCGCAGCCAGTCCACTGACCGAGGTCAAGCTCGCCGCGCAGACGTCGACGAAGGCCAACTCCTTCACCGGGACGATGAGCATGAGGCTGACCGCCACGCCGGGCGCATCTAGCACAGACGGGATCACCGGTGACACCAGCATGACCGCGACGTTCGCGGAGCAACTGCACCCGTCCTTGCTGGCCAGCGTGAGTGTCGGAACGCTGACTTCGGCCGGGAAGTCACTGCCCGGCGGCCTCACTGAGATCATCACGCCGTCCGCGTTCTACCTGAAATGGCCCTACCTCACCCAAGCGGCCCACCTGAGCAAGCCTTGGGTGGTCGTGCCGGTCTCCGCCGCCAGCAAGAGCACCGGGATCGACCTCAGCCAGCTCGTGAACCAGGCGACCAGCAACTCCCCGCTCACCCAGACGCAGCTGTTCGCGGACGCGACATCCGTGCGTCAGGTCGGCACCGGGACCGTCGACGGTGTCCCTGTTACCGAGTACACGGGGACGGTGCCCATCAGCAAGGCGGTTTCCCGTCTTTCGGGCAGCGTCAAGACCCAGTTGCAGCAGCGGATCGCGGCGGCCGGCTTCACCACCGAGACGTTCACCGTGTGGATCGATGGCCAGCACCTGACCCGCAAGGCCATCGTTACCGTAGACGGCACGTCCCTGCGCGAGACCGTCACCCTGACGATTACCAGCATCAACCAGCCGGTCAACGTCACGGCGCCGCCGGCGAGCCAGACGACGCCGGTGCCGGACAACCTCGGCTAAGGACGGTTAAGGGCGCTCCGCCAGCTCCGGCGGCAGCAGCTCCGGCGGGACGGTCTGGTACGTGACCGGACGGAGCCAGCGGTCGATGGCAGTGCCGCCCACGGAGGTCGTCGGCGCGGTCGTGGCTGGGTACGGGCCGCCATGAGTCATGGCCGGGGCGACGGCGACGCCCGTAGGCCAGCCGCCGAAGATGACGCGGCCCGCGAAGCGGGACAGGCGGGCGAGCCAGGCGGCGGCACCTGGCTCGCCGGACTCGGCGTGCAGGGTCGCGGTGAGGTTGCCGCCGAGGCGGGTCAGCACGGCCTCGGCGTCGGCCGCGTCGCGGTAGCGGACGAGCACGGTGACCGGACCGAAGCACTCCTCAAGCAGTTCGCTGCTGACGTCGACGGCATCGACTTCGAGTAGCCCCGCGCGGACGGCCTGCGGTGCGTCATCCGTGGGCGCGGCGGCGGCCGCCGCGAGGGTCCGGACGCCGGGTGCAGCTGCTCGCGCAGCGAACCCGGCGAGGAAGTGCTCGCGCATCCGCGCGTCGAGCAGCGCGCCAGGCGCGGCGGTCGCCGCGGTGTCGGAAGCCGTCTTGGTGAGCGCATCGCCAACAGGCCCCGCAGGAACAAGGACCAGGCCAGGCTTGGTGCAGAACTGCCCCTGGCCGAGGGTGTAGGAAGCGACCAGCCCGGCAGCGATTTCATCGGGGCGGGTCTCTGCCGCCTGCTCGGTGACAACGACCGGGTTCAGGCTGCCGAGCTCACCGTAGAACGGGATCGGGTTCGGCCGGGCGGCGGCGAGGTCGAAGAGGGCGCGTCCGCCGGGAATCGAGCCGGTAAAGCCGACGGCAGAGATCAACGGATGCTGTACCAGGTCAGCTCCGGCCTGGTAGCCGTGCACCAAGACGAGGACGTTCGCGGGGAGCCCAACCTGCTCGGCGGCGGCCCTGATGGTCGCCGCCGCCAGCTCACTGGTCTGCGGGTGGTCCGGGTGCGCCTTGACGACCACGGGGCAGCCCGCAGCGAGGGCGCTCGCGGTGTCCCCGCCCGGAACACTGAACGCGAACGGGAAGTTGGACGCGGCGAACACCGCCACCGCACCGATCGGCACCTTCCACCGCCGCAGCGCGGGTCG
>Ga0207664_10003099_pt1 | contig 11045 bp, 11 predicted proteins | sample LARL83metaG_FD_184349 | JGI IMG/M metagenome (GOLD analysis project Ga0207664, IMG submission 184349) | Corn, switchgrass and miscanthus rhizosphere microbial communities from Kellogg Biological Station, Michigan, USA - LAR L8-3 metaG... | ecosystem: Host-associated > Plants > Roots >...
GCGCCGGGTCTTCGACCCTGCTACCCGCCGCTGGGTCCGGCCGGCCGCGATGTCATGGGATGAACTCTGGGAGCGGGTGCCCCGGTTCCGGCGGATCTGGCGCGTCTGCACCGTCATCTGGGGCACTGCCATCCTCGCCGACGCGGTCATTCGCGTCGCGATGGCCTGGACGCTGCCCGTCAGCATCATCCCTGCCCTGGGCGGGGCGCTGTGGCCCGTCACCTTCGTCGTGCTGCAGGTCCCGACCAACGTCTACTTCGCCCGGTCCGGCTTCTGGCGCATCCTGCTGAGCGGTGACGTGGCGGACCCGCCTGCCGCCAGGCCGTAGGCGAGGCCGGTCACGTCACGTCGCGGCGGCGGGTCTGGATGATGCCGGCCGCGGTGAGGGCGAGCCCGTACCCGGCCATGATGACCGCGCCGACCCACTGGGGCGGGGCATGCGGGAACGCGCGGCCTGAGGTGATCATGACCTGCGAGGCGACCGCGGGCGCGATGACCCGGGCGCTGAACAGCCAATCTTGATGGACAGCGTCGTAGACGAGCTGGGAGACGGCCGCCACCGCCGCGAAACCGCCGACGAAGCAGACCAGCCCCACCACGATGGCGACCGCCTGGCTGCGGATGACCGCGCCGAGGCCAAGCCCGAAGGCGGCCCACAGGGCGAACGCCGGGAGGCTCAGCGCCACTGAGCGCGTCACGACGGCCGCGGTCAGCGGCACGCTGAGGTGCTGGCTGCTGAGGAAGACAGGGGTAACGACAGCGTTGACGACCGTGGCGATGAGCCAGAACAGCGCTCCGAAGGACGTCGCCGCCGCAAGCTTGGCCGCGATGATCCGCCCCCGGTGCGGGACGGTCAGGAACGTGGTCGTCACCGTCCGGTTCACGTACTCACTGGTCACCACGTAGCTGCCGAGGAGGAGCGCGAACAGGACGGTCAGGGTCTGGCCCGAGGTCATCAGGCTGGCGGCCATGGCGGCGGCGCCCGCGGGCGTGCGGTCCGCCGCGGCCTCGGTCAGCTTCTGCGCCCGGTCGAAGGCATCCGTCTGCGGGAAGAGCGCGTAGTGCTGGCCGACGCAGTTCAACCCGACGGCCAGCGCGGTGACCACGGTGAAGCCGCCGACGAACAGCCACCAGGCCGTCGTCGTGCGGAGCTTCATGACCTCGGCGCTGACCAGGCGAGACCAGGCGGCTGGCTGGTTCATCGGATCGTGTCCTCTCCCGCGGTGAGTTCGAGGAAGGCGGCCTCAAGGCTCGGCCGCCCGCCGGTGACCGAGGCGACGGTCCCGGTGGCGACCACCCGCCCGCCCGCGATGATGACCAGGTCGTCGGCCAGTTGCTCCATCTCGGCGAGCAGGTGGCTGGAGACCAGGACGGTGCGGCCGGCGGCCGCCTGGGACCGCAGCAGCTCGCGGATCCAGCGGATGCCCCGGGGGTCGAGCCCGTTGCCGGGCTCGTCGAGGACCAGCACCTGCGGATCCGCGAGCAGCGCCGCCGCGACACCCAGGCGCTGGCGCATGCCGAGCGAGTAGGCGCGGACCAGCCTGTTGGCCGCGTCGCCCAGGCCGACCGCGCTGAGCACCTCATCCGCGCGCTCCAGCGGGAGACCCGTGGTCCGGCAGATGACCCGCAGGTGGTCGCGTCCGGTCCGGCCCTCGTGCGCGCCGTTCGCCTCGAGCACCGCACCGACCCGGAGCGCCGGCTCCGCCAGCGCCGCGTAGCGGGTCCCGCCGATCGTCGCCTCCCCCGACGTCGGCGCGGCCAGGCCGAGCAGCATGCGGAGCGTGGTGGTCTTGCCGGCGCCGTTCGGGCCGAGGAATCCCGTCACCCGGCCGGGCTCGGCGGTGAACGACACGTCGTCGACTGCTTTGACCTGGCCGTATTGCTTGGTCAGGCCAGAAACGACGACCCGTCCCAGCGGAAGCTCGTCCGGCGGAATCCGTTTGGGCTCCCAGGCCAGCGCAGAGAGCTCAGGTGTTACCTCGACACCGGACGCGTCACCGGCCTGGCCGCCGCGCTCACGGCGGACCAGCCAGACGAGAAAGCCAAGAGCGATAACCCCAAGGGCGACGACCATAGCCTTAACTCTATCTAGATAGAGTTAAGGCTCGCAACCGGGTCGCGGCGCCGGTAACCTGAGGATCGTGCCCCGCGACCGCGCCCCGTCTCCGCAGACCATGCGGGTCCTGCGGGCCCTCGCGGCCGACCCCGCACGGTGGCGTCACGGATACGACCTCGGCACCGAGACCGGCCTCAAGGCGGGGTCGCTGTACCCGATCCTGGTCAGGCTGGCCGACCGGGGGCTGCTTGAGGCGACTTGGGAAGACCCCTTGCCGCAGGGCCGCCCGCCCCGGCACCTGTACCGGCTGACGCCGGACGGCCTGGAACTGGCCGCCGCTCCCGCGCCCGCCGCGCGGCCGCGACAGCGCGCCGCGCTCAGGCCCCAGCCGGACGGCGCGTAGATGGCCGGCGTGGCCAGGGGGCTCGTCGCCGCGGCGACCGCGCTCATGCCCCCAAGCCGCCGGGACTGGGGGCGGGCCATCGCCGCCGAACTGGATCACGCCGCCTCCGCTGGCGACCGGGCGCGGCTGGTGCTCGGCGCGGTCAGGGTCGCGCTCGTGCCGCCGCCCGGGCTCGCCGACTACGGGCAGGCCGCCGGCTGGGCCGCCCGGGTAGCCGTCGTCGCCTACCTGCCGGTTGGCACCTGGATCTACGTGTTGAACATGCTGCTCTCGCCTAGCCGGGGCAGCGCCCGCGTCGCCCTGCCCCTCTTCTACCTGGTCGCTGTGATGCTGGCCGCCGGCGCGCTGGCCCGGCGCGCGCCGGCCAGGCCCGGCCGGGCTGTCATCGCGGGCCTCTCGGCCGGCCTGGTTCTTGGCGGGTTCTTCCTGGCGACCCTCGCGGCGTGCGGTGCCGCGGTCGACTTCGGGGCGCTCGTTGCCCCTTGCCTCGCGGGCGCGGTGTTCGCCCCTGTCGGCGCGGCCTTGGGCCGCCAGGTGGGCATCGCACGCCGCCGATCGCGCGGTCGCCCCTTACCGGGTTGAACGGTTTACGGGGTTGAACGGTCACCCCTTACCCGGGTTGAAGATGCCAAGGGGGTCGAGCGCGCGGCGTACCGCCTCCTGCATGGCCAGCGCGCCCGGGTCGAGTTCGCGCCGCATGCCGTCGCGCTTCAGCAGGCCGATGCCGTGTTCGCCGGACACGGTCCCGCCGAGTTCGATCGCTGCGTCGAGGAACTCCTCGAAGGCCGCCTGGGCCGCGAGCCGGGCCGCGTCATCGCCGGGCGGCGTGACGAGCAGCGGGTGCAGGTTGCCGTCCCCGGCGTGGGCGATCGTCGCGATCGTGACGCCGTGCCTGGCCGCGATCGCCTCGAGCCGCGCCAGCATGACGGGCACAGCCGAACGAGGGACGCACACGTCCTCGGTCAGCACCGGGCCGAGCCGTTCCAGGGCGGGATACGCGAGCCGCCGCGCGTCGAACAGCGCCTCGGCCTCGGCGTCGTCGGTGGACTGAGCCGCCCACCGCGCGCCCGCGCTCGTCATCGCGGCGGCGAGCGCGTCGGACTCTGCCTTGCCCACGTCCCCTTGGGTGTCGACGCGGGCGAGGAGCAGGGCGGCCGCGTCGGCTTCAAGGCCGAGGTGCTTCCACTCCTCGACCGCGGTCAGGCAGGCACGGTCAAGGAGCTCGAGCACGGACGGGGAGAGTCCGCGGCGGGTGATCAGCGACACCGCTTCGCCGGCGGCAACCAGGTCGCCGAACGCGCCGACGACGGTGCGGGGTGTCCCGGCGAGGGCGGGCCGCAGCCGCAGCGTGACCTCGGTGACCACGCCGAGCGTCCCTTCTGAGCCGACGACCAGCCCGGTCAGGTCAAGGCCGGCCACGCCCTTGTTCGTCCGCCGCCCGAGCCGGACGACATCGCCGTAGGCGGTCGCTGGTGTCCCGTACCCGGCAGCCGCCGGGACCGCGCCCGCCACCAGGCGCAGCCCGAGGACGTAGTCGCGGGTGACGCCGTACTTGAGGCAGCAGAGTCCGCCTGCGTTCGTGGCGACGTTGCCGCCGATCGTCGACCAAGGCGCGCTCGCCGGGTCCGGCGGGTACCACAGACCGTGGTCGGCAACCGCAAACCTTAGGTATACACTGATCGATACAGCGCGGTCACAGAGGGCGAGCGACATGGGCGAGGCAGCGGTAGCGCTCGAAAGAGTGAGCAGCAAGGGCAAGCGGCAGACACCGGGTTTGCAGTCCGCTTCGATACGGCAGCGGGTAGAAGACGAGGGCTACGACCTCGTGCGCACGGTCACGATCAAGGCCAGTGCCCACAAGAACGACCGGGCGCACAAGGCGGCGCTTCAGGAGATTCTTGACGGCGCCCGCAACGGACAGTGGACGGTAGTCCTCACGGTCGCTCTAGACAGGATCGAGCGGCACGGCGTCTTCGCGCTTCAGGGCTGGATTCTGGATCTTCACCGGGCAGGTGCGCGAGTCGAGTCCACGAGTCCTGGCGAAGAATGGCTCAGCGACCCCAGCGACGAACTGATGTGGTCCATCAGGCTCAGCATGGAAGCCGACCGCGCACGCCGTGAGTCAGAGGTGAAGTCGGAAAGAGTGATGCGGGCGTTCGCCCGGAAAGACGAGCTAGGACAGGGACGCTACTGCCTGCGTCTTGGCTGGAAGTACGACACCAAAGGCAGGTTCGACTCAGCCGTAGTCGCTGACGAGGGCGCGCAAGACGCAGTGAGACAGGGCATGCAACTGGTAGCAGACGGCGGCACGCTAGGCGACATGCGCAAGCTGCTGTGCGAACTCGGCTATCCACGGTCTGAGATCCAGTGCGGCGACATCGTACGGGCACTGGAGTACTCCACCGGCAAGTTGTTCCTTCCCAGCGAGGTAAAGGTAGATCCCGTAGTCGATCCCAACATACAGCTCAAGGCGATAGCCGCTCTCGACAGCCGACGCACCGTAGCGCAGCGCGGACAGCGCAACATGACCGACCGCGATCTGTCCGGCCGGATCTACTGCTTCCGCCACGGTTCGCCGCTGTACCGCATACCGCGCAAGAACGGGAAGTTCGCCTACTGGGTGCACAACGCTTGCGACTGCGGAACGTTCCGCATGCCTGAAACCGATGCTGCCGTGGAACAGGTCATGACCCAGACGGCGAACTGGGAAGAGTACGAAACGGTCAGCACGGGCTACGATCCGAGCCTGGAACTGGCAGAGATCAACTCGGAGATACGCCGCACAGCCGCCGACAGGAAGCCAGGCTGGCTTGAAGAACTGGCCAAGCTCGAAGTACGGGAGACACAGCTCAAGGCGGCACGCGGCAGCACAGAGCGCGTTAAGACAGGGCGGCACGTCAGCGACGTGTGGAAGGGACTCGACATCACCGGCAGGCGACGCTACCTGCAACGCATGGCAGAACAGGGCGAATGGAAGATAGGTGTTGCCAAGGACTCAGACGGCAAGGTGCACGCTGCGCTCTGCTGGCATACGCCTGTAGATGGTGCGCAGCCGTAGCTAGATGGTGACCATAGTCCATCGATGGTGACCGTGGCTCGTAGATGGTGACCGTCTGAGTTGGTAAAGGAACTGCTGTCGTTAGCTCTAGGGACTGCCGTCGTAGGTACTGATGGATGGTAATCAGTGACCATGCTGTCAGTAGAAGTGCCGTTGTCGTAGTCAACTGCTCATATCTGAGCGCTTGCAATGCTGACCGTCCGTTCACCATTGGGATTCGAAGTCGGTTTTTACAGGTGAGGCGTTACATCGGCCGACTCTGGGCGAAATCTCCCCCGACACCAAGCGGTTCAACCTGCTTATCTGCCAGAACGCGCGCAACCGGCTGCCACTGGACGCACAGGGCATCTCCGAGCGCATCGCGTTCATCCCGTGCGACGCCAAGACTCCGGCTACGCTCGCTGCGTACGTCGCGGTACAGGCAGGCATCGAAGGCGAGTACGCCGCAATCCTGTACAGGCTCGTTACCGAGTGCGCGGCATACCGTCGCGGCGAATGTCTCCCGGTACCGCACCTCGTGACGATGGCAATCGACCAGGCGCGCGACGAGGGCGACGAGTTCACGTACTGGCTGCTCGACAACTACGACGTCCTTCCACCGGAGACGAGCGGTGCGCAGCGTACGGTGACCATGGAAACCCTGCGGCAGAACTACAACCGGGCGTACCCGCGTCGCCAGCTCAACCGGGAAGAGATCCGCGAGCGGCTTGGTGCAGTTCCGGCCCACGTGATGCCGGTCTATAACGGCAGGCGCAACCTAGTAGCGGTGCGGCCTAAGCCAGTTGCGTACGCGGGATAGCGAAATTGCACCACTGCGCCAGAACTGCACCGCCTACTGCACCAGTGGAAACACCGACGTGGTAGGCGGTGCAGTTGGTGCAGTTGGTGCAGTTGGTGCAGTTGGTGCAGTTGGTGCAGTTTAGTGTCTAGTAAGTCTGAGCCCTAGAAAACAGGTAGGTAGGGGGTAGCTGTACTGGACTTACAGATCACAAGAAACAAACTGCATCATCCGTACCAAACGCACCACGCTGCCCCTCTCCCGGCACCGCTACGATCGTGCCAGCATGATCAAAACGGAGGCAGGTCGAGTTGTAGCTTAGTGGCGTGCTCTTCACGGCTGAAGGTGCGTATCCGCGGTGACTGCCGGACGCGGGGATGGTCGGTCGCCTTAAGTTCCGTTATGGCTCCCATAAATTCCTCCGGTGCCACGTACGTAAATTTGGGGAAGGGCCGGGACTCGAATCGCAGCTCGCTCCTGATCTGGTCCGTCAGCAGGCCCCGTGCTGCTGCGACCGCCTGATAGGACGTTTGCAGTTCTGACCTGGCCTCCTTGTAAAACTCCCCCAGAGGGTCTGAGTGGGTTGCAGCTTTCGTCAGGCACCACGACCAGCCTGACAGGCACCGCTCCCATACGCTGAACAGCGAACGGACTTCGTCCGAGGCGAGAGCATCCACGCGGGCGCTGAACTCACGCCATTCGGGAGTGTCGAGATACGGGAGCAGGAGAACAGGTCCGCCGCGTGCTGCCTTTTTCAGCACGGCATCCGGCGTTATCTCACGTACGTCGATCTCTTGCACAGTCTTCAGGGCGTCCACGTACAGGTCGCTTCGCCGCTCCCACATGCGCTGTTTCAACTGGGTGGTCAACGTGTCTTTGCTGGACAGACGCCCCACTACGATGGCTACGACTGCGACGACCGCGGTAGTGGCAGACGAGATGTACGGCAGCCATACGCTCATTAGGCAGCTCCAGGGTTTCATCGCATAAGGGACGCCTGGACCGATCGTACGGCGACGATGACACTTGGTACGGCCCTGCGGACGTGAGCGGCCTAATCGCTTGGCGCGCGTCGTCTAGGGCACTGAGTAGCTTCGGCCATCCGCCGCGATCGTGAACGTGTAGTTTCCGCTAGGCCAGACCGGCACTGCCCCGATTGCCTGTTGATCCGTGTTTAGTTTTGTGAGGCGAACCATAGCGCGAATCCCTTCCACGCTGGAATCGGGTTGTCTATGCGGCGATTTATGAGGCAATGTAGGTCGTTCCGAGTCTCGAATGTCATCAGCGTGGAGTAGCGTTCGCTTCCGGCACAAGCGGGCGAATTAATTGTCAGGAGGCAGTGAGTGCGTTTCGGTGTCAACGGAGGTCGCCGGGGTCGGCGGGCGAGCGGGAACGTCGGGTGCCTGACCGTCCTGCTGATTCTGTGCTTCCTGCCGTTCTACCTGATCTTCAAGGCGTACCAGTTCGCGTGGGGCAAGCCGCAGACGCAGCGGGGCAAGATCCTGTCGGTCTCCGGTGTATCGGTCGGCCTGCTGATCCTGCTCATCATCGGCGCGGCTGCCGGTGGCGGGTCCAGTTCACCCACGCCAAGCCCGCCAAGCCCGGTTGCGTCGGCCGCCTCGGTACTGTCGCAAGTCAGCCCCACCCCATCCGCCACCCACAAGGCCGTGGCGGCGACGCAGAGTCCAGCCCCGGTGACGACCAGCGCCGCCGCGTCCAGCAGCTCTCCTGCGCCCGGCCGCGCTACTCAGGCACCCGCCACGACTGCTGCCCCGCCGACGACTGCGGCCCCGCCGCCCACAGCCGCCCCGCCGACGACCGCTGCCCCCGTGGCCCCGACGACTGCGCCGGTTGCCCCGACGACTGCACCCCCGGCAGTATCCTGCTACCCGACCGTCGCTAGCAGCGGCAACTGCTACGAACCCGGCCAGTTCTGCCCTGAGGCTGACGCTGGCATGTCCGGGATCGCGGGCGACGGCAAGCCCATTAAGTGCGAGCTGGTCTCCGGCCGGTACCACTGGGAGTAGTCGGGGCGAAGGCAGGCGGAACTGCTCACTAGCAGAGAGCGTTTAGAACGAGGCAACCCCGCTACGTGGCTATCCACCCCATGGCTACGGTAGCGGGGGTGCTCATTGCCACAAGACTATCATTCGTAGTCAGACTGATACGGTAAGTGACTCGCCAGGTACGACTACGGCGACGATGGCGCGTAGTACGGCCCTGCGGACGTGAGCGGCCTAGTCACTGTGTACGCACGGGAATACCGTCCGTAGCCGGAGTGTTACACGAGTTACCATGTGGGGGTAGAGCAACCCCGTTAGCCAATGGGGGTTGGCTAGCGGGGTTGCCGCATGTCTGGGCTATTCCGCGTAGTGACTGGAATACTTTGCGTAGCCAGAGTGTTCTAGTGCACCATGACGACACCAACTCAACTCGAACTCCTGCAAGAGGCTACGCGGCGCGGGTTCCTTCTCGGCTACGTCGTGCGCGGCTTCGATCAGGCATATGGCGGCCAGTGGGGCGATGACGAGTACCGCGCGAACCTGACTGCCTACCTCACGGACGGGGCGTGGAGCTTCACTCTGCTCCCTGGTGAGGCTGCCGGAATCGCGGACTGGCACGCGGCCAACCGCGACAGGTAGTCATCGGAGACAATGTGGGGCGATCACCATCCCAGGGCTGAACACAGGCCAGGGGCCGAGCCAGCGCGGAGCGCCAGTTGCTGTTATCCGGTGCGGCTGCACTTAGGGCCACTTAGCGCTCCGCAAAAGCCCCAGATCGGGCGGTTGGACAACGCGAAGTGGCCCTAGCTAGGCGGCGGCCAAGGTGGCGAGCACGGCCGTCAGGGCGTCCACTCCGGCGCGGCAGTCAGCGTCGGAGGCCGTCTCGGCGGGAGAGTGGGAGACCCCGGTGGGGTTCCGGACGAACAGCATCGCTGTGGGCAGTTCCCCGGCGAGCACGCCCGCGTCGTGGCCAGCACCCGTGGCAAGGAGTGGTACTCCTCCGAGCGCAGCGCGCAGCCGTTCATTCAACTCGTGATCGAACGCGACCTCGGGCGCGTACGACTCTTCCGTCACCTCGACGCCGCAGCCGTGCGCTGCGGCGGCGGCCCGGATCGCGGCGGTGATCTCGGTGACCAGCGCCCGGGCCGCCTCGTCGGTGTCGCCGCGCACGTCGAGCCAGGCGTTGACCGCTGAGGCGATGACGTTAGTGCCGCCGGGGACCGGGATGATCCGGCCGACGGTCGCCCGTGCGTTGACGCCGCCCGCCGGGTCGTCGCGGGCGGCGGCGATGTCCCTGGCGGCGAGCACGGCGGCCGAAGCCGCCACAACGGGATCGTGGCGCCCCGCCATGGGGGTGGCGCCGGCGTGGTTGCCCTCGCCAGTGAAGGCCAGCCGCCAGCGGCCGTGCGCCAGGATCGCCGATGCGACCGCGACGGGCGCGCCGAGGTCGGCGAGCGCGCGGCCCTGCTCCACGTGCAGTTCGATGAAGCAGCCGAGCGAGGCTAGGCGCTCGTCATCCCGACCGATCGCGGCGGGGTCCACCCCCGCTGCCGCGGCGGCCTGGGCGAACGTCACGCCCGCAGCGTCGGCGCGGGCCGCGACCAGCGCCGGGTCGACCGCTCCGGTCATCAGCTTCGACCCGAGGCAGGCGAGGCCGAACCGGGAACCCTCTTCTTCGGCGAACGCGATCACGGCGACGGGCCGGGCGGGGACGAAGCCGCGGGCCTTGAGCCGGGCGACGGCGGACAGCGCCGACGCCACGCCGAGGGGGCCGTCGAGCGCGCCCCCGCCGGGCACCGAGTCGAGGTGGCTTCCGGTGCCGACCGTGCCGGGGCCGGGCGGTCCCCAGGAGGCCCAGAGGTTGCCGTTCCTGTCGGGCTCGACGGTCAGGCCGACCGCCGCGGCGCGGTGGGTGAACCACGCGCGCAGTTCCAGTTCGGCGGGATCGAACACATGCCGCGAGTAGCCGCCGCGCGCGGCGTCGCGGCCTATCTCGGCGATCTCCGCCAGCAGGTCGACGACATCCCAACCGTCAGTCATGAACCAAGGCTCCCTTTTGGCAGAAGTGTGCGACGTCATCACAATAGAGCCGCAGGAAACTGCGCCGCCTTTACCATTGGGCCGGCCAAGCGACCCCGTAATCGCGCGGGGGGAATTTCCCGGCCGCGGATGCTAATTTGCCTGCCCACAGGGGGACCTGAGAGGCGGATTTCCATGCGTCGTCGTGCGGTCACGGTCATCACGGGAATAGCCTCCTGTGCGCTCCTGCTTCTCGTCGCCGCGTGCGGCACAGCCGCCCCGCCGCCGCCCGCTGCCGGCGGCGTTCCCGAGCCGATGCCGGCCGGGGTGGAAATCGGGCGACCCGCTGCCTTGGTGGGCTCCACCCCGTTGGGGGGTGACTGCAAGGCGCTCCCTAATGTGGCGCCGACCGGGCCGCTGCCCGCACCGGGCCACATGCCGGCGGGGTCGACGATGGCCGCGATCCAGCAGCGCGGCTACCTGCGGGTCGGGGTCGACCAGACCACCCTGTTCTTCGGCTCCCGGGACAGCTCAGGCAACCTCGTGGGGTTCGATGACGCGGTCGCGCAGCAGGTGGCGAAAGCCATCTTCGGCGACCCCACCAAGATCCGCTACACGGTCATCACGTCAGCGGAGCGGATCCCGGACGTGCAGCACGGCCTCGTTGACCTGGTCGCGGACAACATGACCATCACCTGCGCCCGGCTGCAACTGGTTGCGTTCTCGTC
>Ga0207664_10003102_pt1 | contig 11044 bp, 12 predicted proteins | sample LARL83metaG_FD_184349 | JGI IMG/M metagenome (GOLD analysis project Ga0207664, IMG submission 184349) | Corn, switchgrass and miscanthus rhizosphere microbial communities from Kellogg Biological Station, Michigan, USA - LAR L8-3 metaG... | ecosystem: Host-associated > Plants > Roots >...
GTCACCCGCGACAGCGGCGGCCCACGAACCAAACTCGACGCCGCCCGCGCCCACGGCATCCCGGTCCTGCTGCTGCGCCGCCCGACCCCGCCCGCGAACCTCCCCGTCGCCGAGACGGTCCACGAGGCCGCGGCGTGGCTGGCCGTCCTGCGCCCCTGACATCAGGCGACCGTCTTGGCCTCCGCGCCCGGTCGGGGCACACCGTCGACAGCGACGCAGATGCCGAACACCCGGTCGTGAGCGGTCCAGCCGTTGACGCGGCCACGGTTGTTGCTGATCTGCACCCGCATCCTGGCTCGATCGACGGCCGACACCAGATGCAGGTAGACCGTCCCGGCGACCCGCGCCAGGACGATGTCGCCGAGATCGAGCCGTGCCGGATCCACCGGAGCGACCACGACCGCCTGCCGACTGCGAATCAGCGGCACCATCGACGAACCACTGGGCCGGAACTCCACCCGCGCGCCAGCGGCCACCCGCTGCGCCATCGCGTCCAGCATCCCCACCGGGCGAGCGTGACAGACGCGCCACGAAGCGCCTACCGATTTGCGCTCACGCCGGTGGCGTCCGCCCGATCTCGCGCTAGCTGCCGTCCAGGCCGGGCTGCGGGACCTGGTTCGACGTCACGGTGCCACCTGCCGTCATGTACACGTTGTTGACCCACTGGCCGCCGCCGGCCGGGTTGTACGCGCGGCCGGGGCCGAACGCGCCGACGGTCGGGAAGTACTTCTGCCAGAACACGTTGTTCACGAAACTCACGTTCACCGCGCGGGCCGGATTGCCGTTGTTGTCCGTCGCGCCGTCACCGCAGTAGCAGGCGTACCCGCCACCGGCGAACAGATTGCCCGTCACCGAGATGTTGGTGTTGTTGCCGAACTCGGTGTACAGCGCCAGCGCCGACGTCTGGTCGTTCGGGTTCAACAGCGTGTTGTGGTCGATCGTCAGGTTGCTCGCGCCGTCGCCCTGGATCGAGTCGTTGTGGTCGCCGCGCATGTTCTGGCCCAGCTCGATGTAATTTCCGCGCACCAGACCGGACGACACGCCGAGGATGCCCAGCTGCGCGCCGAGCAGCTTCGAGTTCGTCACCGTGATCGGCCCGCCGCGCGCCACCCGCACGCTCGTCGTCACGTACACGTTCGGGGCGGCGTCGGTGATCGTGCTGACGTGGTCGATCGTCACGCCGCACGACGCCGACTCCTGCAACCAGATCGCGAACAGGTCCGGCGTGTTGTTCCCGGTAAAGGGCTCGCCGGTGTCGACCTCGACATTGCGAATCGTCACGTTGCACGCCGTGACCGTCAGCGTGCCATGGATTCGCTTGTTCGTGTACACCTCGCCCTGGTTGGACACCACGACGTCACCGCTGACGTCGGCCAGGGCCCCGGACGCGCCGGTGCTCGCGGCACTCGGCCATCCCGTCGGCATCGGCGGCACCGGAACGGGCGGCGGACCCGGCTGCGGCGCCCCCGGTTTCACCGGGGTACCGGGCATCGTGACCGACGCCGCCTGTGACAGGGCCGACGCCACGCCCGCGCCGGTCACCGCCTGCACCTGATAGCCGTACTTCGTGCCGGCCGCGACCGTCGTGTCCTTGTACGTCGTCGCGTTCGACACCGCCGCGAGTTTCACCCCATCGCGGTACACCACGTACTGCGCGACCTGCTCCGTGGCCGGCGACGCCTGCCATGCCACCGTGACCGCGTTCCCGGCCACCGCCGCCGTCACGTTCGCCGGCACCGTCAGGGCCGCGGCCGACGGCGCCAGCGACGTCGTCGAGTCCGAACCCGTGTCCACCGCGACGTTCGACGCCGGCAACGCCTTGCCGTCCGTGCGATCCGCGCCCATCGCGGCCCACCACGCCAACGCGGCCACGAACAACACCATCGCCGCACCGAACACCGACAGCCGGCCCCACCGCGTGTCCACGAACCGAGCCAACCGCGAACGCCGAGGCGGCACATTCACGGCGTCGAACTCGACCGTTTGCTCCGTGATCTGTTCGTCTGACCGTTCTTGACCGCGATTGGTCACTTCGGACATACCGGCGCCGATCCGTGCTCAGGTGCTCGAAAGAAAATGGCGGCCGATGGTAGCCCAGGACAAGACGCCCGACCAAGACGAGACGATGGTCATTTGTAGTCACGCGCGAAAGGGCACCCGGATACGCACCGTCGGCGTGAGCGTCCGGGCAGCGACACCCACGCCGACGGCCAACCGACTCAACCCTTCGCGGTACCGAGCCGGTCACACAACGGCACCAACGCCGGATCCACACCCGCCGCCGGTACCAAGTAGTACCGCGCGGCGTAACCGGCGGCACCGTTCACCACACCCGCCAGCCACGTCACGTCCCCGTGCACGGCACCACCGCCCGCCGCGCACACCACCGCGAACGAACCACCCTCCGGCAACCAGCTCACCTTCGAGCACGCCGACCGCGGACAATCCCGCACGTTCAACCCGACCCCGGCGGTCCCCGAGATACGGAACGCCAACGGCCGCACATCCGCCGCCGCGGCCAACGACGCCGCCGGCGGCGCCCCACCCGTCGGGCTACCCGGCCGTGACGACGGCACACCCGACACGAACAACCCGACAATCACCGCCACAACCACGGCGACCACGGCCAGCAAACGAACAAGGAAGCCGGGGCGCATCGTGACATACATGGTCGACTCCTCCCCAGAAGCAACCGTGCCAATCCCCCACCACAGAAACGGCCGCTCGCGGACGAACCCCAACCAGACGCGAGCAGTTGGCCGTTTTCACCGAAACAGTAGAATTCGAATTTCACCCGTCCGGGCTCTTGTCCAGCCGACAACAATGCCTATCGGACTGTCAAGGACGGTCGACAAGCTGTCGTGTTTGTGTCCTGGACACAAGAAACCGCGCGCCCGAGAACCAACGCCTCTGCTAGGACCACCCCATGCGCCCGGAACCCGGCCAGGTACTCCACTTCTCCGAAGACCCCACCATCACCCGATTCGTCCCGCACATCGCCGCCACCACCACCGAACCCGGCCCCTACGTCTGGGCCGTCGACACCGACCGCTGCCCCGACTACTGGTTCCCCCGCCAATGCCCCCGCGCCATGGCCTGGCGCACCCCCGACACCACAGAAACCGACGCCGAGCGCGTCCTCGGACCGGGCGGCGGCCCACGCGTCCACGCCATCGAGTACGGCTGGCTCGACGCCCTGCGCACCACCCGCCTCTACGCCTACCGGCTCCCCGCCGCCCCGTTCCGGCCCATCGGCGACCCCACACCACACGCCCACGTCGCCATCCGACCCGTCGAACCACTCGGCCCGGCCGAACCCGTCGGCGACCTCATCGCCCTCCACGACGCCGCCGGCATCCAGCTCCGCGTCCTCCCCCAACTCTGGACGTTCTGGGACAGTGTGACCACCACCACACTCGGCCACAGCGGCATCCGCCTCCGCAACGCCCGACCCCGTCCCACCTCGTAAGACCGCAGGTCACGGCACCACGACCAGCTATAGTCCGATCGGGTGACGGCCCTGGTAGCAGGGGTCCTCGAACGAGTTGGCAAGATACGGCGACCAGGTGATGTAGTTGATGTTGGTGTCGCCGTGCGACCGGAAGGGGAGGCCGTCCCAGGTGAACCCACAGACCACCACACAGATGGACGACATCACGCTCGTCGCGCTGCCCACCGCCATCAACTGCGCCGAACTGTTCGTCCGATTCGCCCTGACCGAATGGTCATTACGCGAGATGCTCGACGACACCACCAAGGTCGCCCGCGACCTCGTCTCCGCCGTCGTCGCCGTCACCGACCGCAAGACACCCAGCCTCATCCAGGTCCGCGCCCGCTTACACAGCGAATGCCTCGTCATCGAGGTCATCAGCCCCCGCACCGCACCCATCGCCGTCGCCGCCGGCCGACACGTCGAGATCGTCGCCCTCCGCGGCCAGGGCCAACTCGCCTGGTGCGAACTCCCCCTGCCCGGCGGCATGGCCGCGTCCTCCGTGCCACTCCCCCGCCGCCACCGCCGCGCCGAACCAGCCGACACCACCGAGACCGCCATCGAGGAACTCAGCTACACCTCCGACGTCGACGAAGACGTCATGCGCCGCATCCTCTACGGCCTCAACCGGCCCGACAACCAGTAAGCATCAGTCCAACACGATCGCTATTGCGCCCGGCCCACCGCTCCCCCGCCGCCGCAACCGACTGTTCCACACCGTCAACCGGCCCAAGATGCCGTACTTGCGCGCGATCAGGCCCAACGTGCGATCCACACCGGCGCGATCCAACACCCGCGCATGCCCCGGCACATCCGGGCCGGTCGGCCGACCCCGCACCGTGCACGGCCCCACCCGCACCGCACCGTCCCGCCGGATCCGCTTCACCTTGCCCGCGTTCGGCGCCGTGAACACCACCAACTCCGCACCGTCCCGCGCCACCCACACCGGCGTCGGCACCGCCGTGCCGTCCCGGCGGAACGTCGTCAACAGGACGTACTGCGCGGCGCCGAGGCTCTCCAGGTCCGTGGACACGCGCCCATGGTCGCATAGCGATCGATTTCAGCCATAACTGAAGCTATAGTATTTAAGAGACCAGGATCAGCTCGACGTTCCCACCGACCCGCTGCGCGCGTAGCCGCCCCATCAGCGCGTTCGACGCCGCGTTCGCCACGTCCACCTCACAACACACCTCGCGCCGGCCCCGCTGCCCCAGCACGCCGAACACCTGGGCGATCAACGCCACGGCGAGTCCCTGCCGCCGGTACCGCGGCAACGTGCCGATGAGCCCCAACCGAGGCATGTTCGGCCGATCCCACACCCGGGCCAGGCCGGCATACTCACCGTTGCCCTGCCTGACAGCCAGCAGATAGGTGGCCGGGTCGAACTCCGGATCGCCGGCCTCCCGCGCGACGAACTCCGCCGGGTCGTTGCGCCACCCCGCCGTGCCCGGTACGTCCTGCCGCAACGCGTCGTCCAACTCCCGCCACCGGTCGACATCCGCGTCCGCCGCCGACACGACGTCGAACCCGGCCGGCAGACCCGACGCCACCACCCGATCGGTCGGGATCACGTACCGGTGCTCCCGCCGATCGACCCGGAACCCACGATCGGCCAGCACGGTCCGCACCTCGTCCGCGTCCTCGTCCACCTCGACCCGGACGTCCCCGCCCAACATCGGCAGGGCCGCGTCCAGCAGCGGCCCGTAGGCCATACCGGTGTCATCGCGTATCAACAGGAAGCGGCGTCGATCGGGGCGGACGAGCGTCCGCAGTCGCCCTACCACCTCGTCGTCACGCAATGCCGTCCACGTGCCCGAGCCGTCACTCACCACCGTCATCACGGCGAGGACCGTAGACGGCCCGGGATACCGGGGCCAGCTAGTTTGCCGGTGCGGGTGTGTAGTGGCTCGCGTCGCCCTCCAGCGCCCGGCTGCTGGTGCCGTCGACGCCGACCGGCACGTCCCCGGCGACCGTGACCCGGTGCAGGCGGCGCGGCTGGTCGTCGTAGTTGTCCACGGCGTAGTGCTGCGTGATCCGGTTGTCGAACAACACCAACTGCCCCGGCGACCACCGGCACCGCACCACGTTCTCCGGCCGCGACACCGCCGACTGCAACAGCCGCAACACACCGTGCGACTCGCCCGCCGGCAGACCGACGATCCGCCGCGCCCACGTGCCCAGGAACAGGCCCCGCTCCCCCGTCAACGGATGCACCCGCACCACCGGATGCACCGTACGGTAACGGATCCGCACGAACTCCGCCCGCCGAGCCAGCGCCGCACTGTCCACAGTGTCCGGTACCGCACTGTCCACAGTATCTGATATTGCGTCGTTGCTGTGCACGGCCCACAGCGTGTCCGCGAACGCGCGCAGCGCGGCCGGCAAATCCCGGTACGCCGCAGCCGTGTTCGCGATCAGGGTCTCGCCGCCGTACGCCGGGACGACCACCGCGCGCAACGTGCTGGCCTGCGGCGGGTTCACGATGAACGTGACATCGGTGTGCCAGTGGTTGGACCGGCCGCCCTCGCCGTCCACCGGCATCACGTTCGGCTGCCCGTCGACCGGCGCCACGGTCGGATGCGCCGTCGTCAACGGCCCGAACTGCGCCGCGAACCGTTGCTGCCCCGCGTCGTCGAGGCCCGTGTCCGCGAATACCAGGGCCTTGTGCTCGCTCAGCGCGACACGCAACGCCGCGACCGTGTCGGAATCCAGCGGCGCCGCGACGTCCACTCCGTGTATCTCGGCGCCGATCCGGCCGGTGAGCCGGCGGACCTCCACGTCAGCGGATCGGCGTCGGTGGTGTCAGGCCGGTCCGTTCGTCGCCGTAGGACAGCCACGTGCTGATCGGCCGCTGCGCGCCGACACCGGGCCGGCGGTAGTCGCACACGCCCGTCGGGAACGTGGCCCGCAACTGCGCCTTCTCGGCCGCCGTGAACGTCACCGGGTAGCTGTCGAAGTCCAGCGGGACGAGCGCGCACTTCAGCACGTTCATCGCCAGCGGCTCGCCACTGACCAGGCGCGGGTTCGTCGCGACCGGGTACTGCGCGGCACACGGGCCGCTCGCCGGATCGGTGACGGGCGCGAGGATCCGCTGCGTCGCGGACAGGTAGCAGCCGTCCCCGAGATCGCCGGGGCGATCCGCGATGACCTTCGCCGGCAGCTCGCGCCACGAGTGGTCGGCGTCGATCGCGGTCAGCCAACGGTCCATCGCGTTGAGCTCGTACACGCTCACGGCGACAAGTTCGGCCGTCGTCGGCTGGTTCTCGATGATCACCTGGTTCGCGGCGGTTCCGTTGGCGCGCAACAGCCGCTGCCGCATCGTGAACGACCACTCGGTGGTGTGGATGTCATTGCCGAAACCGGCCAAGTCCAGGTCGATGCGCTGGTCGATGATCGGCGTGTCCCGCAGGCCGGCGCCGCCGCTGTTGATCAGGTCGTCCGCGTACGCGGCACGCAATGCCATCGGGTCGGCCGCGGTCCGCGCCGCCTGCGGCTTTCCGGTCACGTCCAGTCCGCCGATCGCGGCGTTGAGCGCGACGAACTGCGCGCCCGTGATCTGGCCGGCTCGCAGCGCGCCCAGTCCGTACTGGACGCCGACACTGTCCAGTGTGGACCGCACGAAACCGGTGGCCGGGTTGCGGCCCAACTGGTTCACGAGCTGCTCGTCGGCGTTGCACTTCACGCCGTTCGGGTTCGTCACCGGATTCCACCGCGCCGAGACCGGAATCGCCGAGTCACAGCTGTCCGTCGCGGTCGCGCGGCTGGCGAACGTCTTGTCCCACGAGACACAGCTCTCGTAGTCGTTGTAGCCGGCGATCGCGGTGCGCTGCGCCGCCGTGAACGACGCGCCGGGGCCGGCGAAGAAGTTGTCCAGCAACCGGCAGTCGTCCACCGGGCCGGACGTGCTCACCGGATCCGGGAACGACACGCCCGGCACGATCCCGTCCACGATGCCCGGGTACGCGTCCGCGATCTCGTACTGCTGGATCGCGCCACCCGAACCGCCCCAGCCGATCGTGTGCGCGACCGGGCCGTACGAGTCGATGAAGTGCTCCTTCACCATCATCGCCGCCTCGGCCGAGATGATGGTGGAACAGTTGTTGTCCAGCACGTTCAGGCTGGACGACGCCACCGCGTAGCCCTGCCCGAGGAACAGGTCGTTGAGCACGCCGCCGGTGCTCGCGCCCTGGTGATAGCCGGCGTTGCAACCGCCGCCGAACGTGTAGACGAGGCGACCGTTCCAACTGGTGTCCGGCACCAGCGGCGACGGGCTCCGACCGTCGTAGAGTGCCGCGATCTGGTAGACGGCGCGGTCGATCGTGCCCGTCTCCACGCGAATGATGTAGGGCACGGGACGGCCGTTGACCGTTGCCATGGCCAGATCCGCCGGCCGGCTGGTCGGGTCGGCCAGCGGCACGAAGGTGCCGGCCGTGTTCTTGTACGCGAACGCCACCACGGTCGGCGCGCTGCACAGCGGCTGCACCGCCGGCGCCAGGCCGAATGCCGTTGTCTGGCAGAAGAACGGGACCTGCTGCGGCCCGGAGAACACCGGCCCGGTGATGGGGTGGTCCCGCACGCGCAGTTCGGCGTGGTGCCGGCCGTCGCTCGCCGACAGCTCGTTGCGGCCCTCGCGCAGGCCCGTCACCAGGCCCAGCAGCGAATGGTCCGGTTCGACGCGGAACGCCGACGTGACGTCGTGCCCGTTCGCGACGACCCGCACCCGGTCCGGCCGCGCGTCGCCCGGCACGCTCACGCGCACCAGCACCGCGCCACCGCTGATCAACTCCGGACGGGGATTGGAGACCGTCGTGATCGCCAGCCGGTCGAAGCCCGATGACGTACCCACCGGACTCGCCGCGGCCGGACCAACCACCAAACCGGACAACGTGGCCAGGATCGCCGTGGTGATCAGCATTCGACGCATCATTGTGGTGTAGCACGGCGGATGCCGTTAGAACAACATTCGGCCCGCATCCGGCACACTGTTGCCATGGCGGACTCCAGGCGCACGCGGGTCAACGGCACGAAGGCGACATTGCTGGCCGCGGCACGCGAGATCTTCACCAGCGCCGGGTACGCCGAGGCGAACGTCGTGGACATCGTCGAGCATGCCGGGTCCAGCGTCGGCAGCCTCTACCACCACTTCGGCGGCAAGTCCGACCTGTTCATCGCGCTGTACGACGACTACCAGACCCGGCAGCGGCACCGCTCCGCCAAGGCGTTCCGGCTCGCGCTCGCGGCCGGCGAGACCGACGCGATGCGCCTTTTCATCGCCGGTGCCCGCGCCTACCTCGAAGGATGTTGGGAGGAGCGGACCCTGGCGCGGCTGTTCCTGTCCGGCGGCGGACCGCCCGGTTTCGAACTGCTCACCCGAACCTCGTTCCGGCACTGGCTCACGACCAACACCGAACTGCTGTCCGACCAGGCCCGCCCGTTGAGCGACACGCTGGTCCTCGTGCTGACCACGATCGCCACCGAGGCCGGCCGCGAGGTCGCCGTCAAGCCGTCCCGCGCGGCCGCACGCCGGTTCGTCACCGAGATCGTCGAACTCATGGGACGTCTGTACCCGACCGATTGATGCCTGATCGATCCCCGATCGATGCTCAATTGACCACCTATTGATCACTGGGCAAGCCGGGTGCGGCTGTGTAGCATCGGAAAACCGAACGGCGTTCGGTGCCGATCCCACAGGGCGGTGGGCATGACTGTCGAAACTGTCGATGCTGGCACGGATTCGGGCGATCCACTCTTACGGGTCGACGGCATCCGTGTCTCGTTCGGCGGCCTGGACGTCCTGTCCGACGTCGGCATCGACGTGCCGTCCGCCGGCGTCCTGGGCGTCATCGGGCCCAACGGCGCCGGCAAGACGACGCTGTTCAACGTCATCTGCGGTTTCGTCCGGCCACGCGCCGGCACGATCACGTTCGACGGCCGCCCGCTGCTAGGCCACAAACCGCATGATCTCGCCAACGCCGGCATCGCGCGCACCCTCCAGGGCCTCGGCCTGTTCAACCGGCTCACCGTGCTGGAGAACGTGCTCGCCGGTACGACCCACCTGTCCCGCACCCGCCCGATCGGCGCGCTGCTCGGGTCACCGTGGGCACACCGCGACGAGAACCGCCTGCGCGACCGCGCCATGACGGTCATGGCCACGCTGGGCATCGCCGGCGACGCCGACCGGCCGTGCGCGAGCCTGCCCTACGGCGGCCGCAAACGCGTCGCGCTCGCCAGAGCACTCGTGTCCGAACCGCGACTGCTGATGCTGGACGAGCCGGCGGCCGGGCTCTCTGTGCCGGAGATGGCCGAGGTCGCCGAGATCATTCGCGGCCTGCGCGGCCGCACCGCGGTGATGCTGGTCGAACACAACATGGACTTCGTGATGGACCTGTGCGAACGGATCGTCGTGCTCGACTTCGGCCAGGTCATCGCGCGCGGCACCCCGACCGAGATCCGCCAGGACCCCGCCGTGCAAAAGGCGTATCTGGGCGAGACGATCGACGAACCCGTGGGCGGCGACCATGCTTGACGTCTCGGGGCTGACCGTGTCGTACGGCGCCGTCCGGGCGCTGCACGAGGTCGACATCCAGGTGCCCGCCGGCTCGATCACCGCCGTGCTCGGCGCGAACGGCGCCGGCAAGACCACCCTGCTGCGCACGATCAGCGGCCTGGTCAGCCCGTCGGCCGGCACGATCCGCTTCGAACACCGCAAGATCACCGGCTGGGCACCGGAGGAGGTGGTGCGCATCGGCATCGCGCACGTACCGGAGGGCCGCGGCGTCATCGCCGAACTCACCGTCGAGGAGAACCTGCGGCTCGGCGGGCTCTGCCAACGGGATCGGCAGTGGCTGCGGACCGGAACCGCGCAGATGCGCGAACTGTTCCCGCCACTGGCCGCGGCCCGCGACCGACGAGCCGACACCCTGTCGGGCGGTGAACGCCAGATGCTGGCCATCGCGCGCGCCCTGATGAGCCGGCCGAAACTGCTGCTCCTGGACGAACCGTCCCTGGGCCTGGCACCGCGCGTGATCGCCGACATCGTCCGCACACTGCGCCGACTGCGCGACGAGAACGAACTCACGATCCTGCTCGTCGAACAGAACGCCGCCACCGCGCTGTCCGTCGCCGACCGGGCCGTCGTGCTCAACCTCGGCCGCAAGGTCGCCGACGACGCCGCCGACCTGCTCGCCGCCGACGACCGCGTCCGGCACGCGTACCTGGGGATGTGACACGTGATCCAGTTCGTGGACCTCACGCTCGGCGGCCTCTCGGCCGGCGCGGTGTACGCGGCGGTCGCCCTGGCGCTCGTGCTGATCTGGCGGGCCACCCGGATCGTCAACTTCGCCCAGGGCGGCATGTTGATGATCACCACGTTCGTGGCGTTCGCCATCCTGAACGCGGGCGGCTCGTACTGGCTGGCGCTGGTCGTCGCGATCGTGGCCGGGCTGGTGCTCGGCGCGGTCGTCGAACGCATGGTTGTCCGGTGGGTGGAGAACAAGGCGCCGCTCAACGCGGTCGTCGTCACGTTCGGCCTGCTCGTGCTGCTGCAAGGGATCG
>Ga0207664_10003104_pt1 | contig 11043 bp, 9 predicted proteins | sample LARL83metaG_FD_184349 | JGI IMG/M metagenome (GOLD analysis project Ga0207664, IMG submission 184349) | Corn, switchgrass and miscanthus rhizosphere microbial communities from Kellogg Biological Station, Michigan, USA - LAR L8-3 metaG... | ecosystem: Host-associated > Plants > Roots >...
CACCGAGGTGGCACGGGTCAGCGAGAAGACCGCCGACCAGCTGATCGACGAGTTCGCGGGCGACGGCAAGGCGGACCTCATCGCGCAGTACGCGGTGAAGCTGCCCATGATGGTCCTCTCCCGGCTCTACGGCTTCCCCGAGTCGCAAATCCCCGGTCTGACCGCCGACCTCCTGACGATGTCGACGGCGACCGACAGCAGTGCGGTCGAGGCGAACCAGCGTGTGATGGCCATGTTGGCGGAGCTGGTCAAGACCCACCGCGAGCGGCCGGGCGCCGGCCTTACCGGCCGGCTCGTCAAGCACTCCGCCGGGCTGACCGACACAGAACTCGTCGTGGACATGTTCGTGCTGCTTATCTTCGGCCAGGCGCCGTCCACCGACTGGATCGGCAACGCGCTGCGGCTGATGCTCATCGACGATCACTTCTCGCTGACGCTCCAGGGCGGCCGCAGCAGCGTCGACCAGGCGCTGAACGAGGTTCTCTGGAAGGACACCCCGATTCAGCAGGCGATCGCCCGGTATCCCACCCAGGACTACGAACTCGCCGGGCAGCGCATCGCCAAGGGGGACATGCTGATCCTCGGCCTGGCTTCCGCCAACGCCGACCCGCAAGTGCGCCCGGAGTCGTTCGGCAACATCGGCGCCAACCGGGCCCACATGTCCTTCTCGCACGGCGATCACGCGTGCCCGGTCGGCGCCCCGGAAATCGCCGAAGGCATGGCGCGGACCGCCGTCGAGGTTCTCCTCGACCGGATCCCGGACGTCGAGCTGGCGATTCCGGCCGACCTGCTGCGCTGGAAGGAAACCTCGATCATGCGCGGCCTGGAGTCCCTGCCGGTCACCTTCACGCCCACGGCCGCCCGGTAGCCCGCGGCGCGCCGCCAGCCGGCGCAACCGCGTCGATGTGGACGCGTGTCGGTATCGACGAACGTATCTCTTTACGGCGCGCCCAGCTTCGTCTCTAATGATCATCGTGACGACTGAGATGCGCGTGAGCATCGACACCGCTCGGTGCCAGGGCCACGGGCGGTGCGCCATCATCGCCCCCGACGTATTCGACGTGGACGACCTGGGCAAGGGCAAAGTGCTGCTTGACCCGTGCCCGGAGGAATTCCGCGCGGCCGCAGAAGAGGCGGAATTCAGCTGCCCTGAGGGCGCGGTCGCCGTCTCCTGACGCCGGCGGGGCGTTCGCCATAAATCCAATGAAGAACAAGTGAATATCGAACGAATGCGCTTGACTCGCGTGTCCTAATGTTTCTCTGTGCGGGTTTTTGGGCAATGGCGCCTTTTGCCCTAAGGTATTGACAATTCTCAATAAAGAGGGCCATATATACGTGTCGGAGCACCGGAGCTCCAACCATGCAGTCACTCATCTGCGGAGGTGCACCGATGACGGTCGAGGACACCAAGACGTCGCTCGATTCCATGTTGCATACGTGGGATTACATGAGCGCCGCGCACGATCGCGTGAAATGGGAAATCTTCGGCTACGCCCGCGACCACTGCCCGGTGGCGCGCACCGAGGAAGGCGGCGGCTTCTGGCTGGTCACCCGCTTCGACGACGTTAAGCGGGTGCTCGAGGACTGGGAGACGTTCTCCTCGACCGAGTCGGCGGTCATGCCGACGCCGATGGACCTGTGCCCGATCACCGACGACCCGCCCGTGCAGACGGCCGCCAGGCAGCTGCTCAACCCGCTGTTCTCCCGGGGGGCGGTCGCCAAGTGGGAGCCCGCGATGCGGGCCGCGGCGCGCGCCCTCATCGCCAGCTGGATCGACCGCGGGTCGGTCGAACTGCTCACCGAGTTCTCCGGTCCTTACGTCGCGGACGTGCTCACCGCGGCCGTCTTCCCTGACTTCGGCCCGGACGACCTCGCGCGGGCCGCGAGCATCGCGCTGCGTTCGTCGGAGGACCCGTCGCCGCAGGTCTTCATCGACCTGTTCGGGCTCTGCGTGGAGTACCTGGCCAAGGTCCGCGAGCGCGGCGTGACCGAGGACGGCGTCGTGTACCGCCTGCTGAACGGCACGTTCGACGGTAAGCCCATCCCGGAAAGCAAGCAGCTCGGCATGCTCGGCATCCTGATGCTCGGCGGGCTCGACACCACGCGCGGCGCGATCGGCAACATCGCCTACCGGGTGGCCACCACCCCGGGCGCCGAGGACCGGCTCCGCGACCCGGCCTGGGTCCGGCGCGACCTCGACGAGTTCCTGCGGCTGGACTCGCCAGTCTCCTGCATGGCCCGGGTCGCGACCCGCGACGTCGAACTGAACGGCGCGCTCATCAAGGCGGGCGAACGCCTCCAGGTCCGCTACGACTCGGCCAACCGGGACGAGTCCCGGTTCCACCACGCGGACACCCTGGTCTTCGACGAGGCGCGCAGCGGCCACGCGGCATTCGGCTTCGGCGTCCACCGCTGCGTCGGCTCGAACCTGGCCCGGCTGCAGATCGAGGTCGCGTTCGACGAGCTGCTCAAGCAGATCAGGAACCTCCGGCTGGCACCGGGCACGGAGATCGTCTGGATGCCGGGCAACACCAACGCCCTGGGCGCGGTGCACCTGGAGTTCGACCGCATCGCCTAAGGAAGCCCTCAGCAACGGCTGTCCCTGCCTGATAACCCCCACCCTGCGGGCGGGTTATCAGGCGCCAGCCAGGGGGCGGGAGGATCGTCACGCGTTGATGTCATATCGTAAATTTGCGATACTTCGATCTGACGTCAACTAGACACGATGAGGAGACCCCTTCCGTGGCACACATGAGCGGCTTGGATCTTGGGAGATTCGGGATCTGGACCTTCGACTTCGAGGACCAGTCGGCCGCGCGGATGCGCGAGTCGGTGCAGGAGCTGGAAGAGCAGGGCTGGCGCGCGTTCTGGATTCCGGAACTCCTAGGGCGCGAGGCGTTCTCGCACGCTGGCTACCTGCTCGCCAGCACCGAGCGAATGACGATCGTCAACGGCATCGCGCAGATCTGGTCACGACGGGCCATGTGGACATACGGTGCCGCACGGCTGCTGGCCGACGCCTACCCGGGCCGGTACGTCCTAGGCCTGGGGTTCGGCGGCCAGCCGCAGCCTGGGACCACGCCACTGGCGGCGATGTCTGCCTACCTGGACGAACTGGATGCGCAACAGACCCCGAACCCCGCCCCGGCCGTCCAGGCGCCACGCATTCTGGCCGCCTACGGACCTAAGATGCTTGCCCTGGCCCGCGACCGCGCGGCTGGTGCCCACACCTACAAGGTCAACGTGGCGCATACCGCTCGGGCCCGCGAGATACTCGGGCACGGTGCGTTCCTTGGCGTCGAGCACGCGGTCCTGTTCGAAACAGATCCCGCGGCTGCCCGCGCGGTCGCGCGCCTGCACCTCGCGACCTACCTCAAGGGCCAGTACAACATCGCGAAGTTCCGTCAGCTTGGCTACTCAGAGGACGACCTCAGCAACGGCGGCAGTGACCGCTTCGTCGATGACTTCGTGTTCTGGGGGCCCCTGGACGCCATCGTTAAGAAGCTCCAGGCTCATGTCGACGCCGGGGCCGACCACGTCGGCATCCAGGTCATCGGGATCCAACCAGGCGAGTCCGCAATGCCCTACTGGCGCGAGTTGGCAGGCGCCCTCCTGCCCCAGCCAGTCGCGTCCTGACGCCTCAGGCTGCTTAGGCCTCCTGGACGTGGAGCGCTTGCCCGAGCCCGGCGACGAGCCGGGCAATGCGCTCCTCATCGCGCTTGTAGTGCGTCCACTTGCCCACCCGTGTCGCCCGCACCAGCCCGGCGCGCTCAAGCTCGGCCATATACGCCGACACAGTCGACTGCGCCAAGCCGACCTTGTCCCTGATGTGGGTGACGCACACCCCGACCTCGACTGGGTCCGCGATGGCCCCGTCCAGGGTGAAGTTGGCCGCGGGGTCGCGCAACCAGACCAGTAGCTGAAACCGCATCGGGTTGGACAGCGCCTGCAGCGCGTCGAGCAGCCCACGGTCAAGCGAGGTCTCTGGCACAAGCACCAAGCTTACGTCGACATTTCGCGATAGATCGATGAACTGGAGCCGGAACTCGAGTGGCGAACCACGGCGCGGCTTGCCATTGTGGTCATGCAATCGTCTGCAGCGCTGTGGAAGGAACTCTGCGATGGCCGATGCCGCTGTGCAGCACCCGGAGTTTATCGAGCCGGTGATGTCCCAGTCCGTCGAGGGCTCCGGCCGGCCGGCCAGTATCTACCTCGCCCCGACGCTCGACGGCCTGTACACGCCGTACGCGCTAAGGACGCCGGCCGACCAGGGCGTCTTCCCGTTCGTCTTCCTCGCCTACGGCAATGGCGGCGGCGGGATCCCATGGTTGCTGGACCGCCTGCGGACGCACGGCTACATCATGGAGCGGCTGCTCCAGGCGGGGTACGCCTGCGCGTGGGGGCGCTACCGCACTGAGGTCGAACTCGGCTACCACAACGGCGGCCCGCTCATTGTCGATCACCGCCAGGGCATGGAGCTGATGAACCGCGGGCCGCTGGAGTTCGAGGATGAGCTCGCGATCCTGCGCCACGTCGGAGCGCACCCACAGGTCGACGCGGGGCGACTCGGGCACGTCGGCGTCAGCCACGCCGGCGAGATGCTGTTCAAGCTCGCCTCGCGGTACCCCGGCGTGGTGCGGGCCGGCGTCGCGTGCGAGCCCGCCAACCATGAGTTCCTCAGCCTGACCATCGACGATTCGGCGTTCATCGACCCCAGCACCGGCCTGCGCAACATCGAGGAGATGCAGATGCGGGAGCCCGCGCGGGTGCGGGCCCGCATCGACGAGCCCTTGGCGCTGGAGCGGATCGCGCCCATCGACCTGCCGATACTGGTGATGGGCCGCGACGGTGACCACCTGCAGGGCATCTTCCGGGTGAGTTACGACTTGCTCGAGGCCGCCGGCAAGGACGCGACCTGGGTGTCGTGGGACCACCCGCTGCACGGCTACATCTTCCCCGAGGCCGGCCCCGACGGCACGCCCCTGGTCGACCAGGTCCAGGAGCGCGCCATAACCGGGATCATCGAGTTCCTGGACCGTCACCTCGGCTAAGTTTCCGCGTGGTCCTACGAGCGGCCAATGACGGGTTCCACGAACGGGAGCTGGTCCGCGGACGTGACGCGGAGGAAGTCGTAGTCGCACCCGTCAGGTGCCTGCAGGACGTGGGCGCGGTGCAGGACCGGCCAGCCGCGCCGGTCGGGATGAGCGGGCAGTTCCGGCGCGCGCGCCGCGAGCACCGAGTCCGGGACGTCTGCCGACAAGGTGCCCGCGTCAGCGTCGAGCGTGATGACGTCCCCGTCGCGCAACCGCGACAGCGGCCCGCCGACGGCGGACTCCGGCGCGACGTGCAGCACCACCGTGCCGTAGCCGGTGCCGCTCATCCGCCCGTCGGTGATGCGGACCATGTCGGTGACGCCCTCCTTGAGCAGCTTCGCCGGAATCGGGATATTTCCCCATTCGGGCATGAACGCCCCCACCGGCCCGCATCCCGCCAGCACCAGCACCGAGTCGGCGGTGACGTCCAGGTCCGGGTCGTCCACCCGGCGGCGCATCTCGTCGTACGAGTGGAACACGACCGCCGGCCCAGTGTGCCGCAAGAGCGCGGGGCTGGCCGCGGCCGTCTTGAGCACGCCGCCATCCGGGGCGATGTTCCCGCGGACGACCGTGAACGCGGGCCGCGACGTGACCGGGTCCGCCAGCGACCGCAGCGGCCACACCGGCGCAGCCCCGGAGAACAGCACGTCAAGCACGGCGGGTACCCCGCCCGCAGCCGCGAGGTCGGGCATGAGCCCGGTCCCGGTCGGCGCGATGTCCGCGATCACCGGCGTCTGCGCGGCGATCGACGCGAACGCCGACAGCGGCAGCGACAGCCCGCGCCGCCCCGCGACCGCGCACAGGTGGATGATCGCGTTGGTCGACCCGCCGACGGCGGCGAGCACGGTCATCGCGCGCTCGAACCCAGCTGGCGTCAGCCGCGACGACGGCCGCGTCCCGGAGCGCACCAGCGACACGATCCGCTGTCCGGCCTCCTCGGCGAGTACGGCCTGCGCGGGATCACCAGCGGCGACGACGGCCGCGCCGGGCAGCGCGAAGCCAAGGACCTCAGCCATGATCGCCATGGTCACCGCGGTGCCCATCGTGTTGCACGCGCCGATCCCCGCGCCGAGGCACCCTTCAAGCCGCGCCCACTCGTGATCGGAAACAAGGCCAGCGCGCCGCTCGTCGAACTTCTGCCACAGCGCCGTGCCGCTCCCCAGCCGTACCCCGTCGAGCACCGGCACGGGCCGGAAGCCCCCCGTGACGATCAGCGCGGGCAGGTCCGCCGAGGCCAGGGCCATCAGGTACGCCGGCACGGACTTGTCGCAGTTGCCGAGCGCGACGATCCCGTCAAGCGGCTGGGATCGCACGGTTTCCTCCACCTCGATGGCGAGGAGGTTGCGGTAGAGCATCGCGGTCGGCTTCATCAGGTCTTCCGACAGCGACATCACCGGGAACTCCAGCGGCAGCCCGCCCGCCGCCAGCACGCCGCGCTTGACCGCGGCGGCCAGTGCGGTAAGCCCCCGGTCGCACCGGTTCAGGTCCGAGGCGGTGCAGGCGATCCCGATCAGCGGCCGCCGCGCCTGGCCCGGTCCCGGCCGGGCCGGCCCGGTCAGCCCGGCGGCGCGCAGCGCCGTCCGGTGGTTGAGTGCGACCTCGTCGTCGCCGCTCAGCCAGGCGGCGCTGCGCAGTCCGGCGGGCTCAGCCATGCTTTTCATCCAGAACGGGTTGTTGTTTCACATGAGCGGCCACAGCAATCACGCTTCCGTTCTGCTAGACCACAGGGATGCCGAGACCAGCCGCACCCGGCTTGGACTGCGGCAGGCCGGGGGACAGGCGGCTGAGCCATTCGAGCGCGACGGCGGCGCGGTGCACCTTCTCGACGCAGTTGGCGACGGCGACCGCTTGCAGGTGCAGGCCGCTGGGGTAGACGGGTGCCGCGTTGCGCAGCCCGAACTTCGCGTACAGCGGCGCGCCGGCCATGATCAGGTCGCCGACCTCGTTGCCGCGGACGATGCCGCCGAGCGCGTCGGGTGACTCGACGTACAGGTCGATCGGGACGCTGGCGGCGGCGCGCAGCTCGCTCAACTCGGCCACGCTGACATCGGAGGGGACGTTGACGGTGAGCCCCGGTCCCCCAAGGTCCGCAAGCAGCTTCAACGTCAGCGGGTTCGAGGGGGCCATCGCCGCGGAGATCTTCCAGACCATGTCCTCCGGAAGATCGCCCCTTGCCTGGGCCTTGCGCAGCGCGACGAGCAGCCCCAGGTCAGCGACGAGGAAGGACCGGATGCCCTGCTCGACGGCCCGCAGCACGTCGTCGAGGGCGTAGCCGAGCTGCCGCGTGCCGCGCACCTGGTCGCCTTGCGCGGACCCGTCCGCCGTCCGCGGGTGCGCGCCGGGACCGTAGCGTTCGCGCGGGCCGATGAACAGGCAGACCTCAAGGCCGGCGTCGTGCCCGGCTTGGGCCATGTCCCTGAGCTCGCTGGCCCGGAGCAGCCCCGCGCCGCTGCCCTGCGAGACCCGGTTGACGGTGATGCCCTCGGCCTCGGCGGCGCTGATCACCGCCTCAAGCACACGGGGACCCTCGACGCTGGGAATCTCGATGCGGAACGCCGCGCCGTCGGGGAAAGCCTTGGGCGCGTCCGGGCTCGTCCCTTCGGGCACCGTGCCCGGCGCTTCGATTCCAAGTTCGCTGAGCAGGGCCGAGACCCATTGCATCGTGTCGCGCTCCTTTTGTTCGTCCGGCCTGGTTGGCTGGCTTGGTGGTCCGGCGGGTGATTGGCCAACGGGGGATGAGCCTGGTTCGACGGTGGCCGCATCAAGCCAGCGGGTACTCGCGGCCGGGTTCCGCGCCGACACCAGCGGCCCACAGGCGCGGGTTCGGCACGGCCCGCCATGCGCCGTGCTCGTAGAAGGAGTCCTCCGACACCAGCCCGGGCAGTGTCATGTCCAGCGCGGCGTAGATGTCGAGTTCGGGCGTGCGGTCCGCGACCACGGCGTCGAGGAAGTCGCGCACGGGCCAAGTGTCCGTTCCGCCGTGCCCAGCCCCCGCGGCCACCTCCCGGTAGCGCTCAGGCAGGAACTTCTCCGTGTACGCGTCCAGCGGCTCCCACTGCGCCTCGTCCCCCGCACCGGCGGGGCTTTGCCCGAGCAGGTAGACGTGGTCGGGTGCTCCCGCGACGCGCGCCGCCTCGTAGGCCCCGGTTGTCCCCTGAACGCTGTAGTAGTTCATGAGGTGCGGCCGGTTGGACAGCAGGTCCAGCCGGATCTTGAGCAGCGCCCCGCGGACCGTGCGGGCCAGCATCAGCACCGTGTCGTCGATCTCGTGCTCAGGGTCGGTGTGCCGTCCCGTCCCGGAGCAGGACACCGCCACCACCCGGTCCTGGAACCACCACAGCAGGGGACCGAGGCTGTGCGTGGGATAGGTGATGCCCGCCCGTCCCACCTGCCAGTGATAGCGCCAGGTGGGCCGGCCGCTGGCATCGGTGTGCCACGACTTCATCTCGTGCAGGTACTCGCCCTCGCCGAAGTACAGGTCACCGAACAGGCCGGCGCGCGCCATTTCCTTGATCGTCAGGTTGGCGGGGGAGAAGCAGTAGTTCTCCGCGATCATGTAGTGCGCGCCGCTGCGCCGCACCGCGGTCAGGAGACCTTGGGCCTGCTCCAGGCTGACCGCCGCCGGGACCTCGCTGAGCACGTGCACGCCCGCGTCGAGCGCCATGATCGCCTGCGGCGCGTGGTGGTGCTGGGGGGACGCGAGGATCACCGCGTCCACCCCAGTCAGGAGGTCTTCGTAGCTGGCGGGCGTGTCGACCCCGGTGTCAGCGGCGAACTTCTGCCGGGCCACGGGATCTGGCTCGTAGACGGCGCGGATCTCCGCCCTGTCGCCGTAGACGGCGAGCCCGGCGAGGAACGACCGTCCGCGGGGTGCTCCGGCGATACCGATCCTGATCTTGCTGGTGACGCTCACTGGCATTCCTCTCCTGTCATCCGCCGGCGTGGGCCAGCCGGATGCCCCCGTCAACGACGAGCGTGGTCCCGGTGATGTACTCGGCGGCGTCGGAAAGCAGGTACGCCACGGCGTCGGAGACCTGCTCCGCCGTGCCGAGGGTGCCGAGGGGGATCACGGCCTCCATCGCCTGGCGGCGGGCGGGGATATCGCGGAAGATCTGGGCCGACACGCCGGCGTCCACGACGCCCGGCGCCACCACGTTCACGCGGATCCCGTGCGGGGCGAGTTCGAGGGCGAGGCACTGGGCGAGCATGTCGAGGCCAGCTTTGGACACGCAGTACGGCAGCAAGCCGCGGGCGGCGTTAGCGCCGATCCACGAGCCGATGAAGGCGATCGCGCCCCGTCTCCCGGTGCGGACCAGTTCCCGGCTGACCGCGTGGGCGGTGAGGTAGGTGCCTTCCAGGTTGACGTCGAGGACGTGCCGCCACTGCTCGTAGGTCTGCTCCAGTGCCGTCGCCCAGTGGGCGACCCCGGCGGCTGCCACGAGCCCGTCGACGTGACCAAACCGTTCGACGGCGGCGGCCAGCAGGCCGTTTACTTCTTCCGGTCGGCGGACGTCGGCCTGGAAGTAGCAGACCTCTGGCGACTCCGCCTGCGGCGGACCGAGGACGTCGCTCGCCGCGATGCGGGCGCCGCGGGCCCGCAGTCCGGACACCAGCGCGCGGCCGATGTCCCCGCACGCGCCGGTGACGAGGAACACCCGCTGCTCCAGATCACGCTCCACGACGGGGCTCCTCTTCCGCTGGGCGTTCCGCCTGGCGTTCCGTCAGGCCGCAGAACTCGACTGCGCTGGCCGCGTAGACCCGGGCGGCGCGGAGCAGATCGGCCCCGCTGACGTGCTCGTCGTCGGAGTGCGCGGTGGCCTGGTTAACGCCGTGGTACACGGCCGGCACCCCCTGTGCGACGAAGTCGACCGCGTTGCCGACCGCGCCCGCCCCCGCGAGGGGGAGGTCGCCCCCGGTGGCGCGGGCGAACCCGCGGCGGACCGCGGCGATCAGCGGCTCGCCTGGGTCGAGGGCATAGGGCTTCCCTACTTCCTGAAGCTCGACGTGCAGGCTGAGCCCCGTCTGCCCGGCCACCTCGGCGCACAGTTCGTTGAGCTCGGCCGCGACCTGTTCCTTGCTGCCGGGCAGCACGTAACGGCGTGTCCCCACGACTTCCGCGCTGATGGGCACGCGGTTGTAGAAGTCACCGGCGTGCACCTCGCCCACGAACAGGCTCTCGGCGCCGGCTGACGGATAGTCGGCGCTGGCCCGCGAACGAGATTGCGCTGCCAGGCGGCTCGCGATGGCGCCGAGCCCGTTGAGCAGGAGCCGCACGCCGTAGAGCGGGTTGCGCTCGGGGCGGTCCAGTTCCACCTCGTGCATCACCCCGCCGTCGCGGGCGAGCTGTATCCGGAAGATGCTCATGCCCTTCGCGGTGACTGGCAGGTCGTCGTGGCTGAGTTCCGCGACGAGCGCCGCGTCACCGCGTATTCCCTTTCGGAGGAGCGACTGGATCGTGCGCTGGTCGCCGCCGGGCGCCTCATGGAGGCCGTGGGCGGTCACGAGCAAGCCGCCCGCGAGTGGCACCTCGGCCTGGATGAGCGCGCGCACCGCGTGGGCGATCGCCGCCAGGCCGCCTTTCATGTCGGCGCTGCCGCGCCCGCGCACCACGCCGGCGTCGATGTCGAGCGTCGGCGGGGCATGCGGAACCACGATCGCGTCGAGATGACCGTCGAACTGCAGGACGGGCCCGGTCCCGGTGCCCGTTCCTGTCCGCGGCCAGCGGCCGATGACGCTCGGGCTGTCCGGCCACTCGTCGTCGAGTTCGACCTGCAGCCCGATCTTCTCCAGCACGGTGGCGTAGGCGTGGGCGAAGTCAGCCTCGTGCCCGGTCGGGCTGGGCACGGAAACGAACCGGTAGGTCTCTTCGAGCAGGCTGCGCTCGTCGAGCAGGGCGAAGGCGCGCTCGATCGCGGCTGACCCGGCATCGGTCACGAGCGTGCTCCCGCAG
>Ga0207664_10003105_pt1 | contig 11043 bp, 10 predicted proteins | sample LARL83metaG_FD_184349 | JGI IMG/M metagenome (GOLD analysis project Ga0207664, IMG submission 184349) | Corn, switchgrass and miscanthus rhizosphere microbial communities from Kellogg Biological Station, Michigan, USA - LAR L8-3 metaG... | ecosystem: Host-associated > Plants > Roots >...
CTGGTCGAGATGGAGATCGCCGCCGCGCGCGAGCGCGGCTGGCTTCGTACCCTCACCCCGGCCGAGTCCAGGCGGGTGAGGCGCGCGGCCATCCAGGCGAGCCGGGAACTCGGGAACAGGCTTGCCACCCTGATCCCGGCGGTGCCGGGCGCTGGCTACGGCCCGGCGCCAGCGGACGAGAGGGAACCGCCGACCCGGCCCGACTTCTGGCTGCCGCAGACGGTGACGCGCTTCGAGCGGCACCCGGTCATGATGGCCCTGTCCACCGACGACGACCGGCCACTCGACTGGCTGCGGGCCGGCCAGGCGCTGCAGCACGCCCTGCTGGCGGGCACGCGTTTCTCGATGTCGGCGCCCGGCGGCCGCAGCGCACCCTACCGCGAGCAGCTTGTTTACGGACCGCTTGACCCGCACCGGCTCCGGCCGCGCCCTCCGGTCCCGGCCGGGTACGCGGTCGAGGCGTCCTTCCTCACCCAGTCCCTCGAGCTTGCCGACCTGCGCCACCAGGCACGGCGCTGGCCGCGGCAGACCAACTACATCGAGGTACCGCAGCTGGTGCTCCGCGTTGGCTACGCCCCGGTCGCCCGCGGGTCCGGACCTGGCGATCCGTACATCCCGCCGGTACCGCGGCCCGTGGGCGGCTAACCAGGAAACTCGCCTGAGATCAGGTGAAGATGATTTCACCGCCGACGGCCATGTCGTAGAACTCGCCGACCGTGATGATGTCCTTGACCTGGTCGATCAGGTCCGCCTTGGTGAGGCCGAAGAGGTCGGCCGACGCCTTGGTGCCGCGGCCGACCCGGAAGGCCCGGCTGCCGTCGCGGGTCCACACGCCGCCGCCGAGCCCGTACAGCGTGTCGTTGGCGATGTCCAGGGCCTCGGCCTCGTCCTTGAAGGTGGTGACGGCGAGCACCGGCCCGAAGATCTCCTCCTGGAAGACGCGCATCTTGTACCGCGGCGACAGGTGCACGACGGAGCCGGGCTGACCAGGCTGCGTATACCTCATCATGACCTCCCTGGACTGATGTAGCTCTAGTGCTAGTCCGCTGGCGTGCGCCGGGGTAGAGCCGCAGGTCCGCCGGGGAAGGGACAGAAGGCAGCACCTTCAGGAGGCGATCGCGGCGCCCGCCGCGATCGCCAGCCGCAGGTGGCGGGCCGTGTACCGGCGCAGCGCGAGCAGCTGGGGCTGGCTGAGCCGGTCGCAGACGCGGTCCCAGTGCATGCTCACCCAGTCGCCGGGCCGCAGCCCGGTGACGAACCCGGCGGCTGCCTGCTGCGGGGCGGCGAGCCCGTAGCCGAACACTCGGCCGTCCCAGCGCAGCGGGCGCCGCATGACCAGCACCGTCCCTGCTACCGGATCGGCCGTGATCACCCGGCCCCAGCTGATCCGGCAGCTGTCCAGGACACGCAGCGACGGCTCGCTGCGTCCCTCGCGGAGCAGGCCGGTCCACGGGTAGGCGAGGAACACGTGAAAGCTGTGATGCGGCACCGCGCCCGCGGGAACCGCACCGGCGATGTGCTCCCAGCCGCGCCCGGCGCGGGCGCGGAAGCGCTCGTCGAGGAAGGCGCCGTAATCGGGCATCCGCACGTTATCCAGCAGGCTGTTGCCCACCCAGTACGCCTCAACGACCCGCGCGTCCAGGGCATCCGTGATCTTGTTGGCCGCCGCGATCAGCTCAAGGTAGGGCCACGCGCCCGCGAACCCGGCCGCCAGCCGCACGAGCCCGGGCCCGGTGACGCCGGCCGCGGCGTACTCGCGCAGCGCGGCATGGTCGTCCGGTCCGCACAGCCCCCGTTCGTTCGGTGGGAAGGCGTAACGCGCGAAGAGCAGCGGCCCGGCGGTCACCGGACGCCGGCCGGCTGTTTCCGCGCGGCGAGCAGGACGAGCGCGCCGCCCGCCGCGACGAGCGCCAGCCCGGGCCACTGCGGCGCGAGTGCCTTGCTTCCCGCCTGGAGGAGCGCGGTGATGATCGCGCCGGGGACGAGCAGCGCGGTCACGTCGATCGCGCCGGCCCTGGCCAGCGCGGTGTACCAGGTGACGACGTAGGCGGCGAGGATCAGCCCGGTGAGCGCCGCCCATGTCCACTGGTGCCAGCCGACCGCGGCGAGCGCGGCCCACGGAGTCGCCGCCAGCGTGTAGCCGACCAGGATGACGGCGCCGCCGCCCATCCTGGCCGTCGCGACGGTCAGCGCCGGCAGCCCCGCGAGCAGCTTCCTCGCGATCACCGTCTCGACCGCCCACAGCAGCGTGGCCGCAAGGATCATGGCCGCACCGGAGCCGAAGCGGATGCCGCCGACTCCGCCGCCGAGGATCGCCTGGCCCCACACCAGGGCGGCGATCGCGGCCACGTGCCAGGGGCCGACCCGCTCGCGCAGCAGCGGGACGGCGAGCAGCACCACCCAGACCACGAGCGTCTTCTGGATGAACGCCGCGTCGGCGGACGTGACCCGCCTGAGGCCCTCGAAGAAGAGGATGAACGGGACGCTGCCCCCGACGACGGCGACAGCGGCGAGGCCCGCCCACTGGGCCCCGCCGCGCGGGCGGGTGAACCCGCCGCGCGGCGCGCGGCGGGTCGCGACGGCGAGCGCGGCGACGATGACGACGGCCGCCACGAGGTTCTTCGCCGTCGTGTAGACGGTCGCGTTGCCGAACGCGCGCACCCCGTAGGAATTGATGTACACGGCGAAGCCGCTGATGACGGCGGCGGTGAGGGCGAGGGCAAAGCCCTGGCGGGTTCTCATGGCGTTTCCTGTTCGTCGTCGAGGATCTGGAGCACGTAGCCGCAGTGCACGAGGACGGCCTGCCCGACGCCGGCCTCCGGGCAGGTGAGCAGGCACGCGGACACGGTCCCTGGAGCAGTGTTGATAAGGGCCATGGGCAGGCCGCCTTCATCGCGGACCGCGGTAATCACGCCGACGGTTCCCAGGCACACCGCGCTCACCTGCCTTCCCGCAGCTCGTGCAGGATCTGCTCCGCCACGGTCCGCGCGGCGACCTGCGCCTGCGCTGACAGCGGGGCGCCAAGCTCATACGCGGCGCCCTCGATGCCGAATCCCGTCAGCCGGCCGGGCAGCCGGCCGAGCGCGCGGGCCAGCTCGATGACGTCGGCGAGGCTGAACAGGTGCGTGCCGCGGTGGGAGAATTCCCCGCCAGGCGCGGTGGCGGCGTCGAAGCGGTACACGCTGCCCGGCTCGCCGCCGGAGCAGGCCGCGTCCACGACGTACACCTCGGCGGCGCCGTCCCACGCGTCGAGCAGCGCGAGCTGGTCGCCGTCCACCTCCACGACGGTGACCCCGGCCGGGGCCGCGGCCCGGACCGCCCTGGCGACCGCGAGACCGGCCGCGTCGTCGCCGCGGTCCGGGTTGCCGATGCCGATGACGAGGGTCATCGCCGCCTCACCTCTGTCTGCCGGGTGCCCGTGTCTCATCTCAGCGTGGACGGCCTGGCCCTGGTAGAGACGGGCGTCCCGCCGCCGCGGGACCTTCGGCCGTGTACCGTCGCCGCGAGGTCACCGCCAGCATCATCACCGGATGGCTCCTTCCGCGAGGCGGGTTCGAAACAGTGCTCCTGATTGGTTGGTCACTATAGGTTATTCAATGATATACTCGAAAGATGATTCGTATTGTCAGTATCTTTCAGGCAGGGGACCGGGAGTCCTGATGGCCAGGACCCGGCCGGGTGATTGGCTGTCCGTGACCGCTGCCGCGCGCCGGCTGGGGGTGTCGTCGCGGACCCTGCGCCGTTACACCCACGACGGGAAGCTGCCGGACGTGCGCGGGGCCGGCGGGCGGCGGATGTTCCGGGCCGGCGACCTGGACGCGCTCACCACCAAGGGCGGCGGCCGGCCGGTCGGCTACGCCCGGGTCTCCTCGGCCCGGTTCGGCACCGGCCTTACCGGGCACCTGCTGGCCGGGTTCGGCGTCACCGTCACCTGCACCGGGCAGCCCGGGGGCGGAACCTGGGAGCAGGACCTTGTGCAGGACATGCTCGCCATCGTCACCAGCCTCGCCGGCCGGCTGTGCGGGCAGCGGCCAGCCAGGACGCGCAAACTGCGGGCCGTGGTCGCCGCCGAGGCCAGGAACCAGCCCGCGTGACCGCCGGGAAGCTGCGCGAGTGGCGCGGAGTCAAGCTGACCGCTGCCCCGTCCGGTGCCGCAGCGGTCACCCGGCTGCGCACCACCCCGGCTGATGACCAGGTCCTCGACCTGGTAGCCGGTCACCTCGGGGAGCTCCGGCGGGCCGACCTGGCGGCCCGGTCCCGGCCGGCGCCGCTCCCGGACGGGATGGATGAGCAGCAGAAGCGGCAGGAGCGCCGCGACCGGCTCAACCAGCGCAAGCGCCCGCTGACCGGGCACTCGTCTTCCCGTTGGGCCGGCACGATCATCCGCGGCAACGACGACCAGTACCGGCTGGCCCGCCGCTCCCAGGCCGCCCGCATGGCCAGCCTGCGGAAAGCCGTCGCCGTGATCGAGGAACGGCTCGCCCAGCCCACAGAGGACATCGCCCCTCGCGCCGAACGGGAAACTCGCCGCACGGGCCGCAGGAAAGACGAGCCGAAGAAGGGCTACGGGACCCAGGCTGAGCGGTTCCAGAAGCAGCGCCGCCTCCAGCACCTCAAAGCCGAGCTCGCCCGGGTCACCGCCGACTACCAGGACGGGCGGGTCCACGTCACCGAGGGCGGCGCCCGCCTCGCCCGCACCAGGCACAACCTCGAAGCCGCCGGGCTCACCACCGGGCAGTGGCGTCAGGAGTGGGAGGCCGCCCGCTGGCGGATCGAGGCAAACGGATCTAGCGACGAGCCGTTCGGGAACCTCACCACCACCGTCACCCCCGCCGGTGAGGTCTCCATCCGGCTGCCGCGGCCGCTAGAGCACCTAGCCAATAGCCCCCGCGGCCGCTACCGGCTGTCCGGCAAAGCAGTCTTCTCCCACCGGGGCAGTGAACGGCTTGCCCGGGTCACTGGCGGCCAGCCGGTCTCCTACGCCATCACCCGCAAGCCCGGCCGCGCCGGGGTCTACCTCACCGCGTCCTGGGGGCTGCCGCAGCCGCCCGACGACGGGGAAGTCCGTGCGCACGGGCCGGTCATCGGGGTCGACCTCAACGACGGGCACCTGGCCGTGCGCCGCATCGACGCCTGTGGCAACCCGGTCGGGCAGCCCCTGCGGATCGAGTTCAGCCTCACCGGGACCAGCGCCCGCCGCGACGCCCAGGCCAGGCACGCGATCTCCCGGCTGATCCGGCACGCCCGGGCGCACAAGATCACCACGATCGCGGTCGAAGACCTCAACTTCGCCGACGCCCGTGACACCGGCCGGGAGACCATGGGCCGCGGGCAGCGCGGCAAAAGGTTCCGCCGCACGGTCGCCGGGATCCCCACCGCCGTGTTCCGCAGCCGGCTGTCCGGGATGACCGCCCGCAACGGCATCCGCATCTGGGCGGTCAACCCCGCCTACACCTCAACCTGGGGCGACCAGCACTGGCGCCGCCCCTACCCAGACGTCACCCGGCACGAGGCAGCCGCCACCGTGATCGGGCGCCGCGCCCAGGGCTTCAAGGCCCGGCGACGGGAAGGTGTGACACGCACGCGACCAGAGGATCGCGTCGTGAGAGCTACCGACCAGGCCGGACCCCACAGCCACCAGGCGAACACTGCCAGAAAGCCCACCGGGAGACGGGGAACCAAATCCCGCCCGCCCGCTAAGGCAGCACGACCGGCAGGCCGGGCAACCGTTACCCCGGCACAACTGGCCAGCAATGGCCAACTACGAACGTAACGGTACTCGGGACGTACGCCTCTGCACAGCGTGCCCGCGGGCCGCGATGCTGAAAGGTGGACGGCGGAACATGCGCTCCGGAGGAATGCCCGTGAAGGCCGGCGCGCGCCCGCCTGAAGGGGGTGCGAGCGCCGTGAAGGTAATCACCGCGATCCTCAGGCCAGACACGCTTGAGGACGTGACGCGTGACTTGATCAACGCGGGGGCGCGGGGCATGACCGCAACGGAGGTCCTGGGCTTCGGGCAGCAGCACGGCCACGCGCCGGGACCCTTCGGTGCCGAGAGCGGGGCCTTCCTGCTACCGAAGCTGCGTATCGACGTCCTCGTACAGGACCGGGACGCGACGGCGGTAGCGGAGGCCATTGCCAAGTCCGTCAGGACCGGTGTCATCGGCGACGGGAAGATCTGGATCTGCCCGGCCGACGGCGCGCTGCGGGTCCGGACGGGCGAGCGCGACGACGACGCGGTGTGAGGGAACCGGCCTCGGGTGACGAACGGCAGCCAACGGTCCCGGCCTCAGTTTGCGAGTGCACCCTGATGCTGGAACGATGTCGTCGTGAAAATGGGGATTCTGTGCGGCGGCGGCCCCGCACCTGGCATGAACTCGGTCATCTCTGCGGCCACGATCGAGGCCCGCAAGGCCGGGTGGGACGTCGTCGGGATCATGGACGGCTTCGAGCATCTCATTGAGGGCCGGACCGACGAGGTGCGCCCGCTGTCGATCACGGACGTGTCGCGGATCCACGCCCTGGGGGGGTCGGTCCTGCGGACCTCACGGGCCAACCCGACGGTGCGCGACCCCGCCGCCGCCGACCCGGACTGGCGGCTGCGCGCCGTCCTTGAGTCGCTGCGCACGCTGGAGGTCGGCGCGCTGGTCACGATCGGCGGTGATGACACCGCGTTCTCGGCGTCCCGGCTCGCCGAGGCGGGCGGGGGCGCCCTGCACGTGGCGCACGTGCCCAAGACCATCGATAACGACCTGCCGCTGCCGGGCGGCACGCCGACGTTCGGCTTCGAGACGGCCAGGAGCGTGGGCGTTCAGGTGGTCAACAACCTGATGACCGACGCGATGACCACCCGGCGGTGGTACCTGGTGGTGGCCATGGGCCGGTCGGCCGGCCACCTCGCCCTCGGCATCGGCAAGGCGGCCGGGGCCACCCTTACGCTGATCGCCGAGGAGTTCCCCCGCGACGAGCCGATCCGGCTGGCGCGGCTGGTGGACATCCTCGAGACCGCCATGCTCAAGCGGGCCGCCAATGGCCGCCCGTTCGGCGTGGCCGTGCTCGCCGAGGGCATCGGCCTGCGCCTGCCGCAGGACGAGCTGCACAGCGCCATGCCGGAGGTCGAGCTCGACGAGCACGGCCACATCCGGCTGGCCGAGCTCGAGCTGGACCGCCTGCTGGCGAAGCAGGTGAAGGACCGGTTCAGGGAGCGCGGGGACAAGGTCACCATCGAGGGCAAGAACATCGGCTACGAGCTGCGGTGCGCGGCCCCGATCCCGTTCGACATCGAGTACACCCGCGACCTCGGCTACAGCGCCGTCGCCTACCTCAAGCGGGCGCTTGACACAGGCGAGCCCGGCGGCATGATCACGATCCAGGACGGTCACCTGGTGCCGCTGCCCTTCGGGTCGTTCAACGACCCGGAGACCGGGCGGGTGCAGATCCGGCAGGTCAACGTGGGGTCCAGTTCCTACCGGGTGGCGCGCGAGTACATGATCCGGCTGGACCGCGCGGATCTCGCGGACCCGGAGCGGCTCGGCCCGATCGCGCAGGCCTCCGGGCTCTCCCCCGAGGCCTTTGCCCGCAGGTACGGGTACCTCGCCGGGGACTGAGCCCCTACACGGCGACGACGCTCTGGGGTGAGGCCGCGGGGATTAGCCCGAGACTGGCAAGAGCCCCGGTGTCGGACCAGTCGCCCCACTGGGCAGGATTGGTTCTGATAGCGGCCTCCATCACGGCCACGCACCGCGCGAGCGCCTCCTGCAGCTCGCCGTCCAGGGATATCGGCGGGGAGATCTCCACCACCTGGTGGCGGTAGTCCGCCGAGCGGTGCGCGCTGACCACCAGCACGGGAGCGCCGGCCGACCGGGCCAGGTGGACGACTCCCGGCAGGAACGTCGCTTCCCGGCCAAGGAAGGGAACTTTGACAACACGGGACGCATCAGTTACCAGCGGGTCAGAGTCGGCCAAGATGGTCACCGCCTCGTTACGGCGCAGCGCGCGGACTGCCTGCTCGCTGTCCCCGACCGCGACGGCCTCCCGCGACTCGATGCTCGGGCCCTGCCGGTGGCGCAGCGTGCGCCGGGCATAGGCGAAATCCCAGAACCGCCGCACGGCGGGAGACGCATAGGGATCGTAATTCCACCACCAGAGTCCGATGCTGGTGACCGGGATACCGCTGGCGTGGATCAAGGAGAAGGCGCTTCGGTAGGAGCCGAGGTGCGCAGAGCACAGGATCGCCCCCTGGCCCGCGGCCATCGCCGCCTCCAGGTGCTCGCGCCCGCGGAACTCGACCAGCTTCCCCAGCGGCCGCGCCCGGTTCCGCAGCCTCATGATGTCGATGGCCTCACAAGAATCAGCCCTGAAAAATTCCCGGGCCAGGCGCTCAGCCTCCGCCGGACTGAGCGTCTCCCCGAAGACCTGGAGCAGGTTGCGCTTGACAACGGCAGCCCCCTCGGGCCAGCGCCGAAAGACCAAGTCGCCCCGCCGGCAGGCAACCCAGTAGGCCAGCCGGGCAGGCAGCAGTGCCGCCAGCGGCGCTACCACCAGCCAGTAGACGAGAATCTCCAGCCGATCCAGTAGCGGCCGCCGTACTATCGCCGCTGTCGTCAGCTCAACCGCTTCCAACTAACTGACCCCCAGTGACGAAAGTGCTGGTTCAACACGGCAGAGGAACCCGGGCAGGGTTCGGTCAGCCGTTACGCGACGATAGCGTTCCGGGGTGATGAGACGCGGGGAATTAGCCCGATATCGGCAAGGAATCCGGCTTCGGACCTCAACTCGCCGAGGACCGAGCCCGGCCTTCCCTCACCTGGTGTCGCTGCCGCTGCTATTGACCGCCGCGCGCCCTGCCTCCAGGCGGGCGACCGGGACGCGGAACGGCGAGCAGGACACATTGTCCAGGCCCACGTCATGGAAGAAGTGCACTGAGTCCGGGTCGCCGCCGTGCTCGCCGCAGACCCCGATCACCAGGCCGGGCCTGGCGGCCCGACCCGCCTTGACCGCGATCTCGACGAGCTGGCCGACACCCTCCCGGTCGATCGTCTCGAACGGGGAGACGCCGAAGATGCCCAGTTGCAGGTACTTGCCGAAGAACGCGGCCTCGACGTCGTCACGGGAGAAGCCCCAGGTCATCTGGGTCAGGTCGTTGGTGCCGAAGGAGAAGAACTCGGCGCTGCGGGCGATCGCGGCTGCGGTCAGCGCTCCCCTGGGCACCTCGATCATGGTGCCGATCGGTATGTGCAGCACGACGCCCGTCTCCGCCTCGACCTCCCGCAGGACCTGCTCCGTCAGCCCGCGGGCGGTCTCCATCTCCTGGACGGCGGCGACGAGCGGGGTCTCGATTTCCGGGCGCGGATCCTTGCCCGCCCGCTTAAGCTGCGCGGCGGCGTGCGCGATCGCGCGGACCTGCATGCCGAACAGCCCGGGTATGACCAGGTCCAGCCGGACGCCGCGCAGGCCGAGCATCGGGTTCTGCTCGTGCATCCGGCGGACCTCGGCGAGCAGGTGCTTCTCCTTGGCGGTGGCCTTATCGCCCTCGAGGGCGACCTTCACCGACAGGTCGGTGAGGTCGGGCAGGAACTCGTGCAGCGGCGGGTCGATGGTGCGGATCGTCACCGGCAGTCCGTCCATCGCCGTGAGGATCTCCACGAAGTCGCCGGTCTGCAGTGTCTCGAGGGCGGCGAGCGCGCGCTGCCTTTCCTCGTCGGTCTCGGCGAGGATGAGGTCCTCGATCAGCTGGCGCCGGTCGCCGAGGAACATGTGCTCGGTGCGGACCAGGCCGATCCCCTCGGCGCCGAACCGGCGGGCCCGGGCAGCGTCGGCGCCGGTGTCCGCGTTGGCGAGCACGCCGAGCCGGCGCCTGGCGTCGGCGTGGGCCATGATCCGGTGCACCGCGCGGACGAGGTCGCCGGCGTCGCTGGAGTCGGGGTTCAGCTCGCTCTCGAAGTAACGCACGACCGAGGAGGGCACCGCCGGCACCTCGCCGAGGTACACCTCGCCGCTGGTGCCGTCGATGGAGATCACGTCGCCCTCGACGACCGTGAGGCCGGCCGGCGTGGTGAACTTCCTCGCCGCGGTGTCCACGTCGAGTTGCTCGGCGCCGCACACGCACGTCTTGCCCATGCCGCGGGCGACCACCGCCGCGTGGCTGGTCTTGCCGCCGCGGCTGGTCAGCACGCCCTTGGCGGCGATCATGCCGTTCAGGTCGTCCGGGTTGGTCTCGCGGCGGACCAGGATCACGGGGTTGCCCGCGTCCGCGAGCTCGACGGCGCGGGCGGAGTCGAAGACGGCCCGGCCGACCGCCGCGCCGGGTGACGCGCTCACCCCGGTGGTGATCCTGGTGACGTCGGCGCTGGTGTCGAACGCGGGGAACATCAGCCGGGCGAGTTCCGCCCCGGTGACCCGGGTGAGCGCCTCGTCCATGTCGATGAGGCCCTCGTCCACCAGCTCGGTCGCGATGCGGAACGCCGCCGCCGCCGTCCGCTTACCGACGCGGGTCTGCAGCATCCAGAGCTTGCCGCGCTCGACCGTGAACTCGATGTCGCACAGGTCACGGTAGTGGCCCTCCAGGATGGCCATGATCGACATCAGCTCGTCGTAGGAGGCCTTGTCGATGCGCTCCAGTTCCTGCAACGGCACGGTGTTGCGGATGCCGGCCACGACGTCCTCGCCCTGCGCGTTCTGCAGGTAGTCGCCGTAGACGCCGGTCGAGCCGGTGGCCGGGTCGCGGGTGAACGCCACCCCGGTGCCTGAGTCGTCGCCCAGGTTGCCGAAGACCATCGCGACCACGTTCACGGCGGTGCCGAGGTCGGCGGGGATGCGCTCCTGACGGCGGTACAGCACGGCCCGGTCGGCGTTCCACGAGTCGAAGACGGCCCGGATCGCCAGGTCGAGCTGCTCGCGCGGGTCTTGCGGGAACTCACGGCCCGCCTGCTCGCGCACGATCTCCTGGTACCTGCGCGTCAGGTCCCGCAGGTCCGCCGCGTCCAGGTCGGTGTCCGATTTCACGCCGCGGGCCTGCTTCGCGGTGTCGAGGGCGTGCTCGAA
>Ga0207664_10003107_pt1 | contig 11040 bp, 6 predicted proteins | sample LARL83metaG_FD_184349 | JGI IMG/M metagenome (GOLD analysis project Ga0207664, IMG submission 184349) | Corn, switchgrass and miscanthus rhizosphere microbial communities from Kellogg Biological Station, Michigan, USA - LAR L8-3 metaG... | ecosystem: Host-associated > Plants > Roots >...
AGAGGAGCAGGCGGGAGGCGCCGGAGCGCTCGGCCAGGCCCAGGCAGTAGTCGATGGTCGAGTGGCCGAAGTGGGCGCGCGGCCCGAACTCCTCGGGGGTGTGCTGCGCGTCGTGGATGAGCAGGTCGACGTTGGCGCAGAGCGCCAGGGCGGCGGGGTGGTACTCGCCCCAGCCCTCGGGGCCCGGCCCCAGGGCCACCGGCCCGTGGTCGGAGAGGTAGGCGATCGAGGAGTGGCCGTCGGAGACGCGGTAGCCGAAGGTGCGCCCGCCCTTGTGGGGGATCTCCTGGGCGAGCACGGTGAAGCCCTCGATGGCGTGCTCGCCGGCGTCGACGTCGCCGAAGCGCCAGCGGCCGCGCAGCTCGTCGGGCCGCACCGGGAAGTGCGGCGGCGACATGCACCGCGCCAGCACCGAGACCACGTCGCCCTGCGCCGGGATGAGCACGGTCACCTCGGAGTCGGGGTGGTCGCCGGCGGGGAAGAAGGGCAGGCCGTGGGTGTGGTCCCAGTGCAGGTGGCCGAGCAGCAGCGTGCCGCGGAAGGCGCGCCCGCTCAGCATCCGGCCCAGGCGGCGCAGCCCGGTGCCGGCGTCGAGCACCAGCCGGGGCACCTCCTCGCCGTCCGCGGCGATGGCGATGCAGGAGGTCTCGCCGCCGTAGCGGGCGAAGTCGGCTCCCGGCGCGGGAGTCGAGCCCCGCACGCCGCAGACATACAGGCGCACGGGCGAGAAGCCTAACCGACCTCGCGCCGGTGTCCCATGGCCAGCTCCTCCAGGGCCTCGCGATCGAGCTGCGACGCGGCCACCGCGGCCACCCGGACGGGCGTGCGCGCGGTGAGCGTCGAGGTGCGCACCCCGCCCTCCAGCGCGGCGCGCTCGCCGAGCACGGCGCCGGGGCCCAGCTCGGCCAGCTCCTCGCCGTCGACCTCGACCAAGAGCACGCCGTCGAGCAGCAGGTAGAGCTCGTCGCCGGGCTCGCCCTGGCGCAGCAGCACCTCGCCCGCGGCCAGCGTGCGGATCGAGGGCCTGGCCCCGCCGCCCATGATCGTCCGCGACAGCTCGCGCTCCAGCGCCGTCTCCACCTCGGTGACCACCGCCGGCGACTCGACGTCGCCCCAGGGGGTGTCGCGCCAGTAGGCGCCGCGGGCCCACTCCTCGAAGTCGACCAGGCCCGACTTGGCGGTGAGCCTGCCCTCGCCGTCGTAGATCCAGTGGCGCGGGAAGGGCGAGGCGCCGATCACCTCGCGCTCGACGCGGCCGTCGGCGTGCAGGGTCAGGGCCAGGGTGGTCCAGGCGTAGGGCGCGGTGATCTGCACGAAGGGCTTGTGCCGCACGCGCCGCGGCATGGCCAGCCCGGTGCGGCCGCCCGCCGTCTGCACGAAGCGCACCGAGGTCTCGGTGACCTCGGGGTCGGGCCGCAGGTCGGGCAGGGCGACGGCGGTGAAGGTGGTCTTGAGCATGCCCAGCCGCACCGTGGTGGCGCCGATGTGCCCCTTGCCCTCCTGGCCGTGGCCGACGATCCGCCCGTCCTCCACCTCGATCCAGGCGCGCAGCTCGTTGGCGAAGCGGAAGCGGTCGTCGAGGCGCAGCGCCTCGAGGTCCTCGAGCACGTCGGGCAGGGGCTGGTCGTAGTGCGTCGCCCCCATCTCGAAGGGCATCTTGAGCATGCCGGTGATGGCTTCCGAGGGGATCCAGGAGATCGCGGTGACGGAGGATTGGATGCGCATGGTGCAGCCACCGTAGAGCGGTCCGTGAAGACATGTCGAGCCGGGCGGCACGAGTACCGGAGGTGAGGTAGCATCCCCCAGCCCCGGAAAGGTGGCTTCCTTGCGGCAGCAGCCCGCCGCCCCTCTAATGAGCGCCATGCCCGACGGACGTCTCACCGTGTTCCTCGCCGACGACAACCTGCTCGTCCGCGAGGGCGTGCGCGCGCTGCTCTCCATGGCCGACGACATCGAGGTGGTCGGCGTCGCCGCCGACTACGACTCGCTGGTGGCCGAGGCGGAGCGCCTGGAGCCCAACGTCGTGGTCACCGACATCCGCATGCCGCCCAGCTTCCGCCGCGAGGGCATCGACGCCGCGCACCAGGTGCGCAAGCGCCACCCCGGCACCGGCGTGGTCATCCTCAGCCAGTACGACGATCCCGAGTACGCCATCAGCCTGCTGCGCGAGGGCAGCGCCGGCTACGCCTACCTGCTCAAGGACCACGTCGCCGAGGGCGACCAGCTGGTCCGCGCCATCCGCGCGGTGAGCACCGGCGGCTCGGTGCTCGACCCGCGCATCGTCGACGCGTTGGTGTCACCGATGACCGAAACGCACGACGGCGCGCTGACCGGCGCCGACGAGGCGCTGCTGCGCATGGTCGCCGAGGGCCGTCCCATCAAGGCCATCGCCGCGGCGCAGCACATCACCCCGGCGGCCGCCGCCGAGTCGGTGGAGAAGCTGTTCCTCACCCTGGCGCAGCAGGCCAGCGCGGGCACCGCCGGCGCGCTGCAGTGGCTGAAGACGCTGCACCAGGCCATCGTCGACCGCGAGGAGCAGGGCGAGACGCTGAGCCGCCTGCTCCCCGGCGGCATCGCCGAGAAGCTGCGCCGCGAGGGCCGGCGCATCGGCGAGACCGAGCGGCTCACCGTCACCGTGCTGATGTCCGACATCCGCGGCTACTCGACCATCGCCGAGGCCGCCGATCCCACCGTGCTGGCGCACCAGCTCAACGAGCACCGCGCCGAGATGAACCGCGCGCTGCTGGACAACGGCGGCACGGTGATGCAGTTCGTCGGCGACGCGGTGATGGGCGTCTTCGGCGCCCCCATCCCCCAGGACGACCACGCCGAGCGGGCGCTGCGCGGCGCGCTGGCCATGCACCGGCGCCAGGCGGCGCTCAACGCGCGCTGGGCGGACGAGGGACTGCCCGCCTTCCAGCTGGGCGTCGGGCTCTCCACCGGCGACGTCGCCGCCGCGCTGCTGGGCAGCGAGGAGCGGCTGGAGTACTCGCTGGTGGGCGACGCGGTGAACCTGGCCCAGCGCCTGCAGCAGTGGGCGGACCCCGGACAGACCGTCTGCAGCGAGCCCACCTGGGCCGCCCTCGACACGCATCCGACCGACGCCGAGCGGCTGGAGCCGGCTCTGGTCAAAGGTCGCCACAACCCGGTCGGCGCCTGGCGGCTGCCGGCACACCTCGCGGCGATCCCCGCCGCACAGGGAGGAACCTGATGGACGCGGCAACCCCGCAGAGCGCCGGCCCCGTGGTGGAGACGCGCGGCCTGCGCAAGAGCTACGAGTCCGAGCTGGCGCCGGTGCGCGCCCTGCGCGGCGTCGACATGGTGGTGCAGGCCGGCGAGTTCGTGGCCATCATGGGCCCGTCCGGCTGCGGCAAGTCGACGCTGCTCAACCTCATCGCCGGCCTGGACACGCCCACCGACGGCGACATCCTGGTCGCCGGCGAGTCGCTCACCGGCAGGGACGAGGACCAGCTCGCCCGCATGCGCCGCCGCCACGTGGGCATGGTCTTCCAGTTCTTCAACCTGCTCGAGGGCATGAGCGCGCTGGAGAACGTGACCCTGCCCGCGGTGATCGCCGGCACCGCCCGCAAGCAGGCGGAGACGCGTGCCCGCGACCTGCTCGACCTGCTCGGCCTCGCCGACAAGGCGGGCAGCACGCCGGGCGTGCTCTCCGGCGGCCAGCGGCAGCGCCTGGCCATCGCCCGCGCGCTGGCCAACCAGCCCACCCTGCTGCTCGCCGACGAGCCCACCGGCGCGCTCGACTCGGCCGGCGGCGAGGAGGTGCTGGAGCTGTTCCGGCGGCTGCACAGCGGCGGCCAGACCATCCTGATGGTCACCCACGACCAGCCCGTCGCCGCCGCCGCGTCGCGGATCGTGCACATGCGCGACGGGCGCATCGACGGCGAGGCCACCGCGGCCGCGCGCGGCGCCGGCGAGCCCGCCGCCGCGGTGCCCATGCACCGCTCGCTGGCCGCGGGCTGACCGAGCGGTCAGCAGCCGCAGACATGCGCACCGTCGCCTATCTGCTGCGCACGCAGCGCAGCTGGGTTCGCTCCTGGCTGAGCCTGGCTCTGCTGCTCGCCGTGGTCGGCGGCGCCGTGCTCGCGGTGGGAGCGGGAGCGCGACGGACCGACACCGCCTACCCCCGGTTCCTCGCCGCCAGCAACACCTCCGACGTCTTCGTCGGCGGCAACGACATCCTGCCGGCGGGGACCCCGGAGCCGTACTTCGCGGGCATGGAACGCCTGCCCCAGGTGGAGCAGGCCGGAATCGCCTACTTCCTGGTGGCCGGACTGTCGACGCCGTCGGGTCGGGTGGTCACCATGGACACCTTCTCCCCCATCGGCCTGGCCGACGCGCGCTTCGGCCGGACCATCGACACCTTCAACGTGCTCAGCGGCCGCATGCCGGACCCGGCGCGGGCCGGCGAGGTGGCGGTCACCTTCCCCTTCGCCGACAACCTGGGGGTGCGCCTCGGTGACCGGCTCACCCTGCGCCCGCTGCGACTCGACGCCTTCACCACCGGCCAGCCGCCGGCCGACGGGCTGATCAATCGCGATCGGCTCCCCTACGCGCACGGCGCGGAGCGCACCGTGGTGGTCACCGGGATCATCGCCGCGCCGACGGCCACCGACTTCCCGCCGCTGCAGCCGCTGCAGACCGGCTCGGTGTTCTTCACGCCGGCGTTCCTGGCGGCCAACGCCTCGCACCTGGCGGTCTTCCCCGACCTGGCCCTGAAGCTGCGCCACGGCCAGGCCGACGTCGCCGCCTTCGAGCGCGCCGCCGAGCAGGTCGCCAGCCAGCAGCAGGTCAACTTCCTGACCCCCGGGCAGCACGCCGCCGTGGTCCAGGACTCGATCCACCTGCAGGCGCTCGGCCTGGGCCTGCTCGGCGGCCTGGCCGCCCTGGTCCTGCTGCTGGTGATCGGCCAGGGCGTGGCCCGGCGCATCGCCCTCGACGCCGGCGACCACGTCGCCCTGCGCGCGCTGGGCGCCACCCGGCCGCAGCTCTTCGCGGCGGCCATGGCCCGGGCGGCGGTCGCCGGCCTGGCCGGGGCGGCCGGCGCGATGGTGGTGGCGGTGGCGCTGTCGCCACTGGCCCCGCTCGGCGTCGCCCGCAACGCCGAGCCCAGGCCGGGACTGGACCTCGACGTCGCCGTCGTCGTCGGCGGCGCGGCGGCGCTTGCGGCGCTGGTGGCCCTGCTCGCCCTGGTGCCCGCCTGGCAGGCGGCCCGGGCCGGTGCCGGCGGCGACGGCTCGCGCGTCGGGGCCGGCGCGCGCCTCGGTGACCTGCTCGCCCGCGCCGCCTTCCCGGTGAGCGCGGTGGCCGGGGTGCGGCTGGCCATGGAGCGGGGCCGCGGCCGGGCGGCGGTGCCGGTGGGCAGCGCCGTGGTGGCCTGCGCCCTGGGCGCGGTCACCGTGGCCGGCGCCCTGTCCTTCAGCGCCAGCCTGGGCAACGTGCTCGACTCGCCCCGCCTGTACGGCTGGAACTGGGACGCGGTGGTGGGCAACTCGATCTTCGCGGACAACGCCGCCCGGGCCATCGCCGCCCGCTCCTGGGTGGCCGCCGACGCGGCGGGGACGGCGGCCGACGTCGGCGTCGACGGCGACCGGGCCACGGCCATGGCCATGGTCTCCTACAAGGGCACCGTCGACCCGGTGGTGGTGAGCGGTCGCGCACCGCGCAGCACGGGGGAGATCCTGCTCGGCACCCAGACCGACACCGCGGCGCGGCTGGGCCAGGCGGTCACCGTCCACGTCGGCAGCACCTCGCTGCGGTTGCGCCTGGTCGGCCGTGGCGTCCTGCCCGTGGTCAGCGACAACCTGCGCCTCGGCGTCGGCGCCTGGGTGCGCTTCGGCGACCTCCAGCGCCTGCTCGGCCCCCAGGGCGCCCGCAACGACACCATCCTGGTGCGCTTCGCCGGCGACCACGGCGCCGCCGCCGCCGAGCTGCGCGGCCTCTTCGGCGTCAACGGCGTGGCGCTGCCCCAGCGGCCCTCGGGGCTGCTCGGCTTCGGCGACTTCTCCGCCCTGCCGCTGGTGCTGGGCGGCGTCCTGGCCGCCGGCGCCATCGCCACCCTGGCCCACGCGGTGACCACCTCGGTGCAGCGGCGCCGCCGCGACCTGGCCATCCTCAAGACGCTGGGCTTCGTGCGCGGCCAGGTGGCGGCCGCGGTGGCCTGGCAGACCACGGCCATCGCCGCCGCCGCGGCCATCGTCGGCGTGCCCCTCGGCGTCGCCGCCGGGCGCTGGGCGTGGAGCCTCTACGCCAGCCAGCAGGGCGCGGTGTCCGACCCGGTGGTCCCGGTGTGGTCCACCCTGCTGCTCCTGCCCGCGGCGCTGCTCCTGGCCAACCTGGTTGCCGCCATCCCCGGCAGATACGCGGCGCGCACCTCGCCGGCCCTGGTGTTGCGGACGGAGTAGGCAGGAACACGCATGTCCGCGGTGATGATGCTGCTGCGCGTGCAACGGGCCGCTCTGCGCTCGTGGATCGGGCTGGCCCTGCTGCTGGCGCTGGTCGGCGGCGGCGTGCTCGCCGCGGGCGCCGGCGCGCGGCGCACCGACTCCGCGTACCCGCGCTTCCTCCAGGCCGGCAACGCCCCGGACGTGCTGGTCACCGGCTCCGGCACCACGGGCAACTTCGACGACCAGACGCCCCTGCTGCGCCGGGTGGAGCGGCTGCCCCAGGTGGCCCAGGCGGCCATGGGCTACTGGGCGCTGGTGGCGCTGTGGCAGCCGGACGGCCGGCCCATGCCCAGCAGCGACGCCTCCACCATCGTCCTGCCCGACGCTCGTTACGGCCGCAGCATCGGCACCTTCAAGCTGCTCGACGGCCGGCTGGCCGACCCCGGCAGCCCCGGCGAGGTCACCGTCAGCTTCCCCTTCGCCGACCAGTTCCACGTGCGCGTCGGCGACAGCCTGCGCATCCAGCTGGCGCGCCGCTCGGACGTGGCCCGCATGCTGGCCACCGCGGGGCCGACGTCGCCCGACGTCTACCAGGTGGTCACCGGGCCCGAGCTGCGGGTGCGCGTCGCCGGGATCATGTCCTCGCCGCTGTTCACCGACTTCCCGCCGCTGCCGCCGCAGACCGGCGGGGCGGTCTACTTCACCCCCCCCTTCCTGCGCCAGCACTCGGGCGAGCTGGTCACCTACGCGGCGCTGGCGGTCACCCTGCACCGGGGCCAGGCCGGCGTCGCCGCCTTCGAGCGGGCCGCCGAGAGCGCCGCCGCGGCCAGCGGCACGCGGCTCACCTTCCAGGCCACCTCGGTGCACGAGGACGTGGTGCAGAACACCCTGCACCTGCAGGCGCTGGCCGTCGGCCTGCTGGCGGCGCTGGCCGCGGCGGTGCTGCTGCTGGTGCTCGGCCAGGGCGTGGTGCGGCGCGTCGCCCTCGACGCCGCCGACAACCTCGCTCTGCGCGCCCTCGGAGCCACCCGGGCTCAGCTCTGGGTGGCGGCCATGGGTCGCGCCGCCGTGGCCGGCCTGTCGGGGGCTGCGGGCGCCGCCCTGCTGGCGTACCTGCTCTCACCGCTCACCCCGGTGGGCCGCGCGCGCCTGGCCGAGCCCGATCCCGGCTTCGACCTCGACGTCGCCGTGGTCCTCGGCGGCGCCGCCGCCCTGGCCCTGCTGGTGCTGGCCACCGCCGCCGTCCCGGCCTGGCGGGCGGCCCGCAGCCAGGCCGGCGCCGGCGCGGGCGCCGGGGGGTGGCGCCTCGGCGACCGGCTGGCCCACGCCGGCTTCCCGGTCACCGCCACCTCCGGCGTGCGCCTGGCCACCGATCCGGGACACGGCCGCAGCGCCGTGCCGGTGCGCAGCGCCATCACCGCCTGCGCCGTGGCCGCCGCGACGGTCGCGGGTGCGCTCTGCTTCAGCGCCAGCCTCGGCCACCTGCTCGACAGCCCCCGGCTGTACGGGTGGAACTGGGACCTGGAGGTCGGCGACCTCATCGACTCCACCAACGCCGCCACGGTGCTCGCCGGACAGCCGGCGGTGGCCGCCTTCTCCCAGGGCGCGTCGACCGACGTGGGCGTGGACGCCGAACGGGTCGGCGCCCTGGCCATGGACCCGGGCAAGGGCTCCGTCGGCCCCGTCGTGCTCAGCGGCCGGGTGCCCCAGGCGGCGGACGAGATCCTGCTGGGCAGCCGCACCGACCCGGGGGTCGCCCTGGGCGGCACGGTCGACGTCCACGTCGGCGCGGTGTCGCGGCGCATGCGCCTGGTCGGCCGCGGCGTGCTGCCCATCCTGGGCGACACCGCCCACCTGGGCACCGGGGCCTGGCTCACCTTCGCCGGCCTGCGCACGCTGCTCGGCGACCGGCTCGGGGTGCCCGACACCTTCCTGGTGCGCACCGCCGGCGACCCGGCCGCCGCCCGCACCAGCCTGCTGAAGACCTTCGGACCGCAGGGCGTCATCGAGTCGGCACCACCCCAGGGCCTGGTCGGCTTCGGCGACCTCAACGCCCTGCCCCTGGTGGTCGCCGGGGTCCTCGCCGCCGGAGCGGTGGCCACCCTGGCCCACGCCGTGGCCACCGCGGTGCGCCGCCGGCGACGCGAGCTGGCCATCCTGCGCACGCTGGGGTTCGTCGGCCGGCAGATGGCCCTGACCGTGGCCTGGCAGGCCACCACCATCGCCGCCGTCGCCGCGGTGGTGGGCATCCCCCTGGGAGCGGCCGCCGGCCGCTGGGCCTGGACCCTGTTCGCCGAGCAGCAGGGCATGGTGGTGGAGCCGGTGACGCCCCTGCCCGCGCTCCTGCTGCTGCTCCCCGGCGCCCTGCTGCTGGGCAACCTGGTTGCCGCCATCCCCGGCAGATACGCGGCCCGCACCTCGCCGGCCCTGGTGTTGCGGACGGAGTAGGCAGGAACACGCATGCCCGCCGTGATGATGCTGCTGCGCGTGCAACGCGCCGCTCTGCGCTCGTGGGTCAGCCTGGCGGTGCTGCTCGCCGTGGTCGGCGGCGGGGTGCTCGCCGCGGGAGCGGGAGCGCGGCGCACCGACACCGCCTACCCCCGCCTGCTCGCCGCCAGCAACACCGGGGACGTGCTCGTCAACGCCACCACCAGCGATCCCACCAACGACAACACACCGCTGCTCGAGAAGATCGCCAAGCTGCCCCAGGTCACCCAGGCGGGCATCGGCTACTTCGTGCTGAGCGCGGTCTCGCTCCCGTCCGGCCGGCCCGTCGACGTCAACGACGTCTCGCCCATCGCCGTTCCCGACGCCCGCTACGGGACCAGCATCGACCACTTCAAGGTGATCGAGGGCCGGCTGGCCGACCCCACTCGCGTCGACGAGGCCACCATCTCCTTTCCCTTCGCCGACAACGCCAAGTTCAAGGTGCACGTCGGCGACGTGCTGACCATCCGCCTGCTGCGCCCCCAGGACATCGAGGCTCTCTTCGGCACCACCGGCTCCACCAGCCCTGACATCTTCGCCGCCGCCAAGGGTGCGGCGGTGCACGTCCGGGTGGCGGGCATCATCGCCTCGCCGCTGGGCACCGACTTCCCACCGCTCCCGCCGCACGTCGGCGCCAGCGTGTACCTCACCCCGGCCTTCCTGCACCGGTATCGCGCCAGCATGGTCGCCTACGGCGGCGAGCCGGTGAAGCTTCGCCACGGTGCCGCCGACCTGGCGGCGTTCGAGGCCGCGGCGGAGCAGGTCGGTGCCGCCGCGCAGGTCCCGGTGGGGTTCCAGGCGACCGACGTGCACGAGGCGGTGGTCCAGGACACCCTTCACCTCCAGGCCGTCGGCGTCGGCGTGCTGGCCGGCCTGGCCGCCGCGGTGCTGCTGCTGGTGCTCGGCCAGGGCGTCGCCCGACGGGTCGCCCTCGAAGCCACCGACCACGCCGCGCTGCGTGCGCTGGGAGCGTCGCGCGGACAGCTCTGGGCGACGTCCATGGTCCGGGCCGCCCTGGCGGGACTGGCCGGAGCCCTCGGGGCGGTGATCCTGGCGGTGGCCCTGTCGCCGCTCACCCCGATCGGCAACGCCCGCCTGGCCGAGCCCGATCCCGGCGTCGACCTCGACGTCGCCATCGTCCTCGGCGGCGCCGCGGTGCTCTGGCTGGTGGTGATGCTCATCGCCGCCCTGCCCGCCTGGCGTGCGGCCGCCGCACGCGGCGGCGCCGCCTCCGGGGCACCGCCTCGCCGCGGCGCTGTCCCGAGCCGGCTTCCCGGCCACGGCGGTGTCGGGAGTCCGCCTCGCCCTCGAACCCGGACGCGGCCGCACCGCGGTCCCGGTGCGCAGCGCCATCCTCGCCTGCGTGGTGGCCACCGCCACCGTCGCCGGAGCGCTGGCCTTCAGTGCCAGCCTGGGGCACCTGCTCGACACGCCGCGGCTCTACGGGTGGAACTGGGACGCGGAGGTCAACGGGCTGGTCGATCCCAGCCACGTGCCGGACATCCTCGCCAAGATGCCGACGGTGGCCGCCTTCGCACAGGGCACCACCAGCGACATCGGCATCGACGACGACCGTGTCGGCGCGCTGGCCATGTCGCCCGGCAGGGGTGCGGTCGGGCCCGTGGTGCTGAGCGGGCGCGTTCCTGCCAGGGATGACGAGATCCTGCTGGGCAGCCAGACCGATGCCGGGGTGGCCACCGGCCGGCAGGTGCGCGTGCACGTCGGCAACGCCTCGCTGCGGCTGCGCGTGGTCGGCCGAGGCGTGCTGCCCGTGCTCAGCGACACGTCGCACCTCGGCACCGGCGCCTGGTTGACCTTCGGCGCCCTGCACCGGCTGCTGGGCAACTCGCCCAACGTGACGATGGACACCTTCCTGGTCCGCGACACCGGCGACCCGGGCGCCGTCGCCCGGCTGGTCAGCACCTTCGGCGTCGACGGCGTGGCCACCTCGGAGGCGCCCACCGGCCTGATCGGCTTCGGTGACCTCTCCGCGCTGCCGCTGGTGCTCGGCGGCGTGCTCGCCGCGGGAGCCGTCGCCACCCTGACCCACGCCGTGGCCACCTCGGTGCGGCGGCGCCGCCGCGAGCTGGCCATCCTCAAGACGCTCGGCTTCGTGCGCCGTCAGGTCGCCCTCACCGTGGCCTGGCAG
>Ga0207664_10003108_pt1 | contig 11037 bp, 9 predicted proteins | sample LARL83metaG_FD_184349 | JGI IMG/M metagenome (GOLD analysis project Ga0207664, IMG submission 184349) | Corn, switchgrass and miscanthus rhizosphere microbial communities from Kellogg Biological Station, Michigan, USA - LAR L8-3 metaG... | ecosystem: Host-associated > Plants > Roots >...
TCGTCCCGGCCACCGGCTGTGCTGCCTATTCCGAGGCGCAGGTCGACGCGGAGGGCACGCCGTTTGCCGGCACCAGCCCCGAGGCCGATGTGCTGGGCACGGTCGAGGGCCACGCCCACGTCACCGCGTTCGAGTTCCTGGGGGGCGACTGGCACTGCGGGCGGCCATGGAGCCCGTTCGGGGTGCAGTACGCGCTGCCGGCCAGCTGCGCCGCGGAGGAGCAGGGGACCAATGGCGCCTTCGAGTCGCTCATTGATTTCGGCGGGGCCACGCGGCCGGCCGACATGCACGGCTGGCCGACGTTCGTGGACTGGCCCAGCCCCACGGCATTGGCCGAGGAGGGCGACTACTACACCGGCATCGAGCGCGCGTGGAAGGCCGGTCTGCGCCTCATGGTCACCGACCTCGTCGACAACGAGGCCCTGTGCTCGCTGATGACCACCAGCCACAATCCATGCAACGACATGGACGCGGTGAAGATCCAGAGCGGGGATCTGTACGCGCTGCAGGACTACATCGACGCCCAGTCCGGCGGCCCGGGTAAGGGCTGGTTCCGCGTCGTCACCGACCCGTTCCAGGCGCGCCGGGTGATCAACCAGGGCAAGCTCGCGGTCATCGAGGGCATCGAGGTCTCGCGCATCTTCGGCTGCGGCGAGGTCAACGACGTTCCCCAGTGCGACGAGCAGCAGATCGACGCGGGGCTCCAGGAGGTCCACGATCTGGGCGTCCGCACGTTCTTCCCCATCCACGAGTTCGACAACGCCTTCGGCGGCACCAAGATGATCGCCGGAGAGATGGGGGCGGTGGTCAACGCGGGCAACCGCGACGAGACCGGCAGCTTCTGGAACCTCGCGCCGTGCCCGGCCTCCGACCAGGACGCGGCGCAGGTCAACGTGCCCGCCGCGGGCCCGCTGGCCCAGCTCGTCAACGGCCCGCTGGCCTCGCTGCTGCACGGCAGCGCGCTGCCCGTCTACGGCGACGGTCCGCAGTGCAACACGCGCGGCATCACCGACCTCGGCGACTACGTCATCAACCAGATGATCAAGGACCACTTCATCATCCAGCTCGACCACATGGACAGCGCCACCGCCACCTCGGCGCTGGCCATCGCCACGGCCCATCACTATTCGGGCGTCGTCTCGGCGCACTGCTGCTCATCGCCACAGCTCTTCCATGGGATCTACGCCACCGGCGGCTTCATCAGCCCGCCGGCCGAGCCCGCGGCGGCCTTCGCCGCGACGTGGAAGAACGACAAGGCGCAGAGCGACCCCCGCTACCACTTCGGCTTCGGCTGGGGCTCGGACATGAACGGCCTGGCGGATCAGCCCGGTCCCACGGGCGGCACTCCGATCAGCTACCCCTTCCCGTCCTATGACGGCAAGGTGACCTTCAGCCAGGAGCAGTGGGGCGACCGCACCTTCAACCTCAACAGCGACGGGCTGGCCAACTACGGCATGTACGCCGACTGGCTGCGCGATCTCCAGCTCGTCGGGGGCAACCAGCTCATGGCCGACATGTTCCAGGGGGCCGAGGCCTACCTGGAGACGTGGGAGCGCGCCGACGGCGTGCCGGCGATGAGCTGCCAGTCCCCGCGGGCGCGATTCGGCGCCGCCGGCCTGGGTCGCGCGCTGCGCCTGGGCGACACCGCCCAGGCCTCCCTGTTCCGCGCCGGGCAGCCGTTGTCGCGACCCGGACGTTCGTTCCGCTACTGCGTGGCCGGCGCCTCCGGCAGGACCGCGCGCGTGGCCAGCGTGTTCAACGCCGCCGGCAGGGTCGCGCTGATCGCCTCAACGGCCACCGGCGCCAGGGCGGACGGGGTTGCCTTCGGCGCGAAGGCCGCGAGGCTCAAGTCGGGCGGGGCGACCCGTCTGGCCCCCGGACTGTGGGAGAGCCGCAGGCTGGCCGGCGGCGCGCGGTACGTCTACGGCGTGCGCGGCGGCAAGGTCCGGTACCTGGCCGTGGCCCGCGCGGCCGAGCTGCGCACCGTCGCGCGCCTGCGCTCGGATCTGCGCGCCGCCGGGTTCTAGGCGGGGCGTGGCACTGATGTGTGTCATCTGAGGCGTCAAAGCGGCGCTCCGGATGACACACGTCGGCGGCTACGCTGACCCGACCATGGAGATCCGCCCGATGCAGGCCACCGACGGCGCCGCCGTCCACCGCAGCCTCCTGTCAGACCAGGAGATCGCGGCCCGGCTCGGCCCCGGAGGCGCGCGGACGCTGGCCGAGGTCGAGGCGATGACGGCGCGAAAGGCCGCGCATCGCACCGTCCACGGCTTCGGCTGGTCGCTGGCGTGGGAGGGCGACGAGTGCCTGGGGTGGGCGGTCGCCCAGCACTGGATCATCGACGGCTTCAGCGAGGTCGAGATCGGCTGGACCGTCGCCCGCGCGCATTGGCGGCGCGGCATCGCCACGCGGCTGGGCCGCCACGCCCTGAGCGAGATCTCAGGCCGCGGGTTGCGCAGCGTCGTCGCCTACACGAGCGAGGACAACGTCGCCTCGCGCGGCGTGATGGAGAAGCTCGGCATGACCTACGAGAAGGCATTCGACGACGACGGCGAGCCCCACGTCCTCTACCGGCTCATGCTCAACCGCGCCGTCTCGGGCGGGCGCGGCGACATCGTCCCCGGCTAGCCGAGGGTCTCGAACGTGAGCGACGACGGCGCGTCGGCGGCGCGGCCGATGGTGTAGACCCCCCCGGCCAGCGTAGGGAGCTGCGGGGGCAGCGGCGTGAGGTGCGGGGTGTCGGCGGTGGAGAGGGTCAGCCGCAGGCTGTCTCCGGAGGCGATCGTCACCAGCGTGGGGAAGATCTGGATCTGATACTCGGTCATCGTGCCGGGGCTGACGGGCTCAGACGAGGCCTGGGTGTAGGGGTGATAGGGCAGGACGGTCATCCCGCCCGCAGTCCATGAGCGGCTCGCGTTGACCGCGCGCAGCGAGCCCAGCAGGGCGCCCTCGGTAAGCGGATAGGAGGCGCCGTCCGGGGTGACCTCCTCCAGTTCGGCCACCAGCTGGGTCTCCGATGTGGTGGCGCTCGCGTACACCGTGGCGGTGACCGGACCGCCGAGCGTCGTGGCATGGCTGAACGGCGCGGAGGTGTAGCTGGTGGCCCAGGGCCCGGCCTGGGCGAGCCGATCATCGGTGGCGCACGGGGCCAGGAACCCGGCCGAGCCCGCCGGCACCGACAGTCCGCCCATCGACCATTGGTCGATCGGCCGCCCGCACGGCACCCCGCTGGGGCTCCACACGATCGTGTCGCCGGCCCCCGCCGGCAATGACGGCAGCGGCAGCCCCGGGATCGGAGACGCGCCTCCACCCGCGCCGGCGGGCGGCGCGGACGGCGTGAGCGTCCCGCCGGCCCCCAGGTACAGCCGGGTCGGGGTCGCGCCGCTGAACGGATAGGTCGAGGTCTCGGTGAACTTCCCGCTGCCCAGGTCGTAGTAGTGCAGCGGCGTCGGCGTGCGCGCCATCCCGGTCTTCTCGCCCTTCAGCCACGTGTCGAACCACTCCAGCTCGAGCGGATCGACGTTGACCGACGAGCCGTTGAGGTGCTCCCAGGGCCCCACGATGAGCTGGTAGCGGCCCGTCGTGCGCTGCCCGGACTGCATCGGCGCGGTGGTGCCGCGTCCCGCCCACGCGTTCTGCAGCTCGGCGTAGTTGAGCGGCTCGCCGTTCTGGAAGATGTCGAACTCACCGCCCACCATGTAGGCGGGGATGTGGTTGGCGGCGACGCGCGCGAGCACGGTCTGCGGGTTGCGCGCCTGCCAGTAGGAGCCGTCGTAGGCCTCGGCGCCGCCGGTGAGGATGTTCTCGGTCTGGGCGGCGTGATAGGTGGCCAGACCGTTGGCGTGATCGGCCTCGATGCCCGCCAGATCGGAGAGCAGCGTCGGGTCAGAGGCGGCGTCGCCCACCGGGTTGACGGTGTTCAGCGCGCCGGTGAGGCCCAGGTAGGTCTCCGCGAACTCGAAGTCCAACAGCCCGCCCATGAACGAGGTGTCGCGGTAGATGTCATTGGCGGGCACCATCGGGAAGGTCGCCTTCAGCGGCGAGTGCCTGCCCACCGCGCCCGCCAGCAGGAGCTGGTCGATACCCAGATACGACGGGCCGTAGGTCCCGACCTTGCCGTTGGAGTGGGGCAGGTGCGCGGCCCAGTGCAGCACCTTGATCGCGTCGCGCTGCTGGATGGGATCGAACAGCCCCCAGCTGCCGTTGGAGTCACCGGTGCCGCGGACGTCCTCCACGACCTCGATGTAGCCGCGCTGGACCAGGTAGTTGTCCGCCCCGCCGGTGGCCGACCCGCCCGTCGGCGCCGCCGCCGAGCCGGGCGTGCTGGAGCCGCCCTGGCCCTTGCCGTAGGGGGTCATGGTCAGCAGCACCGGGAACGGTCCCGTGGCCGGCTGCCCGGAGGCGGTGGTCGGATAGATCTCGTTGACGCGGATCGTCGTGCCGTCCGCGCCCGTGACGGCGATGTCGTTGGTCGACGCCGATCCGTACACCGCCTTCTCCGGCGTCCAACGGCTGCCCGGAGCGGCGCTTGCCGAGATGACGTCCGGGGGCAGCTGCGGGTTGAGGCCCACGAGGCTCGGCGGGGCTGACTCCACGGCCGGGGCGCCCGGCGGGGGCGAGGGCACGACGGCGCGCGCCGTGGCCGAGGACAGGGCGGCGCCGGCGCATACGATGGTGGTGAGCGCCACCGCGCGCACACGCAGACGATCACGTCGAGGTGCCAGCCACGCCATCTCGACCGGACGGATACCCGAAGCACCGTTTTTCTAGACATCACGGCCGCCGCGTTTCAAAACCAGTCAGGACACACCATGTCACCCGATCTGATCGCACCCGTCGAGCCCCAGCTGGAGCTGCTCGGCCACTTTCGCGCCGAGCTCGGCGAGCCGCTGGAGCTCGGGCAGACCCTGTGGGGTCGCCGGCGGGTGATCCCGATCGCGGGCGGCGCGTTCGAGGGGCCGTCGCTGCGCGGCACGATCCTGCCCGGCGGGGCCGACTGGCAGGTCGTGCACCCCGACGGCATGGCCACCATCGACACTCGCTACACGCTGCAGACCCACGACCGAGCGCTCATCTCGGTGGCCACCCAGGGCGTCAGGCACGGCCCTCCCGAGGTCCTGGCCCGGATCGCGGCCGGCGAGCTCGTGGACCCGGCCGAGTACTACTTCCGCGTGTCGATTCGCTATGAGGCGGCGGAGTCCGAGTACGCCTGGCTCAACCGCATCGTGGCGGTCGCCTCCGCCGTTCGCCTGGCCGCCACCGTCGCCTACGACGCCTATGCGGTGAGGTGACCGTGAGCCATCGCGACATGTTCACCCAGGCGTTCTGGGATGACCGCTACAGCGGCGAGCGCCACGTCTGGAGCGGGCGGCCCAACCCCCACCTCGTCACCGAGACGTCGGACCTGGCCCCGGGCCGGGCGATCGATGTCGGCTGCGGCGAGGGGGCTGACGCGATCTGGCTGGCCCGGCAGGGCTGGACGGTCACCGGCGCCGACGTGTCACCCGTCGGCCTCAAGCGGGCGGCGGGCAACGCCGAGGCCGCGGGCGCCGAGATCGCGCAGCGGATCACCTGGCGCCAGGCCGACCTGTTCGCCGGCGACTGGACGCCGCTCGACCCCCACGACCTGGTCAGCTCGCAGTACCTGCACCTCCCGCCCGAGGTGCGCGGCCAATCGATGGAGCGCCTCGCCGAGGCCGTCGCGCCCCGCGGCGATCTCCTGATCGCCGCGCATCACCCCTCGGACCTGGAGATCCCGGGCCTGCGCCCGCACCTGCCCGAGCTGTTCTGCACCCCCGAGGAGCTTGCCGGGTTCCTGGACCCAGGGGCGTGGGAGATCGTCACCGCCGATGCTCCGGAGCGCACCGTCAACGGTCCGGAGGGCACGCCGGTCACCATCCGCGACACCGTGCTGCACGCCCGGCGGCGCCCATAGACCACTTAACCCGGCGGCGACGCGGCGAGTTCCAACACCCAGTGGTTGCACTGCAGAGTCCGCCCGGCGTAGACGAACGTCCGCTGCCCGAGCAGCGCGAACTGAAACCTGTGGCACAGCGCGTTTGACGGCGCGTTGGAGATCGGGGGGAAGGCGTGCATGCCCGGGAATTGCTCGGCCTCGCGCGCCCGCGCGATAAGGAGCCCGAGGGCGCGCGTTGCGATCCCGCGGCCCTGATGTTCCGGGAGCACCATCCAGCCGGTCTCGTGGATGGTCAGGCCGTCGAGCTCCTTCTCCCAGACTCCGATCGTTCCCACGGCCGGCCCGTCGGGGTCCGGGCGGATCGTGAAGTACCACGGGTCCGACACCCGCCGCGGGTGCACCTTGAGCAGGTGGGCCCGGTCGATCGGTCCGCCGAGCTCGCGCATCACCTCGGGGTCGGTCTCCAGCGCCTCGCTCAGCGCGAAGTCAGCATCCACGTACCTGCTGAGCTGCACGAGCGGGCTAGATCTGAACGACGGATTCGAACGGCGCCGGCGCCTCGCCTGACTCGAACAGGCTGCGCTCGCGCATCCACTGCTGTGAGCGGTCATAGGAGTCAGAGGTGTAGGGGAGGAACACGATCCGCTCCCCGGGACCGAAGCACCGGACATCGACCGTGGCGTGGAAGCGCTCGGGGATCTCCTTGAGATAGTGGTGCTTGTAGGGCTCTGGCCGGAGGTCGAGCTCCATCTGGGCGCGCTTGAGAGCGTTGAAGTACTTCTCCACGTCGTCGGCGTCGGTCTGGAAGTCGAACATGAAGCCGGCCATGAACGTGGTGTCGAGGATCTTGCGGCAGCCCTGCTGCTCGACGAGATAGGTGGGGGCGCTCCAGATCGCCGCCGCCGGCACGGTGCCCGCCAGCAGGGCGTCGACGCGGTCATAGGGCATGCCGCCGAAGCGCAGCTTGATCTCCTCCGCGCCCAGGAACGGCTCCAGGGCCTGGATCGTGGAGAAGTGACTGCCCGAGTGATAGCCGACGGCCACGTCCACGCCGGCGAGGTCCTCGGGCCGCTGGATCTCGGAGTCCGGGGGCACGTAGATGCCGCTGGGCAGCACGGCGTAGCAGCGACCCCACATCCGTCCCGCCTGATCGCCGGCCGCCTGGTTGACCGCCCAGTGGCAGGCGCAGCTCATGCCCTTCTTGCCGCCGCCGCCGACGCGGTAGAGCTCGTAGGCGCCGGTCTTGACGCCCTCCTGCCCGGCGGGCTCGATGTCCTGCGCGGCGTTCTCCTGCGCCCGGACGTCGAGCTCGTAGTCCAGGCCCTCGTCCTCGAAGTAGCCGTTCTCGACGGCGATCCAGTCCTGCAGCCGGCCGTGCGTCGAAATCTGGAAACGTCCCATCGGGTCTCCCTCCACCTCGCTGCTGTTCACGCTGCTGATCTTGAGCCTACGCCGGGGCGTCGGCCACCGTGGCCGGTAGCGTCTGCACGATGCTGCTGCGCTTTCACACGGCCCTGGGCACCTGCGGGGTGACGTGGGGCGCGGCCGGTCTCACCGGGGTGCTGCTGCCCGGCACGCGCGGACCGGCGCGTGCGCCGGCCGGCGACCCTGAAGCGGTGCCCGGTCCGGTGCGCGACGCGGTCGCCGCGATCTCCGCTCTGCTTGACGGTGAGCGCACCGACCTGCGCTGGGTGGTCCTGGACGAGACCGGGATCGACCCGTTCCGGCGCAGCGTCTACGCGGCGGCGCGCGAGATCCCGCCGGGAGCAACCGCCAGCTACGGCGACATCGCCCGGGCGATCGGCAAGCCCGACGCGCCCCGCGCCGTCGGCCACGCCCTGGGCGAGAACCCCTTCCCGATCGTCGTGCCGTGTCATCGCGTGCTCTCCTCGACCGGCGCGCTGCACGGCTTCTCCGCGCCGGGCGGGATCGTCACCAAGCGGCGCATGCTGGAGATCGAGCGCGCGCCGGGCTTCACCCAGCTCTCGCTGCTGCAGTGCTGAGATAGGCGCCCTGGGCGCGCAGCGCGTCCTGGATCTCGCCCACGTCCACCGCCCCCGGGGTCACGCCCGCGTCGGCGGCCAGGGCCGCGGCCACTCCCGCCGCCTGGCCGGTGAGCCAGCACTGCGGGATCTCGCGCATGAACGCCTGCGTCTGGGAGTCGCAGGCGATGTGACGGCCGGCCACGAGCACGTTGTCCAGCGCAGCGGGCAGCAGCGCCCCATACGGGACCGAGACGTTCTCGAACGTCTGCGACGGCGACGGCGAGACCCCGATCTCGTCGGCATGGCGCACCGCCTGCTTCCACTCCTCGGCGCGCATCGGATGGCGCCCGACGACGCGCCCGGTGTGGCGCACGCCGACCTGCGGCGCCGACAGCAGAAACCAGGCATGCTCGAATCCCGGGGCGTGGCGGCGAAAGTAGTCCAGGTGGGCGACCATACGCCGCCGCGACTGGATCTCGACCCGCGTCAGGTCGGAGACGTCGAGGCCGCTGTAGCCGCGCAGCCGAGGCCCGAGGAACAGCGCGACGTCATCGCGCCACCCCACCACCGGCCGCTCGACGTACCCCAGCGCCTCACGGGCCTGCTCCATGAGCTCGCGGTACCGCTGCGGCTCCTCGCGCTTGAAGGACAGCCATCGCGTGAAGTCCACGCCCGCCCAGGTCCACCCGGTGTTGAGGCAGTGCTGGATGTTGCTCTCGCTGCCCCCGCCGTCCGCCTCGAACGGCGCGCCCGCGCGCCGGCACACGTCAAGGTCACCGGTGGCGTCGATGACCACTCGCCCCATCAGGGCCCGGCGGCCCTGCTTGCTCTCGAAGATGACGCCGGTGATGTTCGCTCCGTCGCGCACCACGTCGGCCGCCCAGCTGTGAAACAGGAACCGCACCCCGGCGGCGGCCAGCAGTTCGACCGAGGCGAGCTTCAGCCATTCGGGGTCGATCACCGGCGACCACGTCACCACCCCGCGAAATGCCCCCAGGCGCCCGCCCCAGTGGGCGACGTGCTCCTCGGCCTGAGAACCCCACTGATCCTCGGGGGCGCCGGCAACCGCGTGATCAGGCAGCGCCTCGAGGATCTCTCGCGCGAAGCCGTCGATGACGAGCCGCCCGCTCCAATCGGTCATCCGGTCGATCCAGATGACCAGCCCGCCGGTCGAGAGGCCGCCGAGGTGGTTGTAGCGCTCCACCAGGGTCACCTCCGCGCCGAGCCGCCGTGCGGCGAGTGCCGCGGCGCAGCCGGCCGGGCCGCCCCCGATCACCAGCACGTCGGTCTGCGCGTGGACGGGCGTCTCGCGCGGGGCCTCGTACACGGTCGTCCTCGGCGGCGCCGGCCGAGGAGTGAGCTCGTCGCCGCCGAGGTCCGCCGTGGCGGACACGTCGCTCGCACCGTGGTAGAGCTCGTTGCCGCCGCTCACGCGCCGACGTTAACACCGCCCCCCGCCTGCTCCAAAATCGAACTCTTGTATGGCTGGCATGCACCGCGTTGATGGCGGGGCAGCAACAACGGGGTGAGGAGGAGCAAACCGCCGGCGATCCCGATGGCGACGCGCGGCCCCGTGACCGCGGCCAGCACGCCAAAGAGTGCCGTCAGGGCCGCGATGGTGGCGCTGCTCGAGATCGACCACGCCGAGAGCATTCGCGCCACGCGATCGGGCGCGGTCTGCTCGAGCCGGTAGGTCGCCATCAGCGGGTTGAATACGCCGATGCAGGTGACCAGGCAGAACTGAAGGCCGAAGACCAGCACCATCCCCGCGACCCCCCGACCCATGAAGGCCAGCCCCAGCGGCCAGCACGCCCGCAGCGCGCCCGAGGCGCGCATCGTCCGCTGGCGCCCGAATCGTCCGCTGAGCCGCGGAGCGAGACGGGCGCCGATGAGCCCGCCCACGCAGGGCAGCGCGAACGCCAGCGCGAACTGCCATGGGGCGAAGCCCAGGCGCGCCAGCATGAGCACCGAGAGCAACGGCTCGGTGGCCAGGATCAGGGCGTTGACGAGGATCACGTTGGCGAACAGCCGTCGCAGCGACGTGTCGGCCAGGATGTAGCGCCACCCGTCGAGCACATCGCCGAGCCGTGGCCGCGCGGTGCCGACGCGCTCGGGGTGCGGCTCGCCGGCGCCGATGGCCTGGATGCCGAGCGCGGACAGCAGGTAGCTCACCGAGTCGGCGACCACCGTGATCACCGGGCCGAACAGCGCGATCGCGGCGCCGCCCAGCGGGGGCCCGACCACCGTGGCGCTCCACGTGGTCGCCTCGAACCGCCCGTTGGCGACGAGCAGATCCTCCCCGGCGACGAGCGTCTTCAGATATGCGCCGCTGGCCGCGCGAAACGCGATCTTGGCGGCACCGACGATCACCGACACCACCACCAGCTGCACGAACGTCAGCGCGCCCAGCGCGTAGGTGACCGGGATGCTGATCAGGGCGGCGAAGCGCACGAGGTCCATGCCCACCATCACCGATCGCTTGCGCCGGAACTCCACCCACGGCCCGAGCGGGATCGCCACCACGGCGCCCATCGCCAGGCCGGAGGCGGCCAGCGCGGACACCGCCGCCGGCCCGGCGTGCAGCACCCGGATGGCGATGATCGCGAAGGCTCCGAACCCGACCCCGGTCCCGTAGGCGCTCACCGCATAGGCCGCCCACAGCCAGCCGAAGTCACGCCCCAGATGAGGCCGCTGATGACCGTCTCGGTCTCTGCCGGCTCCGAACACCCTCATGTCGCGAACGACGGATCAAAGCGTCCCGCCCGGACGCTGCCCGGACCCCGCGTCGCTGCGCGCGATCGGGTGTCTCAGCCGGTGATGACGGCGGGATCCGCGGGCTCGGCGTAGAGCCGCGCCACATCCGCCGCGCGGCACTCCAGCGTGCGGCGCTGGTTGACGTAGCCCTTGTCGGTGATCTCGCCGGCGTCGAGGCCGGGCGGCTCGGCCAGCAGCAGAAGCCGCTCGATCCGCGACGCCGATCCCGCGTCGGCGTTGAGGCTGCGCAGGGCGCCCGCCAGATGCTCGCGCAGCGCCGGATCGTCCAGCGCCACGTCCTCGCTCGCGCCGGTCACCCTCCGGGCCTCGGCCTGGTTGACCCAGGCCATGGCCGCCGCGTACGCCGCGTCCTGTCCG
>Ga0207664_10003109_pt1 | contig 11036 bp, 11 predicted proteins | sample LARL83metaG_FD_184349 | JGI IMG/M metagenome (GOLD analysis project Ga0207664, IMG submission 184349) | Corn, switchgrass and miscanthus rhizosphere microbial communities from Kellogg Biological Station, Michigan, USA - LAR L8-3 metaG... | ecosystem: Host-associated > Plants > Roots >...
ACGCTGAAGGACCGGCCCCTGGCCCGGCGCCCCAGCGAGTACATGCGCGACCACTTCAACTTCGCCTTCGTCACCGACACCTACGGCATCACCAACCGGCACCGCATCGGCGTGGAGCGGATGCTCTGGTCGAACGACTACCCGCACATCGTCTCGGACTGGCCGTACTCGTGGAAGACGATCAACGCCCAGTTCGCCAACGTGCCGTCCGACGAGCGCCATGCCATGCTTGCCGGCAATGCGCTGCGCATCTACGACCGCTTCCTCACCGCCGCCTGACACCTGTGGGGTGTCGCCCCTGTGACCGCGCGAGCCGCGCTGGTCACAGGGGCATCGGCGGGTATCGGGCTGGCGGTGTCGCGCACGCTGACGGAGCGGGGCTACGGCGTCACCATGGTGGCGCGCGACCCGCAGCGGCTGGAGGCCGCGGCGCTGGACGGCGCGCTCACCGTGGCCGCCGACGCCGCCGACGACGAGGCGATGCAGGCTGCGCTGCAGCGCCACATGGAGCGGTGGGGGAGACTCGACGTCGCCGTGGCCAACGCGGGGACGGGCAGCGGCGGCGCGGTGGCGTCGACCAAGCCACACCACCTCGACCGCATGCTGCGCACCAACGTGGCTGCGCTGTTCACCCTGGCGCGCCACGCCATGCCCGCGCTGCGCCAGGCCGGCGCCGAGCATCAGAGCGCGTGGTTCGTGGTCACCGCCTCGATCAGCGGGGTGCGCCCCGCCCCGGGCTTCGCCGCCTACTCGGCGAGCAAGGCGGCGGCGCTGTCGGTGGCGCGCTCGGTCGACATGGAGGAGGCGTCGAGCGGCGTGCGCGCCTGCGCCCTGTGCCCCGGCTTCGTCGAGACGGCGATGACCGAATGGACGCGCGACAGCGTCCCCGCCGACCGGATGCTGCAGCCCGGCGACGTCGCCGCCGCGGTGCGCTTCCTGCTCGAGCTCTCGCCCAACGCGCGCGTCACCGAGATCGTCATCGGCCGCACCGGCGCCGGCTGGCAGGAGCCCTAGCCGGCCAGCGCCGCATCCAGCGCGGCGCGATCCTCCGCGCTGAGCTCCCACTCGCCCGCGCGCGCGTTGGCGGTGACCTGCTCCGGCGACGTCGCCCCGGCGATCACGGAGCCCACCGCGGGACGCGACGCGAGGCCGGCGATGGCCACCTCCAGCAACGACTTCCCCCGCTCGCGGCCGAACGCCTCCAGCCGGTCGAGCAGGGCGAAGGTGCGCTCGGTGAGCATCTCCGACGCGCGCGCCGGCTGCCCGGCGAGTCGCGTCCCCGCGGGCGGCGGCTCGCCGCGCCGGTACTTGCCGGTGAGCACTCCCGCGGCCAGCGGGTAGAAGGGCAGGATGCCCACGCCGCTGCGCACGCAGGCCGGGGCCAGCTCGCGCTCGGCGTCGCGCTCCAGCAGCGAGTAGCGGTTCTGCGCGCTGATGAACCGCTCGCCGTGCGACGACCGCGCGATCCACTCGGCGTCGACCACCTGCCAGGCGGCGAGGTTGGACGAGCCGATGTAGCGCACCTTGCCCTCGTCGACCAGCTCGTCGAGCGCCGCCAGCGTCTCGTCGAGCGGGGTCAGGTTGTCGGGCTCGTGATACTGGTAGAGGTCGATCCAGTCGGTCTGCAGGCGGCGCAGCGACGCCTCCACACACCTGCGGATGTAGCGCCGCGAGCCGCGCGCCACCTCGCCGTCGCCCATGTCCATGCCGAACTTGGTGGCCACCAGGGCGCGGTCGCGGCGGCCGCGCAGGGCCAGCCCCAGCGACTCCTCGGAGCCGCCGCGGCCGCCGTAGATGTCGGCGGTGTCGAAGAGGGTGATGCCCGCGTCGAGGGCGGCGCTCACCGTCTCGTTGACCGCGGCGTCGTCGATCCTGGTGCGGAACTGGTTGCACCCCAGGCCCACCACCGAGACGCGCAGGCCGCTGCTGCCGAGCTGGCGTTGCTGCATGAGCTGTCAGATTCTCCCGTGGTCGTGGGTCAGTGCAGGTAGCCGGCGATGGCCTGCAGGTGGCGAAGCATGCGGTGCCGGGCCAGGCCGACGTCGCCGGCGATCATGGCCTCGGCGATGCGGCGGTGGGCGAGGCGCACGTCGGCGGCCTGCCGGTCGGGACGCTCGGGCAGGTGGCTGCGCTCGCGGGTGAGCCGGCCGAGGCTGCGCACGAACAGCTCCATGGCGGCGTTGCCGGTGAGCGCCGCGATGGCGGCGTGGAAGTCCTGGGCGTGGACCACGGCGTCGTCGGCGCTGGCCGCGTCCTCGCGCTCCAGCATGGCGCGCAGCTCGGCGATCCCCGACTCGCTGAGCCGTTCGGTGGCGGTCTGCACGCAGGCGAGCTCCAGCGCGGTGCGCGACTCGAAGACGAAGTGCGGCTCGACGTCGCGGTACTGGAGGTAGAGGGCGATGGCCTCGGTGACGAAGTCGGCGTCGGGCTCGACCACCACCAGGCCGCCACCGGGGCCGCGGCGCATCGTCGCCACCGACTGGTGCTCGAGCAGGCGCACCGCCTGGCGCAGCACGGGGCGGCCGACGCCGTAGCGGGTGAGCAGCTCGTCCTCGGAGCCGAGCACCTCGCCCACCGGCCAGCCGCGCTCGATGATCTCGCGCTTGATCTGCCGGGCGAGGCTGAGGCCGCGGTTGCGGATCGCCCCCGGCGTGTCGGCGGTGCGCAGGGCGTCGTCGTACTGGAGGCGGTTCACTCGTTTGGGCCATGATGCCATCGCCGGACCGCGCCGGGCGGGCGCGCCGCTGCGGCCGTACAGATTCCGGAATTCGCCGCAGCCGGCCGAGCGTAGCAGCCGCCCGGCGCAAGGTCAAGGCATAAACAGATACCGCTATAGGGCGTCCGCGCCTTGACTCCGCGCCCGGCGCGGGACTACCCTCGGTCGGCGTGCGCCGGCGGCTCCGCACCGTGCCCACACCGCAGCCAACGGGGGACCTCGACCATGGGCCGCGCCGCCGACCTCGCGCCGCCGCGCACCGGACGCGACCAGCGCGGGCCGGCCGGCTCGGCGGGCCGCGTCGCCCGCGAGCGCGACGACCTCGACGACATCCTCGACGGCCTGGCCGGCTTCCTCGACGCCGAGGTGGTGCCGCGCCACCGCGCCCGCAACGACGAGCTGCTCGACCGTGCCGACCTCTACACCGGCGACGGCCGCTACCGGCCCGAGATCCTCGACCTGGTGCGCGAGGTGCGCGAGACCAGCGCGCGCGCCGGCTACTACACGATGCTGGTCGGCGAGGACGGCGCCGGCCCGGCGATGGGCTTCGAGGCCCTCTACCGCGTCTGGGAGACGATCTTCCACCGCTGCGGCACCGAGTTCTGGCTGGGCCACCACGTCGTCGCCCACTGGGCGCGCGGTCCGGGGCACGTCGTCCACGCGGCCAGCCCCGCGGTGCGCGAGCGCGTCCTGCCCGCGCTGATGAGCGGCACGGCGACCACCTGCTTCGCCATGAGCGAGCCCGACGCCGGGTCGGACGCCTGGCGGATGCGCACCCGCGCAACCCGCGTCGAGGGCGGCTGGGTGATCAACGGCACCAAGCAGTGGATCACCAACGGACCCTATGCCGAGCACGCAATCGTCTTCGCCGTCACCGACGACGCGCAGGCGCAGCAGCGGCGCGGCGGGGTCACCGCCTTCCTCGTGCCCACCGACACGCCGGGCTTCGTCGTCGACCGGGTGATCCGCTTCTTCGGCCACCCCGGCGGTGACGAGGCGATCATCGGCCTCACCGACGTGCAGGTCCCCGAGGAGAACGTGCTCGGTGTGCCGGGCGAGGGATTCCGCCTTGCCATGCAGGGCGTTTCCACCGGTCGCATCTACAACTCGGCGCGCTCGGTCGGCCTGGCCCGCTGGGCGCTGGAGCGGGCCGCGGCGTACGCCTCGCAGCGGCAGACCTTCGGCCGTCCGCTCATCGACAACCAGGGCGTCGCCTTCCCGCTCGCCGACCGCGCCACCGAGGTGCACGCGGCGCAGCTCATGGGCCTCAACTGCGCGCGCCTGCTCGACGCCGGGCTTGAGGCGCGCACCGAGGTGGCCATGACCAAGGTGTTCTCCACCGAGGCCGCGGTGCGCGCCGTCGACACCGCCATGCAGGTGCACGGCGCCATGGGCTTCACCAACGAGATCGGGCTGGGCGAGGCCTGGCACCAGGCGCGGCGCATCTGCGTCGCCGACGGGGCGTCGGAGATCCTCCGCCGCCAGATCGCGCGAGCATTGCGGGTCGACGCATGAGTGCGGCGGTCGACGTGCACGGCGAGATGCCCGGTCTGCGCTACGAAAAGCGCGGCCATGTGGCCACCATGACCCTCGACCGTCCCGAGCGCGGCAATGCGCTGAGCAAGGCGATGGCCGCGCCGGTGCGCGCCGTGTGGGCGGAGGTGATGCGCGACCCCGAGGTGCGCGTGCTCGTCGTCACCGGCACCGGCGACCGCCACTTCTGCACCGGCGCCGACGTGCGCGAGGCGGCGGAGACGGGCAGCGTCACCGCGGGTGACGGGCTGGTGCGCGAGCAGATCCCCTGGTCCTCGCTGGCCCACGGCGTCTGGAAGCCGGTGATCTGCGCCCTCAACGGGCTGGTCGCCGGCGGCGGCCTGCACTTCGTCGCCGACGCCGACATCGTCGTCGCCGCCGACCACGTCGAGATCATGGACACGCACACCTCGGTGGGCATGGTCGGCGCCGTGGAGAACGTCGGGCTCACCCACCGCCTGCCGCTGGGCTCGGTGCTGCGCATGACCCTCTGCGGCCGCGGCTACCGGATGAGCGCGCAGCGCGCCCACCAGCTCGGCCTCGTCGACGAGCTCTGCGACCGCGCCGCGCTTCTCGACACCGCGTATGCGATTGCGGACAGCATCGCCCAGAACTCGCCGCGCGCGGTGATGCTCAGCAAGCAGGGCATCTGGGCGTCGCTGGGACGCGACCACGAGGGCGCCGTCGAGCACGCCTGGGCGCTGGCCCGGCTGCAGTGGTCGCACCCGGACTTCCGCGAGGGCGCCCGCGCCTTCGCCGAGAAGCGGCCGCCGGAGTGGACGCCGTGAACGTCGACAGCCTGCTGCTCGCCGACCCCGACCTCGACGACCTCACCGCCACGGTGGACGAGGTGGTCGACGCCTGGGCCGGCGACGCGCGGCAGTACTACATGGGCCGCGGGGGCCCGGTGCGCGAGCTGTATCGCGAGCTGGGGCGGCGCGACCTGCTGGCGCTGAGCTGGCCGCGCGAGCTGGGCGGCGCAGGCCGGCCGCCGAGCTTCGAGTACACGCTGTGGAACCGGCTCGCCTACCGGCGGGCGACGCGTCCCGAGCTGGGCGCCACCATCGTCGCCCGCGTGCTCATGCGCCACGGCACCGACGAGCAGCGCGCGCGGTATCTCCCCGCCATCCGCGAGGGCCTCATCTGCTTCGCCCTGGGCTATTCGGAACCCGAGGCGGGCAGCGACCTGCAGTCGGTGCGCACCCGCGCCACGCCGGTGGACGGCGGCTACGAGGTGCACGGCGAGAAGGTGTGGACCAGCGAGGCGCACCACGCCGAGCACCTCTGGTGCCTCTGCCGCACCGGCGGCCAGGACGAGCACGGGCGCGCCCTGACGCTGCTCGTCGTCGACCTCGACGCGCCGGGGGTGACGGTGCGCCCCATCCCCACCGTCGACGGGCACCACGTCAACCAGGTGCTGCTCGACGGCGTGCACGTCGTCGGGTCGGCGCGGATCGGCGCCGAGGGCGAGGCCTGGGCGATCGTCCGCGAAGGCCTTGCCGCGGAACGGCATCTCCAGTTCATGCCGGGTCGGGTGCGGCGCGACCTGGAGGACCTCGTCGACCTCTGCCGGCGCAGTGGCGTGCTGGAGCGCGGCGAGGTGAAGCAGCGGCTTGCGCGACTCGCCGCGCGCGTCGCCGCCGCCGAGGCCAGCGCCGCGGCCAACGTGCTGGAGGCGCAGAGCGGCGCCATCTCGCCGGTGTCGGCGGCGTGCACCAAGCTGCTCGGCAGCGCTCTCGCCCAGGAGATCGCCGACGCGGCCTTCGAGACGTGCGGCCCCGCCGCGTCGAGCCAGGTCGAGATCAGCGAGCTGCTCTGGCGCCAGGCCAGGATGGAGACGGTGGCCGGGGGCAGCACCGAGATGCTGCTCGGCATCGTCGCCCGCGGCGCGCTCGGGCTGGGGGCGCGGCGGTGAGCGCCGCGGCGTGGGAGCGCATGGCCGTGCCCCGGGTTCTGGACGGACATGGCCGCTACCTGGCGGCCCGGGCGGCGCTGGTCGAGGACTCCGGGGTCACCACCTACGCCCAGCTCGACGCCGACTCGCGCCGCGTCGCCGCCGCGCTGCGCGCCCTCGGCGTGGCGCCCGGGGAGCGCGTCGGCATCGCCCTGGGCACGTCCTCGGCGTACGTCGCCGCGGTGCTGGGAAGCATGCGCGCCGGCGCAATCGCGACGCCGCTCAACACCCGCCTCGCCGCGCCCGAGCTGGCCGACTACCTGGGCCGCGTCGAGCCCGCCCTGGTGCTCGACGACGGCACCGGTCCGCCGCCGCCACCCGGCGTGCACACCGTCGCGTGCGACCCGCACGATCCGCTGCGCTCGCTCTGCGCCGCCGCCGGGCTGGACCGCGAGGCGACCTTGCAGGGCGTCGAGCCGGCCGGCGGCGACGGCGCCATCGCCTTCCCCACCGGCGGCACCACGGGACTGCCCAAGGCGGCCGTGTGGAGCCATGCCGGGCTCGGCAACGCGCTGGTCTCCGCGTGCATGCACCTCGGCACCGGGCGCACCGACGTCGAGCTGTTCTTCTCGCCGATGTACCACCTCACCATCGTCACCGCGCTGCTCGCCGTGCTCTACGCCGGAGGCACGGTGCGCCTGCTGCCGCGCTTCGACGAGGACTCGGTGGTGCGCGTGCTGCGCGCCGAGCCGGTGACCCGCTTCTTCGCCACGCCGGTGGTCATCGAGCGCATCCTCGCCGCGGGCGGCGCCCAGGTCGGCGCCCAGACCCGGCTGCGCTCGCTGGTCTTCGGCGCCAGCCGCAGCGCGCCCGACTTCCCTGCGCGACTCGCCGCCGCCTTCCCCGGCGTCGCGCTGATGACCGGCTACGGCGCCACCGAGTTCGGCGCGGTGACCCGCGTCTGGCCCGACGAGGTGCTCGACCCCGACTGCGGCGTCGGCCGTCCCGTCGCCGGCGTCGAGCTCACCGTGCGCGACCCCGGCGGCAACCTGCTCGACACCGGCGCCGTCGGCGAGGTGGCGGTGCGCTCGCCGATGGCGATGTCCGGGTACCTCGGCACCGAGTCGCCGCGCTGCCTCGACGGCGACGCGCTGCTCAGCGGTGACCTCGGCTCGCTCGACGACCGCGGCCGCCTCCACCTCGCCGGCCGGCTCAGCGAGCTGGTCAAGACCGGCGGCGAGAACGTGTTTCCCGCGGAGGTGGAGCGCGTCGTGGTGCAGCATCCCGGGGTGCTCGACGCCGTGGTCTACGGCGTCGACGACGCCACCTGGGGCGAGCGCGTGGAGTGCGCGCTCATCACCGCCGGCGACGCGCACCTCGACATGGAGGAGCTGCGCGGCTTCTGCAGCGCGAGGCTGTCGCGCTACAAGGTGCCCAAGCGCTTCCGCGTCGTCACCGAGTTCCCCCGCACCAGCACCGAGAAGCTCGACCGCGCGGCGCTGCGCCGCGCCGCGCTGCGCGAGGAGCAGCCGGCATGAGCCTGCTCGTCGCCGCGCCGCCCGACCTGCGCGACTTCGTCGACAGCGTGCGCCGCTGCTGCGACGCCGCGGCCATCCCCATGCGCAGCCGCGACGAGCAGCACCTCGACCGCGCCCTGTGGCGCCGGCTCGGCGACCTCGGCGTGCTCGGCCTGGGCACCGGCGAGGGCGAGGCGGCGTGGCTGGCGGCGGTGTTCGCCGAGCTGGGCGCGCACCTCTGCCCGGGACCGCTGGCGGCGACGGTGATGGCGCTGCAACTGCTGCCCCTGGACGGCGCCGCGGAGGTGCGCAGCGGCGAGCGCATCGTCGCCGTCGGGTGCGACGGCGTCTTCCCCTGGGGCATGGACGCCGACGTGCTCATCGGTCTGGCCGGCGACGCCGCCTGGCTGGTCGACCCCGCGTCGCCGCGGCATGCCATGGCGACGCTGGCACGGGAGCCCTGGGCGCGCGTCGAGGCGGAGCCGCTGCAGGCACTGGTGGGCGGCCGCAAGGCGGCGTCGACCGGCGACCTCGCCGTCGCCGCGCTGCTCGCCGGCGCGGCGCAGCGCCTCGTCGAGATGACCGCGGAGCATGCGCGCACACGCAACCAGTTCGGCCGGCCCATCGGCGACTTCCAGGCGGTGGCCCACCCGCTCGCCGCGGCGTCGGCCGCGCTGCACAACGCCGCGTCGCTGCTGCAGGCGGCGGCGCGGATGGTCGACACGGGCGGCGACGCCCGGGCCGTCTGCGCCGCGGCGCGCACGGTGGCGGCGGATGCGGCGCTGGACGCGGCGCGCGTCGCCCACCAGGTGCACGGCGCCACCGGCTTCACCGAGGAGTCGCCGGTGGCCGCGTACAGCACGCGCATCCGGCAGTGGACGCTGCTGCCCCCCGACGCGGCGTCGCGACGCGCGGCGCTGCTCGCCGGCATCGGCGCCATCGACTGCACGACGGTTGGTGACGGGGCCCACGCCCCGAGGATTCGACGGCACACGGAGAGTGACCAGTGATCGGCGACATGATTCTCGTGGACGCGACGGTGCACGGCTACAACTGGACCGAGCCCAACTGGGCCATCCCCGAGGCGCGGATCACCAGCCAGGCCGGCCCCGGCTTCCACGCGTCGGTGACCCGCGACGACGCCTACCGGCTCAGCGCCGAGGAGTTCAGCCGCGACTGGCAGGCCGACGAGCTGGCCGAGATCCTCTTCCTCGAGTCGCCCATCGACCTCGCCGTCCACCACGGCACGCCCATCTACGACTTCTACAAGGACGGCCACTCGGCCACCCACAAGGGCTTCGAGCTGCGCGACCTCGCCCCCGGTCGGGTTCTGGTCTATGCCGGCCTCAACCCCTACGACGGGAAGAAGGCGCTCGACGAGATGGAGCGGCTGCACAAGGAGCAAGGCATCGACGGGGTCAAGGTGTACGCCGCGACGTACGCAGGCGGCCACACCACCGAGGTGGCCCTCGACGACCCCAAGCTCGGCTTCCCGTTCGTCGAGAAGGCGCTGGAGCTGGGCATCCGGGTGATCTCGACGCACAAGGCGATCCCCTTCGGCCCCGTCCACCCCGCGCCCTACGGGATGCGCGACCTGCCCGAGGTCTGCGCCCGCTATCCCGAGATGAACTTCGAGATCGTCCACACCGGCTTCGCCTTCGTCGAGGAGACGGCGCTGCTGGTGGGCAGCTTCGCCAACGTGTGGTGCAACCTCGAGGTGAGCAGCTCCTTCGTCATCAACGCGCCGCGCCGCTTCGGTGAGTTCATGGGCAAGTTCCTCGCCTCCGGCGGCGAGGACCGCATCCTCTTCAGCAGCGGCTGCGCCTTCGTCCATCCCATGCAGACGGTGAACGAGATCCTGAGGTACGAGATGCCCCGCGACCTGGTCGAGGGCTGGGGCTACCCCGAGATGAGCGACACGGTGAAGCGCAAGCTGCTCGGCGAGAACCTGCTGCGCCTGCACGGCATCGACGCCAACGGCCTGGCCCTGCTCACCGCGCACGACGAGTGGGCGAAGCGGCGCGCCGCGCTCGGCGAGGTGGAGCCGTGGTCGCACCTGCGGGCGCGCATGCGGGCGACGGCATGAGCGCCGACGTCGCCGCGGTGCGGGCGGCGATCGACGCCGTCGTCGACCCCTGCAGCCGCCTCCAGGGCACCGACCTCTCCCTGCTCGACCTCGGCATGGTGGAGCGCGTCGACGTCGAGAACGGCCGCGTGCGCGTCGAGCTGCTCCTCGACGACCCGCTCTGCATGTACACCTTCACCATCCAGAAGGACCTGCGCGACCGCATCGGCGCCCTGCCCGGCGTGAGCGAGGTCGACATCAGCGTCGTCCCCGAGTTCACCTGGACCAAGGAGCGGGCCACCCCGCGGGCGCGCGCCCGCCTGCTCGACGACTCGCTGGTGCAGCGGCTGCGCCTGGTGCCGGTGCAGAACGCACGGTGAGCGGCGCGGACGTCTCGGCGGCGCTGCAGGGGCGGGTCGGCACCGTGGTGCTGGCGCGGCCGCCGGTCAACGCCATGCGCACCCAGAGCTACGAGGACCTGCGCGACGCGCTGCGCACGCTGCAGGACGACCGCGCCTGCTCGGTGATCGTCATCCGCAGCGGTGTGCCGAGCATCTTCTCGGCTGGCGCCGACGTCAAGGAACTGCCGATGCCGCCGGAGCAGGACGAGGCGCGTCAAGCGCTGACCCGCGGCGTCTTCGCCCAGGTGCTGCACTCGCCGGTGCCCGTGATCTGCGCCGTCGACGGACCCGCCCTGGGCGCCGGCTGCCAGCTCGCCTGCGCCTGCGACGTGCGCCTGGCGACGCGGGCGGCGCGCTTCGGCGTCCCCGAGATCACCGTGGGCCGCTGCGGCGCCGGGCGATTCCTGATGCGGGTGCTGCCCGCCGGCACGGTGCGGCAGATGTACTTCACCGGCACGCCCATCGGCGCCGAGCAGGCGCATGCGCTGGGCATGGTGTCGGAATTGCTCGACGGCGCCGACGCACTGCACGCGCGCGCCGCCGAGCTGGCCGAGGAGATCGCCGCCAAGAGCCCGGTCGCGGTGCGCCTGGCCAAGCAGTCGCTCGACCTCGCCGAGGAGATGTCCCTGCTCGAAGGCTACGAGGTGGAGCAGCAGTTCAGCCTGCGCCTGGCCGGAACTCCCGACGCCGCCGAGGCCGCCGCCGCCTTTCGCGAGAAGCGCGCACCGAGGTGGACCTCGTGAGCTTCGACTTCACCCCCACCGAGGAGCAGCGCGACATCCTCGCCTCGGTGCGCTCGATGCTGGAGCGCGTCGCCACCGAGGACTACCTGCGCGAGCACGACGACGCCGAGCGCTATCCCTACGAGCTCTACGAGCAGTTCGTCGCCATGGGACTGCTGGGGCTGCCC
>Ga0207664_10003110_pt1 | contig 11036 bp, 11 predicted proteins | sample LARL83metaG_FD_184349 | JGI IMG/M metagenome (GOLD analysis project Ga0207664, IMG submission 184349) | Corn, switchgrass and miscanthus rhizosphere microbial communities from Kellogg Biological Station, Michigan, USA - LAR L8-3 metaG... | ecosystem: Host-associated > Plants > Roots >...
GATCTCACCCATTTCCACCTGGAGGCCGGTCGCCTCGATGATCAGACCGATCAGATCGCGCACGCGGCCGCGGCGGCGTGCCAAATCCTCGTCCTGCATGACGCGCGCCACGTGGCCCAGCTTCGGGCGCGCAAAGGTCTCAGTCCTCATCCTCGGAACCTCCGTCCCGGGGCTCCAGCTCGGCGGCGATAACCTCGCGCGCCCGGGCCAGCTGCGTCTCGATGGAGGCATCGATCTCGCCCTCATCGGTGCGGGCCAGCACGCCGCCGCGGCCAACACGGCGGTCGGACTGCACGTTGAGGTGCTCGATCCCGCCCAGCTCGGACTGCAGCCGCGTGACGGACTCCGACACCAGCTCAAGATCGGCCGGATTGACGACCAGCGTCACGTGCCGGCGGTCGCGGATGCGCCGCAGGGCAACGGCGGCGATGTCGACGATGCGCTCCGGAGCCACCTCGATGGCACCGGCCACGATCTGCTCGGCCAGCCGCAGCGCCAGGGCCACTGCGTCGTGCTCGAGCTCGGCGATGACCCGGTCGCGCACGGCGTCCAGCGCCTGGGCGGCGCCGGCCACCGCGTGCAGCGAGGGCTCCATCTCGGTACGGGCCGCGGCCAGGCCGGCGGCACGCCCCTCGGCCTCGCCGGCGGCGCGCGCCTGCTGACGGATGTGCTCGGCGTCGGCGTGGGCAGCCGACAGCACGTCGGCGACGTCGCGCACGGAGCCGGCCGGAGCCTCCAGCTGGCGGAAGGTGTAGGCCGCGACCGTGGCGGCCGCGGTCTCAGAAGACAACGTCTTCTTCCGATCGCGACAGGACGACGGCGCCGGCCTCCTCGAGCTTGCGCACGATGGCCACGACTCGTCCCTGAGCCTCCTCGATGTCCCGCTTGCGCTGCGGCGGCTGGAACTGCATCTCCTCGACGAGCATCTGCGCGCCGCGCTCGGACATGTTGGCCAGGATGCGATCCTTGACCTCGTCGGCGACGCCGCGCAGCGCCAGGGCCAGGTCCTTCTGATCGGCCTCGCGCAGGATGAGCTGGATCGCGCGGTCGTCGAGCTTGGTGATGTCCTCGAAGATGAAGAGCAGTCGCCGGACCTCGGCGCCGAGGCTCTCGTCGGTCTCCGTGATCTTGTCCAGCACGTTGCGCTCGGTCGAGCGGTCGGCGTTGTTGAGGATGTCGGCGAGCGACTTGATGCCGCCGGCGGCCGAGTACTCCTGCTGGACGACGTTGGCCAGCTTGGCCTTCATCACGGCTTCGACCTGCTTGACCACGTCGGGGCTGGTCTCGGACATCCGGGCGATTCGCAGCGCGATCTCGGGCTGCTCTGACTCGGGAAGGTTGGAGAGGACCTGGGCGGCCAGGCTGGTGTGCAGGTTGGCGATGACCAGAGCCGTGGTCTGCTGGGACTCGTTGCGCAGGAAGGTGACCACCTGCTCGGGCGGGGTCTTGCGCAGGAACTCGAACGGGCGCTTCTCGATGACGCTCGACAGGCGGCCGATGATCTCGTTGGCGCGCTCGGGGCCCAGCGCGCGCTCCAGCACCTCGCGGGCGTAGTCCACGCCGCCGGCGTTGAGCGAGTCGTAGGCCTGCACGGTGGCGGCCATCTCGGAGAGGACGCCGTCGGCCACGCCGGGCTCCAGGAACTGGAGCTTGGCCATCTCGAGCGAGAGGGACTCGATCTCCTCGTCCTTGAGCCGCGAGAACACGTGGGCCGCGCGCTCGGTGCCGATCGACACGAGCAGGACCGCCGCCTTCTGGCGGCCCCTGATCTTGGCCAGCGCCGCCGCCGTCGCGGCGGCGGGCGCCGCCGGCACCGCTGCCGGCTGGAAGACTTCCACAGCCACTTAGTCCTCCTCGCCCATCCAGGCGCGGACCTGCTGGGCCACGCGCTCGGGGTCGCGCTCCACCAGGTCCTCGACCTGGCGGCGGGCGACGTTGACCGGAGACTTCAGGGCCTGGATCTCGGTCGGCGCGTTGGCGACGACGGCGCCGCCCTGCTGGCCGGCCTCCAGCGAGGCCAGGGTGCGGGGGGTCTCCAGCTCGCGCAGCCAGGTGGGCTGCCCGGCGAAGGCCTCACGCTCGCGGCGGCGTAGCATGCGCCCGGCGAAGACCAGGAAGATGAGGGAGGCCAGGCCGGCGGCGCCGTACTTGGCGTACTTCATCATCGACGCGGTGCCGGCGGCGGGGGGCGTAGCGGCGGGCGCCTTGGCGAAGGCCAGCTGGCCCATCGACAGCGTGTCGCCGCGCTTGGCGTTCAGACCCACCGCGTTGGCCACGGCCTGCTTGATCGCGGGCAGCGAGGCGGCGGGGACCGACTTGTCGACGAGCACCGACACGCTCTGGTTGAGCAGATTGCCCGGCGCGATCACGGTGTGGGTGACGGTCTTGTTGACGCCGAAGGTGGTGTTGGTGGTCTTGTTGGCGTAGTTGGAGCCGCTCCCGCCGCCGCCCGCGCCCGCTGCGTAGGCCGGGATGTTGCCGGCGGTCCCGGAGACCCCGGCCGCCGAGGCGCTGCCGCCCTTGAGCGTCTCGTTGGACGTCGTCTGGGTCAGCGGGGTGCCCTTCTTGGCGTAGGTGAGAGCGTCCTGGGTGGCCTGGTTGGCGTTGACGTTGGCGTTGACCACGACCTGGGCCTTGCCCGCGCCCAGCGTCTGGGCCAGCATCGCGTTGACCTGGCTGGTCATGGAGGCGTCGTACTTCTGGTCGGCCTGCTGCTGGGTGGTGCCGCCGGTGCTGCCGTCGGAGGACGGCCACAGCAGCGAGCCATCGGCGCCGGTCACGGTGACCTTGTTGATCGACAGACCGGGGACGCTGGAGGCGACCAGCTGCGCGACGCCGCGCACCGAGCTGGAGGCCAGCTGGCTGCCGCCCAGCAGCACCGAGGCGGTGGCCGGCTGGCTCTGGTCGGAGAAGAGCTGATCCTGGCTGTTGGGGATGACCAGGTTGACGGTGGCCGAGCTGACGCCGTCGATCGTCTCGATCGTCTGGGCCAGCTGGCCCTCCAGGGCGCGCTCGTAGGTGAGCTGCTGCTGGAAGTTGCTCTGCCCGAGCTGCTGCTTGTCCAGGAGGGCGAAGCCCGGCTGCTGGTTGGTGAGCAGGCCGGCGGTGGCCAGGGCGACGCGCGCCTGGGCGGTCTGGCTGGAGTTCACGGCGATGGCGGTGCCGTTGTTCTGCAGCTGGTAGCTGATGCCCTGGGCCGAGAGGGTGCTCGTGATCTTGCCTGTCTGGGCGGGGTCGATGCCGGCCTCGAGCGTCGAGTAGCTGGGCTTGGAGGCCACGGACATGACGATCATCAGGAAGGCGACGCCCAGCACGAGGGAACCGCCGAGCATCACCCAGCCCTTGGGGGACATCTTCTTGGCCATCTCTGCGAAGTTGGGCATGGGTTAGACCTGGGTTTGGAAGATCGTGTTCTCAGCCGAGACGAGCTTGTCGCGGATCTGGGCCGCCAGATCCATCGACAGCGACGCGTTCTCGACGGCGGTGATTGCCTGGGTGGGGTCCGACAGCTGGCCGGTGGCCAGTCCCTGCGACGCCTGGGTGGCGTTGGCCTGCGTCTGCTCCAGCGAGCTGACCGCGTTGCTCAGCGCGCCGCTGAAGCTGCCCGCGCCGGCTTGGCCGGCGGGGTTTGACTGCGCCGAGTTGACCCCGCCGATGGAGCCGACGCTCCACTCGCTCGGGTTCAGCTGGCCGAGTGCACCTGAGATCGCCGGAATCACTTGAGCAGGTCCAGCGTCTTGGAGTACATGGTCTTGGCCGTGCTCATCGCGGTGACGTCGGCCTGGTAGGAGTTGGACTCCGAGATGAGGTCGGTCATCTCGGTCACCGGGTTGACGTTGGGCATGCGCACATAGCCCTGCGCGTTGGCGCCCGGGTGGCCGGGGTCGTAGACGAGCTGGTCGGGCGTCGGGTCGTTGACGATGCCCGCGACCTGCACGCCGCCCGGCGTGGCCCCGGACTGGCCCATCACGCCGGCCAGCTGCGAGCCGAAGGTGTTGCCCACCTGCTGGAGCACGACCTCCTGGCGGCGATACGGCTGGCCGTTGGCGCCCTGGGTGGTCTGAGCGTTCGCGAGGTTCTCGGACGTGACGTCCATCCGCGTGCGCTCGGCGGTGAGGCCCGAGGCCGCCAGGTCGATGGCATCGAAGAAGCTCATGACCCGGGCACGCCCATCGCGGTCTTGAGGATCGACTCGCGCTGCGCGGCGACTGCCGTCAGATCCTCGTAGAGAAGGCCGTTCTCGGCCAGCTGGGCCGAGTCCTGCTCGCCGCTGACGCCGTTTCCGTCCGCGCCCACGGTGCCGGTCTCGGTGACCGGGCTGAAGTTGATCGCGCTCGGCGACTGGCCACCGGCAATGGCGTTGGCCAGGGTGCTCTGGAAGTTGACGTCCTCGCGCTGGTAGCCGGGGGTATCGGCGTTGGCCAGGTTGTTGGTCAGGAGCGTCTGGCGCAGCATCGAGCCGCGCATGGCGGCTTCGAGGGAAAGCTGAGTGGTGTCAAGGAGGGACATAGGTTCAGGTCGCTTAGCACTGGCCCTCCTTGGGCTCTCCGTGACCACTCCGTGCGGTCACCTCTAATGTCGGCGTCTGGCGAAAACTCTTTAGGGCCAATCGCCTAAAGACGCCCCGAAAAACGGCGCCTGCCGGAGACGCAGATCGGCCGGCCCCGGCGACGAATGCCAGGACCGGCCGATCGGGGAACTGCGCGGTGTGTCTCCGCCGGGGAGACCAGGCCCCGTCCCGGCCGGCGGGCGAGACCTACTCTCTAGCTGAAGTGGAACTGCCCGACGAGCTTCTGGAGCTCATCGGCGGTCCGGGCGAGGTCGGCCGCGGAGGTGGCCACCTGCTCGGTCGAGGCACTGGTCTGCTGGGTGGAGGCGCTGACCTGCTCGGAGGCGGCGCTGGACTCCTCGGCCACGCTGGCGACCTCGGTGATGCTGTCCTGCATCCGCTCGCCGGCCGCCGCGATGTCCTGGATCGCCGCGGAGATGAGCTCCACGCGATCGCCCATGTCGGTGATCGCCTCGCTGATGCGCTCAAAGGACTGGCGGGCGTGCTCCACCGTCTCGGCGCCCTCCTCGGTCTGGCGGGCACCGGTCTCGCCCACCTCGACGGCCCGGCGCGTCTCGCGCTGGATCTCATCGATGAGGTCGGCGATGGTGCCGGCCGCGGTCTGGGACTCCTCGGCCAGCTTCCGGACCTCCTCGGCCACGACGGCAAAGCCCTTGCCCTGCTCCCCGGCGCGGGCGGCCTCGATGGCGGCGTTGAGCGCCAGCAGGTTGGTCTGCTCCGAGATGCCGGTGATGGTCTGCACGATGGCGCCGATCTGCTCGGACTTGGCGTCGAGCGAGCGGATCGCCTCGGTGACCTCGAGGCTGGTCGCCTTGACGGCGCGCATGGCCTCGGTGGCCTGGCCCACCGCCTCGCCGCTCTCGCGAGCGAGCTCACGGGCCTGGGCGGCGACGCTTGCCGTCTCCTGGGCCCCGGCGGCCGACGCGCTGGAGGCGGTGGCCATCTCCTCGGTGAGGAGCTTGGCGTCGGAGATGGCGCGGACCTGGGTCTCGGCGCCCTCGGCGACCGAGGACACCGCGCCGGCGATCTCGTTGACGGCACGGCCGGTCTCGTCGGAGATCCCGGCCATCTCCTGGGAGGCGGCCGAGAGGTGCTCGGAGGTGCGGCCGATCTCGACCAGCATCTCCACGACCTTGACGCGGGCGGTGTTGTAGCCCTCCAGCGCGCCGTTGACCTTCTCCACCATCGTGTTGAACGTCTGAGTCAGGGCCCCGATCTCGTCGGCGCGGGTGGTGGGGATGGGCGTGGCGTGAGCAGTGACCTCGGTGGTGAGGTTGCCCTCGGCCAGCGCGTCCAGCCCGCCGCGCAGCTCCTCCAGGTCCTCGGAGTCGAGGCTGGAGATGGAGCGCAGGACCCGGCCCACGCGACCCACCAGGTCACGGGAGAGCAGGAAGCTGATCCCGGCGGCGAGCAGCAGCGCGACGATCGCGAGGACGATCATGAGCATCTGGGCGCTGGACGCCGTCGAGGAGGCGGCGCGCGTCTGAGCATGCGCGATGTCCGCGCTCACCTTCTGCACCGCGGCGACGAGATCGTCGCTCCCCGGGTTGGTGGTGTTGAACATCACGGCCTGCGCCTGGGCGGGCTTGTGGGCCTGGGCCAGCTTGACCGCCTTCTGATCGTTGGCGATCCAGGCGCTGGCCAGCGCGTTCAGATGGGCGACGTCGCGGCGGCCGGCGGGCGTCGTGGCCAGCTTGCTCAGCTGCGCGATCGTCTGCTGGAAGGTCTGCACGTCGCCCTCGTGGTTGGCGGCGTTGGAGGGCTTCATGATCGTCATGCCCTCGGAGATGAGCATGTCGCGCGTGTGACCGGTGCCCGCCTGCAGCAGGGCCTGGTCGCCGGCAGCCTTACGCAGCTTGCCGTTGACGGAGCCGACGCCCTGGTAGCCGACAGCCAGCGCGATGACGAACAGCACGGCGACCGCGGCAAACGCGGCGAACAGCTGGCGTCGAAGGGATTTGGTGAAGAAGCTCATGAGGGGTGCCGGTCCTTTTCGGGATCAGGGTTGCTGCCCGGATGTTCGACGGATGACATCGAGACTTGAGGCCGACTTGAGAGAAGTTCTCAGGCGGTGGCGGCGACCACCGAGGCGCGCTGGCGCACCGGGGCGTAGCCGTCGGCGGCGCGCTGGGCGTGGCGGACGCGGCCCAGCTCCAGCAGGAGCAGCTCGCGCACGCGCAGCAGCTCGATCTCCACCCGCTTCTGCAGCTGGCGGCAGCGCTCGAGCGTCGCCCGTGCGGCCTCCGGCGGCGTGGCCGGCAGCGAGCTCTGCAGCTCGGCCCGGACCTCTCTGAGCCGCTCCAGCTCGTCGAAGTTGCGCTCGGCGACGAGCTGCAGCTCGCGCTCGATCAGCGCCGCGAGTGCCTCGTAGGGCTCGATGGACTCAGGACTCATCGACCGGCTGGTCGGCGATCGCCGCCCAAGACTCGCGCAGCTTGCCGAGCATCTCGTCGATCTCCAGGATCTTTGACGGGTCCTGGTCGAGGCGCGCCTGGCGCAGGTGCGAGAGCGAGAAGGTGTAGATGGACTGCAGCCGCGCCGCGACCTCGCCCTGGTCCATGTCCAGCGTGTTACGCAGGTGGCGGATGATGTCCTCGGCGCGCGTCAGCTTGTTGTGGGCGGCCGGGATGTCGCGGTCGCCCATGGCCACGGCGGCCTGGTGCAGGAAGCGGCGGGCGCCGTCGTAGAGCATCACGATCAGCTGACCGGGCGACGCGGTCATGACCGCGCTGGCGCGGTAGGCGTTGGGGGAGTAGGTCGCGGCGTATGTGCTCATTTGTGTCGTCTCACACCAGGTCGAGTTGAGTGGTTACTCCGTGAGGGGTCCGGTGCCGCACGTACGTCGGTGCCAGAAGCGATCCATTCGCTGCCCATGTCATCGGCCGTGGTGGCCGAAGATTGAGGAAAAGGAGGAGTGACCGGCATCCGGTCGAGGCTCGCCCGGCCCGGCGGATCAGGCGCCCGGCAGGGACGCGAGCTGGCTCGTCAGCCAGCTGCTCTGCGACTGGTTGGAGGAGAGCGCCGCCTCCAGCTGCGCGAACTCCTGCACCAGGAAGTTCTGCTTGTCGGTGAGGGCGGACTGCATCGATGAGATCCGGCTGCCCAGATTCGAGATCTGAGAGCTGTCGCCGGCGATCCGCGTGGCGATCGTACCGGCCGGATCCGACGCGTTGTCCACCAGGCTGACAAAGCTCGAGGACCAGCTCGAGAGGATCGACTTCACCCCGCCGGCGTTGGACTGCAGCATGTTGGTCAGCGTGGTGGCGTTGAGCGTCAGGTTCCCGGCCAGGGCCGTCTGGGACTCGGCGCCGCTGCCCGTGGTGGCGCCGGTGCTCACGCCGAGGTCGTCCATCGTGGCCGCGCCCGCTGGCAGGCCCGCGCCGGCCGTGTACATCATCGAGCGCATCGAGGTGAGCAGGTTCTTGAGCCCCGGGTCGCCGTAGAGCGTGCCCTGCGTCGGGTCAGAGCTCGACGGCTGCTGTGACAGCTGGGTCTGGATGTCGGAGATCACCTTGTTGTACTGGGTGATGAAGGCGTTGATCGCGCCCTGGATGTTGCTCGAGTTCGGGGCCGGCGCGCCGACGTTGACGGTCACCGGACCGCTCGTGGTGGTGACCCCGGTGAGGGTCAGGGTGACGCCGCCGATCGCGTTGGAGACGGTGTTGGAGGACGAGCTGCCGTTGACGCCGTCGACGCTGTAGAGCGCGTCCTGCCCCGCCTTGGACGATTGCAGGCTCAGGGCGTTGCCGGGATCGGTGACCCCGACAGACGAGCTGAGGCCCGTCGCGCGCGAGGAGAAGACCACGGTGTTGGAGTTGGTGGCGGCGGCGTAGACGCTGCCGTGCTGGTCGGAGTTGATCGAGTCGACGAAGTCCTGGATCGACTCGCCGGCCGTGATTGTGTACGAGCCAGTGCCGACCGTGACCTGGTCGTTGGCGGCGGGACTCGTGAAGCCGTAGGTGGCCTGTGCGGAGTTGGCCAGCTGCGTGACCGCCACCTGGTAGCCACCGACACCCGCGCCGCTCGCGCTCGATGCCTGGACGCGTGTCGTGTCTGATGAGGTGACCGACTGCTGGGTCTTGAACAGCGTCGGGTCGCCCACCGCCAGGGCGTCCGACGAGAGGGTCGAGAGCTCCTGCTGGATGCTCGTCAGCTGCTTGTTCATCGCCGTGAGGCCGCTCTGCTGGTTCTGCAGGTTGGTCACCGGCTGCTGATAGATCGTCATCTCCTCCGAGATGATCTTGTTGGTGTCCAGGCCCGAGGCGAGACCGGTGATCTGCAGCGAGCTGGAGCCCGACAGCGACGACAGCCCGGCCGCGCTCGTGGAGGAAGATGAGACGGAGCTGGTGGACATGAGGATCCTTGCGTTAGTGCGTCAGTCGAGGGGGGCGCCCGAGGCGAGTTGGAGCACATTGCGCGCCGAGAGGCTGCGCAGCGCGGCACCGTCGGCGTCGGTCAGCTGCATCGCGAGCAGGCCGGACGCCTCGTTGAGGTCGAAGCGCACGCGACGCCCGGATGCCTCCAGGCGCTCGTACGCCTCGTGGGCGCGGGCGATCGCGTCCAGCACCTCTGGCGGCGGGGAGGCGGGGATGTCGTCCGAGCGGGTGCGCCCGGTGCGTGGGAGGCGGGCAAATCGAGAAGCCATGGTGCTCGGGGTAATCGAGCGCAGCTCCCGGCAACTTGAGCATCATGGCCAGATGTCCAGGGGTCCGGCTACGCGGCCACCCGGAGCGGGAGCGCGCTGAGCAGCGCCTTGGCCTGGGCCGAAGCGGGATCGAGCTCGAGCGCCGCGGTTACGAAATTGGCGGCGTCCTCGGGCATTCCCTGCGCCAGCGCGACCTGCGCCAGGCCCACCATGGACCGGACGTCGGGCGCCTCGGTGGCCACCGCGATCCACTCCTGGGCGGCGCGGTCGATGAGACCGTGCGTGAGGTACATCCGAGCCAGTAGCTCGCGCTGCTCGCGGCGGGCAAGATGAGACCGCTCGAGCACCGGCAGCAGCGCCACGAAGCGCTCGCCGTCGGCACCGCGCAGCAGCGTCTCAAGGATCACGCCCAGCAGCGGCGCTCCGGCGACTGGCACCGGCTTGGTCTCGGTGGCACCATCGGCGATCGCCGCCCACGTCTCGAACACGGAGCCCTCGGTGGCCGACAGCCCGGCGCGCGTGGCGCGCCCAAGCGCCGCCTGCACGGTCGCGGCGTCGGCGCGGCCGATGAGACCGCACAGCTCGATCCGGACGGCGAGCCCGGCGTACGGGTCATCGGTGGGCACCGAGGCGGTGAGCTCCGCGGCCTCGTCCCAGGCACCGCGGCCGAGCAGCAGCTGGGCCAGCCCCGTCCGGGCCCGCGCGTTGGCCGGAGCGGCGTCGAGGGCCAGGCGGTACTGGGCCTCGGCCTCGGCGGCCGCGCCGGCCTGCTGCAGGACAGTGGCCACCGTCAGGCGCACGCCGGCGGGGAGGGCATCGAGCTTCTGAAGCTGAGCGGTCACCTCGCTGGGCGCGGCGCCGTCGCGAAGCAGCGCTGCCGTGTACGGGCCGGCCACGGCCAGGAACTCGGGGTGATGGTCCACGCACCACTGAAGCGCGGCGCGGGCCTCAGACGCCTCGCCGAGTTCCAGGTGGAGCTCGGCCAGCGCGAGGCGGGCCAGGAACGTGCCGCTGCCGACCATCGGGCCGTAGCGCGCCGGCGCCTCGCCCATCTCGATGGCGCGGTCAAAGTGGGTCTTGGCCTTGTCGGTGTCGCCCTGCATCTGGGCGATGCGGGCCTGCGCCAGGACGAGGTCGGTGAACTGCGGGAACAGCTCCAGGCCCTCGGCCGCGGTCTGGTCGGCCTCGAGCAGCTTGCCGCTCATGCGCAGGACCATGACCAGGCGCGTGAACAGCGACGGCGCGTATTCGGCGCGGGGGAGGTTCCCCTCGGCGGTGATCAGCGACCGGGCGGTCTTGAGCTCGTCGATCCCGGCGTTCAGGTCGCCGACGACGATGTACTCGGAGCCGAGGTTGAAGTGCAGGAACGCGGACTTGGGCGACTCGGCCGCCTGCTTGCGCAGGAGCTCGATGTTGCGCCCGGACTTCTCCTTGGCGTCGCGCACGGAGCCGAGGTAGCCGTAGTGGGTGACGCGCACGGGCGTCTGCTCGACGCGGCCCGGGATGTGGGTGGGCAGCGTGTGGGCGATCTGCTCGTGCAGGCGGTCCTTGAAGCGGTATTCAGGCCGGTTGCGAAACACGCGCAGCGCGTTGTTGACGATCGCGCCGCCGTCGCCCAGCTCGCCGGTGTAGCTGGTCTCGACGAGGTAGAAGGCCTCGCGCCAGGTGCGTCCGGTGAGCGCGCGAAGCTGCTCCACGTCCTCGGCCACGAGCACCTCGTCGGCGTCCAGGTACATGACCCAGTCGCCGGTGGCGGCCTCGAAGGAGACGTTGCGGGCCTCGGAGAATGACCCCGTCCACGGGAACTCGATGACCTTGGCG
>Ga0207664_10003111_pt1 | contig 11034 bp, 9 predicted proteins | sample LARL83metaG_FD_184349 | JGI IMG/M metagenome (GOLD analysis project Ga0207664, IMG submission 184349) | Corn, switchgrass and miscanthus rhizosphere microbial communities from Kellogg Biological Station, Michigan, USA - LAR L8-3 metaG... | ecosystem: Host-associated > Plants > Roots >...
AAGGCGCGCGAGATCGCCGCCGGCGGCAAGGCCATCGGCACCACCGGCCGCGGCATCGGCCCGGCGTACGAGGACAAGGTCGCCCGCCGCAGCGTGCGCGTCGCCGACCTGATGTATCCGCACGAGCTTCCGGCGTTGATCAAGACCGCGGTCGACTACCACAACTTCATCCTCACCCAGTGGCTGAAGGTCGAGCCGGTCGACTACGACACCGTGCTGAAGGACGCGCTGGCCTGGGGCGAATACATCCGCCCGCTGGTCGACGACGTCGCCACCATCCTGCACGACGTGCGCGCCGAGGGCGGCAACATCCTGTACGAGGGCGCGCAGGGCGCGCTGCTCGACATCGACCACGGCACCTATCCCTACGTCACCTCCAGCAACACCACCATCGGCGGCGCGCTCGCCGGCACCGGCGTGGGCGCGCGCGACATCGACTACGTGCTCGGCATCTGCAAGGCCTATGCAACCCGCGTCGGCAGCGGCCCGTTCCCGACCGAGTTGAACGACGACATGGGCGAGCGCCTGCGCAAGGTCGGCAACGAGTTTGGCGCCAGCACCGGCCGCCCGCGCCGCTGCGGCTGGATCGACCTGGTCGCGCTCAAGCGCGCCACCCAGATCAACGGCATCAACGGCCTGGCCATCACCAAGCTCGACGTGCTCGACGGCCTGGAAACCATCAAGGTCTGCATCGCCTACGAATACCGCGGCAAGCGCCGCGAACTGGCCCCGCTCGACGCCGACGGCTGGGACGAGTGCAAGCCGGTCTACCTGGAATTCCCCGGCTGGGAAGAATCCACCGCCGGCATCCGCGACTGGAACAAGCTGCCGCCCGCGGCACGTGCGTATCTGCGCGCGGTGGAAGAACTCTCCGGCTGCAAGCTGGCGCTGGTAGCCACCGGTGCAGATCGTGATGACACGATCGTGCTGGATGATCCGTTTGCTTAATTGTTTTTCATCATGCGGTTTATGCAAAGAGGCTCCGCAATGCGGGGCCTCTTCGTTTCCGGCGATTAGGAGTCGAAGATCGCCCTCGCACGGTCTTCGTTCGGTCCAACCGCTGGAGACTATGATTAATGCTCGCTCGTATAGCCGATCCCACCCATTGCGACTCGCTGTTATAGGGAAACAAGCACAGGGGATAACATGACCGCACTCACCGACCGTTTCGTCCGCGCCGTGGACTACGCCCGCATCGCGCACGCCGCACAATTCCGCAAGGGCTCAAAAATCCCGTACATCTACCACCTGCTCGGCGTGGCCAGCCTGGTGATCGAGTTCGGCGGTAACGAGGACCAAGCCATCGCCGGCCTGCTGCACGACACGCTGGAAGACTGCGGCGAAGCACACGAAGCGATGATACGTGCGCAGTTCGGCGACGCCGTCGCCGACATCGTCAAGCACTGCACCGATGGCACCGCCGAAGGCAAGGCCAGCCACACCGACACCGAAGCCAAACGCCGTGACTGGATCGAGCGCAAGCTCGCTTACCTCGCACATCTGCGGACGGCACCGGACCAGACGTTGCTGGTCTCCGCCTGCGACAAGCTGCACAACGCACGGGCCATCGTGCAGGATCTGGAAAACTCGGATGTGGGCACGCGCGTGTTCGAGCGTTTTACCGGTGGGCGCGATGGCACGCTTGGGTACTACCAGGCGCTGGTGGAAATATTTTCCGTCCGCGTCTTGCCCGTCGCGAGAACCCTCGATGCCGTGGTGGACATGATGCATGTGCTGGCGGGTGCCGAGTCGCGTACGGCATTGGCATAGCCCTCGCAGCATCGTGGCCAGCAGCAGGGCAGGCTCGCCATGCGCTGCGGGATTGCCGATACTCGGCAGGCTCAGTGCAGGCGATCGCACTTTCACCGCGCCGTCCGTGCTGCGCCATGGATCGACACCCATCTTCAGGTTTTCGCATTCGCATGAATCAAGCTTCGCTTTCCGCGCTCATCTGGTCCGTCGCCGACCTGTTGCGTGGCGACTACAAACAATCCGAATACGGCCGCGTGATCCTGCCGTTCACCGTGCTGCGCCGCCTGGACTGCGTACTCGAGCCGACCAAGAAGGCCGTACTGACTGAGTTCGAGGCCAAGACCAAGGCCGGCCTCAATCCCGATCCGTTCCTGCTGCGCAAGGCGAAGCAGTCGTTCTACAACACCTCGCCACTCGACCTGCCCACGCTGCTGGGCGATCAGGACCATATCCGCCAGAACCTCTACACCTACGTCCAGAGCTTCTCGCCCGCGGTCCGCGACATCTTCGAGCGCTTCGATTTTCACGCGCAGGTCGAGCGGCTGGCCAAGGCCAACCTGCTGTACCTGGTCACCGAGAAGTTCGCCAACATCAAACTGCATCCGGATGCGGTGGACAACGCGCAGATGGGCCTGGTGTTCGAGGAGCTGATCCGCAAGTTCGCGGAAATCTCCAACGAAACCGCCGGCGAGCACTTCACCCCGCGCGAAGTCATCCGGCTGATGGTCAACCTGATCTTCATCGAGGACGACGACGTGCTCGCGCCCGGCCACGCCGTGGTGCGCACCATCTACGATCCAACGGCAGGGACGGGCGGCATGCTCTCGGTCGCCGCCGAGCACCTGCTGCAGCACAACCCCGCCGCGCGGCTTACCCTGTACGGGCAGGAGTTGAACGACGAGTCCTACGCCATCTGCAAGGCCGACATGCTGATCCGCGGCCAGGACGTGGCCAACATCGTCGCCGGCAACACGCTCAGCGAAGACGGCCACGGCGGCCAGAAATTCGACTACATGCTGTCCAATCCGCCGTTCGGCGTGGAGTGGAAAAAGGTCGAGAAGGCCGTGCGCAAGGAGCACGAAGAGAAAGGTTTCGACGGCCGTTTCGGCCCCGGCCTGCCGCGTGTGTCCGACGGCTCCATGCTGTTCCTGATGCACCTGCTGGCCAAGATGCGCCCGGCCACCGACGGTGGCAGCCGCTTCGGCATCGTGCTCAACGGCTCGCCGCTGTTCACCGGCGGGGCAGGCAGCGGCGAGAGCGAAATCCGCCGCTACGTGCTGGAGAACGATCTGGTCGAAGCCATCATCGGCCTGCCCACCGACATGTTCTACAACACCGGCATCGCCACCTACGTGTGGATCATCTCCAACAAGAAACCCGCCGACCGCAAAGGCTACGTGCAGCTGATCGACGCCGGCAGCTTCTGGCAGAAGATGCGCAAGAGCCTGGGCAGCAAGCGCAAGGAGATGAGCGACGAACACATCGCCACCATCACCCGATTGTTCGGCGACTTCGCCGAAGCCGAACTGGCCACCGTGTTCGACGCCGCCGGGAAGGAAGTCAGCCGCCAGGTGATCGCCGCCGCCGAATTCGCCCCCGAACCGCCCGCCGGCGGCAAGGTGAAGATCGCGCCGATCTCTCGCATCTTCAGGAACGAGGACTTCGGCTACACCACGATCGCCGTCGAACGCCCGCTGCGCGACGAGCAGGGCAAGCGGGTGCTGGGTCAGAAAGGCAAGCTAAAGGGCAAACCTCTACCAGACAGTTCACTGCGCGATACCGAGAACGTGCCGTTGGGCGAAGACATCAAGGCCTACTTCAAGCGCGAAGTGCTGCCGCACGCACCCGACGCCTGGATCGACGAAGCCAAGAGCAAGGTCGGCTACGCGATCCCGTTCAACCGCCACTTCTACGTATTCGAGCCGCCGCGCGACCTGCACGAGATCGACGAGGAACTCAAGGGCGTGTCGGCGCGGATCATGGCGATGCTGGGGGAGTTGGCGGGATGAGTTTGCGCAGAAGGTTCATCAACGACCGCGCTTCCACCGCCGCAGCGGCCCCATATGCCGTCATTCCCTCGAAGGCGGGAATCCAGCGAGTTCGCCATGAAGCGTGAACTCCACCCAGCCGTATACATCATGGCCAGTGCATGCAACGGCACGCTCTATATCGGCGTCACCTCCAACCTGATTCAGCGCGTCTGGCAGCACCGCGAAGGAGTCGTCGAGGGATTCACCACCCAATACCACGTCAAGACACTCGTCTGGTACGAACAACACGACACCATGGAAAGTGCGATCACCCGCGAGAAAGCCCTGAAAAAATGGAACCGCGACTGGAAGCTGCGGTTGATCGAAGAAGTCAATCCGGGTTGGCGTGATCTTTGGGACGAGATCGTCGGTGCCGAACAAATCCACGATCCGCTTGTTGCTCATCATGACGCACCCATCGCACGTCATGACCCGCCTCCTGCACGCCACAACCCGCCGCTTTCTGCTCGTCAGGACTCGCCATCTCCCGCTCGTCATTCCCGCGTAGGCGGGAATCCAGAACAAGACGAAGCGATAACGCCCAGGGCACTGGATTCCCGCCTTCGCGGGAATGACGGAGAGGCACCATGAGCCTGCCGAGGTATGCGGAGTACAAGGACAGTGGGGTGGCTTGGCTCGGTGACGTGCCAGCGCAATGGAACGTCAGCAAGATCAAGACCGTAATCAAGGCCATCGACTCCGGCGTAAGCGTCAACGCAGTTGACACGCCGGCTGGTGATGAATCGGTTGGCGTGCTGAAAACCAGCTGCGTGTATGACGGCACGTTTCGTTTCGAAGAGAACAAGGCTGTGCTCGAAGAGGAGCTGAGCCGGGTTGCATGCGCTGTCGAAATAGACACTGTCATCGTTAGTCGTATGAACACGCCGGCCTTGGTCGGTGCGGCCGGTTTGGTCAAGGAGAGTCGGCCCAATATCTATCTTCCCGATCGTCTTTGGCAGATCCATTTTCAAAACTGTGCACCCAGTTTCGTGCACTACTGGACGCTGAGTCCGATCTATCGGTACCAAGTGGAGATTGCTTGTGCCGGCACCAGCTCAAGCATGCAGAACCTCGGGCAAGATCAGTTCAAGAGCTTTTGGATTCCTCTGCCCACGGTTGACGAACAATCCGCCATCGCCACCTTCCTCGACCGCGAGATCGGCAAGATCGATGCGCTGATTGCCGAGCAGGAAAAGCTGCTGACCCTGCTGGCCGAAAAGCGCCAGGCCACCATCTCCCACGCCGTCACCCGCGGCCTCAACCCCAACGCCCCGATGAAAGACTCCGGCGTGCCGTGGCTTGGTGAGGTGCCGGCGCACTGGAAGGTGGTTAGGATTAAAGACGTTGCCCGCCTTGAGAGTGGCCACACACCCTCGAAGCAGGTTCCGGAGTACTGGGAGGACTGTGATATCCCCTGGGTCTCCTTGAACGACTCCAAACAGCTCGCGGTTGTTGACTACATCTCTGAGACAGCGTTCAAGATAAACGCCGCAGGCTTGGAGAACTCCTCGGCAAGAATGCTTCCGCCGGGCACGGTGGTCTTCACCAGAGATGCCACCATTGGACTTGCGGCCATCACAACCACGGACATGGCCGTCTCACAGCATTTGATTGCTTGGTGTCCATCGCCGAGGATCGACAGTCTTTACTTGCTTAGAGTTTTCAACTTCCTCAAGCCGCACTTAGATTCCCTCACCTTCGGTGCCACGATTAAGACCATTGGAATGGGTGACGTGAAGCGATTGGTGACGCCGCTGCCTCCGGTGGAGGAGCAGCGAGAGATTGTCCAGCACGTTGCTGTTGAAACCGCGAAACTTGATGAGCTCCGCCACTGTGCGGAACATGCGATTGTGCTTCTCAAAGAACGCCGCAGTGCCCTGATCGCCGCCGCCGTCACCGGCAAGATCGACGTGCGTGGAAGTGTGGAGGCATTGGTTGCATGAGCCAATTCAACAATTTCATTCGGGACGGTCAATTACCCGATATCAGCTACCGCACCGACCTGCCTGAGGAGGTCATCCACCCGCGTGTGATTTCGCACGGAGACGTACCGTTGGTCTATCTGCACAACGAGCGAGGCAGGCCCCACAAGGGCTTTATTCCGATCGCCGAATTTTTGCTGCGGCTTGCGCGTCGGGAGCCAGACCTGGCTGCCACGGGCTATCGTGCTAATGGTCGCCAGACCACGATCACCTTCAACAAGTCCGAGCGCGTCAGTTTGTCACCGCGTTTGGAGGCGTTTCTGTCAGCGCTGCGCGCGTCAGATAAGCAGGGCGATGAGGCCATAGCCAACACAGATTCAGTCGCGCCGGACACCGAGGCACTCCGCTTCGTCGCCGGATTCATGAGTCCAGAGAATCCGCAACTGGTCAACTGGCGACCAAAGTACGAAGTGACGGTCGCAACCGTCCGGGATGCCTTGGTAAACCATGTCGCTGACAGCGTTTTCGAGTTGATCTGGAGAACACGCGACAACTCTGTCAGCAATGCGGGGCAGGGTGTGATGGGATTCGATACGGCAGATCGCTTGCGCGAGCGCCTTGTCGGAGTGATTGAGGATGTGGCGGCGGATGGTAGTCCGGCGAACTTCGAATCCATCGTCCAGCGCTTCGAGGCATGGCGGATCGCAGGTGACCTGCCAAGCGTTCCCCGCTTGCTCATTGCAAGAGCCTTTGCTGCCATCCATCCGGAGCGCTACCACACGACGGTGGACGCATCGAAGCAGGATCGGGTGATTCCGTGGTTTGCTCAACACACGGGATTTGTTCCACCCGAGGGCGGCTGGGCGACTAAGGCTGAAGCCTTGACGGCGCATCTTGCGTCCTGGAAGGGCTTCGGTGGCGATAGCCTGCTGCGCAATATGTTTCCGTGGTTTGTGTTTGACCAACTGCGTGATGCGGCGGGCCATATTTTGTTTCGACCCGGGCATGTGGAACGTCCCCAGCATGGTTCGGCAGATGTATCGCCGGGAGCGCGGGACATTTCCTATCGTCACAATGTGCTGCAAGGTCACTTGTATAAGTTGTTGTGCGCGGAATACGGCCAGGATGCGGTGCGGACGGAGCAGCCCACAGGAACCGGTGGCTATGCGGATGCCGTGGTCCGTCGCGGCGACGCCGAGTTCGATCTATACGAGATCAAAGTCGCGGCGACGGCAGCTGATGCCGTGCGTCAGGCGACCGGACAGTTGCTTGAATATGCCTACCGTCGCGGGGGACTGGAGCCCATGCGTCTCTGCGTGGTCGCGGAGCCATCGTTGGACGAGATCACGTCGGAGTTTCTGACGCGATTGAACAGCGAATTTGGCCTGAAAATGGAGTACCTCCAGTTGGATGTTGTCGATCCGTTGGGGATCTAAACGTCCAGACCTCGATGGCGGTTAGACATTGTAACCTCCAGTCTCGGCTAGTGAGATGCTGCGGTGTTTCCATGACGGTGCTGGAATGGCCAGCGTCTCGATAGTGACAAGCCCATGTCCGATCATCAGATCAGCTGTATCAACAAGACCGATCGCTACAACGCGCATGAGCGTATTCAGTACGTCGGTGGCCTCAACGATGATGGGACACGGTGGAAGATTTCCCAGCAAGATGCTGTTGCGGGAATCGAGGCGGGAACATGGCGGTTCTGGGTAAGCATCAATGGCCATTCGGTATGGGTCATCGTGGCCACCAGTGCGGCTGGCAACAAGTACATCAAGACGCAAAACGACGGCGACCAGCCCAATAATCTTTTGAGCCTCCCGGAGTGTCCGGCGTGACAGATTTTGGATGGTTCCGGTTCTGAGCAATGTCACCGTCATTGATTTCAGTTTGACCGGGAAGTGAAATTAGTGGCCGCCGCTAATTTCACTTTCGTCACCCTAGGCGCGCACGGCCGGCCAATCAGTTGTCAGCACCGTTCAATTCGGTGGGCGTCGACGTCCCAAGTAAAATCAGACGCGGCTGACCAAGCACCCCGGTCGCGACCGCCGCTCCAGAGACACCTCACTTGCCACGCGCCACCCATTCGGCGATATTCGCAATTCGCGAATTGCGAATATCGAGTCCCGTCATGGAACTGAAACCCCAGGATCTGCTTGTGCTGTTCAAGGTGGCGGCGCATCCGCAGCAGCGCTGGACCTATGCCGCGCTGGGCGAGGCTTTGTCCATGAGCGCGTCGGAAGTGCATGCCAGTGTGAAGCGCGCGGTGTTGGCTGGCCTGGCCGTGGTGCGCGGTCGTGGCGATTGGTCGCCGGTACGTCCCGCGCTGCTGGAGTTTGCCCTGCATGGTGTTCGCTATGTCTGGCCGGCTGTGCCCGGGCCGGTCAAGCGGGGTGTGCCTACCGGGTTCGGCGCGGCGCCGTTGGCCGGCAAGATCACGGCGGCGCCCGGCGAGGTGCCGGTATGGGCGCACGCCAGCGGAAGCGCCAAGGGGCCGAGCCTGTCGCCGATCTATCGCACGGCACCGCAGTCCGCGTTGGCGGACCCGAGGCTGCACCGTTTGCTCGCCTTGCTCGATGCCTTGCGTGCGGGCCGCGCCCGCGAGCGTGCGCTGGCCGCGGAGCTTTTGCCGAAGGAGCTGGAGGCGGCGGATGCGGACTAATGACCCCAACCTGCCGTATCTGCGCCTGGTAGCCGAGGCGCTGGGTGATCTGCGCGAACAGGTGGTGTTTGTTGGCGGCGCGGTCGCGGGCCTGCTGGTGACCGACCCGATGGCCGACAGCGTGCGGGCCACCCGCGATGTCGATGCGGTGATCGAGGCAGCGCGTGCGCAGTTCCATCGCATCGAGGCGCGGATCGCGACACGCGGTTTCACCCGCGACATGGACAGCGAGGTGATCTGCCGCTGGGTTCATCGCGATTCCGGCGTGCTGTTCGACCTGATGCCGGTGGATGCCAGCGTGCTGGGATTTTCCAACCGCTGGTATCCCTACACTGTGGAAACGGCAGAGCCGGTTGAACTGGCGAATGGGGTCTCGATTCGCGTGGCCAGCGCGGTGGCGTTTGTCGCGACCAAGCTGGAGGCGTTCGCCGATCGCGGGGTGGGTGATGTCATGGCCAGCCACGATCTGGAGGACGTATTGAACATCGTCGATGGTCGTGAGGAGCTCGGGCACGAGCTTGTGGCCGCATCGCCCGACGTTCGCCGAGCGGTGGCGATCGCGCTGGCGGCACTGCTGGCGCATCCGGATTTCGCCAACGCGCTGCCCGGGCTGATCGCCGAGCCCGAACGTGCAGGGATCGTGGCGGAACGCTTGCAGGCCATGGCCGTGTGGGCCACAAATACCGCAACGACCGCTCCATCCGGGTCGTGACGATGCCGCAAACCCAACAGGGGAACACATGAACCTGCACAGGGAAGTCCACTTCGAACAGGCCATCGTCGAGCACCTGGCCTCCAACGGCTGGCTCTACGCCGAAGGCGACGCCGAGCACTACGACCGCACTCACGGCCTGTACCTGCCCGACCTGCTGGCCTGGATCGAAGCGACCCAGCTGGACAGCTGGCAGCGGCTGAGCAGGACCCATGGCCCCGCGGCAGCGGAGCGTATTGCCGAACGCGTGCGCAAGAACCTCAACGAGCGCGGCACGCTGGAGGTGCTGCGCCGGGGCGTGGAAATGCTGGGGCTGAAGGAGCCGTTGTCGCTGGTCAGTTCAAGCCGGCGTTGGCGATCAATCCGGTGATCCTGCAGCACTACGCTGCGAACCGGTTGCGCGTGGTACGACAGGTGCGGCATTCGCCGAACAACCCGAAGGATGCGCTGGATCTGGTGCTGTTCGTCAACGGCATCGCGGTGGCCACGGCCGAGCTGAAATCCGACTTCACCCAGAGCGTGGGCGATGCGGTGGACCAGTACCGCTTCGACCGCCATCCGCAGCCCAAGGGCGGGCAGCTCGAACCGCTGCTGGGTTTTCCCGGTGGTGCACTGGTACATTTCGCGGTGAGCCAGGCCGAGGTGATGATGACCACGCGGCTGGCCGGGCCGGCTACGAGTTTCCTGCCGTTCAATCGCGGCGACCACGGCGCGGCCGGCAACGCGCCGAACCCGGACGGCTTTGCCACGACGTACCTGTGGGAAGAAGTGTGGGCGCGCGACAGTTGGCTGGAGATTCTCGGTCGCTACCTGATCGGCAAGCGCGACGACAAGAAGCAACTCACCGGCGTGATCTTTCCGCGCTACCACCAGCTCGACGCCACGCGAAAGCTGGTGGCCGACGTGCTGGCCGAGGGGGCAGGGCAGCGCTACCTGATCCAGCATTCGGCCGGCTCGGGCAAGACCAACTCGATCGCGTGGAGCGCGCATTTCCTGGCTGACCTGCACGACGCGCAGCACAACAAGATGTTCGACAGCGTGCTGGTGGTGTCCGACCGCAACGTGCTGGATGCGCAGCTGCAGGAAGCGATCTTCGATTTCGAGCGCACCACCGGCGTGGTCGAAACCATCACCAGCGAGCACGGCAGCAAGAGCGCGCAACTGGGCCAGGCGCTGAAGGACGGCAAGAAGATCATCGTCTGCACCATCCAGACGTTTCCGTTTGCACTGCAAGCGGTGCAGGAGCTGGCGGCCACCGAGGGCAAGTGCTTCGCGGTGATCGCCGATGAAGCGCACAGCTCGCAGACTGGCGAGGCCGCGGCCAAGCTCAAGCAGCTGTTGAGCGCGGAGGAGCTTGCCGAACTGCAAGACGGCGGCGAGATCGACACCGAGACACTGCTGGCTGCCGGCATGGCGGCGCGGGCGGGCGGCAACCGGGGCCTGACCTACGTGGCGTTCACCGCCACGCCCAAGCAGAAGACGCTGGAGCTGTTCGGCCGTCCCGGTGCGGATGGCCTGCCGCAGCCATTCCACGTGTATTCGATGCGCCAGGCGATCGAGGAAGGTTTCATCCTCGACGTGCTGAAGAACTACACGTCGTACAAACTCGCTTTCAGGCTGGCCCACGACGGCAAGGAATACGACGAAACGCAGGTCGAACGCAGCGCGGCGATGAAGGGGATCATGCAGTGGGTTCGCCTGCATCCTTACAACATCGCCTCCAAGGTGCAGATCGTGGTGGAGCACTACCGCGAGAACGTGCAGCCGCTGCTGGATGGCCAGGCCAAGGCGATGGTGGTGGTCGACAGCCGCAAGGAAGCGGTGCGCTGGCAGAAGGCGATCCGCGCCTACATCGCCAGGCAGAACTACCCGCTGGGCGTGCTGGTGGCGTTCTCCGGCGAGGTGAATGATCCGGACAGCTATCCGCAGGCGGTCACCGAGACCAGCGCCGACCTC
>Ga0207664_10003112_pt1 | contig 11033 bp, 8 predicted proteins | sample LARL83metaG_FD_184349 | JGI IMG/M metagenome (GOLD analysis project Ga0207664, IMG submission 184349) | Corn, switchgrass and miscanthus rhizosphere microbial communities from Kellogg Biological Station, Michigan, USA - LAR L8-3 metaG... | ecosystem: Host-associated > Plants > Roots >...
CCCGGCACGTAGTCCAGTACGAGCAGCGGCGGGTCCTGGCCAGGACCGGTGTCCCCGGCCGGGACGACGGCCGGGACGGGCACCCCGGCCGCCCGCGCGGCCACCGTGATCCGCCGCTCCGCGGCGATGTGACCGGGCCGGGTGTCCGCCTTGACCACGACGGGAGCGCCGTCCGGCCGCGCGGTGACGAACGCGCAGCGGTACGACATGGCCACCAGCACGTCGCCGACCGTGACCTCATGCTGCCAGGCCTGCCTCAGCCGCTGCGCGGCCCGGAGGACAAGCTCTGCGTCATCCGCCATTGTGTGCCGTCCGATCAGCGCGCCGGGGTCGCACCGGCCCGCCCGCGTTTCCGGGCACGTTCACGTACCCGGCTGCCTCGTGATGCACCAGCGGACGGGTTTCTGCCCGTCTGGTGGTACATCCATATGGTGGCCCGGTTCGCTTAGGCTCGGAGGGTGATCGACTGGACCACTGTCTCCTCGCTGGCCACCGGGCTGGGCACGCTGGTGCTCGCGGTGGCCACGTTCGCCGCCGTGCGCTCGGCGAACCGGGCCGCCCGCGCCGCCGAGCGGTCGCTGCTGGCCGGCCTGCGCCCGCTGCTGGTCCCGTCCCGGCTCGAGGATGGCCAGCAGAAGGTGTTCTTCGGGGACGGCAAGCACGTGATGATCCCGGGCGGCGGGGCCGCCGCCGAGGATGACGGCGGGGTCGTGTACCTGGCCGTATCGGTGCGCAACGCGGGCAGCGGCATCGGCGTGCTGCACGGCTGGCTGTTCCACCCGGGGGACCACCGCAGCGATGAACACGACGACGAGGCCAGCTTCACCCACCAGACCCGGGACCTCTACATCCCGGCCGGGGACACCGGCTTCTGGCAGGGCGCGTTCCGTGACCCGGCCGATCCCCGGTACGAGGCCGCGCAGGCGGCGGTGAAGGGCCGGGACCCGCTGACCATCGACCTGATGTACGGCGACTACGAGGGCGGCCAGCGCGTGATCAGCCGGTTCCTGCTGCGCCCGGCGGGCGAGGACCGCTGGCTGGCCTCGGTCACCCGGCACTGGAACGTGGACCGGCCAGAACCGAGATAGCCCGCCCAGCCCGGCCAGCCCTGGCGCCCGGCCGCGCCGCCTGTGACGATGGTCGGAAAGGTCACGGCTGCGGGAGGCGGCATGCTCTATGCATTCGGGTTCGAGCGGGTCGGCGTGCTGTTCAGCGACATGTACGTGGTCATCCCGGACCCGCTGCCCGGCCAGGAGGGCGCCGAGCGCGGCGTCCGCCTCGAGGTCCGGCTGCTCGAGCGGGGCGAGCTGAAGGGAAATATGTTCTCGTCCCGGCCGGTCGAGGTCGGCCAGCCGGTCTGGCGCGCCGACCTGCTTGAGTCGGCGGACGGGCCGCCCGGCAGCCTGGACCGGGCGCATCATCACCCGAATTTCCGCGGCTGGAATCCCGGCCGGCGCGCGTTCGACCCCGAGCTGACCGCCGACCCGGTCCGGTTCGTGGGCCAGCGGCTCGCCGACCTCGAGGGCCTGCTCGAGCGCGCGGGCATCGCCCAGGACGAGGTCACGGCGGCCGACGCGGAGAGCCTGCGCGCCTGCCTGCCCGAGATCATGGACACCGTCGGCCGCCTGCTGGACCGGGTCCAGCGCGGCGATCTGGCCGGGGCAGTGAAGGGGGAAAGTGCAGAGGGAAGTGGAGGGGGACGGGGCGGTGGGCGGGGGGTGGGAGGTGGGGGACCGGTGGCCAGCGCCCGGGTGGGCTGGCTGTAACCGCGGGACCGATCAGAACGGCGTGGCCGCCAGCCAGGCGTCGAGCAGCGCGGCGTTGCCCATGACCTGCACCTGAGGGTCATCCGCGGGCACCCGGCGGAGCAGCACCAGCAGCAGCCGCCCGGCGTGGCCGCGCAGCGCGACGTCACCCTTGCCGTGGCCGTGCTCCACCTTCACCACCGGTCCCTCGCGGGTCACCAGCCACTCACCGGATCCGTTCAGGGCGTCGTCGGTGGTGTGTATGTGCAGCACCGCGCCCTCGGGCAGGGCGGTCACGCGCGGGTCAGGGTCGCCGGGAGCCGGGCCGGACAGGAAGCCGAGCCACTCGTCGATCGCGTCGGCGGCCAGGTCCGGCGCGAACTCGGCCTGGTAGCCCGTGGCGATCTGGGCGTCGGCCCGGTGCACCGCGGTCTCGTGGGCCATCCGGCGGGCCCAGAAGCAGGCCGGCTGGAGCCCGGAGAACGCCCACACCCGGTCGTCGCCTGCCTCGCGCACGGCCGCGATGACCCGCGCCGCGCCCGCCCGCAGCCACGGCGCGTGCTGCGCCGGGTCGTCAGGGATCCGCCCGTCGGGCACCTGCCGGAACGGGATGAACTCGGCCGACCGGGTGGCCGCGATCTCCGCGGCCCAGCGGTGCGCCCGGCCGACGTGGGTGGCGAGCTGGCGCAGCGTCCAGTCCGGGCAGGTCGGTATCGGAATCGTCAGGTCGGCGCCGTCGACCAGCCCGGCCAGGGTTTCGGTGCTGGCCTCGATCTCGGCGTAGCAGCGATCAGCACTGATCGGCGTCATCGGCGTTCCTTCCGCACCTGGGCGGGGCTCCCGGCGCCAGGCTACCCCCGGCCATTTCCGGTAACGACAGCGGCATTTCACCAAGCCGCCACGGGCCGCCTCTGGACGTCCCTGTACGAGGCGGCCCATACTATGACTGAACGTTCAAACAGGAAATATGCCTCACTGTCCGGTTCGGGTCGCTGCGGTGCAGACCGCGTCACGGAAAGGTCATCGCGATGAGCCGATTCCTGGGACGCCGCAGCGCGAGCCTGCTCGCCGCGGCCGCCGTGGGCGCAGCCACGCTGCTGGCGGCGGCCAGCCCCAGCGCGGCCGCACCTGGCCACCCGGCGCCGGCCGGGTGGCGCCCCGTTCCGGCCGGAACCAACCTGCTCGCCAACGCGGGCGCCGAGACCGGGGCGGCCTCGAAACAGGGCTGGGACGAGGTCACCATCCCCGGCTGGCAGATCAGCCAGGGCCTGCCCACCGTGGTCGGCTACGGCACCGCGGGCTTCCCCGGCCGCGCCGGCGCCGGCACCGCCAGCCGGGGCCGGAAGCTGTTCGCCGGCGGGGCCGGCGGCACGGCCGCGCTCACCCAGCAGCTCCCGCTGCGCACCCCGGCCGGCCAGCCACTCCCGTCCGGGACCAGGTTCAGCCTGGCGGCCTGGCTCGGCGGCACCAAGACCAGCGCAGCCAGCCTGACCGTGCAGTTCCTGTCCGGCACCGGGCAGGTCCTGGGCACCCGCGGCCTCGGCCCGGTCGGCCGCTCGGGAACCGCCGGGCACCAGGCCTACGCGCGGCGGCAGGCGGGCGGCGCGCTCCCGGCCGGCGCCCGCTCGGCGCGGCTCGTGCTGACCCTGGCCACGTCGCTCACCAACGCCGACGGCCCGAACGCGCCGGTCGCGGGCTACGACCGGGCCGTGGCCGACGGCCTGCGCTTCAGCGTCTCGGCGCCGGCCCGCCGCCCGGTGCTGGCCCCGCCCGCCTCACGGGTGCCGCGGTTCCAGCACGTGTTCCTGTTCTACTTCGAGAACGAGGACTTCAACCAGGTCATCGGCAACACGGCCCAGGCGCCGTACCTGAACAGCCTGCTGCCGCACTCCAGCCTGCTGGCGAACTTCTACGCCGAGGAGCACCCGAGCGACGCCAACTACCTCGCGCTGGCCGGGGGCAGCGCGTTCGGCATCCCGCTGACCGACCCGGCCGAGGAGAACCCGCTCTACACGATCAACGCCCGCAACATCGGCGACCTCGTCACCACCGCGCACGAGTCGTGGCGCGGCTACCTGCAGAGCGCCAACGGGCCGTGCGACGACACCGTTCACGTGAACTACTGGGACGACGACGAGCCGATGATGTACTTCGCCGACGTCCGCGAGCGGCCCGCCTACTGCGCCGCGCACCTGGTCCCGCTCCCGTCGCTGGCGTACGACCTGAGGCACGCGTCCACCACCCCGAACTTCGCCTGGATCGCCCCGGACGACTGCTCCGACATGGAGGGCTGCGGGATCAAGGCCGGGGACGACTTCCTCAGCCAGGAACTCGGCCAGATCATGCGCTCGCCCGCCTGGACCAGGCAGCGGTCGCTGGCCATCATCACGTTCGACGAGGACAACTTCGACCACGAGCACCCCGCGCAGAAGGTGGCCACGCTCGTCCTCGGCTCGCGGGGCGTCCGCCAGGGCTACGTGTCCACCGCCCGCTACACGCACTACAGCCTGCTCAAGACCATCGAGGGGGCACTCGGGCTGGGCACCCTCACGAACAACGACCGTTACGCTGCGGCCACCACCGATGTCTTCGGTCAGCACGGGGGGCCGTGGACCGGTGACTCAGCCGGCGCCGCGGCGGGGCCGGTCGCCGCCCCCGCTCTCGCGGCCGGCGCGCAGCCCGCGGCCGCACAGGCGGTGGCGGCCGCCAGCCCGTCGGCCAAGCCGCTGGCCGACCCGACCGCATTCGTCGTGAACTACGGCCTGGGCACGCCGGTGCCGGGCACGGTCACGCCGGTCAACCTGGTGACCCGCAAGGCGGGCCGGGCGATCGGCGTGGGCGCCGACCCGCAGGCGATCGCGGTCACGCCTGACGGCCGCACCGCGTACGTGGTCAACTCCGGCTCGGGCACGGTGACCCCGATCAGCACCGTGACCAGGACGGCCGGTCCCGCGATCGCGGTGGGCGCTGGCCCGCAGGCGATCGCGATCACGCCGGACGGCAGGACCGCGTACGTGTCGAACGCGGGATCGGACACGGTCACCCCGATCAGCACGGCCACCAACCAGGCGGGCCCGCCGATCAGGACCGGTGCCTACCCGCGCGCCCTGGCGATCACCCCGGACGGCCGCACGCTGTACGTGCTGAACTGGGAGGGCGGCTCGGTCACCCCGGTCGCCGTCGCGACCAACCGGCCCGGCCGGCCGATCAGGTCCGGCTCGTTCCCGGCCGCGATCGCCATCACCCGCAGCGGCCGGACCGCCTACGTCGCGAACTACGGCTCGGACACCGTGACCCCGATCGCGGTGGGCGCGCGGCGGGCCGGCCACCCGATCCCGGTCGGGCAGGCCCCGGGCTCCCTCGCCGTCACCCCGGACGGCAAGACCGTGTACGTGGTCAACGGCGACACCGACACGGTGACCCCGATCACCGCCGCCACCGGCCAGCCGGGCCGGCCGATCCGGGTCGGGTACTCGCCCGCGTCCGTGGCGATCTCCCGGTCCGGCGGCACGGCCTACGTGGTCAACACGATCTCGGGGACCGTGACGCCGGTCAGCACCGGCACCGGGCGGGCCGGCCACCCGATCTCGGTCGGCCTGTACGACTACCCGCTGTCGGTCGACCTCGGGCTGCCCGGCGGCAACGCCCTGGTGCTCGACACCTACGCGGGCCAGGTGACCCCGGTCCGGGCCGCCACCGGGCGCGTATTTCCCGCGATCACGGTGGGAGATTTCCCGGTTGCGGACGTTATCGTGCCATGAACGCTGGGGTGCCGGGCTTTCCATGGCACGTCGGCTTCGTCACACTAAAGACGTGCATGACTTCGACCTGGTAGTTATCGGCTCCGGACCGGGCGGGCAGAAGGCCGCGATCGCCGCGGCCAAGCTGGACCGCCGGGTCGCCGTGGTAGAACGCCCGCGCATGCTCGGCGGGGTGTGCCTGAACACCGGCACGATCCCGTCCAAGACGCTCAGGGAGGCGGTGCTCTACCTGACCGGCCTGGACCAGCGCGAGATGTACGGGCAGGCCTACCGGGTCAAGGAAGAGATCACGATCTCCGACCTGACCGCCCGCACCCAGCACGTGGTCGGCCGGGAGAGCGACGTCGTGCGCAGCCAGCTGGCCAGGAACGGGGTCACGATCGTGCCCGGCACCGGGCGGTTCACCGGCCCGAACACGATCGAGGTCTCCGACAACGACAGCCGGCTGCAGCAGGTCAGCGCCAAGGACGTCGTGATCGCGACCGGGACCAGGCCCGCCCGGCCGTCGAGTGTGGCGTTTGACGAGAAGACGATCATCGACGCGGACGGGGTCCTCCACGTGGACCGGGTGCCGCGGTCGATGCTGGTCGCGGGGGCCGGGGTGATCGGCATCGAGTACGCGTCGATGTTCGCCGCCCTGGGCACCAAGGTGACGGTCGTGGAGCAGCGCGACCGGATGCTGGAGTTCTGCGATCTGGAGGTCGTCGAGGCCCTCAAGTACCACCTGCGGGACCTGGCCGTGACGTTCAGGTTCGGCGAGACCGTCACCTCGGTCGAGGCCCACGACGGCGGCGCGATCACGACCCTGGCCAGCGGCAAGCGGATCCCGGCGGAAACGGTTCTGTACTCCGCGGGCCGCCAGGGCGCCACCGAGGACCTCAACCTGGAGGCGGCCGGGCTGGCCGCGGACAAGCGCGGCCGGATCGAGGTGGACGAGTTCTTCCGCACCTCGGTGCCGCACATCTACGCGGTGGGCGACGTGATCGGCTTCCCCGCGCTGGCCGCCACGTCCATGGAGCAGGGCCGGCTGGCCGCGCACCACGCCTGCGGCGAGCCGGTGCACACCGCGAACATGCTGCAGCCGATCGGGATCTACAGCCTGCCGGAGATCAGCTTCATCGGGAAGACCGAGGACCAGCTCACCGCCGAGTGCATCCCGTTCGAGGTCGGCGTGTCCCGGTACCGCGAGCTGGCCCGCGGCCAGATCATCGGCGACTCCTACGGGGTGCTCAAGCTGCTGGTCTCGCCGGACGACCACACGCTGCTCGGCGTGCACGTGTTCGGCACCGGCGCCACCGAGCTGGTGCACATCGGCCAGGCGGTGATGGGCTGCGGCGGCACCATCGACTACCTGGTGGACGCCGTGTTCAACTACCCGACGCTGGCCGAGTCGTACAAGGTCGCGGCGCTGGACGCCACGAACAAGATGCGGCAGATCGAGCGGTTCGCCGGCTAAGCCGGTCAGCGGCAGCCGCAGGCCCCGCCGCAGCAGCCGCCGCCACCACCGCCGGGCGACGGTGCGGAGCTGGCCCGGCCGCCCACCGCGACGGTGGACAGCAGCTTCACCGTGTCGTCGTGGCCTTGCGGGCAGGGGCACGGCGCGGACGACTCGCTCATCGGGCGGGTCCGCTCAAAGGTGTCGCCGCAGGCGCGGCAGCGGTACTCGTATCGCGGCACGGTGTAAGTCTAGCTGTGTTTGCCCGGGGGGGACGACCCCCAGGACCCCCCCGCGTGCTGTCCCCCACCCACCTCCCCTTCCCCCTTCACGGCCTCCGGCCGGCCGTCGCGGCTGGCACCGGCTGCCGCCGCAGTCACCGGCTGACGAAGCAGGCCAGGATCCCGCACCGGGACGTCGCGGGCTAGGCGCCGCCTTCCGCGGCGGCGGGGTCAGTGCGGCGGGCGGGGGAGTTGGCCGCGGAGTTTGCGTTCTGGATAGAAGGGACAGTGCGCGGGGACGGGACCGGCGTCACGGTGGCGGCCGGGCCCGCGTCGTCGTAGATGAACTGGCGGCCGCGCAGCAGCGAGATCAGCGCCCCGGCTATGGACATCGCGACCGCGGCGCTGAACACGATGATCAGGCCGTGGTGGAACGGGCCGGAGATCAGGTGCGGGAAGAACTGCTTGCCGGTCAGCACGCCGACGTTGTGTTTCGGCAGCCGGCTCAGCTCGCCGGACGGGGCCAGCAGGCCACGCACCGGGTTGTACCCGAGCAGCGCGGAGAACAGCGTGCTCACCGGGGGCAGGCTGCCGATGTGCGCGGCGATCGCGGCCGGCACACCCTGGGCCCGCAGGCCGCTGGTCAGCGTGCGGGGGAGCGTGCTGGCCAGCCCGGCGATCATCAGCGAGAAGAAGATGCCGATGCTCAGCGACATGCCGGAGTTCTGGAACGTGGACCGCATCCCGGACGCGGCGCCGCGGTGCCGGGCCGGGACGCTGCTCATGATGGCCGACGTGTTGGGCGAGGCGAACAGCCCGGAGCCGACCCCGTTGCAGAAGATGATGAGCCCGAACAGCCAGTAGGGGAAGTTGACCGGCAGCAGCATCAGCCCGGTGAACGCCAGCGCGGCCAGCAGCAGCCCGGCGGTGGCGAACGGGCGCGGGCCGTACCGGTCCGACAGCGCCCCCGAGATCGGGCCCGCGATCAGGAAGCCCGCGGTGAGGGGGAGCATGTAGATGCCCGCCCACAGCGGCGTGACCTCATAGTCGTAGCCGTGCAGCGGCAGCCAGATCCCGGCCAGCCAGATGACCAGCATGAACTGCAGCCCGCCACGGGCGATCGAGCCCATCAGGCTGGCCGCGTTCCCGGCCGCGAACGCCCGGATCCGGAACAGGTTCATCCTGAACATCGGCTCCGGGATCTTGGTCTCGATGATGCAGAACGCGACCAGCAGCACCACGCCGCCGATCAGCCCGGCCAGCACCCAGGGGTTGCTCCACCCGGTGGGGTGGCCGCCGTAGGGCTGGATGCCGTAGGTGATCGCGGCCAGCAGCACGCCGGCGCCGAGGAAGAACGTCACGTTCCCGGCCCAGTCGATGCTGGCCCGCCTGGTGGTGGCGATCTCGCGCAGGCTGACGTAGGCCCAGATGGTGCCGAAGATCCCGATCGGCACGTTGATCCAGAACACCGCGCGCCAGTCCCACGCGGCCAGCAGCCCGCCGAGCAGCAGCCCGACGAACTGCCCGGAGATGCCGGCGATCTGGTTCACGCCCAGGGCCATGCCGCGCTTGTTCGCGGGGAACGCGTCGGTCAGGATCGCGGCCGAGTTGGCCATCAGCATGGCCCCGCCGAAGGCCTGGACCACCCGCCAGCCGATCAGCCACAGCGCGCCGGCGCCGCCCAGGAACGGGTCCAGCGACAGCGCGATCGAGGCCAGCGTGAACACCACGAAGCCGAGGTTGTAGATCTTCACCCGGCCGAACATGTCGCCGAGCCGGCCGAGCGTGACCACCGCCACCGACTGGACCAGCAGGTAGCCCATGATCATCCACAGCAGGTAGCTGATGTTGCCCGGCGTGAGCGGGTTCAGGTGAATGCCGCGGAAGATGGCGGGCATCGCGATGATCACGATGGAGGCGTCGATGGTCGCCATCGTCATGCTGAGCGTGGTGTTGGAGAGCGCTACCCACCGGTAGCGATCGCTGCCGCCGCGGGATCCGATGGTCCTGGTCTGGGCTAGGTCAGCGATCGTCCGCACTTGGTTGAGTCTATCGCGAACCAGTTGCTTGACCGCAACTACCTAATAGGGAGTCCAGGATCCGTGTCTCCTGGCATTGACAAAATAATTCTTTACATACAAGAATACTTGTGTGATGAAGGAGATCTTCTATCTCGAGCGGCTCGACCAGGCCGAGGCGCTGCTGCGCCCGGGGCGCATCGAGATCCTCCGCCACCTGGCCGAGCCCACCACCTGTACCGAGGTGGCCGGCCGGCTCGGGCAGGCACCGCAGAAGATCTACTACCACGTGAAGAAGATGGAGCAGGCCGGGCTCGTCGACCGGGTCGCGCAGCGGCAGGTCCGGGGCATCACCGAGGGCATCTACCAGGCCAGCGGCGCGTCGTACTGGCTCGCACCCGCCCTGGTCGGCGCGATCGGGCGGCGCCGCGCGCAGGACGAGATGAGCCTGGGCTACCTGCTGAACCTGTCCGAGCAGCTGCAGTCCGACCTGGCCGGGCTGGCCCGCCAGACCGGGGACCGGCCGTCGCTGGGCATGTCCGGCGAGGTGCGGCTGCCGCCGGACCGCCGGGAGGAGTTCCTGGCCGACCTGCGCTCGGCGATCGAGAGCCTGCTCACCAGGTACGGCGGCGCCGAGGGCACGGCGTTCCGCATCGCGCTCGCCTGCTACCCCAAGGAGGACTGACCGATGACCGCGCAGACCTGCACGTTCCGGGTGCACATCGGCGCCGGGCCCGGCGCCGTCTACGCCGCGCTGACCGACGCGGCCGCGCTGCGGGCCTGGCTGGCCGAGCACGCCGAGGTGTCGCTGCCCAGCGGGGGAGAGGGCGCTGGGGTATTCGAGTTCTGGGGCCGGTACACGCCCGAGGGCGAGCGGGGCCGCCAGCGGCTGCTCGGCGCCGAGCCGGGCCGGCGGCTGGCCTTCACCTGGGCCCTGCAGGGCGCCGAGACCGAGGTCGACATCACGCTCGAGCCCGAGGACGGCGGCACCCTGGCCACGCTCACCCACTCCGGCGTGCCGCCGCGCCCCTCCGGTGACTCGTACTGGGTCGGTGACCTGCTGATGCTCTCGCTGGCCAACCTGGCCAGCTACTGCGAGGGCCGGAGCATCGGCCCGCGCTGCGACTTCACCGCGCTCGGCGGCACCGAGGCCCGCGGCAGCACCGACATCGACGCCCCGGCGGCCGAGGTGTTCGCGTCGCTGATCGAGCCCGCGCAGCTGAACCGGTGGATCGCCACCCAGGCGCGGGTCGAGCCCGAGGCCGGCGGGCGCTACGACTTCGGCTGGGACCACGGCCCGGTCAAGATCCTCGAACTCGAGCCGGGCCGGGTGCTGGCCTATTCCTGGCGGCACTCCTGGGACGACGGCGCGGGCCCGGAGGCCACGGCGGTCCGCTGGGAGCTGGAGGGGTCGCAGGGGCGGACCCACCTGACGATCGTGCACAGCGGGTTCGGCGGCGACGCGCGCAAGACCGACGGGTACCAGCTCGGCTGGCTGGAGTTCCTGGCCTCGCTCAAGCGCATGCACGAGGTGGGTGCGGGCTGGCGGCCGGTCGAGCAGGTCGCGCCGGTGTCCTGACCGGGCCCGCGGGGCGGCGCGGCCGGAAAATCGCTGGCCCGGCGCCGCCTCCGAACCGATCATTGAACGTATGTTCCGGCACGCCGCCTTCCTCGCGCCCGCCGTCGCGGGCGCGGTGGCGGCTGCCCCGGTGCGCGCGGCCGCGGCTCGCTCCCTGAGCGGCGAGCGACGCTGACCCTTCCCCGGCCCGCCGGACCGCCCGAACCCGGGCGGCCGGGAGGCCCCGCGGGGAAGGGTCGGCTCGGCCTGCGGGTCTCACCAGTCCGCTGTGACG
>Ga0207664_10003113_pt1 | contig 11031 bp, 9 predicted proteins | sample LARL83metaG_FD_184349 | JGI IMG/M metagenome (GOLD analysis project Ga0207664, IMG submission 184349) | Corn, switchgrass and miscanthus rhizosphere microbial communities from Kellogg Biological Station, Michigan, USA - LAR L8-3 metaG... | ecosystem: Host-associated > Plants > Roots >...
GCCGAAGCCCAGGATCGTCTCGTCCGGCGAGATCGCGGCGTAAACGATCCGGCCCACCCGGAACTTCACCTGGTCGCGGATCAGATGCTCTTCGGTGCGCGGCAGGGCCAGCGCCACCGCGCGAACATCGGGCACAGTAATCACACCACGATTCTGGCCATCCCCACCGACAGTGGGCCAGTCCAGGAAGTTGGTGAGCACGGCGCGTGCCGGTTCCGTCGGCGGCCGGTTCCGCCGGCTGATGCGGCGGCCGATCACGCTGCCCTGCGCTGAGTGGCTGGCGGATCAGGTCGGCAGCTCTTCGCCGGCTTGCTCGCGCACCATGTACTCGGCATACCAGTCCGGCCAGTCCGGGTCAGCATGGCCGATCCGCGCCTCGTGCTGCCCGTGCGCGGCCGACGCCCGCCGCATGGCCTGGGCCAGGTCGCCTGCTGACGGGTAGGTGGTAGCACCGGCCACCCGCCCGGGCAGCCGGGTGGTGACCTCCTGCAGCACCCAGGTGTTGCCGTCCGGATCACTGAACGAGACGAAAGACCCATAGCTGCGCCCGGCTGGCTCGGGGCCGCCGACCCGTCCGTCGTTGCCGGCGAACCGGCACCCGAAGCCCGACGAACAGTGGAACACCTCACTCGGGCCGGCGCCGCGTGCAGCCAGCTCATCACGCGCGGCCTGGATGTCGGAGACGACCAGGTACACGCTCTGCGCGGAACCGGGGCTGGCTGGCGTGATGTTCGTGCCGAACTGGACCGAGCAACCGGAGCCGGGCGGCGTGAACTGGATCAGGCGGAACTGGCCGGCCACGACGTCGGCGTCGAGCCGCCACCCGAGGTTCCCGTAGAACTCCTTCGCGCGGTCGGCATCGGATACCGGGATGACGACGACCTCGAGCTTCATATCCATGTTCTGGACGCGCGCCGTCCCGCTCGGGTCGCTGCCAACCTCTGCTGTGTTCACTGCGGCCTCCCGTGGGTTAGATCAGGAATGACGCTCATACCTCACCGGCTGACCTCCCACCAGGGGATACCCTGGTGTTTCCCCTGGTCCGGGCTGGCGCCGGCCGGGTGGCCACCGCCAGCAGGCTACGAGGGTGACTCGCCAGCGGCGGCCAGGACCTGGCGGGCCGGGGCCTCGTCAGCGGCCGGCACCAGCACGCGAACCCCATAGACCTGAAGCTGGGGCTCCAGCCCCCCGGCGTCGTCGGCCGAGACGACCGCGCGCAGCCCATTGTTGCGCAGCAGGCCGACGATCAGGTCCGCCTCCACGCGGCTGGCCACGACCGCCACCGGCACAAAGCCGGCGGCTGGCGGTCCCTGGTCGCCGGAGCGCCCCCGTTCGGTCTCCCCCATCTCGCCCCTCCGCTCCTGGTTCGGCCGGCCGGCCCCCGCTGGCACTATCTTCGCGCTCCCGGCGGCCCATCGCCCCGGGGGTGGCCTGGCCTGGGTCCGGGACCGGCCCACCCAGCGACCCGGCCGTCCCAGCCGAACACTGCCGTCCCAGCCGAACACTACCGCCAGGCTCGCGGGAGCCGGGCCGGTGCCGGCGACCAGCCCGGCCGGCTGCGGGGGCCCCGTTGTGGTCCGGGCGGCCGGTGTTGCCCGCGCGGCCCACCCGGCCCCATGGCGCGCGCCTGCCGATGGCATGCGGCTGCTTCGGGTCCGGCGGTTTGGGCTTCGCGCCGCGAGGGCAGGCGGGGATGGCGTATCAACGTCACGGCGGCCGCCCAGGGAATGATCTGGGGGCGGGCGGGATTGACCGGGAACTGGCCGTTAAGGATGTGGGCGGGAATTTTCTATTATTCCAGTCGACATGATGTGAATAGCGATGGATTACAGGTTGCCATCGGCTTTCCGGGGGTTCCCGCAGACATTGACCGGCCGATGCCTATATTCAGAGGGAACTTTCTAGGAAATGCAGCGGGGGCTGCGCGGGAGGAAGAGGACCCAGCCGATGACCCTCGACCCGTACATCGTCCTTGGCAGCGCGGTGGTAGGCCTGCTCGTCGGGCTCACTGGCGCCGGGGGCGGGGCCCTGATGACGCCCATGCTGATCTTGCTGTTCGGCGTGAAACCGTCCGCGGCCATCTCCAGCGACCTGGTCGCGGCGGTGCTGATGCGGCCGGTGGGCGCGGCGGTGCACCTGCGCAAAGGCACGGTGAACTTGCGACTGGTCGGCTGGATGGTGCTGGGCTCGGTGCCGATGGCCTTTGTCGGCGCGTTCCTGCTGCACCTGCTGGGCAACAGCTCGGAGCAGCAGCAGCACGTCGAGATCGCGCTGGGCGCGGCGTTGCTGACTGGCGCCGCGGCCATGGTGTTCCGCTACTACCTGGACCGCAAGTCCGGCCTGCAGCGGATCGAGGCGGTGCACGACGTCACCGTGCGGCCGGTCCCGACCATCATCATCGGCATGATCGGCGGGGTGATCGTGGGCCTGACCTCGGTGGGGTCCGGCTCGCTGATGATCGTGCTGCTGCTGTTCCTGTACCCGCTGCTCAGCGCGGGCCAGCTGGTCGGCACCGACCTGACCCAGGCCGTGCCGCTGACCGCGGCGGCCGCCCTCGGCGCGCTAGCGTTCGGCCAGGTCGAGTTCGGCGTGACCGCCTCGCTCGTGGTGGGCAGCGTGCCCGCCGTGCTGATCGGCTCGTTCCTGTCGTCCCGGGCCCCGGACCGCTACATCCGGCCGATCATCACGTTCGTCATCTTTGCCTCCGGGCTCAAGTACGTCGGGGTGGGCACGACCGCGCTGGGCTGGATCCTGTGCATCGTGGCGCTGGGCGGGGGCGGCTACTGGCTGCTGCGAGCCCAGCCCTGGCGCAACGGCCGCCAGACGCTCGCGCCTGCGGACGGCGAGCCACCGACGGAACGGGCCGGGCCGGAGCGCCAGCCCGGCTAGGCCGTGACCCCACGCCAGTCAGTTCCGGGCGATGGCCCGGACCACAGCGGGCCGGGCCAGGGCGACCGCGGCCATGATCAGCGCCAGCAGGAGCGCAGTGCCCGCCGTGGTCCAGCCCAGCCCGATCCAGTCGATGACCGGCCCCTGGGCCAGCGACCCGAGCGGGTATGCGACGCCCAGTGCGACCAGGAAAAAGCTGAGTACCCGGCCGCGGTACTCCCCCGGCGCGCGGAGCTGGATGAGCGTGGACAGCCCCGACAGCACGCCGATGTACACCAGCCCGACCAGGAACAGGGTGACCGCGCCCACCCACCGGGTCTGGGCCGCGGCGTAGCCGACCAGCACGGCCGGCAGCAGCGCCAGGCTGGCGGCCAGCACCCGCCCACGGCCCAGCCGGAAGGCCAGCGGCGCGAGGCAGAGCGCCCCCGCCACCGCGCCGATCCCCTGGGCCGTGGTGAGCAGCGCCGTGGTCTGCGCTATCGCCCGCGCGCCGCCGCCGTGCGTCAGGTGCCGCGCCATGACCGGCACCAGTGCGATGAATGGTGAGGCCAGGAACGCGACGACCGCGATCGTGCCGATCGCGGCGCGGCAGGACGGCTCGGCGCGGGCGGCGGTGAACCCCTCGCGCAGCGAGGACAGCAGGCCGGTCCGGTGGCCGCTCGGGGCGGCCAGCCGCACGAAGGCCAGCGCGACCACGACGGCGAGGAAGGACGCTGCGTTGGCCAGGAAGGCGACGCTGTAGCCGTAGGCGGCGACGGTCGCGCCAGCCAGAGCCGGCCCGGCGATCCGGCCCAGGTTGAACTCGGCCGAGTTCAGCGACACGGCGGCCAGGAAGTCCGACCGGGGCACCAGGTCGGGCAGGATCGCCTGCTGGAACGGGCCGATCAGCGCGGACGCCGAGCCCTGCACGGTGACCAGGGCGACCAGCGCGCCCGGGTTGGTGTGGCCGGCGGCGACGAGCAGCGCCAGCACCAGCGCGGTGGCCGCCGCGACGAGGTTGCCCACGGCCAGCACCAGGCGCCGGGGCAGCCGGTCGGCCAGCGCGCCACCGACGGGGGCCAGCACCCCGATGGGCAGGAAGGCACCCGCCGCGACGAGCACCGCCCAGGTCGCCTGCCCAGTGTCCGAGATGACCAGCGCCCCCACGGCCACCGTCTGCATCCAGGAGCCGATCATGGAGATGAGCCCGGCCGTCCACAGCAAGGTGAAGGCGCGGTGCCGGAACGGCCGGAGCGAGGACGGCCCCCGGGCAGGCTGGAGCGGCTCCGGCCCGTCCTTTTCGCCGGCGAGTCCCGCTGGGGTGCGGGTGGTCATGCCGACCGAGGTCCGGCCACCCGGGTCCGGGACGCTGGGCTGGGCCAATGGGGGACTCGCATGGGCCCAAACTATCTGTTCCAGAAATGTCGGAGGCGGCCCATACCATCGAAGCGAGCCAGCAGTGACCGCCCGCGGGATCGCCCGGCGGGCGGCGGCCCGGCGGCTGGGAGGAGACTTGTGGCGGCCTTCCCCTCGATCGGCTTAACCCGGCGCAGGCCGGCCGGACCTCACGTTCCTGACGCGCGCAGCGTCTTCCTGGTGCGAACCCAAACCACCGCAGGGAAGGACGAGACCATGGACGTGCGGCACACGAAGCTAGGGACCGCGCTGGGCGAGCTGACCCTGGTGGCCGACGGGAACGAGCTGACCGGGGTCTACTACCCGCATCACTGGTACCGGCCCGCCGAAACGTCGTTCGGCCGGTATGTGCCGGCCGCAGCGGACCCGGTGTTCCGGGCGGCAGGCGAGCAGCTGGCCGAGTACCTGGACGGCACCCGCCACTCCTTCGACCTCCCGCTGGCCGCCCGGGGCGACGATTTCCAGCAGCGCGTGTGGGCCCTGGTGCGGGCGATCCCGTACGGCCAGACCCGCAGCTACGGCGAGCTGGCCGCGGAACTCGGCGACGGAGCCCAGCCGCAGCAAGTCGGCCAGGCTGTGGGGCGCAACCCGCTCAGCGTGATCGTGCCGTGCCACCGCGTGGTCGGCCGCCACGGGCAGCTGACCGGATATGCGGGCGGGCTGACCCGCAAAAGGTTCCTGCTGCACCTGGAGGAGCCGGCGCCAGCCGTCGCGGGGAGGCTGCTGTGATCCGTGGCGGGCAGCCCGGGCTGGCCCCGGGGGCGGCTGGATGACCCGGACGAAAGAGCCGTTCGAGGCGGTCGTTGCCGAGCACGGCGCGACCGTGCTGCGCGTGTGCCGCGCCGTGCTCGGGCCGCACCCGGACGCCGAGGACGCCTGGTCCGAGACGTTCCTGGCCGCGCTGCGGGCCTTCCCGGGCCTCCCCGCGGACGCGAACATCCAGGCGTGGCTGGTGACGATCGCGCACCGGAAAGCCATCGACATCACCCGGGCCCGGCAGCGCCAGGCGGTACCGGTCGGCGAGGTGCCCGAGGCGGCCCGGCCGTCCGGTGCGGCGGCCATGGCCGGCAGCCAGGCCGGGGCGGGCGACCCCACGGCCGGGGACGGCGACGTGTGGGCGGCGGTCAGGGCCCTGCCGGACAAGCAGCGCCAGGCCGTCGCCTACCACTACCTGGCCGCCTTGCCATACAAGGACATTGCGGCCCTGCTTGGCGGCAGCACGGATGCGGCGCGCCGGGCCGCCGCGGACGGGATCAGAAACCTGCGCACCGCGTTCGCGGGCGCAGCGGCGAAAGGAGCTGACCGGTGACTAGCACCGTCGGCGAGCCGGGCGTGTCCGCACTGCTCGGCATCACGGCCCCGGGAGACGGGGAGTTGCGGCGCCTGCACGACCGGCTGGTGACCGCGGCGGACGAGGACGGGATCCTCGACATCGGCTATACGACCATCGACTCGCCGGTCGGCCGGCTGCTGCTGGCCGCCACGGCCCAGGGACTGGTCCGGGTCGCCTACCAGAACGAGGACCACGACCGGGTGCTCAGCCTGCTGGCGTCCCGGATCTCCCCGCGCATCCTGCGGGCCCCGCAACGGCTGGCGGCCGCGGCACGGGAAATCGACGAATATTTCGCGGGCCGCAGGACCACATTCGACCTGCCGCTGGACTTCTCGCTGTCGCATGGCTTCCGCCAGCTGGTCCAGCGGGAGCTGCCGCAGATCGGGTACGGGAACACGCGCAGCTATGGGCAGGTCGCGGCGATGGTCGGCCACCCGAAGGCGGTCCGCGCGGTGGGCACGGCGTGTGCCACCAATCCGGTGCCGATCGTGGTGCCCTGCCACCGCGTGGTGCGCGCCGATGGCTCGCTGGGCGGTTACGCGGGCGGGCCGGAAGTGAAAAGCACCCTGCTGGCCCTGGAGCAGGCCGCATGAACAGCGCCGGCACCGCGCGCCGCGAGGCGCAATCTTCCGGGCGGGACGCCATTGACCGAGCCGACTGGAAATCCATTTCCGGGGAACTCGACGAGCTGGGCGGGGCCCTGCTGCCGCGCCTGCTGACCAACCCGGAATGCGCCGCTATCCGCGACCTCTATCCCGATCAGGGCGGCGTTTTCCGCAGCACGATCAATCTCGGGCGGCACCGTTTCGGCGAGGGCGAATACCGGTATTTCGATACACCGTACCCGGAACCGGTCGAGCGGCTGAAGCAGGCCCTGTACCCGCACCTGGTGCCCATCGCCCGGGATTGGTGGGAAAAGCTCGCCCGGCCCGCGCCCTGGCCCGATTCGCTGGACGAGTGGCTGGAGCGCTGTCACCAGGCGGGCCAGACGAGATCGACCGCACTGCTGCTCAAGTACGGCCCGGGCGACTGGAACGCGCTGCACCGGGATCTCTACGGTGCCCTGGTCTTCCCGCTCCAGGTCGTGATCAACCTGAGCGAGCCCGGTGTGGACCACACCGGCGGTGAGTTCCTGCTGGTCGAGCAGCGGCCGCGGGCCCAGTCGCGGGGCACCGCCACGCTGCTGCCGCACGGCCACGGCTACCTGTTCACCACCCGCGACCGGCCGGTGCGCTCGGCCCGGGGCTGGTCGGCGGCGCCCGTGCGGCACGGCGTCTCGGCCATCCGGTCCGGGCAGCGGTTCACGCTCGGCCTGGTGTTCCATGACGCCGCGTAACCGCAGGCCGGGCGCGGGACCCTGGCCACCGCGCCGGTTCCGGGGCATCCTGGAGTCTGGCGGAGCCCGCGCGCCCGCCTAGGGTCTGTGCCGGGCGGGGCGGGAGCCGCCGCCGGGGCACCGACCGGCCCGGGACCACGCTGGCTCCAGGGCGGCTCCACGCCGGAACGAGCCTCGTTATCGAATCGAACACGTGTTCTTGTTCGAACCGGGTTTTCAGCACCCTCGTACATGTGTTCTAATACCGGCATGCCCAAGGTCAGGTGCAGCGCCGGGTCACGGCCAGCAGCCACCCGCCCGGAGACGCGGGCGGCGCTGGCCGCCGGCGTGCTCCGCGGCGGCGCGGCCGGCCCGCCCGCGATGCCCGGCCGCCCACTGGGCACGCATCGTGGCCGCCCGAATCCCGCCCCGCTGACCGGGAGCGGGCCGGGCCGGCCCATCAGCGCAGTGCAGGCCGGCCCGGGCTGCGGGCCGGCGGACGCCCCGGGCCAGCCCGGCGTCACCGCAGGCTGCCTGCCGCGTCTTCCCCACCCCCGATTCACCACCCATACATCAGTTGCCGCTCCTGGCAGGTGCCCCGCCGGTCGTCACCACGAGGCCCCGCCTGACACAGGCCGCACGCATGAGGTGAGAAAGTGAGCACCTACTTCGACGACTTCATCCGGCTCAACACCCAGCGGATCGCTGACCTGAAGCGAACAACGGAAGACCTCGAACGGGAGATCTTCGACGCGCGGGTGTCCCTCGAACACGAACTGGCCGAATCCGCGCTCGCGGCAGAACCGGCCGCGGCTCAGGCCCGCGGGGGATGCCAGTGCCCACCGGCCGATGACTACGGCGGGGCGGACACCGTCCGGCTGGCCGGCGCCTACCTGGCCCCCAGCCGAACCCCCGATGACGATCCCGGGCCAGCGGGGTGCCCGGTGCACGCCCCGCAAACCCGGACAGCGAGCCTGGTCACCCACGGGCGGCGCAGCGCCTACCGCCGTGGCCTGTCGCGGATCAGCAAGGTGGCCGTGGGCGCGGTCATCGGCGCGGTACTGGTCGCCATCCTGGTGGTGGTGATGGCGCAGGGCGGGGCATCCTGGCCCGCTAGCGTGGCCGTGGTCCAGGGCCAGACCGAAATAGCCTGCCAGAACCCGGACGTCCGGTCCGAGCCGGGCCAGGTCAACTTCGCCTGCGCCCGGGCCACCCGGCCGATCTTGTGGGTGTTCGCGCTGCTCACCAGCCACAACAATCCGAGTTTCACGGACCGGGCGACCGGGCGGATGGGGCTGGAGCCGATCACGCCGACCCAGGGCGGTCAGGTGGCGGCCTCGCTGAACCTGCACCACCCCTACAACCCGTCCAATCCGGTGGACAGCATCCAGGTGGCCGCGCGCGCGCTGAACAACATCATTGGCGGGGCCACACTCATCGGCGCGGACGGGAATCCAGTCGTGCAGAACGGGCTGGAAGGCAGTGCGGCGAACTGCCGGCGGTACACCGGGTCGGCCACGCTGAACTCGCGGCAGGGCTTCCCGGCCGTGTGCGCCCGGCCGGTCACCACCCAGGGGCAGGCAGCCCTGGTCCGCGACGTGTACCGCAGGTGGATTGTAGGGGCACCGGCGCAGCAGGCACGGGACGCCGCGGTGCTGTTCCAGAACGCTAACGACCCGGGCAATCCTCGCGTCCAGGCCATTCTCAAGAACTTGCCGAACTCGACACTCTCTCCGTGAGCTGCACTCCTCTTCCCCGGTATCGCAGTCGCCCGCGCATTCAGGAAGGAGGTGGGCTTGTTGCCTCCCGCCAGCAAGCCCTGGTGGCAGCAAGCGACTGCACTGGTCAGTCTCGGCGCTGGTGGCGTCGTGACCGGTCTGTCCTTCGTGCCGAAGGCGTCGGCCGACGTCTCCTCGCCGGCCAGCATGCCGATCAACCTGCTGGCCCTTAAGCACTCGGTGCGGAACGCGGGCAGCGGCGACGCGCGGCTCCGCTCCGCCATCGTGAACGTGGCCAACTACTACGCGCAGCTGGCCGAGGAGAAATCCCCGGCCGAGATGGAAGCGCTGATCTGGCAGCACGACAGCATCGATGGCGCCAACCACGGCCCGTCCTGCGCTGCTTTCGCCAGCCTCACGCTGCATCTCGCGTCTCAGGTGGTCGGCGAGCAGAGCTGGGTCACCGGCGGGTCAACCTATCCCTGGCCGCTGCACGACTGGGCAGACGTGCGCGTCGACCCGAACCCCGACTCGCTCGGTGTCACCTCGATCGTGCAGGACGCCAAGGCGCACGACCGGTGGCACCCGATCGGTGCTGGCTACCGCCCCCAGCCCGGGGACTGGGTGCTATTCGACGGGCACATCGAGGTGGTCACCGAATACGCAAGCGGCGTGCTGCACACGGTCGGCGCTGACTCGCTGCCGAACTACTCGGTCAACGCCCACCAGTACGCTGCCCCACTGTCCGGCCAGGGGGTAGCCGGGTTCGTCAACAACGGCACTGTCCCGGGGCCGCGGCACGGGCCGGTGACGGCGGCGGCCGCTGGGCGCGGCGGCCAGGGCGCAGGCGCCAGCGGCCGGTCCGGCCATGCGCGCAGCCAGCACCCTGGGACAGGCCGGGCAGCAGCGACCGTAGCCCCGGGTTCTGGTGACGGCTCACCCACCGCCGGTTCGCAGGCGGTCGGGCTGGCCGACATCCCGGGTTCGGTGGCCCCCGCCGCAGCTCAGCCGAAGGCCAAGGCGGCCGGGCTGGCCGACATACCGGGCACCGAGCTGCCAGCGCCGCGCCGCGGGCCGGACGGGCCGGGAGCTGGCCACCACGCCCGCCAGGGCCAGCAGGCCAAGCACCGGCCGCGGCCTGCTGGCCGCCGGCCGGCCAGCAGCCGGCCTGCGCACCCGGCCGACCGGGGTAGCGCGCCCGCGGATGCGCACCCGGCCCGGACGGCCAGCACCCCGGACGCAGGGCCGGGCACGGCCGCGATCCCAGGGCTCCAGGTCGCGGCGCAGCGCAGCAAACCAGCTGGGCCGGCCGTCCCGGCGGGCCCCTACCGGCGGCACCAGCCCCTCCCGGTGCCGGCCCAGGCCAGCGGCAGCTCGGCGGAGCAGGCGTTCATCGACGCGGTGGCACCCGGGGCGGTGGCGGCGCAGAGCAGGTACGGTGTGCCCGCCGCGGTGACGATCGCCCAGGCCATCGAGGAGTCGGGATGGGGCCAGAGCTCTCTGGCCACCCAGGACAACAACTTGTTCGGTATCAAGGGCAGCGGCCCGGCCGGCAGCGATGCGCAGCCGACCCAGGAATTCCTGAACGGCGGCTGGGTCGACACCACCGCTGGCTTCGCGGTCTACCGCAACGTCACAGAAAGCATCAACGACCACGGCCGGCTCCTGGCCACCAGCGGGTACTACACCAGGGCGATGGCCGTGCGGCACTCGCCGAACGCGTTTGCCGACGCGCTCACCGGGGTGTACGCGACCGACCCGGGTTACGGCGGCAAGCTCATCGGGCTGATGCGGCAGTACAACCTGTACCGCTACGACGCCGCCGGACGCGCCCCGGCCCGCGCTGGTCAGCCGGCCCGGGCGCGCGGCGGCGACGGCGCGGAGGGGACTACCGCGGCCGGCGGGGCGAGCATCCCAGGACTGCCGGGCTCTCCGCCCGCTCCGGTCAGCCCCCCGGCACCGCACCGGAGGCCGGCCCGGCCGCCCCGTCCCGCGCCCAGCCCGCCGGCCCAGCCAACACCGGTCCCGTCGTCACCCGGACCCACCAGTCCGGTTCCGGGCACCCCCACGCCCGGCGCCAGCACACCTGCGCCCGGCGTACCCACACCGGTCCCTACTGGCCCCACGCCAGCGCCCGACCCGGCCACGTCGCCTCCGGCGACTCCGCCGCCGGGCACCCCCACCCCGACGAGTGGCACGCCGACTTCAGCAGCCGGAACGCCCACCCCGGTCACCAGCACGCCCGCAGCTGCCCCGCAGACTCCGGTCCCAGCCACTGCGACGCCGGCCACTTCCCCGGCGGCGCCCCCCAGCGCTCGGCCCACCGGATCGCCGGGGACCGGCTCTCCCGCGACCGGCTCTCCCGGGACCGGGACCCAGCC
>Ga0207664_10003114_pt1 | contig 11028 bp, 10 predicted proteins | sample LARL83metaG_FD_184349 | JGI IMG/M metagenome (GOLD analysis project Ga0207664, IMG submission 184349) | Corn, switchgrass and miscanthus rhizosphere microbial communities from Kellogg Biological Station, Michigan, USA - LAR L8-3 metaG... | ecosystem: Host-associated > Plants > Roots >...
GCCAGGTCAGGTAGCTCAGTCGGTATGAGCGTCCGCCTGAAAAGCGGAAGGTCGGCAGTTCGACCCTGCCCCTGACCACCATTTGCCAGCCCGGCTGCCAGCCTGCATCTCCTGCGTTTAGCCTGCTGAGGGGATGTTTTCGCCTCTATTTTAACAGGAGTGCCGGGGTATGCCGCTATGTGCCGTCGTGTCCGTGGGAACCCTGTGGGGATGGCCCGGAACGCGGACTTGTGGGATTTCTGTGGGGTCGGCCGGAGGCCTTCGGCGGCTCACCCAGCCTGTCGTTCAGGGACTTCAGGCCCTGGCTCATTGAGGCAGATTCGCGGCTCGGCCCGGGTGGCTGGCAGCTGGGTTAGCTGGGTGCCTTCTCGGCCGTCGGCGCATCCCGGGGGCGGCCGGGTAACGGCCAAGACGGCGGTCTTAGGTGTCGGTCATGATGCGGTCGTAGGTGCGGCGGGCGCGGGCGCTGCGGGCGCTGGCGCCGTAGCGGCGGAGCATCTGGGGCGAGGACCAGCCGGCCAGTTCCATCAGGTCGCCCTCGGGTCCGCCGCGGTCCAGCCAGGTGTGGCTGAAGTGGTGCCGGAACCGGTGCGGGAAGGCGTCTACGCCGGCCTGGCGGCCGCGGCGGGTGATCATCTGGTAGATCCCGGCGGCGGTCAGCGGCTCCCGGTTGTTCACGCCCAGCCATAGCTGCGGCCGCCAGGCGTGCGCGTGCCGGGCGCGGGGACGCAGGTACCGGTCCAGGCTGCGGGTGGCCTGGTGGCCGATCTTGACGATCCGGTCCTTGCCGCCCTTGCCGCGAACGGTGAGCTCCCGCTGCCACAGGTCGATGTCACCGCAGCGCAGGCCGGCCAGTTCGGACAGCCGGATGCCGGTCGCTGTGAGCACCGCGATGATGGCGGTATCGCGGCGCTGAGCGAAGCTGCGGCCCGCGCACGCCCGCTCCAGCCGGGCCAGCTCTCCGGAGGTGAAGACCGGGACCAGCTTGGCCGGGACGCGGGGCGGCGCCAGCTCGGCCATCGGGTCGGGCAGCTGGTCCTCGGCGGCCAGCCATTTGAAGAACTGCTGCAGAGCCCGGTACTGGTTGCTGGCGTACGCAGCGCTATAACGGCCCAGCAGCCATGTCATCCACTGCTGGACGTCGCGGCTAGCGACCTGCTCCCAGCTACTCCGGTCGGGCCGCCCGGACAGGCCCGTGGCGGCGAACCATCGCACCGCCTCGATGTAGGTCCGGATTGTCTTGGCGGCCTTGCCCTCCGCGGCCAGGCGCAGGGCGAAGGAGTTGATCTCGGCCTGGAACATCCCGGCGTCTAGCTGCTTGGGTTGCTGCAGGGAACGCGGTCGCGGTGCGGTCATGGACGTAGCTCTCCTCCTGTGGCGCACCATCTGCATCCAGCGCTACCGCATGCAGTAGACCGCCAAGCCCCAACAGCACAGGAGAGATGACCCTCGGGACCGTGCTCAAGGCCGGAATAGGCGCCGAAGCGAGACCCGGGTACCGCCGGCTGAATCCCGGCCCACGGCGGACAGAACGCTAGGGCGAGCCCTCAACGCGTCGGTGCACCCGCCCGCATGTGGCCGCCCTACGTCGCTGCCACGTTCGTCCGCCGCGCCGCCCCTGCACCGCACAGACCGGATTTTCCGCCGTCCGCCTGGCCCGATATGCGTTCCTGGCGTCGGCCGACCCGTCGGCTGGTTTACCGCACATGCCGATGAGCGGGCGTTGCGTACTCACATATTTATGCGCCGGCCTGAATGCGGGATGATTGCGGCGACCCTCAGTCCGCCTCATCGCTGATTCCGCAGCTGCGGTGCCGCTGCCCGCCGATCGGCAGTTGGTATAGACGGTCCGGCGTGGCCGCGGCTGCCACTCTCATCTGCTGGAGGGCAGGAACCGGTCGATTTCGGCCAGGAAGTGCTTCCAGGCGGGATCGTGCTCAGGCAGCAGGTGGTTGCTGCTGTCGAGCGGGACCAGACGGCTGTTCGGGATCAGCGCGGCCAGTAGTCTTGACTGTTCAAAGACGTTGTCAGGTTCCCGGCGGGAGCACATGATCAGCGTGGGCACGGTGAGCTTGGGCGCGAGGTCCGTGACGTCGATGTTGGCGAACTCGTCCATGAACCGCTGCGCGTTCTCCGGGGACGTCGAGCGCCGCTGAAGCTCGTCGAAACTGCGCCACTGCTCTTGGGTGGCTTCGGGCAGGAAGCGTGCTACGAAGATCTGCCGGTACGTGGGGTCTGGACGGCCCCAGCCCAGGCGGACGATCTCGATGCGGGCCTCGGCCAGGGCAAGCTCGTCAGCGCTTTGTGCCCGCTTTCGGCGGCCTTGTGCGTATGCGCCAAGCAGCACCAGGCGAGTGACGCGTTCAGGATGGCGCACTGCGTACGCGATCGCGACGGGGCCGCCTTGGGAAATGCCGAGCAGCGGGAACCGGTCTAGCCCGGCGACATCGACGACCGCCTCTAGGTCATCTACCCAGTCGTCGAAGCAGAACCGGCCGATGTCCCAGTCCGACAGCCCGCAGCCTCGCTCGTCATACCGGATGAGGCGGAACCTTTGCGATAGCTCGGCCAGCCAGTGCAGCCACACCGGGCTTTCCCAGTCGTAAGCCAGGTGGCTGAGCCAGTTCGCGGCCTTCACCAGCGGCGGGCCCGCGCCGCTGACCGCGTAGGCCAGCCGGGTGCCGTCACCGGCCGTGCAGAACCGGATCTCCTGCACTGGCGGGGTCGGCGAGACACCGGCGGCCGGATCGGGGTGCGCCGCTTGGCTCACCGGCGCGACGAACTGGTAGCCGCGCCCGTGGGCAGTGCGGATGAGGCGCTGGCTGCGGCCGTCGTCCCCGATCGCCTGACGTGCCGCCATGACCCGGCTGGAGAGCGCCGACTCGCTCACGAAGCGGTTGCCCCAGACGGCGTCGAGCAGCTCCTCTTTGGGCACGACCCGGTGCCGTTCGCCGATCAGCACGGCGAGGAGGTCGAACACCTGCGGCTCAACCGGCCGGAGCCGCCCAGCCCGGCGCAGTTCGAACCGGTCCAGATCAAGCTCGCAGTCGCCGAACACGAAGATCAAGAAAGCTCCCTGCACCGTCACTCCCGCCGTCTACCAAGTGTCTCACCTGGACGGCCTCATCTCGTCTACAGGAGTTCTCTATTTTTCCTCCAAGCTTGAGGGCTGCCCGAGCGCGCACAGTGGTGCTCAAGTCCGATCAGGCCTCCGCCGCCAGGCGGCCCTAGCGCAGAGGAGAAACCGTGACTGCTAGCACGGCCGCGGGAAATGCCGGCATCGGCTCGTGGATCGAGCGCCGGGCCAGGGCAGCTCCCGACGGTATGGCCCTGATCGCAGGAGACTGCTCGCTGACGTACTCAGAACTGGCCGGCCGGGTCCGCCAGCTAGCCAACGGCCTGCGCACGCTGGGCGTGGCGAAGGGCGACCGGGTGGCGTGGCTGGGACCAAACCACCCCGCGTTCCTCGAATCGCTGTTCGCCGCCGGCCTGCTCGGCGCGGCCATGGCCCCGGTTAACCATCGGCTGGACGAGGCCGAGATCAGCGGGATTCTCCAGGACACCAAGCCACGGGTCCTCCTCCAGCACGTTGCGGGTTCGACGGCCGTGCGCAGCCCGGCCTTCCGCCGCATCGCGGTCGGAGGTTCGCTGGACGGGGCGGCGGACTTCGAGGCGCTGATAGCCGCCTCTCCTGGCCACACTATCGAGGAGGCGGTCGGCCTGGACGAGTTGTGCCTGCTACCGCACACCTCTGGCACTACCGGCCGTCCGAAGGGAGTGATGCTCACCCACGGCAACGTCACCTGGAACGTTGTCAATCTTCTTAGCCGCGCCGACTTCCGCAGTGACGACGTGACGATAGCACTCGCCCCCTTCTTCCGGGCGGGAGGCACCGGCGTGAACGTGCTTCCGGTCCTGTTTATGGGCGGGACAGTGGTGGTGCCAGAAGATGTCCACCCCGACGGCATCCTCAGGCTGACTGAGCAGCATCACGTCACGGTGGGGTTCGGCAACCCGGACATCCTGCAGTCCTTGATCCGCTCCCCGCTCTGGCCGACCGCCGACTTGTCCGACGTCCGCTTCCTGATCACCGGTGGCGCCCCGGTCCCCGAACCGCTGATCCGCGCGTACCTGCAGCGGGGCCTGACCCTGCTCCAGGGCTACGGGCTGACCGAAGCAGGACCGGTCGCGTTGCTGCTCCACCCCGGTAGCGTGCCCAGCAAGACCGGCTCCGCCGGGACGCCACCGCTGTTCGTCGACACCAAGATCGCCGGGCCCGACGGCGCCGATGCAGGGCCACGCCAGGCGGGGGAACTGCTGGTCCGTGGCCCGAACGTCATGGCCGGGTACTGGAACCGGCCCGAGGACACAGCCGCAGTCCTGACACCGGACGGATGGCTCCGGACCGGGGATGCCGCACGCCCCGACCAGGACGGGTACATCACGATCATCGGCCGGGTCGCCGACAGTTTCATCTCCCACGGACATGTGGTGCACCCGGGCGACGTAGAACGGATTCTTCTCAACCATCCGGCGGTCGCCGACGCAGGGGTTGCACCGGTCCCAGCATCCGGCGAAGAACAAGCGGTGACCGCCTTCGTTGTCGTAGCGCCGGGGGCCGAAACAACCGAACACGAACTCCTGGCCTGGTGCCGAGAGCATCTGGCCGCGCACCAGATCCCCGCCTTCCTAACTTTCGCCGGCCGCCTGCCGCGGAACTCGGTGGGGAAACTGATCCGGGCCGGGCTCCAGAACGCCACGACCCTTATGCCGCCCGAATACTTACGTCCTGCTCGAAAACCGCACCTGCTAGGCGAGCCGCTCAGATCTGCCGCATATGAGCGCAAGTGCGTAACGCGTGGGTTCTCAGCCAGTTGACGGCTGAGAATCGGCGCCCGTCACGCACTCCTGTGACAACACATCACTGCAGGCAAGACACCCGCTCAGGAATAACCCGCTGATGTTGGCCACTACGGCCGAACGGCTTGTCCCATTCAGGCGTACGCCTGACGAGATAAACCACCTCCTGAAGGCAGCACCGTGACATGGATGGCACCGAAATGGACCGAGACCGCGGCGCAGAGTACACCGGCAGGGTGACCGCGAACCCCGCAACGGCACTTATCCTGGGGTTGGGCCCCAAATCGGCCTGTCAGGGCCTCGAGGCTCGCTACGGCTCCCTCACGAGCAACCACATTTCGGCAGGCAATGCCGCCGGTCAAGATCAGTGCCGTGGCAGCACCAACCCGGCGCGCGACGGCCAACTGGTCACTGACCTGGTGACCCGCGCGAAAACCGGTGACAAGCCGGCGTGGGACGCGCTCGTCGAGCGATACGCGCCGCTGATCTGGTCGATATGCGTCAGGTACCGGCTCAGCCGCGCGGACGCCGAAGACGTCGGCCAGAACGTCTGGCTGCGCCTGGTGGACCAGCTGGACAAGATCCGCGATCCGGCCGCGCTGCCGGGGTGGCTCGCTACCACCGCGCGCCGGGAATGCGGCCAGGTCCTGCGCACAGTGCACGGGCCGCGCGCGCCCGCCTACCTACTCGACGCGGGAAACCTCCCGGACCAGCAGGCCGGTACGGTCGACCAGGACCTGCTCGTGGCCGAGCGCCACGCGGCGCTGCGCGAGGCGCTCACCCATCTGCCCGTGGATGGCCAGCAGCTGATCGCCTTGCTCATCGCGGACCCGCCAATCCGCTATGCCGAGATCAGCGCCAGGCTCGGTATCCCCGTCGGCAGCATCGGCCCGAACCGAAGCCGCTGCCTGGACAAGCTACGCCGTGATCCGGCTATCGCTGCGCTGATCAACCCGCCGAAGGCGCCCGACGGCCAACAAGACGCTGGCCTCCTCGGTACTGCCGCTGCAAGGGGTACATCTGCATAAATTTGCGGCCTGCCGATCACCGGCAATGCCCGCACATGCCGCTGCGGGTGCTCTAGTCTTGCTTGCATGGTTGCGCCATCGTCCGCTGCGGCGGCCCGGGGCTCATAGGCGTGGCCGGAGCCGGAAGGCGATGAATCCCCGGGGTTCGCGGGCAAGCCGTTCGTACTCCGCGGGGTCGATGGCGGCGGCCTCGGGCACCGGGCGCGGTTCTGCCAGCCGCTCGATGAGGAACCCGGCCGCGAAAGCCTCCTCGCAGGTCCGCTCCAGCGGCGCCAGCCAGTACCGTACCGTCCAGCCCGGGCTCCAGGTCTCCTGGATGGTCCGGACGTCGAAGTAGCTGCCCCCGTGGCGCAGCCAGTCCCCGGTGGGATGCAGCCGGGACAGCACCAGCGCGCCGTCGGGCCGCAGGACCCGCCGCAGCTCGCTCAGCGCGGCTACCCGGTCATCGACGTACTCGATCGCCAGCGCGCACAAGGCCAGGTCGACACTGGCATCGGGCAGCCAGCCGATCCGGTCACCCAGGTCGTGCACGCGGAACTCACCCTGGCTGACCCGCGCCCGGCAGAGCTGCACCATCCGCGGGCTGTGGTCGAACCCCACCACCTGCGCCCCGCGACCGATCAGCTCGGCTGCGTACAGGCCCGGTCCGCACGCAGCATCGAGGACCCGCTTGCCCGCCACATCTCCTAGCAGCGCCAGGCAGGCTGGCCGGTCGTAGTAGGCGTTATAGAACCCGCCCTGGGCGTGGTCGAGGAACTCCTCAGCGAATACGTCGTATTGCGGTTCGCGTCCTACCCCGGCGTCCATGCTGCCTATTCTTCGCCGCGCCGCAGATGACAGCCACAACCTTACGGTCACGGATCACGGACTCGCACGGACATGCCGCCGGGTACGTGCTGGCCGGCTTCACTGAGGCTGCGGACCGCTGCAGTGTCAGGACATGATGACCTCTACCCCGCTAGCCCCAGCGCTCTCGAATCCACCCGAGCCGTTCACCGACCAGCTGCGGCTGGCAGTGGCTGCCTACCTGGCCCGCTTCAAGGGCTCCTCCCGCGAGCACACCGAATCGGACCTGCGCTGCTACCTGGCCTGGTGCGCCGAGCGCGGCCTGGACCCACTGGCCGCCGAGCGTCCGCACATGGAGCTCTACATCCGGTGGATGCAGGAGATCCGCCGGTTCAAGCCTTCCACGGTATCCCGGCGGTTCTCCGTCGCGGCCGGGTTCTACCGGACCTGCGTCCTGGACGGCATCCTCGAGCACTCTCCTGCCGAGCATGTCCGCCGTCCCGCTGTCCCCGCCGAATCACCCACCCTCGGGTTCACGCACCTGCAGTTCGAGGCTCTGCTCACGGCCGCCCGGGAGTCGGCGAACCGGTACGACTTCGCGCTGGTGGCCATGCTCGGCCTGCTCGGCCTGCGGATCTTCGAAGCCACCGGCGCGAACATCGCCGACCTCGGCGAGGAGCACGGCCACCGGGTCCTGCGGGTGTGCGGAAAGGGCACCAAGATCGTCCTGGTCCCGCTGCCGCCAGCGGTCGGCCGGGCCATCGACCGGGCGGTAGCCTCCAGAGGCCGCGGGCCGATCTTGCTCAACGGGCGCGGCGCCCGGATGGACCGGCACGCGGCCACCCGGCGCCTGCACCGGCTTGCCGAAGCCGCCGGCATCCAGATCGCCAGGGCACACCCGCACATGCTCCGTCACACTTACATCACGACCATGCTCGACGCTGGCGCTGACCTGCGCGACGTGCAGATCGCCGCCCGTCACGCCGATCCCGCACCACGATGCGGTACGACCGGGCCGCAACAACCTCGACCGTCACCCGAACTACATCCTGGCCGCCTACATGGCCTCGGGCACCTGAACCCAGCCTGCGCCTCCCGCGGCTCGCACCCGCAGGAGACGCCCGACACTGCCGAAAATAGTGCGTGGTCGCCCGCATAGTCATGCCGAGGCAAATAGCCATGCATGCTCCCTGTGATCAGCTAAGGCGGGTACTTCAGCTGTATTCCTTCCCAGAGATCACGCGGAATGCCGAATACGAGCGCCTCCCAGGACCGCACCTGCAACATCGAGGGAGGCACCGGTATCCCTTCTGCTGTTCGGGTCCCTGCGAATGATCTCATCCGGGCGGGAGGTCCTTCCGCATTCGTATCTCGCGGACACCGGGCCCGATTGACCGGGTCCATGGGTTCTCCTCTTCGTGGGTGACCCGGTACCCGAGGTGTTGCCACCAGGGAAGTGACTTCCAAGCCACGCCTTCTGCGTTCCGGCTCGTGCCAGCGGTGACTGCCTGCTTTCCTGCTGCTCCGGCTCGCTCTTCGACTGACCGCACCAGCATCGTGCCGATCCCTCTGCCCTGAAGCTCGCGCGGAACGTCGATGTTGACCAACTCGAGTTCGCGTCCTCTGTCCTCGACGGTCACGCAGCCGACGATCCGCCCGTCCATCTCGGCAACCAGCACCTCCTCCCCCCGCACGACGTTGGGATCGCGCCAGGCCGACAGAAGCATTGACGTGTCATGGAAAGGCGAGTCCATGCCTCCTCCGAATCCGACATCTTCGTCGGAAAGGATGGAGGAGTTTGATACCCACACGATTCCGGGAGCATCTGCCCTGGTCGCTGGGCGAACATGAACATCCCAAGCCCCCGCCTGGTTCAACTGCAACCTCCTCTTGGCTGGCCGCCACGCCATCTTGGTGGCATGACCGATGGGCTGGCAACAAGATGGTGCCCACGGAGCCGCGCACAGATCATCGGATCGGAGCCTCGCGTCCAGCTGGCCATCACGCCAGGCGGGTCGGTGCATGGTTATCCCACCGACTCTTCTGTCCGCTGATGGCCAGCCCGGCGAGTCCAATCATCGATCATCGCGCAGGCCGACACGCTGTATAGCTCAGCCTGTCGCACAAACGCCGGCGAACGCCTCGGCATCACAAGATCTAGCGTTTCCCTTGGGCGGGTATCCCAGATATAGGGGTCGATAAGGTCCTCGTTCCGTTTGTGCGACAGGCTGACCTATGCGTTGCCGACCCATCGAGAATGCGCGCTTCTGCCGCCGACCGGGCGTGGTCGTCACCCGCGCGCATATCATCCGTAGGTGCGGCCGCGCGCGGGTGTTCCAGATGGAGCATGTGCAGTCCGCCGGGGCCTGGAGCCGTTTACACTGCCCGCGTGGCTGATCATGAATGATCCAGGGCAGGACCCTGAGGCCTACCTGCACATTCACTCCGTGCTCGCGCGGCGGATCAGGGGCGGCGAATACCCGGCGGGGGCCAGGCTGCCTACAGAAACAGAACTGGCCGGTGAATTCGGCTGCGGGCCCGGCACCGCCGCGAGGGCGCTCCGGGCACTCCAGCGCGACGGGCTGGCCAGGAAGGTCCTCAGAAGAGGATACGTATCGTCCGGCCCGGATGCTCAGCCAGGCTATCCACGATGCACCGTCCCGCCTCCACCCGCACGCCGCATCCGCGCCGCCGCCGTCTGCATCGGCGGCCTGCCCCCGTACACCCAGGTCAACCAGGATCATCAGCAGGACGTAGTCTTCGCGGACGTCCGCACATGCCGCGGACAGAGCGCCAACCGGTGGCGCGTGGCGCGAAGAAGTCCATGTACTCCATCCGAACCGCTTTGCGGCGGTCCTACCGCGCCATTCCAGCATCGCGTCAGGCCGGTTCCAGCGCAGATCGCTAGGTTCAGGGAGACCTGCAAGAGTCTGAAGAACCGGGAGCGGATGATGCGTTCCAGTCATCTCAGGGCGGCCTGGCCTCGGCGGAGGTCATGAACCGGCCTGTGCCGGGACCGCTGCGGCCGGCCGGCGCTGGCGAAGCACGCGGGATCAGCCAGCTGTTTCCGGTATCACCCGGCGCGCTCACCGGATCGCCTGACATGACGATGCGGTCCGGTCCGGGCCGGGCCATGGCCTCCGGACACGCGAACCGGGCCTTGCCCGGGCGGCGCCCGGGGCCGCCTAAGATCAGCCAGTTTGCTGATCGAGGCCAGCCGCAGGGGGAGGAAGCATCAGCATCGGTACGCTGGAGCCCCGCTGCACAGAGCCCGCGCACGATCCTGGTAGCCAGTTTCACGCCCGCCGTCGATCAGGAGGGCCGCAATGCCTGAGTTCCCGCCGATCACCCATGTCGCCGTGACCGTGACTGACCTTGAGCGAAGCACCCGCTGGTACAGCGAGCTGCTGGGCGACGGGCCGGTCCTGGATGAGGACGAGCAGGCCGGGAACTTTCACCACACCGTGTTCGCGCTCGGCGGAGGGCAGCTGCTCGGCTTGCACACCCACCCCCGGGCCGCGGGTGACAGGTTCGACGAGTACCGCACCGGCCTTGATCATGTCGCGTTCGCCTGCCGCGACCGTGATGAGCTGCGGACATGGGTCGCGCGCCTGGACGAACTCGGCATCGTTCATGGCGGGATCAAGGACGCCCATTACGGCTCCGGGGTCTCCTTCCGCGACCCGGACGGAATCGCCCTTGAGTTCTTCGCGCCGCCGGCCTGACCCGCGGCCCGTCACCCCGCGAGCGGGCCTGCAAGCCCGCCGGCGAGCCCTGCGGCTGTGTAAGCCGCTGGCCGTCGGGGATGCTCATGGCGCGGAGCTGGTGAAGACCCGCGAGCGCATGCTCCACGTACGCGACACGATAGCCGGGTCGCGAGGCTCTGCCCGTGGGCTTGATCCCGGGTGCCCCAGCGCCAGGCCGGGGGCCGCGCCCGTCGGATACCCCCGCCGTCTGCGGGGTCTACCGCCCGGTCAGGGGCCACTGGGCCGTCCGGACATCGGTGGTGGCACACCCGGGCCCGCAAGCTGCGGGCCCGGGCCCACCGTGCCCGTAACGATCCTCCGGGTGGAGTGGCCAGCAGGACGTCACTGCTGCCATCCTGTGCCGGTACCCCGCGCATCCGCCGCGATGAGGGTCATAAGCCGACAGGCCGTGGCGGGCTTGGCCAGGGCGGCAGACAGCCGATCAGGCCGGGCAACCGCGGCGTACTGCCGCTCGCCACGGTGATCGCGAGCGTCAATGGCCTGCGGTGCCTGGCTCGTGCCTGGCGGAGCACGTGACGAAGCATCCACCTGCGCGCAACCATCCCACGTGCGATTGCTGCCATGATCTCCTGCATCGGGCAGCGCCT
>Ga0207664_10003115_pt1 | contig 11027 bp, 5 predicted proteins | sample LARL83metaG_FD_184349 | JGI IMG/M metagenome (GOLD analysis project Ga0207664, IMG submission 184349) | Corn, switchgrass and miscanthus rhizosphere microbial communities from Kellogg Biological Station, Michigan, USA - LAR L8-3 metaG... | ecosystem: Host-associated > Plants > Roots >...
CGTCGTTGCTGCAGCAGTAGTTTGTTTCGCGCAGACCGAAACCGCCACGGTGAGTGGCCGCGTCCTGGATAAGAGCAGTGCCGCTGTCGTTGGTGCTGAAATTGTCCTAACCAACGTTGATACCAACGCGCAAAGCCACACCAAAACCGGCAAGGAAGGTTTGTACGTTTTCGCGGGAGTCATGCCTGGGCGCTATCGCTTGGCTGCGGGTGCGGCAGGGTTCTCCGTTACGGTGAAAAACGATCTCGTTGTACATGTTCAGGACGAGCTCGCGGAGAACTTCACTCTGCAAGTGGGATCGGTCAATGAAGTCGTCACTGTCTCCGCAAATGCTCTCAATATCAATACAACTGACGCTTCAGTCAGCACGGTTGTCGATCAGACATATGTCCAGAACATGCCCCTGAACGGCCGGAGCTTTCAAGATTTGATTTTGCTCACGCCAGGAATTGTCACACAGAGCTCACAGACATCATCCAACGCTAATGCTGGCCGCGGCGTGACGGGCGAATTCAGCGTCAATGGTCAGCGCCCCGAATCGAACTATTACACCGTGGATGGCGTGAGCGCGAACCTTGGAGCCGCTTCAAACGCCACCAACATGCTTAACGGCGGTGGACCGAGCGGTTCACTTCCTACTGGCACAGCCTTGGGCACCACCCAGGCGCTAGTGTCAGTGGATGAACTACAGGAGTTTCGTGTCCAGAGTTCAACCTATTCCGCCGAATATGGCCGCACTCCGGGCGGGCAATTTGCGTTTGAGACCAAGTCAGGAACGAACCAATGGCACGGGACCGCATATGACTATCTACGGAACGATGCTGTCGATGCAACCGACTATTTCACAAATTGGTTCCGTGCGGTTGATCCAACCCTAAAGAAGACGGCGCTCCGCCAGAACGACTTCGGCGGCACCTTGGGTGGACCCGTAAGGATCCCGCATCTGTACAACGGCAAGGACAAGACTTTCTTCTTCTTCTCGTACGAGGGACTGCGACTGATTCAGCCGCAACCAGCAGGCAGTTTCCCGGTACCCGACGCAGCTTTGCGGCAGAGTACGCCGACGCCCTTGAATCAGGTGCTGAACGCCTTTCCTGTGCCGAATGGGCAGGAGATCTTGCAGCCGTGCGCTGACCCAAGCGATCCTCAATGCAACCCCTCTACAAACCAGGAACCCAGCGGAGCGGCTCAATTCATCGGCGCCTGGTCCAATCGATCTTCGATCGATTCCACCAGCGTCCGATTCGATCATGCAATAACTGACCGAACGCGACTGTTCTTCCGGTTCAGCAACACCATATCCGATTCGAAGACTATCGGAGGGTCACTTGCATCTGGCGTTGCCCCCTCGCAGACAGGTAGGGCGTCTTTTACCACAAGAACATATACGGCAGGCGCCACTAGTATCCTCACAAACCATCTCAGTAACGATTTCCGCCTCAACTACGGTTCCAACCTGACGAACGGCGTAGAGTCGATCGCGGGTTTAGGGGGCAGTGTACCAGTTGACCTCGCTCAACTCACCGGCCTAGGCTCCCGGTCATCTCCCTTGGTTGCTTTTTTCCTGGGATCAGATTTCATAGCTCTGCAGCAGCTCCACGATTCCTCAATCCAGAGGCAATGGAACTTGGTGGATACTGTGAGCTATTCGCTTGGTCGCCACCAGCTCAAATTTGGAGCGGATTATCGGAGGTTGACGCCATTTGCGGTTCCATCTACTCCCGGGGTGGACTATTTCTACTTCGGCGCGAGTTCAGTGCAGGCAAATAGCACATCTCTCACGGAGACAGGCGCATCTGCTGCAGCGTACCCCCTGTATACAAACTTTTCGACCTTCGCAGAGGATGACTGGAGAGTATCGCGGCGCTTGAGTCTCTCCATGGGACTCCGCTGGGATGTTAACCCTCCGCCCGGTGTCACTCAGGGGCTGCTGCCCTACGCGATCCAAGGATCGAGTCTTGCTACATGGGCAGTCGCTCCACAGGGCACGCCCGAATGGCATACAACCTGGTACAACTTCGCTCCGCGACTGGGAGCGGCCTTCATCGCCCACGACAAACAAGGCTGGGAAACAGTGGTCCGGGCCGGAGGAGGTCTGTTCTTCGATACTGCTCAGCAGCTCGGATCTCTCGGTTTTTTTGGCCCCGGCTTTAGTTCGCTAGCTTTCGGGGGCGGTACTCCATTTCCACAGGTACCCCAAATCCCCGCCATTGAGGATCCCACTACTCCCGCAGGGCAACCATATGCATCGATACCGTTTGCATATCATTCACACCTCCAGCTGCCATACACACTGCAATGGAATGCAAGTGTCGAGCAGGCGCTCGGTAACTCACAAGCGCTCACGATCTCCTACGTAGGTTCGCATGCTGCGAGGTTGCTCCGATATGACGATGTGGCTAGTCCCACTAATCCGAATTCTCCCGGATTTAAATTTATCGTCAACGGGCTGACGTCGAATTACGACTCGGCACAGATTCAACTTCACCGAAGGCTCACCCGGGGGCTGACAGCCCTTGCTTCCTACACGTGGTCCCACTGCCTTGACTATGGCTCCCAAAACTACAACTTCGGATACCAGCGCGGAAATTGCGAATTTGACGTGCGGCACAACTTGTCTGGCGCATTTTCATACGACGTACCGAATGTGGGGCGTGGCGCCTTTCTCAATGCCCTGCTGCACCATTGGGGTATTGATGATCGCCTCACCGCGAGAAGCGCTTTCCCGATCACGCTAAATGGCTCTACATACATCGATCAACTGACGGGCAAGACGCTGAATTCGGGTTTGGATCTGGTTCCGAACCAGCCGCTCTACTTGTACGGCAACACTTGTATCCAAGCGTTTCAAGGAACTCTTGTCAATGGTCAGGGTTGTCCGGGAGGGCGCGCAATCAACGCAGATGCGTTCGCTCAAGTTCCGATTGATCCGAATACATTTCAGCCGACTCGCGCCGGAAATGCTCCCCGGAATTTCGTAAGGGGATTTGACGCGTGGCAGATGAACTTTGCGGTCCGCCGTGAGTTTCCGATCTTTGAAAGCCTGAAGCTGCAATTCCGGGCAGAAGCTTTCAATATTTTCAACCATCCCAACTTTGGCTCAATTTCTAGCGGAGATTTCACCGGTTTTTGCAGCCCGAAGACATCTCCCGGGTGCAACTTTGGCTTGGCTACTGCTACGCTGGCAAATTCTTTGGGCAACACTCTGAGTTCGCTCTACCAGACCGGCGGCCCCCGCTCCATGCAGTTCGCGCTCAAGCTGGTGTTTTAGTTCTGTTCCGGGCAGTCATGGCGCAATGGCCTGATTGCCCCCATCGTCTCTGATCATTCAAAATTTCGGTCGTGCGAGGTGATTGAGCTGAAATGGTAATTACAACTAGCAAAGCTTTTCGCGCTTCGTTCTTATCAGTGCTGATGATAGCGGTAATGGCGTGCCAAGTAGTTTTCGCAGCGGACCAGCACCGATTGGAACTGAAGGACATTCCAGATTTGGTCGGGGCCCCAGAGTTGGTTATGGCCTCAGAAGTAGCCATTTCACCAGATGGGAATCTGGTTGCCTATACAGCGACTACGACTTCGCTGACGACGAGAGAGTCACGTCAGCGGCTATGGGTACAGCCCTTTGAGGGAGGTGCAGCCACTCAGATCGGTCCACCGGAGGCGGACAATTCCGGCCCGGTTTGGTCGCCGGACAGCAGCAAGCTGCTGTTCTCCAGCGCTTCCAGTGGACACTCGTCGGTAGTGATTTGGAATGTTGGTGACAAAACGACACGCGTCATAGATATCTCGGTACGCGCGCAGGCTGAGTGGCTTCCAGACGGTACTCGGTTCCTGGTGACTACCGCGCGTGAAAGCGCTGACCCCACCGTGCATGCGGCAGACCAAAAGACGCCCGCGCCAATTGTTCTAACGACCAGCGACACCAATCGCCGTCTGCCTCAAGGACATTACATTGGCGACTTCTCCCCGGCAAAGGGTACGGACTCGTTCGATTTCGTGCTTGTAGACGCCTTAACTGGCACGGCGAAAAAGGTGGCAACGAACGTGGATCCGAATATCCGTAATTATCAAATCTCACCCGACGGAACTAAACTCGCCTACACCGTGAGAAAGGGTGAATTCGACTACGATGGCAATAAGAGAATCCTGCACGACGTTAAGGTGGTCGATTTGGAGAGTGGATCGATCCTGGTTGCGGCGTCGGATGTATTAGGAGGTTTCGGATTCTCTCCCACTTGGTCGCACAACGGGGCGATGCTCGCCGTGATCGGCGGGACCTTTGATGACGACGACCGCAGCCTGCTAGCCGGAAGTCCGATGTTCGCCCGTCCCGGCCATTGCTACATAGTTGATCTGCGACGACCGGGTGTGCTGCGCCGTCTTGGCCCAGGGCTATTTTCGCGCGACTTTTCTCCGATGTGGAGTGACGACGATGACGCGATTTATGCAGTCTCAGCTCGGAAGGATGCTGACATACCAGCGAAGATTGTCAAGCTGACTCTGGCAACGGGCGCCTTCCGGACTGTCGCAACGGTGCCGCTGACTCGCGACGTTACTTTCATCGATGAGGAACTCCACCAAGGCGGCGTTTATGTGACTGGGTTTAATGGCGGGGGTGAGAAGACGCAGGTGTTCGCGTTCGATCTTCGCTCACACGAATTTAAGCCTATCCTACAGGCACGCCAGAGTATCGGCTCTCTCACTATCTCTGGAGCAGGTGCGCACATCGCTTACAGAGCGGTGGACAGTTCACATCCGCCGAATGTGTGGATTTGGGATCGACATGCGGGGGAACCACGTCAGTTGACTGACTTTGGTTCCGGCAGGCAACAGCAACAGAAGCTTGGTGAGACAAAGAGCCTTTCGTGGCAATTTAACGGTAAGACACTCTACGGAACCCTTTGGTTGCCGGTGAACTATCAAGCAGGGCGGCGCTATCCAACTATTGTCGAGGTATATCCGGCTTATCAAGGATCAGCAGTAAGGAATCTTTTTCGCGGCGACCCATTTGGCGATTCGTTAATCTGGCAGGCATTTTCAGCAAGCGGCTATGCGGTTTTTTGGCCTGATTTCAACCTCCGAGTAGGTGAAGGGCCTCACGAGATCGCAGCCCAGATTATTCCGGCGCTCGACAAGATCGTAGAGCTTGGAATCGCCGATCCGAATGGCTTGGGTGTTTACGGCCGCAGTTGGGGAGGATATTCCACATTCTCCTTGATTACAGAAACCCATCGTTTTAAAGCGGCGATGACCGGGGCGGGCTATTCCAACCTCTTTACAGCGTGCGGCGACTCTTATGTGCTGGGGTTGCTGGAAAACGACGACCTGGGAGTTAGCCCATGGCAAAATCCCACCCTTTACATCAAGAACTCACCTTATTTCACTTTCGCCCGGGTGACGACACCCGTGCTGATCCAGTATGGCGAGAAGGATCCGACGTTTGCTTACACATCACAAGAAGCGTTTGTTGCCTTGCGCCGCTTAGGGAAAACGGCGACTCTCCTCGGCTATCCTGACGACGGGCATGGCGTCAGTACTCCGGAGAACAAGGTCGATTTCACCAACCGCGCGCTGGAATGGTTCGATCAGTATTTAAAGCCAAGCCAAGAGGCGCATATGAATCGCTGATCGCGGTGGTGCCCGGGATCTCGGCTTTGACTAGGCAGTTCGCAAACCCCTACCGACGATCCCAAATTTGCTGGCTTCACGAATACCGGGGAAACACGGCTCAAAGTCCACGGAGATCATTCTGTGTGGGGGGCAGTCTATTGACATACTCGAATCAGCCGAGTCGGGTGCTTGACCTGAGCCCAAGGCGGTCAGCAACTTCGTGCTGATAACGGCTCAATCTCAGTTCTTTGCCGTTTTCGAGTACCACGACGTGATACCCATGGAACCACGGCTGTATCTCGCGGATGCGATGCACGTTCACAATCGCTGAACGGTGAATACGAACAAAGTCACGTGGATTGAGTTTGCATTGAAGAGAAGACAGAGTTTCGCGGATTGTGTGGTCACGGCTTCGAGTATGAAGCCGCGCATAGTTTCCTTCGGCCTCAATCCAGTCAATCTCCTGTGTTTTAACGAAGGTTATACGGCCGTTCTCGGCGACGGGTAAGCGCTCCACATATGGACTTTGGGTATGCATCTGCTCCAACACCGTGACTATGCGGCGCGTCTCATGAGGATTCAGTTGTGCAGCAATACGCTCCTTTGCCCGGCTTAGTGATCGCCGAAAGCGCTCGTGGCTGAACGGTTTAAGCAAATAATCGATCGCATTCGCATCGAAAGCCTGCAGCGCATAACGGTCGTACGCAGTTACGAAAATTACTGTTGGCATTCGGTCCAACCCCACTCTGCGTAACACCTCGAACCCATCCACCTCCGGCATTTGGACGTCTAAAAAGATCAAATCGGGCCTCAGGGAACGAATCGCGTCAATCGCAGACTGGCCGTCGCCGCACTCGCTGATCACGTCGATTGTGGGATCGTTTCGCAGGAAGCGACGGACGCTTCTGCGTGCGAGGGGCTCGTCATCGATAATAAGCGTGCGTATGCTCACGTGTTTGTCTCCATACATGTGAGATTCTGCGCGGAACATTGTTTTAAGGGTAGCGTTAAGACGACACAGACGCCGCTTGGATCTAAATTGAAAAGCTTGAGAGATTGCCGCTCGCCATAGAGCTGCCGGAGCCTCGCCTGGGTATTCGCCAATCCGGTCCCATGCCCCACAAGATTGTCGAGAGTGCCGATCAGCCTGCCAGTTACATTCCGCACCTCAAGATGCAAGTGGTCGGCATTGCGAAAAGCACGAACCGTAATCTCATCACGTTCCTTGCGTTTGCCAATCCCATGCCGAACAGCGTTTTCCACCAAGGGCTGGAGTACCAACGAAGGGACAGAACAGGTGAGCACATCCTCGCCAATCTCTAGATGAAACCGAAGCCGATCTCCGAAACGTCGTTGCTGAATTCCCATATAGTGTTCCAGAAATTCGATTTCCCGCCTTAGCGGGACCTCTTGGATATGGAGTTCGTCAAGGGAAACGCGCAGTAATTCGCTGAGACGCAACAGAATGTCTTCAGCCCCATCCGGGTCTTCATGGACCAGCGTTGTGGCTGCCTGTAGAGTGTTGAATAGGAAGTGCGGTTGGAGCTGCATTCGGAGCATGTCCAGTTGCGCCTCGGCTAGGCGCGCCTCAAGCTGGGCCGCCTGGATCTGTCGCCTTCGCGCCTGATCATAGATGCGATAGAAATGGGTTGCGGCAAGTAAGACCCAATACGTCAGTAGGCTGAGTTGCGTATGCTGGCTAAAATAGTGCCGCAATGCCCCTTTAAAAGAAGATTCGTCAACGCGGCGCAACCATCCTAAATACGATTCAATCGACAGTTGAACGCCAGTCAACGTCACGCTGGCGGCAATGTGCAACGGTATCGTCCGCCTCCAGCAATGTGAGTCAATGGGATGGCGCCGGGAAAACCACAGGACAAACGGTGTGATGACCGCCCACAGGTACCACGACCACCAAAGGTAGAACACAAAAGGATCTGCCGCATCGCGAGTGACGTCGTAGACGTACCATTGACTTGCAAATAGAAGTACCGCAGCAGCCCAGCCGATGGAGATTAAGGTCCATCGGGCCAGTACCCTCATCTTAGGTTTAACGGCGAATCCCAAAATCTCCATGTGATTTGAACAGACGAATCGCTGATGTCTTAGACAATCGTAAGCCCATGCGGGCATGTCGTGGCAGTCTTTGCGCGACAGCTTACGATTCACCCCGCGCGATCGACGAATCGTCCCCAAAGAATTTCCTCTCGGAGGTAAATCAGATACCGTGAGGTTGCATCCAGCGATCTAAAGTTTTCGGGCAGGACGCGTCATATCGTCATTGTTTCGACAAGGATTAGCTTTATGAAAATTGCTATTGTGTTCGTGATTGTATTTGCGGGATCACTCAGCACGGCTCAGGTCACAATTCAGAATCCACAGCAACTTCCCATTCCAGAACCGCAAGTACAGACTCTGCACAACATAGTATGTCGTGTCGTGGCTGAAGACTTGCACGTCGATAAGGGCGGATTGCCTAGCCATGTCGTCCTGGTGCTAGGTCAAGACCGCGAGGTTACTGTTGCTGACCAGGCAAATGGGACCTTTACGATCTACCTTAAGCAATGGGATGAGGCAACATTTGCCATGTCTGACCTTCAGCTGGCTGTCCAAGGCATCGTGTTGCGCGATCGATGGCAACGTATGGCCCAGGACATTGTACGTCGCTTTCGCCAAGTCGCTCCCGTCCCCGTCGAACATTTGAAGTGAAGAAGAACCTCTGAATCCCTATTGTGACAACCCTGTGGCTTTGGATTTGATTTCTACAACCACTGCGGTTGAGATTCGAAGGAGACCACTACGATTCATCCTCGTTGCTGAACGGTTCATCCCAATTGGTTTCATATCCTCCTAGCTGTGATCTAGCGTGAGCAAAGTAGGAAGTCTTTTGTTGGATGGTGGAACGTGGCTAAAATCCGTCTCTCAGTCAATGGCACATACAAGGAGGTTGACGTTGCACCTGATACGCCGTTGTTATGGGTGCTGCGCGATTCGCTGCGGATGACAGGCACCAAGTACGGTTGCGGAATGGGGCTGTGTGGCGCCTGCACAGTCCATTTGGACGGCAAAGCAGTACGCTCATGTCAAACTCGGGTCAACTCCGTCGGCAATCGGAACGTCACCACGATCGAAGGATTGTCTGCCGACCGCAATCATCCAGTTCAGCGCGCATGGATAACCGAGCAGGTGCCACAGTGTGGCTATTGCCAATCAGGTCAAATCATGCAAGCCGCTGCTTTCTTGCAGGAAAATCCTCACCCGAGTGTGGATCAGATTAATACGGCAATGGCGGGGAACATCTGCCGCTGCGCGACATATCAGCGGATCCGGCGTGCAATCCAACGCGCTACTACTACCCAGGAAGGTTAAGGCAAATCCGATGTTCCCCGAAAATAAAATTACAAGACGCACGTTCATTGCGACAGGAAGCGCCACCGGCGCAGCGCTTGTCCTTGGATTTTTTATTCGACGAGAATATGGGCCCGGTCATCAGCAGTTGAAAGGTTCGGGGCCCAATGCTTGGCTTCGTATCACTCCCGATGACAACATAACTGTGCTGGTCGAGATACCAGAAATGGGCCAGGGGCCTCGGACTGTGGACACAATGATGCTTGCGGAAGAACTTGAGGCCGACATTTCGAAGATTCGTGTAGAGCAGGCACCCGTTATACCCGAGATCTACAAGAACCTGAACACCGGGGGAAGCGGCGGCACAGGATCAGCATGGAATTACATGCGCACAGTTGGCGCACAAGCCCGGGAAATGTTCATCGCCGCCGCAGCACAGCAATGGCAGGTGGCCAAGAACGAGTGTCGCGCCGAGAACGGCAGTGTCGTACACAAATCCAGCGGCCGCAGACTGAACTACGGGGCATTGGTACAAGCGGCTTCGAAACTTACACCACCAAAAGCCGAAGATATCACGCTCAAGTCGGCAAAGGATTTCCGGCTGATAGGAAAGCCCATTCCACGGGTTGATGTCCCCAGCAAGGTGGATGGCAGCGCGGTATTCGGCATCGACGTAAGGGTTCCGGAGATGCTGTATGCGGTGATCGCACGCTGCCCCCATTTCGGCGGAAAACTGCAAAACTTTGATGCGACGAAGGCGAAGGCCATGCCTGGAGTTCGGGCGGTCTTCGTTGTTCCGCCGATTGGATTCCTGCCAAATATTGAGCGCAACGCCAATGTGGCCGGAGGTGTTGCCGTGGTTGCAGATTCAACTTGGTCAGCCATCCAAGCGCGCAATGCCTTGAAAATCATGTGGGACAAGGGCCCACACAGTGACGAGAGTACCGCCAGCTTGAGCAAGAGGCTTCACGATGGTGCGACCGCTGATCCTGCGCTCATTGCGGTAAACGAAGGCAACGCCATAAGAGCGCTACAAGAGAGTACTCGTAAAATCGAAGCTTTTTACGAATTGCCTTTTCAGGCCCACGCCACAATGGAACCCATGAATACTACGATGCATGTTCGTCGGGACGGTATCGAAATCTGGTCGCCAACGCAGATGGGAGACGTCATTCAGCAAGAGATTGCTGGGCTATCTGGGCTGCCGCCCAACAAAGTAACAGTTCATATGACACTCTGCGGTGGCTCCTTCGGTCGTCGATATCAGTGGGACTATGCGGCCGAGGCGTGGCAGGTCGCAAAGGAAATGAATGTGCCGGTGCAATTGCTTTGGACCCGAGAAGATGACATGCAGCACGATTTCTATCGTCAATACTCGTATCACCGGCTCGTCGGCGCTTTAGATTCCGAGAGTCGCGTCAGCGCGTGGTCGCACCGCATTGTCTCGACTCCCAACCGTCTGGTCTTCGATAAGCCGGAAAAATTAAAGGACCCAAAGCACGTTGCTTCCCAGGAATTGGGTGGCGCTCGCGTAATTCCTTACCAAGTCGCTAACTTTCGCTTGGACTATGTTCCTATAGAATCACCCGTGCCGCGTGCCTGGTGGCGATCTGTGGAAGCCTCATTCAATGCATTTGCGGTCGAGTGCTTTGTAGACGAGTTAGCGCATGCTGCAGACAAAGACCCGTACGAGTTTCGACTCACTCTCCTCAATCAGGACCGTCAACTGCGAGACACGATGGACGCTGAGACTCCGCCGCTCGATACCCGCAAGTTCCGTAATACCTTGCAACTTGCTGCGGAACAATCCGGCTGGGGAAAACCGATGCCCCGCGGACATGGTCGCGGCATCGCGTGCCATTATTCGTTCGGCAGTTACCTGGCGCATGTTGCCGAGGTCTCCGTAAACAAAGATGGGGATGTTCGCGTGCAGCGCGTCGTGAGTGCAGTTTCCTGCGGTACTGCTGTTAATCCGGACGGGGTGCGGGCCATGACCGAAGGCGCCGCCAATTTCGCGTTGACTCCTGTTCTCGGAGGTGAAATCACCATCAAGGATGCTGCGACTGAAC
>Ga0207664_10003117_pt1 | contig 11013 bp, 7 predicted proteins | sample LARL83metaG_FD_184349 | JGI IMG/M metagenome (GOLD analysis project Ga0207664, IMG submission 184349) | Corn, switchgrass and miscanthus rhizosphere microbial communities from Kellogg Biological Station, Michigan, USA - LAR L8-3 metaG... | ecosystem: Host-associated > Plants > Roots >...
ACCCTATTTCGCTGAGATCACCTCATTGACGACTTCAATGTCACCGGCGGCCGTATCATCGGCAATACCGTCTACTACAACTGCACCGACGGCATCAATGTCGAGGGCACGAGCGGCAATTACGACATCGAGAACAACGTCTCGGTGAACAACGCGACCGGGGCCATCATCAACCCGACCCTGATTCCCACCAACCCGAGCACCGGCCAGCCGTACTATACGAACCTGTGCAACCGGCGTGTCGGGAACATCGGGGTCTACGATTCCGCGCCATCCTCGACGACCGCCAATTACAATCTCGTGTACCAGAGCGGCGCGGGCGCGTGGTACACCTGGGCCGGAACCGCATACGGTAGCCTGTCGGAACTGCATTCGGCCACCGGGCAGGAAGCGAACGGCATCTTCGGCGACCCGCATTTCGCGAATGCCGCGACCTGGAACCTGCAACTGAGCGGGGGATCTCCCGCCATCGATTCGGCGAATTCCGGCGCCTCGGGCGAGCAGGCCGCCGATATCCTGAGCCGGTCTCGCGTCGATGACCCGAACACCCCGAACACCGGCAGCCCGTCGGGGTCGTACTACGACCGCGGCGCGTATGAGTATCAGCCCGGCAGCACGCCGTCCGCGGCGCTGACGGTGACGCCCACGGCGGGTCAGGCACCGCTCAGCGTGACCGCGGATGCCTCGGCTTCGACTGCGGGGAACGCTTCTATCAGCAGCTACACCTTCAACTTCGGTGACGGCACCATCGTCGGGCCTCAGGCGAGTCCGACTGCCAGCCACACCTACCAGACCCCTGGAACCTATTACCCGGTCACGGTGACCGTGACCGACACCAGCAACGCCACCGCGACGGCGACCAGGACCGTCACGGTCAACTCGGCGAAGTTCGTCAACCAGATAGCGACGAACTCTTCGACGCCGCCGACGCCGCCGCGCACCTCCGACTCGATGGCCGTCTGGCGTACCGGAGGGGTGACCGCCGGTAACCTGATGGTGGTAACGGTCCAGCTCACCGGTACCTCCACCGGCGCGGTCGCCGCCACCGACAGTAAGGGTGACACGTTCGCGGTGGCGAGTGACATCTCGGACTCCAGTGGTGACCGTCTGGTGACGCTCTCCGCCGTCGCCGCCAACGGTCTCGCCGTCGGCGATCAGATCACCGTGACATTCCCGACGGCCACCAGCAACAGGGTCACGGCTGACGAGGTGTCCGGAGCCACCGCCGTGGATCGGCAGTCCGCCGCCAGCGGTACCAGCAGCACGTTCTCGTCCGGTAGCACCGGCACGATCAGCCGGGCCGGCGAGTTCGTATTCGCGACGGTCGGGACATTCGGCGGGACATCCCTCGGCTGGGATACCGGCTGGAACTCGAAGGTCTTTACCACCTACACGACGGGCTCTAATGCTCTCGGGCGGGCCTACCAGGTGCCCCTCAGCACCGGTTCGTTCACCGCCACCGGGACGGCCAGCGGAACCTGGCTGGCCGAGGTCGTCGCCTTCAAGTAACCGGATGAGCAGGCCGCTTACCGGCTGCTGAGCTCGTCCTAGCCGACACTGCCCCCGTCCGCGTCCAGCGGGCGGGGGCAGCGTCGTGGCTAGGATCATGACGCCGGCTAATGGCGGCAGATCTCGATGCGGCCGGTGGAGGTCCAGCGAACCAGGCCCAGGCGCCACCTGAACTCCGCGCCGCGCTGACGGCCATCACCCGCCACGTCGACGACTACGCCAACCGGGCGCCCCTACCCCGCGCCGCGTGAAACGTCCGCAAGCTCACGACCAAAGGTCGTGAGACGAAGTACCGTAACCCCGGGGACGGCACGCAGCATCCGGATCCGGGTTAGAAAAGCGTCCGGAGATCGCCTGATGAGGAGTACGCGGCGCCGCGGAGGAGCGGCAGACCGTAGGTCTCCTCAATCGCGCGCAGCGTTCCGTAATGATCCCCGGCGGTGGTCAGCCGCGCGCCGCGCTTCGTGTGCTGCGAGACGACGATCGTCGCTACCTGCTCTGTCGTCTCGCCCTCGTCGAAGGTGATGATGATGACCCCGCCGGCCCGGTACCACCGCGACGCGAGCACGAGGGAAATCTGCCTGTGCAGGAAGTCATCTCCCTGCGCATAGTTCCCGTTGTGCATGTCGTTGATGAGGTTGGGTGACACCCACATGAAGTCCGGCGCCGAGTTGTCGCGCAGGTCAGTGCCGAAGCGGGTGAACGGGACGACACGGTCACACTGGGCGGGATCGTGGCGGATGGAGTCGAAGTACACGAACGGGTTGTGGTTCACGTCGTAGTCGCCGGGGCTGAACGTATCGGTGAGGTCGCACGGATGCGGCATATCCTGGATGTAGGCCCTCCAGCTGTACCCGGCGCGCGCCAGCTGGCCGACCACGGTCGGCCCGGAGTACGTCCGGTCCGCGGGGGTCGTGTCACGAGGATTGTCCTGGATGGAGCCGGAGAGCAGCCCGAGGTAATTGGGCAGGCTCGGGTGGGACAGATCATTCCAGCGCGTTGCGAGGCCGTACCGGGTCACCAGGCTGTTGAGGTACGGCATCTCGGCATTACCGATGACTTGCTGCTGGCTGTGGTTCTCGTCAACGATGACCATGACGTGCGGATGCGTTCCCGGCACCGGAGAACTGGCCGATGCTTGTGACGGCAGGTGCGTGGCCGCGGCCGATACGGGTGCCGTGGACGCTCCGCTCGCTGAAGGACGCGAAGATTGGCATCCAGCGCATACAGCCACCAGCACGATCAAGACGGCAGCCACAAGAATTTGTATTTGTGAGCGGAATTTTACCAGCATCCCACAATCCTGGCACGCACTCCTGTCCCGCGCAATGCCGGGTTTTCGTTTCCGCGCGGTCTCGGGCTAACTAATGTCAGCCGCTGCCCGGCATCATCTATCTCTATATGGCCTGCACGGCGCCGTCGTTCCTATTCATTCGGCAAATCAGGCAACATGTATTCCGGTTGAGCGAATGGAGATACGAAAGATCGGCAGCGTCGAAGGCAGAGCGAATAGGGTATGAGACTACGATCCCGCCGCTCATCGCGGTGGGATGGGGTTGCCCTGGGCGGGCGAGCAGCCTTGCCCGCCCAGGGTACTCGCGGTCGCGGTTACGCGAGTTTTCAGTCGTCGTTCGGCCGGACCAGCGCCGCGGCCCCGGCGAATTCGGGCTTGGCCGCGGCCAGCTTTGGCTGCGCCGTCCGGACCAGGTACAGGAACGTGATGACCAGCCACCGGACGGTGCGAACCAGGGTCGGGTCCTTCAGATAGGCGAGATCCATGTCAACCCTGTGCGGGAGAAGCTTGGTCAGGTAGAACGCCTCCACATCGGCGGCCCATCCCAGGACCTTCTCGTCGCGGACCAGGACCTGACACGGACCGGTGACGCCGGGGCGGTACCGGAAGATGAACCGGAGCTGCTCGGGGTAGCGCCGGGCCAGAGCGACGGATTCGGGCCGCGGGCCAACCAGCGTCATGTGGCCGAGCAGCACGTTCAGCATCTGCGGCAGTTCATCGATGCTCGTCTTGCGCAGGAGCGCCCCGAGCCAGGTCACCCGGTCGTCCCCGGGCGCAGTCACCTCGGGGCCATTCGTCTGGGCCCGCATGGTGCGGAATTTATACAGAGTGAATGGGATACCGCCCTCCCCCACCCGTCGCTGACGGTAGATGGCGGTCCCGCCCGTGCTCAGCCGGGTCGCTACCGCCAGCACGAGGAAGAACGGGAACACGAGGCCCAGGACCGTGACGGCAACCACGATATCCAAGAGCCGGCGCGATCGGCTCGGGCTGATTGCCTGGCCGGTCGGCACTACCTGGCCAGCGGCAGGTACCCGGCGACGTCCCCCTCTCGTAGCCTGGCTCGAGGTGCCGGGAGGCCTGGGTCCTCCCGTGCTCTCATGAATGCGCTCAACCATCAGAACCCCTCCATTTCTGGTGAATCGATCGCTTCCCCGGGAACCCGCACCAGGCTGCGGGTCACCAAAGGATCGCAACGTGCATTGAGGCAGGTGCCGGTCGCGAGGTCGAACTCGAGATTGTGGCCGAGGCACCGAATGGCGCCGTCGACGACGACGCTGCCGATCGCGAGATCCTCGCCCGCGTGCGGGCAGTACCGGCTGATCTCGTAACGGCCGGCCGGAGCGTCGACCACGATCGTCTCGTTCGTCGCCCGCCCCTGTTCGTAGGCCTCCACGGCATGCAAAGCCTGCGGCTCAGCATGCTTGAGGAGGCCGATGAGGTAGTCGTTGTAAATGTCCGGATGACGCCAGGCGGAGAACCGCAGCGACAGGAACAGGTCCTCCCATGCGATCCGTCCGGTGAGCACGGCCGCGAGCCAGCGTGAGTCGAGCCGGAAGCCGTATTCGGCGGGCCGGTGGGCACGTCCGCTCAGGTCAACGCGGACGCCTTCCGGCCGCAGGTCCACGTCCCAGCGGCCCTCGACCGCCCCCGACAACTCGAAGCGCACCGCCATATCGATCCGCTCCAGGAAGTACGGGCTGATCTCGCCCAGCCGCCGGAAATGCTCGGTGAACCTCTCGCCCAGGTCCGCGGCCGCCTCCGGATACGTCGCGCAGACCTCTTCGATGTAGGGTTCGCGGGCCTTCGCGTACGCGTCCAGGTACTCGTCGGTCTCACCGAAGCTGAAGTCGCGCCAGATGCTGTCCGCGACGTGCCTTCTCGACAGCGGCTCATACTTGTCGCCCGGCAGCCACAAGCCGACCTGCTGGCCCGGCAGCCGGGCAGAGAGGTACTCGGCCGCCTGCTTCTGGTCCGGGAACAGGCCAGGGGGTTTCAGCCAGCGGTTGTGGTGCCGCAGTTCCGGGTCGAGAAAACACATGGGACCCGCGAACGGCACCGCGAGTTCCGGCTTCACCAGCCTGAGCAGCCGCCCGACCACCCTGAACTTCCCGTTCCGCTTCGCGGCGGCGATCTCTGCCATCTGTTCGGGCGGATACTCGTAGCAGATGGGATGCCAGGTGGCGCTGGCCATCTGCGCGGCGAGCACGTCCAGTTCTCCCCCGCACTCCAGGGCGGCCCGGCGCGCCTGGCCCACGGTCAGCCGGGCATCGTTGCAGTGCAGCAGGGAGGCGCCCCCGGCGTAGACCAGCACGGCCGAGTCGTTGCACATGGGCGATTGCTCGGTAATAAAGGTGAGCCAGTCGCCCTGCTCGTTCAGCCGGAACTTGCGCCAGGCCGGCACCTCGATGACATTGGCGACTCCGGCCGCCTTGAGGCGGTCACGGAAATTCGGCGACGGGTACTCGGGGATGAGCACGGTCGCGGTGTCCGGCAGCCTCGTCAGGACGGCGGTGTCCATGTGGTCGAGATGCTCGTGCGAAACGGTGACGTAGTCGCAGTCCAGCAGGCTGGCCTGGTCGAGATGGGCGTTGGCGGGAAACTGGAACCAGGCGCCCTGGAAGGCGCCGGTTCTGGACAGCCAGGGGTCCATCAGCAGCCGCAGGTCCGCCGCGTCCACGCGCAGGCCGGCGTGACCGAGGTAGGTGATCCGCATTGAGTCGCCGCTCATCCGGTACCGGCCGGCAGGAAGACGTCGGTGAACACGGTCGCGATCTCAGCCAGGTCATTGTGCAGGCTGGAAATGACCGAGTGCGGACTGAAGTGCGTGAACAGGACATCGCCTGCCCGTCGCAACCGTTCGAGCTGGTGCCATAGGGCGTTCGGCTCCATTCCCGGATTCATCAAGCGGTACTCCTGGCCTTCGTAGAGCTGGTTCCAGGTCCAGATGTCGACGGCATGAGCGTCGTGCGCCAGCGGGATATCGACGTAGGTCTGGATGTCGGCGGAGGACGCGGCCGAACCTCCGCGGTAGGCGCCCGGATGCGCGAGTGCCTTGCGGGCCTGCAGGCGTACCACGCCAGCCCAGCCGCGCTTGTTGACCTCTTGCCATGCCGCGGTCTGGGCGGAATCGGCGGTGGCACCCCACCCCTTGTAGGTGTCGTCGTCCAGCAGGTAGGTACTCAGGTCCAGCACGTCGATCGCGTGCACGCGCAGGTACCTGTCGACCTCGGGCAGCGCCAGCTGCGGATAGGCGGCCTGCTCCCGGCGGGCGCAGGAAGCGGCCGGCGAGCCGGGCACCTGGTGTCCCGGCAGGCAGCCGAGCTGCGGCACCACCATGTCGACCAGGATCAGCTTGCCGGGTGCGGCGGCGTGCAGCGCCTGGGCCGCGTCGGACAGGAACTTGCTGATCTTGCTGGCACTGTTCATGCCGTCGTTGTAGCCGAGCTCATCCGCGATCTTGATGCCGACGACCCCTTGCTGGTTGGCGAGCTCGGCCACCCGCTTGACCGTGGTGCGGAACCAGCCGGGCCCTTCCTCCCAGCGCTTCACCAGGTCGGTCTCGATCCACACCTTGAGGTGGACGGCCACGGCCGCCTGCACCGCGGCCTGGTAGTCGGGCAGCGGGGACAGCGCCTCCGGGTGCGGCGGCGTCCAGCCGTGCAGCGGCCCGGACACTTCGGGCTTGGGGCCGCTCGAATGAGTCCCGGTGCCACCGCACGCGGCGGGCAGGATGGCCACGGCCGCCCCGGCCACCACGGCGAGCACGGGCCGGGCTATCCTCGGCCCGAGCCGGCCCAGGCCGGTCACGGCGCACCCGCCGGCGCCTCGGTGCGCTGCGACCGGGGGGCCAGCTTGCGCACGACGAAGTAGCAGCCCACCAGGGCCGCGCTACTGACTAGGTAGGCGGCCGCCGAGGCGGCCGCGGCGCCTACCGCGTGATAACGCGGGATGAGCGTCAGGTCGAGCACGATAGTCACCACCACAGAAACTCCGAGAGCGAGGGAGTTGGCCCCTGGTCTGCCCACCGCGTACAAGTAGGCGCTGACCAGGCCGGCCACGCCTTCGCCGATGAGCCCGAACAGGAGGATGTAGGCAGCGAGCATGGCGCTGGTGAACGCCTGCCCGTAGACATATGGCAAAAGCGGTACCGCTACCGCCAGCGGGATCGCGGCCAGCATGGTGAATATCAGGGCCCGCGGCAACAGTGCGACGACGGCCCGGGACGCCTCCTCGCGGTCACGCGCAGCCAGGCGCGGGTAAAGAACGTAGGTGATGGCCAGCCCGGGCAGCCGGAGCAGTTCCGCGTACTTCGAGGCGACGGCGTAGACGCCCAGGGTGCCTGGGCCCACGAGCGCACCGAGGATCGCCACGTCCAACCGCAGGTTAACCAGCGACAACATGCCGCCGATCTGACCGCGGATGCCGTAACCGCAGATCTTCCGGGCCAGCCGGACGTCCGGCTTGCCCCAGCCGTGCATGTACCCGCAGCGCCTGGCGAGCCGCACGGCGATGCCCAGGGTCACCAGGACATCGGCGCCGACCAGCGCCGTCATGAGCAGGCTGGTGCCATGCATGATGGGTATCAGCCCCACGTATACCGGCAGGAAGACGGCTTCCTCGGCCGCGATGGCCCAGTTGGCGCCGCGCATATCGTCCTCGCCCTGCAGGAAGGACTTGCCTGTCGCCACCCAGAGCTGGGTGAACACCGGGACCGCGGCGGCGAGCACCACGCCGATGTGCCACGGGTGGAAGAAAACCTGGTGGATGAGCGGGCTCAGTAGCAGCCAGCAGGCGCTCGCGGCCAGCGACCCGGCCAGCGTGAGGACGATGATGGTGGTCCTGAGCCTGCCCTTGTCCCAGTCCCGGCCCGCCAGGAAGAACGGGGCGGCACTCGGCAGGCCGCAGCCCACCAGCACGCCGATCAGTCCGGGCAGCACGCGCAGCAGCGTGAGCTCGCCGAGCAGCTTGGGGCCTCCGGCGCGCGCGACCAGGACCGTCGCGGCCGACAGTGAGGCCAGCGCGACGACACGGGCGGCGACGTTGGCCGTTAGGACCGCGGGGACAAGGGCCGTAATACGGCCGGAGATCCGCTTCAGCAGCCCTCCGCTGCCGGCCCGGCCCGGCGTGCGGCGATCCGGTATCCGGAAGGCGGGGAGCTGCAGGGTAGGGAAGTCATCGCTGTCGGCCGCGGCGATCTGCCGGTGCTCATAGACGGGCGGTAGTGACCCGGGGCTTAGCGACGCGGGCGGCAGCGGCGTCCGTTGCAGCGACGGGCGGGGGAGCGGGGCTCGCCGCGGTGGCGCCGGCGGGCGTGGCGCGCGGGCTGTCACCTCGGGGGCATGTTCTTCTGGATCATCGCGCCAGGCAATCCGCCCGCCGCGACGCGCCGCCAGGCCGTGGCCGGCTATCGGCTCCATCGGCAGGCGCACCTCGGGTTCACCCGCCGGGGTGCCCTGGCTGTCTCGCCGGCCCCAGAGATCCACCGCGGCGATCAGCCCGAGCAGCGCCCACAAGTGCCGGAAGTGCAGCACCTGGTAGAACATCGCGGAGATGAACATGGCGATCACGGCGGCGCCGAGCAGCTCGGTCCGGGGGAAGATGCTGGCGTAACTGGGCCGCAAGCTCCGGGCTGCGATCCGCCGGCACCGGGCGAGAACGATGACGAACAAGCAGACGAGCGCCAGAGCGCCCAGCACGCCACGCTCGACTAGTGACGCGGCGTAGTCATCGTGCGCCATCTTGACGTAGGAGAATTGGTGCGATTGGAAAGCGGTCTTGGTGCCGCCTGGCCCGATGCCGAGCGGGGTGTCGAAGCGGAGGTACAACTGCTCGGTCTGCGTGAGGATCATGCTGCGCGAGCCGCTGCTCTCCGACTGGCGGCCGATCGAGTCGTTCAGGAACTGCGAGCTGCCCTGCGCCCGCGCGACGATGGACTGCATGGGGACGCGCGGGGCGATGAGGATGACGGCCAGCGCGAGCACGGACGCGGTGATGATCGCGGGCGCGGCGCCCCGGCGCCGGGCCATCCTGAATATCGCGCCGGCCACCGTGGTGATGATCAGTACGAGCGCGCCGCCGTTGGAGCCGGTCAGGGCGATGGCAGTGATGATCAGGGCGCAGCAGGCCCAGCGGGCCGCCCGGCGGCGCGGAAACTGCGTGGACCGGAGCACCAGAAGTGAGCAGATGAAGTAGTTGGCGGCCAGGTTGGGGTCGCCGAGGGTGAACGCGGCCCGCACCCCGTTTCTCAGGTCCTGCCCGGATAGCACGCTGACGTGGGCGAACACTCCGAAAACCATAAGCGCGGCCCAGCAGGTGGCGCTGATCGCCCATGCCCGGCTGATGCTGCGCAGCAACGCGGGATCGCGGCCCACGTTGGCGATCCCGATGCACCAGGCCAGCAGGAACGCGTCCTGGAGCAGGGAGATCAGGCCGCCGCCGACGCTGATGTACGCATGCGAGTAGGCGACCGTGCTCGCTAGCGCCCCGGCCAGGATCGACAGGGCGACCGGAAACATGTAGGGAAACCGCATGACGTGGCTGCGGCTCGCGAACCACAGGGCCGTGACCAGGACGGCCAGGCCGAGGAACAGGTCGGCGGGCGCGGTGTTGCCGGGGCCGGCCGGGCGGAGCAGGGGCATAGCCCAGATGGCCAGGCAAATGGCCACCTTGACCATATTGGCCCGGCCGCGGGCCTGAGGCTTTGACGGCGTGTCCCGGTCGCGCCGCTGCGGCTTCGCGGGCGGGGAAGCTGGCGGCTGTGCCGTGGTCGCGCGGTCCGGCGTCTCCTCTTCGTCGAGCACCGCCTGGGTCATAGCGGAGCCTCGCTGGTCAGCTGCAGGAGCAGGTCGCGGTGCTGGATGGCGAAGTCCGCATGGTCGGCGGTGGCGGCGATCTCGCCGAGCCCGGCCAGCAGCGCGGCATGCCACAAGTCAGCCGGGGCGCCCAGGCGGACCAGCGCGCTCTCCACGAAGCCGCGAACGAGCTGGCCGTACCAGCCCTGACCAGATAGCGCGTAACGGATCCCGGCGCCCCAGCCGTCGGCGCGCAGGCCCGGGTGGCCAGGCACCTGACGTCCGGGACGGGTGTGCCGGTCGAGGTAGAGCGAGTAGCTGAGAGCGAACCTGACCACATCCCTGAGCGGTTCGCCGGAAAGCTCAGCGGCCGCCCAGTCCACGACCCCGGTGACGGTGCCGTGGCTGATGAGCAGGTTGCCCGCCCAGTAGTCGCCATGGACCGCGGTGCGCTTCGTGCCGGCCGACGACAGGCGGGCGGCCAGCGATCCGAGTCGGCCGGCCAGGTCCGGCGTCCGCGGATCATCTGGCCACCGCGCGGCGACCAGAGCGGCGACGCCGTCGAGCAGGCTAATCGGCGCCGCCTCCGTCATGCTGTCGGCGTGCAGACCTGTCAGCCAGTCCTGCGCCGCCGTGAAATCAGCGCGCACCGCATCGGGCCGGGCGACGTGCCGGAAGTCGTGATAGCTGGTCCGCATGGGCACCCCGGGCACCACGGAGGTGACGCTAGCCAGCATCCCGTCCACGTCGAAGACGCCCAGTTGGCGCGGTAGCGTCCGGTCCACCCGGGGTAGCGGCCGGCGGCGCAACTCCACCAGCAGCCGGGCCTCTCGCCCGATCACCTCCGCCGCGGCGGCGGTGGTAGCGATCTTCACGGCCAGGTCCGGCTCGGCCGAGCCGGGCTGGGTCACCAGCACAGTCACACCGGAGTTCGGATCCCGTGACCCGTCGAGCAGGACCACGCGGCTACCCGCTGCGCTTAGCAGCGTTCGCAGATCCGTCCCCCCCGGCAGCGTGCCGAGGCCTGCTGGGCTCAGCGTGCCCGGGGCGGCTGCCGGGGACGTCATGCCGTCCTCCCCACCACGACACGTCCCGCGGCGACCCAGCTGAGCATCTCGGGACGCCAGCGCAGCAGCTTGATCGCGGTATCGAGCAGCACATGCGCCCAGGTGATCCCGGGCGGCGAGGCGACCAGCGAGCGGCACGCCCAGCGAAGCGAATCCCGGCTGTCCTCGGCCATCACGATGGCCTGCCGCAGTGAGGGGATCGCCACGTACTGGCGGTCGATGACCATTGCTCCGGCCGAGGCGATCCGGCGGGCCCGGAGGCGGCCGCCTGGCCGGCCGTCGAGCAGGACGACGGGTGTCCCGCCGGGCAGGGCCCGCAGTTCCGCGATGGCGCGGAGGACGGCCAGCG
>Ga0207664_10003119_pt1 | contig 11005 bp, 11 predicted proteins | sample LARL83metaG_FD_184349 | JGI IMG/M metagenome (GOLD analysis project Ga0207664, IMG submission 184349) | Corn, switchgrass and miscanthus rhizosphere microbial communities from Kellogg Biological Station, Michigan, USA - LAR L8-3 metaG... | ecosystem: Host-associated > Plants > Roots >...
CTGGGGGAGCATCTGAGATAGGAGGACCGGAGGACCGGAGGACCGGAGGACCGAAGGACCGGAGGACCGGAGGACCGGAGGACCGGAGGACCGGAGGACCGGAGGACCGGAAGGCCGGAGGGCCGGAGGAGCGCGAGATGATGACGTGCGCAGGGATTCGGTGCGGCGTGCGACGGTGACGGAACTACCGTTGGCGCCATGCAGAATCCCGGCAACCTGCGGGTCACCACGTGTGCTCGGGAATTGGTGGCCGAGCTCTACACGGCAACGACCCGTTTTCCGGTGAGCGAGCAGTTCGGTCTTACTGCACAGATGCGGCGGGCGGCGGTGTCGATCGGCTCGAACATCGCAGAGGGCTGTGGAAGGAGTGGCGAGCGGGAGCTCATCCACTTCCTTCACGTGGCGCTGGGTTCAGCGAGCGAGCTGGAATTCCAGCTGTTGCTCTCGGTCGATCTGGCCTTGCTCTCAGAATCGACCGCAGCGCCGCTGCTCAGTCGAACCAGCGATCTCAAACGGATGCTCGCTGGCCTGATCAAGTCCCTCCGCAAACGGATAGCCCGCCACGCACCCACGCAGTGATTCCGGTCGTTCGGTCGTTCGGTCGTTCGGTCGTTCGGTCGTTCGGTCGTTCGGTCGTTCGGTCCTCCGGTCCTCCGGTCCTCCGGTCCTCCGGTCCTCCGGTCCTCCGGCATCCGGCACCTCTCATGCATGGTACCACGCACGCATCCCGTCGTCCGTCGTACCGGCATGAGGTCGCATCGTGTTGTCGCCGTCCGCAGCTCGCTCCCCGCTCGTCGCCCGCCACGCTACGGCGCCCATCCGGGGCGGCGGCGCCTTTGCCGCGATGGCCGGCCTCGTCGCCTATGGCGACCTGGTCACCAAGTGGCTCGCCGTCACGCTCTGGTCGGGTGAGTCCCATCCGCTGTTCGGGCGCCTGCTCGGCATCGAGGTGGTGCACAACCAGCTCGGGGCGTTCAGCACCTCGCTCGGGCCACTGACGCGGGAGATCAACATCGCCGCCACGCTCGTGGCGGTGCTCCTCTCCATGGCCGTCTGCGCGCGACTCGCGCGACTCGACCAGGAGGCGCCCGCGTCGCTCGGCCTCATCGCCGGCGCGGGGATCGGCAACCTGGTGAGCATGCTCGGCTCGCCGACCGGCGTGCCCGATTTCCTGGCGCTCAGTGATGGGCGAGGGAGTACCCTCGTGCTCAACGTCGCCGATGTCGCCGCCTACATCGGGATCGCCTGCTGCCTGCGCCTGGCGTGGGTGGTCGTCCGCGCCGCCGCGACACAACCCGAGGGGTTCAGCGCGCCTGACGGACGCATCCGTGATGAATCGCTCCGAAAGGAACGGCCATTGCTCTCCCCGAGCGTCGTGGTTCGTGTTGCCGCTCGTCGTTCACTCTCGAAAGGGGAGGTGTAATCGCATGGCCGAGATCCCGATTCAGCGCAAGGAGCGGAACAGCCTGTGGTGGCTGTGGCTGCTGATCATCATCGTCGTGCTCGCCGCCGCCTGGTGGTGGTGGGCGAACAGGAGCGCCAGCACCACGACCACGACCACGCGCGCGGACAGCACCGCCGTGATCGCGCCCGCCGTCACGCCGGGCACCACGCCAGCCGCCGACAGCGCCGCCGCGCGCGGCGCCACCACGTCTCCGCGCGCCGATTCCACCCGGCCGCGCTGACGCGGCACACGCACCGAGGTGGCACTCGCCGCCTCTCTACCGGAGGATGCAGCATGGCCAGGGAATATGAGACCAGGGACGGCTCGCGCATTGCCCCCCTGGGCAAACTGGAAGACTTCCAGGTGGCCGAGGGCTACCAGGACGTGCGCGGCTGGCGGGTGAACGCCGCTGACGGCACGGAGGTGGGCAAGGTGCACGAGCTGCTCGTGGACCTCGACTCGCTCCGCACCCGCTACCTCGACGTGCGGCTCACCGCCGACGTCGCCGCCACGTCCGAGGAGCGCGATGTACTGGTGCCCATCGGCGCGGCCACCATCGATGGCGACCGCGACGTGGTCACCGTGCCCCTCACCGCCGACCGCGTGGGGCTGCTGCCGCCCTACACGCACAGCGGCATCACGCGCGAGCTGGAGTTCGAGGTTCGCCGGCACTTCACCATCGGGCGGGGCGCGGCCGATGCTGCCGCAGTGGCCGGCGCCACCGGCGCTGCAGCGGCGGCGGGCACCGCCGAGGCCGCGCGCGAGGCGCGTGACTTCTACGACGACGAAGCCTACGACGACAAGCGCTTCTTCACGTCGCGCCGGAAGGCGGACGGCACACGGGACGTGCCGGACGTCGCGCGCGGCACTGGTTCAGAGTCGGAGGTCCGCGTGCCGCTCCAGGCGGACGACAGCGTGGTGGTGAAGCGGGGCGAGGGCGGCCGCGACGAGATCATCATCCGTCGTCCCCGTTCCGACGAGCGAAGCGCAGGCTGATAATAGTCACCGACGACGAGACCGGGCTTCAGCCCGGCTCGTCGTCGGCGCGCCGCCACGCGTTCACGCTCAGCTCTTCCGCGTTGGCCAGCAGCCGCAGCAGCAGCTGCACGGCGACCTCCACGCCGGCCCCGCTCGACCGGGTGCGCAGGCGATGGCGTACGGCACGCTCCAGCTCCTCGCGCAGGAGCTCGAGATCGCGACGGACCGCTGTCTCGGTCCACCCCTGCAGTCGCCGGCGCCGCCCATGGTTCGTGGCGATGGTACGCTGGATCGCGCTCCCATCGCGAAGGAGGCCTGGCGCATCGCGCCCGGCTTCCGCGATGATGACCAGCGTCTGCGCGATGTCGGCAAGGAGGCTGAGGCCGTGATCCTCGAGCTCGGGCCGCCGCATCCGCCTCGCGCGAGGCGTCGCGGGGTCGCTGCGCAGCCGCTCCGCATACGCGTCGAGGATCTCGTCGGCCATGCCGCGCACCAGCTCGCCCATCTCGTCCAGCCCCGCGGTCGCGATCAGGACGTCGTCCGGCGTGCTCACCTCGAGCGTCCCCTCGCTGGTCACCGCCGGCTCGCGCGGCACGGCGGCCTGTGCCCCGGGAGGTGTGGCGGTGCGCGAGCGCCGCGTGGAGGGGAGCCAGAGCGTGAACTCGGACCCCGCGTGTGGCGTGCTCTCCACCGTGAGGTCGCCGCCCATCAGCCGCGCCAGCCGCCGGCTGATCGCCAGGCCGAGGCCCGTGCCGCCCTGCGCGCGCGTGTGCGTGCTGTCCACCTGGTGGAACGGATCGAAGATGTGCGCGAGCTGCTCGGCGGCGATCCCGATGCCCGTGTCGGCCACCCGCACGTAGGCCCATGGACCGGGCCCTTCGAGACGCGCGGCGGGCGGTCCGCTGGATGCCACCCCGCAGACGATGGTGACGCTGCCGCCCGGCTCCGTGAACTTCGCGGCGTTGGAGAGCAGGTTCACGAGGATCTGGCGCACGCGCTGCTCGTCGCCGATGAACGGCACCCCGTCCTCGCCCGGCCCGTCGTGCACCAGCGCAAGGCCGCGCTCCCGGGTGAGCGGACGCACCAGCTCCATGGCGTCGCGCACCACGGGGCCGGTGCTCACGTCCTCCCGATGCGCGAGCATCTCGCCCGCCTCGATCTTGGAGAAGTCGAGGATGTCGTTGATGAGGCCAAGGAGATGATTGCTGCTCGCCGTCAGGCGCTGCACGTACCGGGTCTGCTCCGGGTTGAGCGGGCCGGCCAGTCCCATCGCCAGCAGCTGCGCGTAGCCGATCTGCGCGTTGAGTGGCGTGCGCAGCTCGTGGCTCATCGTCGCCAGGAACTGCGACTTCACCGCATTCGCCTCCTCAGCGCGCTCGCGCGCGGCATGCTCGGCATCGAGCAGGCGTTCACGCTCCGCCTCGGCTTCCTTCCGCTCGGAGATGTCCTGGAAGTAGCAGGACATCCCCCCACTTGCCTCGGGATAGAGGTTGATGGAGATCCAGCGCTGCAGGATCGGTGAGACCGTCTCGTAGCGCACCGGATGGCGCCGCGTCATGGCGAGACGGTGCATCTCGTACGACTCCGTGCCCACCACCTGCGGGAATTCCTCGGCGTAGTGCCGGCCGAGGAGTTCGCTGCGGCTGCGACCCCACAGCTCTTCGGCGCGCTTGTTCACGTAGGTGAAGCGGAAGTCGCCGTCGAGCGCGTAGAAGGCGTCGGTGACGCTCTCGAGGATGGCGGCGGCGCGCCGCTCGGAAGCGCGCTCCGCTTCCTGCTGGGCGAGGTCCGCATAGCGACGGCGCGCACTGCGGTCGGCCGCGTCGCGCTCCAGGTACATCCCGACGAACGCGCGCACCTTCGCGCGCAGCACGTCGGGGTCGAGGGGCTTGAACAGGTAGTCCACGGCGCCCGACTCGTAGCCGGCATGCACGTGCCGCCGGTCCTCGTCCAGGGCGGTGAGGAAGATGACGGGGGTCAGCCGCGGGGCCTCGAGCGCCTTGATGCGACGCGCCACCTCGTAGCCGTCCATCTCCGGCATCTGCACGTCGAGCAGGATGACCGCATACTCGCGGTCGCTCACCGCCGAGAGCGCTGCCTCGGGGCCGGCGGCGCGCACGAGGTTCACCCTCAGGGGCGCGAGGATCGCCTCGAGCGCGATGAGGTTCGACGGACGATCGTCCACGAGCAGGACGCTCGGGACGTCCTGTTCCAGCGACCTGGACTCGTCGGGCGTCACGGCTGGGGCGGGTGAAACCGGAAGTGCACGGGGCTGTGTCGGAATGCTGGTCGTGCCGCCCTGCTTCCGCGGGATCGGCACTCTCGAGGGCGTGGCCGCGTTTCCCTTTCACGAAGGATACCAACGCCGCGCGCCGACGGCGGGCTGCGCCGCGGTCGTGGTCGCAATGGGGGAGAAATGAAGAGGGGCCGGCGACTGGCCGGCCCCTCTTCGAGAATCATCCAGACCTGCGGCTCAGTGGTGAGCGCCGGCCTCGTCGTGGTCGTCGTGGCCGTCGTGGTCATCATCCCGGAACGCGTGCAGCGAGCGCGAGACATTGATCGCCACCTGCAGGGCGTTCGGGCCGCCGGCGTTCGCCGTCGACGGATCGATCGTGGTGCCGTCGGACGCCCGGAACCACGACGCCATGTCCACGTTCACCGTCAGGTTGAGCGGATCCGTACCCACCTCGAGCGGCGGATCGAAGCGGTGCTCGAGCTCGCCGATCGCCACGCCCTTGTAGGTGAACGGCGTGCCGTTGTACGTGCCCTCGACGAGGACGTTGACGCCATCGAACTCCGGATGCGCGGCGAGGAAGGTCGTGGAGGCCTGGCCGCGGCTCCACTGCGAGCCGATCGGATGGATCTTGGCCTCGAGCCCGGAATAGGTGCCGGTCGGCACGGGCATCGAGAGCGCCGTCACCACCGTGCCGGTCACCGGCAGGTCGACGATCGTCGGGGCCACCTGGAGCTCGGCGCACCCGTGCTCCTCGTGCTGGGCGTCGTCGTCACCGCTGGTCGTCGTGCTGGTGCACGAGGCACCGACCTGCTGCATCTCGATGCGGGCGAGGACGAGCTGCGCCTTCGTGATGACGAGCGGGCTGGGCGCCGGGGTGGTGGCGTCGAAGGACGCGCCCGTTGGCGTGCGCGAGAAGGTGGCGGCGGTGGACGATGCGGTGGTGAAGGACACGGTCATCGGCCGGCTGGCCGCCGGACCGGTGCCGTCGGCGCAGGCGAGCGCGCCGGTCCCGATGATTGCCGTGAGTGCTGCGAGACGGAAAGACACCATGACTGCAATTCCTCCACGGATGCATGAATCGTGTGACGCTCGTACGGCGTGGCCGGCCATCGGCATCGCGTCCGATCGAGCGCCCCAACAGTCGCGTGGTGCAGGCACATCCGCTGTGACCGGGGCCCCGCCGCGCCCGGTGCGCGGCGTCACGCGCGCGGCGTCACGGGTGCGGCGTTGCCCAGTGCGTGCCCTCGCTCCAGCGCTCCGCCTGGAAGAACGAATCGGCGAGCGGCACGTCGGCGTGCCAGTCCGAGTACTCCTCCGTCTGCACCGGCGAGCCGCGGTCGAGCATGCGCACCCGCGTGGCGAGCCAGCCGCCCCCGACCGGCACGTTGTTCTCCAGCCGCGCGTCCTGCACGCGGTTGTCCGGCGTGGGGAACAGCGGCAGCAGGAACCGGGTCACGATGAGGCGGTCCGCATCCACCCAGAACTGCGGCGAGGTGCTGTCCGCCGGCGACGCCGCGCCGACGACGAAGGTGCGCTGTCCCTCCCAGTCGCGCTGGTACACGGCCGAGAGGTTCACCTTGTATGGAGCCAGCTGCGTCACGGTCACGTCGAGCGGCTGCAGGTAGACGCCGGAAATGAGCGGCAGGAAGGGATTCCCGTCGGCGAGGGCGCGAAGCACCTTGCCGCCACGAATCACGTACACCGAGTCCGCGGTGTAGAGCGCGCCGTTCCCCTGCGCCGGGTCGCCCATGTCGATGCGCAGCCTCGGCCCCTTCAACGCCTCGTACCACGTGGAGACCTGCGTCGTGCCGTCGGGCAGGTGGCGCGTGGTGCGCTGCACGAAGGTGAGCGTGTGATACCACGTGCTCGCGTACCGGTCGTGCATCAGGGTCAGCACTCCGCGTCCGTCCGCCGGTACCGGGGATGGGACAGGAGCGGGGCGTGACGTGCAGCCGGCCGCGAACGCGAGGCCGGCGACGAGGACGGAAAGCGACGAGGCGCGCATGGTCGGGTGGGCCAGGGTGGACCGCGAGGAGCAGCGCCTCAAGCTATCATCGCTGGGGGGTTGTGGCGCCGAGCGACCCGTCGGCGATGGCGCGCGCGATGGCGGCGTGCCGGTACTGGAAGATCCGGCGCAGCTCGCGCTTCACGAACGGCAGGGCAATGTTGCCCAGCGGGGCGAGCGGAAGCCGGAAGAGCACCTCGTCGTCCATGCGCGTCTCGCCCGGGCCGACGGTGGTGAAGCGATGGCGATGATGCCACAGCGCGTACGGCCCGCTGAGCTGCTCGTCCGCGAACTCGTCCGGCGGATCCCAGTGCGAGATGAGCGTGCGCCAGCGCAGCGGCACGCCGGCCACGCGCACGGTGTAGTCGATCAGCGTCCCCTCGCGCATGTCGATCGGCTCGGCGGTGCGGATGCGGAACCCCATCTGCGGCGGCGTGATGACCGCGAGGTTGCGCGCATTGGAAAAGAAGGGAAAGAGCTGCGTGCGCGGCAGCGGGATGCGCTGCGTGGCGAGGAGCGCCCACGCACCCTCCGGGCGGCGCTCGAAGACGATGTCCTTGTCCAGCTTCGTGTAGTCAGCCATTGACCGTTCCTGGACAGGGCGATACCCTGCTCGCATGGCGGACGGGGCGAGCGGGGTGACGCGATATCCGATGCGGATAGTGATGAGCCGGACCGGGCTCACTGCTGATGTCCTTCGGGCATGGGAGCGACGATACGGCGCCGTGCGTCCCTGGCGCTCCCCGGCGGGGCAGCGCCTCTACTCCGACCATGACGTCGAGCGCCTGTTGCTCCTGCGCCGCGCGACGCTCGACGGGCACAGCATTGGCGCCATCGCCGGCCTCGACGAGTCGGCGCTCGAAGCGCTGCTCGAGGCGTCGCCGACGTCGGTGGCCCACGCGCCCGACGCGGAGCTGGACGCCCTGGTGCGCGACGCCATGCACGCCACCGAGAAACTGGAGGCGAGCGCGCTCGAGGCCACGCTCCGCCGGGCCGTCATGGCGCTCGGCGCCACGCCGTTCGTGGACGACTTCGCTCCACGCTTTCTCGTCGACGTGGGCGAGCGCTGGCACGCCGGGACCTTCGGGGTGGCCCATGAGCACCTCGCGTCGAGCCTCATGCGCCGCGCACTCGACCGGGTGATCGAGGCGTTCGCCGTCTCGCCGCGGGCGCCGCGCCTCGTCGTCGCCACGCCGGCGGGCGAGCAGCACGAGTTGGGCGCGATGCTCGTCGCCGCCGCGGCGGCGCAGGAAGGGTGGCGCGTCATCTACCTCGGCGCCAACCTCCCCTCCGCCGAGATCACCAGCGCGGCGCGCCAGGTGCGCGCGCGCGCGGTCGCGCTGAGCCTCGTCGCCGCACGAGGGCACGACGTCGTCACGGAGGTCCGCGCCACGGCGCGCGAGCTTCCCGAAGGGACATCGCTCCTCATCGGCGGCCGCACGGCCGGGGATGTGGAGCGCGAGGCGCGCATCGGCGGCGTACGCGTGCTCGCCGACATGGCCGCCCTGCGACGCGCGCTCCGCGCCATTCGCTCGGTCAGCGAGTCGGACCTGCATGCGCCTGTGTCGCACCCCCGTCGATGATGCGCTGCCCTGCGCGCCGAGGTGCATCCGGCACGCGCAGCTCCGCGGCAATCCACGCGTAGGTGCGGCGCATCCCCTCCTCGAGCGTCACGCGCGGCTCCCACTGCAGCACGGCGCGCATGCGCGTGTTGTCACTGCCACGGCCGCGCACTCCCTCCGGTCCCGTCACGTGCCGCAGCGTCACGCGCCTTCCCGCCACGCGCGCCACGAGCCGCGCGAGGTCGTTGATGGTGATCAGTCGGTCGCTCCCGAGGTTGATCGGCTCCTGATGATCGGAGCGCATGAGCCGGTGGATGCCCTCCACGCAGTCGTCGATGTAGCAGTACGTACGCGTCTGCTCGCCGTCGCCCCAGATGTCGATCGTGCCTCCATCCTTGGCGAGCGCCACCTTCCGGCAGATCGCCGCCGGCGCCTTCTCGCGCCCCCCGTCGTACGTGCCGAGCGGGCCGTACATGCTGTGGAAGCGCGCGACGCGGGTCTCGAGCCTGAAGTCCTCGCGGTAGTGCCGGCACAGCCGCTCCATGTAGAGCTTCTCCCAGCCGTAGCCGTCCACCGGATCGGCCGGGTACGCATCCTCCTCGCGGGGCGGTGGTGCATCGGGCTGCTGAAGGCGGAAGGGCGGGTACACGCAGGCCGACGACGAGTAGAAGAAGCGCTTCACGCCGGCGCAGCGAGCCGCCTCGAGCATGTTGGCGTCCATCACCACGTTGTCGTGCGCGATCTGCGCCTTGTTGAACTCGATGAACCCCATGCCGCCCATGTTGGCGGCGAGGTGGTACACCTCTTCCATGCCGCGCACCGCGGTGGAACAGTCGGCGGAGCGACGCAGGTCGAGGCGCAGGAACTCCTGCGCGTGCGTCGGCTCGAACGAGGGCTGGTCGAGATCCACGCCGCGAACCCAGTAGCCAGCGGCCACGAGGTACTTCGCGAGATGATGCCCGATGAAACCGCCCGCACCCGTGACGAGCACGCGCCGCCGAGTGCCGCGGCCGGCGCGGATGGGGTGACCGGAGTGGGAGTGGCTCATCGATGCTGATCCTCGTGCTCGCCGCGCAGATCGTGGCGCTGCTGGTCATATGTGGCCGGCTCGCGCCGGGCCGGCATCGGCTGCCGGTGGCGGAACCGGATGTCATCGGCTCGGAGGCCGCCGACACGTCGGTCACCGTGGTAGTGCCGGCGCGAAACGAGGCCGCACGCATCGGGCCCTGCCTGGATGGGCTTCGCGCACAGCAGCGGCCGCTCATCGAGGTGATCGTGGTGGACGGTCGCTCCACCGACGCCACGCCGGCGCTCGTACAGGCCGCGGCCACCGTGGACCCGCGCATCCGGCTGCTGGAGGAGCCGCCGCGCCCCGCGGGACGCGTCGGGCGACCGTGGGCCATTGCCGCCGGGTGCGCCGCCGCGCGTGGTGAGTGGGTACTGGTGGTGGACGCCGACACCGCACCGCGGCCCGGCATGGTTGCCGGTGCAGTCGAGGCCGCGCGCCGCCTCGGCCTCGACGCCGTCTCCTTTGCGCCGCGCATCATGGCGCCGGGCCCCGGTGCGCGCTGGCTCCAGCCCTCGCTCCTCACCACGCTCGTCTATCGCTTCGGACCACCGAACACCGGCGCGCCCGCCGAGCGCGTGATGGCCAACGGCCAGTGCATGCTCATGCGCCGCGAGGTGCTCGAGCGCGTGGGCGGCTACGGCGTGGCGGATGACTCGTACTGCGACGACATCCGCATGGCGCGCCACCTCGCGGCGCGTGGCGCGCGCGTCGGGTTCCTCGACGGCCCGCGCCTGCTCGACGTGACGATGTATCCCACGGCGCGCGAGACCTGGCGCGCGTGGCCGCCCTCGCTCCACATGCGCGACGCCACGCGGATGCGCTGGCGCTGGCTCGACGCGCTCGTCCTCCTGCTCGCCCAGGCGCTGCCGATTCCGATGCTGCTCTTCCTGGCGCTCGCGGCGGGCCGGCTTCACGCGTCGCATCTCGTCCTGGCGTGGCTCGTCGACGTGAACGTCGCGCTCCTTCTCGTGCGCGCGCTGCTCGCCGTGGCCACCGCGCACTCGTTCGGCCGGCGCGGCGTTGCGTACTGGCTCGCCCCGTTTGCCGATCCGTTCACCGTGCCGCGCGTCATCTGGACGATGGTCGCCCCGCCGGGCGAATGGCGTGGCGCCCCGCTGCAGGCCGCCCACTGAGCTCACGCAGGAACCAGGTGCGGCGCGCGTGTGCCGCTCGCTGGCGATGGTCGTGGAACCACGTGCTCGAGCACCCTGGCCGAGCTCAGGACGCCAGGAATGCCGCCCCCCGGATGCGTTCCCGCGCCGACGAAGTACAGTCCCTTCACGTCCGGCGAGCGGTTGTGGTAGCGGAACCACGCTGACTGCGTGAGCACCGGCTCGGGCCCGAACGCCGCACCATCCACGGAGCGGAGCGTCTGCTCGAAGTCCAGCGGCGTCATGTGGAACTGCGTGGCGAGCGACGACTCGAGCCCCGGCAGCAGTCGCGCCTCCAGCGATTCGCGAAGGCGCGCGAAGTACGGCTCGCCCTCGCGCTCCCAGTCGATGCCGGCGCGCGTGTTCGGCACGGGAGAGAGTACGTAGAACGTCTCGCTTCCGGCCGGCGCGAGCGACGGGTCGGTGCGCGTGGGCGCGTGGAGATAGAGCGAGAAGTCCCTGGCCAGCGTGCGCTGCCGGAAGATGTCGTCCAACAGCTCGCGGTAGCGCGGGCCGAGGAGGATCGTGTGGTGCGCGATGTCGGGATACGTGCGGCGAGT
>Ga0207664_10003120_pt1 | contig 11005 bp, 6 predicted proteins | sample LARL83metaG_FD_184349 | JGI IMG/M metagenome (GOLD analysis project Ga0207664, IMG submission 184349) | Corn, switchgrass and miscanthus rhizosphere microbial communities from Kellogg Biological Station, Michigan, USA - LAR L8-3 metaG... | ecosystem: Host-associated > Plants > Roots >...
GCGGGCCGGCCCGCGTCAGGGCCGCCGCAGGAAGTGACCGCCCCGGGGCGGGCCGAGCCGTTCCTTGATCTTCTCCGTGATCTGGCCGCGGGCCAGGTCCGCGGCCAGCACGCAGGCCGCGGCGACGCCGCGGGCCTTCGCCGCGCCGTGCGCGATCACCACGGTGGCCTCCAGACCGAGCAGGGCGGCCCCGCCGTAGGTATCGGTGTTCATGCGGTCGGCGAGCACGCGCAGTTCGCGCCGCTGCAGCACGGCCCCGATCCGGGCGGACCGTGATCCGCTCAGGGTCTCCCGCAGCAGGCGGGCGGTGAACCCGGCCGTGCCCTCGAGCGTCTTCAGCGCCACGTTTCCCGTGAATCCGTCGGTCACGATCACGTCGACCTGGCCGGTCAGCAGGTCGGTGCCCTCGACGTTGCCGGAGAAGCTGATCGGCATCCCGCCGCCGTGCGGGGGGTCGGACTCCAGCAGCTCGTGGGCCCGCCGGGTCAGCTTGTTGCCCTTGCCCGGCTCGGCGCCGATGCTGAGCAGGCCGACTCGTGGCTCGGTGACGCCGAACGCGGTCTGGGCGTAGGCCACCCCGAGCTGGGCGAACTGGACCAGCATCTCCGGCTTGGGGTCGGCGATCGCTCCCGCGTCGACCAGCAGCGTCGGCCCGGGCTGGGTGGGCAGCACCACGGCCAGGGCCGGCCGCTGCACCCCGGCCAGCGGCCGCAGCCGGAGCCTGGCCGTGGAGACCACGCCGCCGGTGGATCCGGCCGATACGACCGCCTCGGCCTGGCCCCGCCGGACAAGCTGGCAGGCCACGGCGATGCTGGACCGGGGGCGCCGCCAGCTGGCGAGCGCACCCTCATCCATGGCGATGGAGTCCTCTGCGGGCACGATCCGGATCTCGGCCGTCGCCCCGTGCCGGGCCAGCAGCGGCCGCAGCTGGCCCGGGCGGCCGGTCAGCAGCACCGGTATGCCGTCACGGGCCGCGGCGACCGCGCCGGCCACGATTTCTGCGGGCGCGTGATCTCCGCCCATGGCGTCCACGGCGATAGGTACCCGCGGCCGGCCAGGGCCCGGCTGCGGCTCACCGCGGGGGGGATTGGTCTCCCGCCCCTCGTCGCTGCTCAGGGCGCGGCCGATCGGGCCAGGAGCGGAGCCCGCGACGAGGGCCGCGGCGGCATGACGGTATCCCGCATGCGGCCAAGCTTCTCACCGTCGGATATGCCGTCTATCGCCGGCACTGCAGGTGGCCAGAACCGGCCAAGTCGGGAATGCCTGATGGGTTGCTTGGGTCGCACAGGAGGGGGAATCATGTCAGCAGATCGTCACCACGGGGCACTCGGTCATCACCCGGCGGTGGGTTACGGCCCCCCCGCCGGCACAGACATCAGCCGAGAGACATATCAGCCGAGAGGACGGCATAGGCCGTAAAGGGAACCCTCTACGTTCCTTGGGTGTTTTCTAAGTGTGGCCACTTTGTCGGTCGGGGCCGGCGAGCTACCCGCTTCTCTGGGTAGCCGGTTAGCACGCGGCGTTTGTGCCGCAAACGAGGGACTCGCGCGCTCGGGCAATTCGCGCCACGGGCGGCGACCAACCGGAGGGAGATGCGTGACTGGACTTCATCAGATGGCGCCCGGCCTCTCATCGCCTGGCCGCCGTTATCGCGCTTTCACAGCCAAGCACCTGGACGGACTGATCGCGCGCGCGGGGCTGGACGCCAGCGAACGGCTGGCGGTCAGGGCGGTGGCCACGGTGCTTCCGTTTCGCACCAACGAGTACGTCGTCGACCAGCTCATCGACTGGGATGCGGCGCCGGACGACCCGATCTACCGGCTGGTCTTCCCGCAGGCCGACATGCTCCCGGCCGAGGACGTGGGCCAGATCGCCGGCCTGCTGGCCCAGGAGGCCCCGGAGGCCGAGGTGCGCGCGGCCGCGCACGCCGTGCGGGCCCGGCTCAACCCGCATCCCGCGGGCCAGCTCGCCCTCAACATCCCGGAGCTGGCCGACGAGCCACTGCCCGGAGTTCAGCATAAATATGCAGAAACCGTGCTTGTGTTCCCCAAACAGGGGCAGACTTGCCACGCCTACTGCACCTACTGCTTCCGGTGGGCCCAGTTCGTGGATGAGCCGGATCTCAAGATGGCCACCGACGACATGACCAGGATCACTGCCTACCTCCGGCAGCACCCGGAGGTCACCAGCGTCCTCCTCACCGGCGGCGATCCGATGATCATGGGTGCGGCGGTGCTGCGGCGCTACATCGAACCGCTGCTCGACCCGGATCTCGGGCACATCGAGTCGGTCCGGATCGGGACCAAGTCGCTCGGGTACTGGCCGCAGCGCTTCGCCAGCGATCCGGACTCAGACGACACCCTGCGGCTGTTCGAGGAGGTCGTGGCCTCGGGCAAGAGCCTGGCCCTCATGGCGCACTTCTCCCATCCCCGGGAGCTCGAGTCGTCGCTCGTGGCCGACGCGGTGCGCCGGATCAGGGCGACCGGCGCGGTGATCAGGACCCAGGCCCCGCTGATCAGGTCCATCAACGACGACCCCATCACGTGGGCCGACATGTGGCGCACCCAGATGCGGATGGGCATGATCCCCTACTACATGTTCGTGGAACGCGACACCGGCCCGCAGGGGTACTTCGCGGTGCCGCTGGCCAGGGGACATGAGGTCTTCCGCGACGCCTATGCGAGCGTCTCTGGCCTGTGCCGCACGGTGCGAGGGCCATCCATGTCGGCCACCCCGGGCAAGGTGTGCATCGACGGGGTCGTCGAGGTGGCGGGCGAGAAGGTGTTCGCCCTGCACATGATCCAGGCCCGTAACCCGGATCTGGTGGGCAAGCCGTTCTTCGCGCGGTTCGACCCGACCGCGATCTGGCTGTCCGACCTGGAACCCGCGTTCGCCCCGCGGTTCCCCTTCGAGTCCGAGCCGACCAGGGTTCCCGGCCAGTGGGCGCCGGAGATGCTCGCGATGAGCTGACGCGCCGCAGATCAACCTCCCGCTACGGGCACGGCCCGCCAGGTTCTCCCTGGCGGGCCGCTCCCGTTACGGCGTGGGCTGGGTGCGGGCCCCGGCGGCCGGGTCCTCAGCCGCCTGGCCCCCGACCGGTGCGCCGTTGGCGGCCGCGCCATTAGTCACCGCTGCGCCATCGGCCGCCGCGCCTGCCGTCCCGGGCGCGGGTGCGGCCGGCCGCTTGCGCTGCTGGATGGCGAGGCAGCTCAGCGCGGCGGCCGTCAGCAGCACGACCGGCAGCACCATGGTCGAGCGCATCGCGTTCACGTACCCGAACGCGAAAACTTCGTGGCCGATCCTGGCCACCTCGGCGACGAGGTTGCCGGGCAGGCCGGACTGCTTGGCCAGGCCGCCGTTCTGGCCTGCGCCGACCTGGATGCCGTTCTTGGCCGTGTTCTGGATCTCGGTGATGAACCGGCCGCGCACCTGCGCGGGCAGGGCGGCCGAGCGCGCCGTGGCCTGGCTGGTCATCTCCGACACCAGCCGGTTCTGCAGCAGCGCACCGACCGCGGCGGTCCCGATCACGAGGCCGACCTGCCTGATCGTGTTCAGCACACCGGATGCCGCCCCGGCCATCTGGGGCTGGATGTTGCGCATGGCCGTGGTGACCAGCGGCGCGAACACACAGCCCATGCCGAAACCGGCCACGATCAAGGGAGCCAGGAACTCCGGCCACGTGGAGCTCGGGCTCGCGACCAGCGCCAGCCAGCCCATGCCGAACCCGAACAGCAGCAGGCCGGACATCAGGATGTACTTGCCGCCGATCTTGTCGGTCAGCCGGCCCGCGGCCGGGGCGACGAACATCGACAGCAGCGAGGCAGGCGCCATGGCCAGCCCGGCCTTGAGTGCGGAGAAGCCGAGCACGGACTGCAGGTAGATGGTGAACGGCAGGAAGATGCCCATCATGCCGATGGCGAGCATGCACGACACGCCGTTCACCACGGCGTAGTTCCGGTCCCGGAACAGGGCGAATGGCACCAGCGGCTCCCGGTCCTGGGTCATCCGCTGGTACACCAGGAAGATCGCGAGCAGGACCACCCCGACACCCAGGATCAGCGGGATGCTGATGAACGAGGTGATCGTCCCCCAGTCGTACTTCTGCCCCTCGACCAGGCCGTAGCAGATGGCCAGCAGCGCCGCGCTGGCCAGCAGCACGCCGAGAACATCGAACCGGTGCTTGCGGCCGAGCCGCACGTCGGGGATGAGGATCGGGGTGATCAGCAGCACGATCACGCCGATCGGCACGTTCACGTAGAAGATCCACCGCCAGTCGAACGCGCTCACCAGCAGCCCGCCCAGGGTCGGGCCGGCGATCGTGGCCACCCCCGCGACCGCGCCCCAGATGCCGAACGCGGCGCCGCGCCGTTCCGGCGGGAAGGTGTTCGTGATGATCGTCAGGGTCTGCGGCATCAGCATGGCCGCGCCCAGCCCCTGCACGGCCCGGAACCCGATCAGCCAGCCGGGGCTCGGAGCCGCGCCGCACGCGGCCGACGCCAACGTGAACACGGCCACCCCGCTCATGAACAGGATCCGCGGGCCGATCAGGTCACCCAGCCGCCCGGTCGTGATGACCAGCACGGCGAGCACCAGCGCGTAGGCGTTGATCACCCACAGGACATCGTCCAGGGACGCGTTCAGCTTTGTGATCATGTTGGGGATCGCGATATTCACGATCGTCAGGTCCAGCAGGGTCATGAAGAACCCGAGTGAAACCACCAGCAGCACCAGCCACGGGTTCCCGGCGTACTTCCGCACGTGTCCTCCTCGACTTCCCGCCCCTTGCCAGGCCATTTCGCAGGTCAGCCCCGGCCTTGAAGCAGCCCACCCCGGGCCACCGAGGACGCGGAGGACCCCTTGCTGCCTAGCCAGTAGCGCTGTGCGGCGCTCCGGCATTCCGCGACCTGAGCACTTTTCTGTTTCGATGCTAGGCGGGGGCACTGACATTTTGCCCGGTGAACGGCTTGTGCCCGGCGCAAACCGAACCCCGTTCGGGACGCTAACCCGGTCGGCCAGTAAGCTCCCGGCATGGAGCTGAACGGAGTCGGGGCAATAGTGTCCGGGGGCGCGAGCGGCCTGGGCGAGGCCACCGCGCGGGATCTCGCCGCCGCGGGCTGCCGGGTGGTCGTTGCCGACCTCAACGAGGCGCAGGGCAAGGCGGTCGCCGATGCCGTCGGCGGCATCTTCGTCAGGACCGACGTGGCCGACGAGCAGTCCGTGCAGGCGGCGGTCGACGCGGCCGAGTCGGCCGGGCCGCCGCTGCGGGTCGCGGTGAGCTGCGCGGGAATCGGCTGGGCCGCCCGCACGGTGGCGCGCGACGGGACCCCGCATGACCTGGCCGCATACCGGAAGGTCATCGACATCAACCTGATCGGCACGTTCAACCTGATGCGGATCGGCGCCGCGGCGATCGCCAAGACCGAGCCCGCCGACGCCGACGGACAGCGCGGCGTGATCATCAACACCGCCTCGGTCGCGGGCCTCGAGGGCCAGACCGGGCAGGTGGCCTACTCGGCGTCCAAGGGCGGGATCATCGGCATGACCGTCCCGGCCGCCCGCGACCTGGCCGCGATCGGGGTGCGGGTGAACACCATCTGCCCCGGGATCATCGACACGCCGATCTACGGCACCGGGCCTGGCGCCGACGAGTTCAAGGCGAAGCTCAGCGCCCCGATCGTGTTCCCGAAGCGGATGGGCACGGCGGCCGAGTTCGCGCAGCTGGTCCGGTCGCTGATCGAGAACGACTACATGAACGCCGAGGTCATCCGGTTCGACGGCGGGGTCAGGTTCCAGCCCAAGTAACGGACTTCCGGCCGGGCAGGCCAGCCCGAGTGAGGCCAGGCAGAGGGGCAGCGATGGCGGACGCGGTTCTCACCGAGACCGGCGACGGGATCGCCGTTATCACCATCAATCGCCCGGAGGCCCGCAACGCGGTGAACGGCGAGGTGGCCCGGGCCATGGCCGCGGCCATCGACGAGTTCGAAGCGGACGGGGACGTCCGGGTGCTCATCGTCACCGGGGCCGGGGGCACGTTCAGCGCCGGCATGGACCTGAAGGCCTTCCTGGCCGGCGACCATCCTGTGGTCGAGGGCCGCGGGCTGGCCGGGATCACCGAGCGGCCGCCGGCCAAGCCGGTGATCGCGGCGGTGGAGGGCTACGCGCTGGCCGGTGGCTTCGAGATCGCGCTGAGCTGCGACCTGATCGTCGCGAGCGAGACGGCGAAGTTCGGCCTGCCCGAGGTGCGGCGAGGCCTCGCGGCCGGGGCGGGCGGCCTGCTCAGGCTGCCGCGCCGGATTCCCTACCACCTGGCCATGGAGATCGTGCTGACCGGCGAGCACTTCCCCGCCGATCGCCTGCACCAGGCCGGCCTGGTGAGTAAGGTGGTCGGCGCTGGCCAGGCTCTGGCCGGCGCCAGGGAATTGGCGGCACGGGTTGCTCTGGGAGCCCCGCTTGCGCTCGCCGCCAGCAAGCGAGTCATTGTCGAATCCGCGGACTGGTCCAGCGACGAAGCGTTCGCCCGGCAGGGTGAGGTGATCGGTCCGGTGTTCGTCTCTGCGGACGCGATGGAGGGGGCGGTCGCCTTCGCGGAGAAGCGGACCCCCGTATGGCGCGGCGAGTAATCGGGCGGTCGCGTATAGTGACCGTACAGCGCCTGACTTCTTAGGCTTCCCGGCATAGATGCAGGCGTGTCCGCACGCCCCCGGGGAGAGAGCGAAGCCATGACCGGTCCGCAGATCAGCGTTGTTGTGCCGTTTTACAACAACGAGGACCTGCTCGCGGAGTGCCTGCGGTCCATCGCCGCCCAGACCGTGACCAATCTCGAAGTGATCATGGTTGATGACGGCTCGACCGACGGCAGCGCCAAGATCGCCCAGCGCCAGGCCAACGAGGACCCGAGGTTCGTCCTGGTCAGCGTGGCCAACGGGGGTCCCGGGTACGCCCGCAACCGCGGGATCGAGAAGGCCACGGGCGAGTTCCTGGGCTTTGTCGACGCCGACGACATGCTGCCCAGTCACGCGCTCGAGATCATGCTGCACACGCTGCAGACGTCGGGGTCTGATTTCGTGTCGGGCGGGGTCGAGCGGGTCGGCCCGTCCGGGGTCACGCCGTCGGGCATGCACGCCCGCGCGATCAAGACCAGGCGCATCGGCACCCACATCAGCGTGTCGCCCGAGCTGTTCTGGGACGTGTCGGTGTGGAACAAGCTGTTCCGCAGGTCGTTCTGGGACTCCGCCGGGATGTCCTTCCCTGAGGTCATGGCCTGGGAGGACCTCCAGGCCATGACCAGGGCCCACGTGCTGGCCCGGGCCGTGGACGTAATCCCGGACCCGATCTACTACTGGCGCGAGCGCGGCAAGGGCGAGCTGTCGATCACCCAGTCGCGCACGAGCATCAGCAACTTCAGGGACCGGATCGCCGCGCTGCTGGCCATCGACGCCTTCCTGCGCGAGCAGGGCTCGGCCCAGCTGCTCCGCGACCACCAGCGCAAGGCGCTGGTCAACGACCTGTGGCTGTACGTCGGTGACCTGTCCCGGACCAGCGACGACTACCAGGCCGACTTCATTCTGCGAGGGGGCCAGTACCTCCGCCAGGTCGACCCGCGGGCGATCGCGAAGCTGCCGTCCACGCACAAGCTCGCCTACCACCTGATCAAGACGGGTCAGCTCGAGCAGCTCAGGGAGTTCAACGCCTGGCGGGCCAGGCAGCCGATCAAGACCACGCCGATGGTCAGGAGGTTCGGCCGTCTCTGGGCCGACCTGCCGTTCCGCGGCGACCGCAGCCTGAAGATACCGGCCAGCGTCTACCGGCCGTACTGGCGGGAGCTCGACCCGTACGTCCGCGTGGAGGGCCTGGGCTGGCACGGGCAGCGGCTGGTCATCACCGGGTGCGCGTTCGTGCCGTCCATCGACATCACCAAGCGCAGGCACACCTCCAAGATCGTCGTCCTGCGCCCGGTCGGCTCCCGGCGGCGGCTGCCGATCGTGATCCCGGCCCGGTCGCTCCGCCATCCCGACGCCACCAGGTGGTCGGGGCAGGACAGGTACTCCTACGACTGGGCCGGGTTCCGCTGCGAGATCAGCTCCCGGTGGTTCCGGATCGGCCGCCGCTGGCTGACCGGCCAGTGGGACTGCTACATCCTGGTCAGGGGGCGCGGGGCCTGGCGGCCCGCGCGGCTGCACACGCCGGTCCGCGGCCCCGCCGAGCGGCCGGAGTTCCTGGAGGTAGCGCCCAGGATCAGGTTCGGCGCCCGGTGGGCCGGACGGCGCCTGCAGCTGGCGGTGACCAGGACGCCCGCGGTGCTGAGCGGGTGCGAGCACACGGGCGGCGAGCTGCGGATCGACGTGGACGTCGACCGGCTGCCCGCGGGCGCCCGGGCGGAGCTGGTGCTGGTCCGGCCGAAGGGCGCGGCCACGTACCACCTCCCGGCCACCGTGGACCGGATGGGTGGTGACGCGGCGCGGGTGCACGCCGCGATGCCGCTGCGCTTCCTCTCCCCGGCCGACGGCGAGCAGGCCAGCGACAGCAGCTCGGAATGGGACCTGTACGTCGCGGCCGGGGGCCAGGAGCGGATGCGGGTGGCGTTCCCGGCTGGGCAGGCCGAGTACCGGTACCCGGCCGGCCACCAGGAGGTCGCGGTCGAGCGGACCAGGGACGGCAACACGATGATCGCCCGCCGCGCCCTGTGCCCGGTCATCGAGGAACACTCGTGGAGCGACGACGGGCAGCTCACGCTGCGTGGCATCTACCCGGCGTCCGTGGCGGGCTCCTTCGAGACCGTGCTGCGCCGACGCTCGTCGACGCAGCAGCACGTGCTCGCGTTCGACCGCGAAGGCGACACGTTCACGATCGTCATCGACGCGGGCCGGATGCCGTCGTTCGGGCGGCAGCTGCCGCTGCGCGACGGCACCTGGGACATCCTGGTCCGAGGGACCGGGGCCGGCGACGGCCGGCTGATCGTGCCGCGCTACGACCACGCCCGGCTGGCCGACGTCGACGGGAGAAAGCTCACCTTCGGGCTGAAGGTCTACAAGTTCAACACGGCCGGGTACGACACGCCGCTGCTCGCCGTCGGCCCCGCGCTCAAGCTCACCGAGCACGGCCGGGTGCAGCGGCGGATGCTGCGCGGCGTCTACTACCCGTTGCAGCAGAAGCTCCCGTTCCGTGATGCGGTGGTGTTCATCAGCTGGAAGGGGAAGCAGTGCGGGGACAACCCGCTGGGCATCGCGGACGAGCTGCGCCGCCGCGGCGACAGCCGCGAGCACATCTGGGCGGTCAACGATTACTCGGTGCCCGCTCCCGATGGCGCCCGGGTCGTTCTCACCGGGACCGAGGACTACTTCGAGGCGCTGGCCCGCTCCCGGTACGTGATCGCCAACGACGACATGGGGTCGAACTACCACAAGCGGGACGGCCAGATCTACGTGCAGACCTGGCACGGCACACCGCTGAAGCGCATCGGCTTTGACATCACCCAGGCGCACTTCATCAGCGGGGTGAAGTACTTCGACGTGCTGGCCCAGGACGTGGCCAAGTGGGACCTGCTGCTGTCGCCCAACCCGTTCAGCACGCCGATCATGCGCCGCGCCTTCCGGTACGACGGCGAGATCCTGGAGTGCGGCTACCCCAGGAACGACATCCTGCGCAGCGGCGAGACCGACCAGGTCGCCGCCGAGGTCCGGCGGCGGCTGGGGCTGCCGGAGGGTAAGCGGACGGTGCTGTACGCGCCGACCTGGCGGGACAACCAGTACTACGCCTCCGGCCGGTACCGCTTCGATTTCCGGCTGGATCTCGAGCGGGCCTGGCAGGCCCTCGGCGACGACTACGTGTTCCTGATCCGCGGGCACCATCACATGGCCGAGGACGTGCCGGCCGGACCCCGGCCCGAGTTCGCGGTCAACGTGACCTCCTACCCGGACATCTCGGAGCTGTTCCTGGTCAGCGACGTGCTGGTCACCGACTACTCGTCGGTGATGTTCGACTTCGCCCCGACCGGCCGGCCCATGGTCTTCTTCACCTACGACCTCGAGCAGTACCGTGACAACTTGCGCGGATTCTATTTCGACTTCGAGGCGGAGGCGCCCGGCCCGCTGCTGGCCACCTCCGATGAGGTGGTATCGGCGATCGCCGACATCGACACCGTGGCCGCCAGGCACCAGGCCGCCTACGCGGCGTTCGCGGCCAAGTTCTGCCCGCTGGACGACGGCCAGGCCGCGGCCAGGGCCTGTGACAGCGTGTTCGGCACCTGACCCGGAACCTGCCTATGGCCCGCCCCCACCCCCCGGCTACCTCCCCGTCATGGCCCGCGAGCCAGCAGGCCGCTGACCCGGCCACCGCTGACCCAGCCACCGCGGGCGCGACCCCGCCGCGCCCGGCCGGGCGGCAACTGCCCGGCTGGCTGGTCGTGGTCATTCCCGCGCTCGCCGCCTTGGGGGTCGGCGGCTACCGCCTCGGTGGCCCGTCTCTGTGGCGGGACGAGGCGTACACGCTCGGCACCGCGCAGCGCTCGTTCGGCCAGATCTTCGCCCTGCTGCTGCACGTGGACGCCGTGCACGGGCCCTACTACCTGGGCATGCACGTGGTGGTCGCCACGGCGGGCACGTCCGAGGCCGCGCTGCGGCTGCCCTCGCTGCTGGCCACCGGCCTCGCGGCCGGGATCACCGCCGCGCTGGGGCGCCGGCTGGCCGGGATGACGCCGCTGCCCGCTCCCGGGCTTACCGGCCTGCTGGCTGGCCTGCTGTACGCGGCCACGCCCCAGACGACGTTTTACGCCCAGGACGCCAGGCCCTACGGGCTGGTCACTGCGTGCGCGGCCGCCGCGACCTACCTGCTGCTCGTGGCCCTGGCCGACGGCGGCAAGCGCTGGTGGGCCGGGTACGGCGCGGCCATCGCGCTGACCGGGATGGCCAGCCTGTTCGCCCTGCTGCTGGTGGCCGCGCACGCCGTCACCCTGCTGGTGACCCCCCCTTCACTGCCCCCTTCACTGCCCAGGGCAGGAACGGCGCGT
>Ga0207664_10003121_pt1 | contig 11004 bp, 12 predicted proteins | sample LARL83metaG_FD_184349 | JGI IMG/M metagenome (GOLD analysis project Ga0207664, IMG submission 184349) | Corn, switchgrass and miscanthus rhizosphere microbial communities from Kellogg Biological Station, Michigan, USA - LAR L8-3 metaG... | ecosystem: Host-associated > Plants > Roots >...
GGCAAAGATGCGCGGCGTGCCGGCATAGCCGGTCAGTTGGCAGAACGCCCGGTAGAGCGGCACCGAGGCAAAGCTCAGCGCCACCATGGCGACGGCGGCGGCACCCGCGAGCCCGGCCGTCAGGCGGGTGCGTCCGCTTTTGGCAAAGGGATTCCTCATGCGGCGGCTCCAGCGATCTTCACCATGGTGAGGACGTAGAACAGCACGACGAGCGCCACCAGCCCGATCAGGATCGCCCAGTTGCGGGCGCGCCGGTTGCGCGCGAACGTCGACTCGGGCCTACGGCCGTCGCTATCGGGAGTCCGGCTCACGGCGTCGCCAACCCTGCGGGAAGGCCGAGTACGAGCCGGTCGACCACCAGCAGCGCAAACAGCAGAAAGAGGTAGAGGATCGAGAACGCGAACAGGCGCCGGGCCTGACGCTCGCCGCCGCGCTCCATCCAGACGAGGCCGGCCAACGCGAGGAACGCGACCCCGAGCAACGCAGCACCAATGCCGTAGACACTGCCGGCGAGGTCCAGGACCCACGGCGCCAGCGTCAGCGGCACCAGCAGCACGCTGTAAAGGACGATCTGGCGCCGCGTCACGGGCTTGCCGGCGACCACCGGCAGCATCGGAATGCCGGCCTTGGCGTAGTCGCCGGTGCGGTAGAGCGCCAGCGCCCAGAAGTGCGGCGGCGTCCACATGAAGATGATCGCGAACAGGATCAGCGGCATCAGGCTGACGTCGCCGGTGACGACGGCCCAGCCGATCATCGGCGGGAAAGCCCCGGCGGCGCCGCCGATGACGATGTTCTGCGGCGTACGGCGCTTGAGCCACATCGTGTAGATGAAGACGTAGAACCCGATCGTCAGCGCGAGTAAAGCCGCGGCCGTCGCATTGGCGGCCAAAAACATCATGAATACGCTGCCGGCGGCGAGGCTGACGCCGAAGCCCAACGCCGCGCCGGGATCGACGCGACCTGCCGGCAACGGGCGGTTGCAAGTGCGCGCCATCAGCGCATCGACATCGCGCTCGTACCACATGTTGATGCAACCCGCGGCACCCGCGCCGACGGCGATGCACAGAACGCCGATGAAAGCGATCAGCGGATGCACCCTGCCAGGCGCGAGAAACATGCCGACGAGGCCGGTGAAGACGACGAGCGACATCACCCGTGGCTTCAGAAGCGCCACGAAGTCGCTGACCCGGTTGGTTTCGATCTCAAGCGTCGATTGGAGCACGTCGTTCTCCGAATGGGCGAGCGGGCCGGGCTTTCACCCGGCCCGCGGCGCCTTATCTCACCTGCGGCAGTTCTTCGAAGGTGTGGAACGGCGGCGGTGACGACACGGTCCACTCCAGCGTGGTGGCGCCGACGCCCCACGGATTCGCCACCACCCTTTCGCCGGACACCAGCGTCTTGATGACGATGTAGATGAACAGAACGATGCTGGTCGCCGAAATGTAGGAACCGATCGAGGCGACATGGTTCCAGCCGGCAAACGCCTCCGGGTAGTCCGGGATACGACGCGGCATTCCGGCCATGCCGAGGAAGTGCATCGGGAAGAAGGTCAGGTTGACGCCGATGAACAGCATCCAGAACTGGATTTTGCCCAGGGTTTCCGGGTACTGGCGCCCCGACATCTTGCCGAACCAGTAGTAGAAGCCGGCGAAGATGGCGAACACCGCGCCGAGGCTCAGCACATAGTGAAAGTGGGCGATCACATAGTAGGTGTCGTGAAGGGCCACGTCGACGCCGGCGTTGGCCAGCACCACGCCGGTGACGCCGCCGACCGTGAACAAAATGACGAAGCCTACGGCGAACAGCATCGGCGTCTTGAACTCAATCGAGCCGCCCCACATGGTGGCGAGCCAACTGAACACCTTTACGCCGGTCGGCACCGCGATCACCATCGAGGCGGCCACGAAGTAGGCACGGGTGTCGACGGCGAGGCCGACCACGAACATGTGGTGAGCCCACACGAGAAAGCCGATGAAGCCGATCGCCACCATGGCGTAGACCATGCCGAGGTAGCCGAACACCGGCTTCTTCGAGAACGTGGACACGACCTGGCTGATGATGCCGAAGCCGGGCAGGATCATAATGTAGACCTCGGGGTGGCCGAAGAACCAGAACAGGTGCTGGTACAGGATCGGATCGCCGCCGCCGGCCGGCCGGAAGAACGATGTGCCGAAGTTACGATCGGTCAGCAGCATGGTGATGGCGCCGGCGAGCACCGGCAGCGACAGGAGAAGAAGGAACGCCGTCACCAGCACCGACCACACGAACAGCGGCATCTTATGGAGCGTCATGCCCGGAGCGCGCATGTTGAAGATGGTGGTGATGAAATTGATGGCGCCCAGGATCGACGATGCACCCGCGAGATGGATGCTCAGGATCGCCATGTCGACCGACGGTCCGGGATGGGCGACCGAATCCGAAAGCGGCGGGTAGAGCGTCCAGCCCGTGCCGGCGCCCTGGCCGATGAACACCGAGCTCAAAAGAAGGCCGAACGAAGGAAGCAGCAGCCAGAAGCTGATGTTGTTCATGCGCGGGAACGCCATATCGGGCGCTCCGATCATCAGCGGCACGAACCAGTTGCCGAAGCCGCCGATCATGGCTGGCATCAGCACGAAGAAGATCATGATGAGGCCGTGGGCGGTGACGATCACGTTGTAGAGTTGGTTGTCGCCGCCGAATATCTCGCCGCCCGGATGGGAAAGCTGGGCACGGATAAGCACCGAGAAGGTGCCGCCGATCAGGCCGGCGCAGATGGCGAAGAACAGGTACATCGTGCCGATGTCTTTGTGGTTGGTCGAGAACAACCACCGCCGCCATCCGGTCGGATGATGAGCATGATCGGCATGATCGCCGTGGGCCTGATGGGATGTGCCGTAACTCATGACCGTCCTCTCGTCGAAAAAACGTTCTGCTCGGTGTTTCGTTGCAACTCAGCGCGCCTGGGCAACATTGGTTGTCGAGGGTTGCTCGGCCGCACCGTATTGCTTTTGGGCGTTTGCCACCCAGGTCTGGTAGTCGGACTGCGACACGACCTTGACCTCGATGGGCATGAAGCCGTGGCCCTGCCCGCAGAGCTGCGAGCACTGGCCGTAATAGGTGCCTACCCGCTCGGCCTTGAACCACGCTTCGTTGAGGCGCCCGGGAACGGCATCGTACTTGAGGCCGAATGCGGGAACGGACCATGAATGAATCACGTCATCGCCGGTCATCAGCACGCGCACCGTGGCGCCGACCGGCACCACCGCCGGGTTGTCGACGCTGAGAAGGCGGATCTGACCCGGCTTGAGATCGGAATCCTGAACGACGATCGAGTCGAACTGGAAGTTGCCCTTATCCGGGTACTGATAGGACCAGTACCACTGATGGCCGATGACCTTGAGGGTCATGTCGGGATTCTGCGCCCGATCCTGGTAGTAGAGCAGCTTGAACGACGGAATGGCGATCACGAGCAGGATCATGATCGGCAACACCGTCCACGCCACCTCGATGACGGTGTTGTGGGTGGTGCGCGATGGCGTCGGGTTCGCCTTGGCGTTGAAGCGCACGATGATGATGACGAGGAGCGCCAGCACGAGCAGCACGATCCCCGCGATGATGATCATCAGGAGGTGGTTGAAATTCTCGATGCGATCCATCACCGGCGAGGCCGACGCTTGGAAGCCCGTTTCCCACGGCCGCGGCACATCCGCATATGCCGCACCGCTGAATGCGCCCAGCGCACTGATTCCGACCGCAACGGCAATCGCCGCAGCCAACACTTTGATCAGCCTCATCCCTCGTGCCCTATGAAATGTGAATGTCTTGCGCGTCAACGCTCGTCCAGGAGCCAATTGTGGAGGATCGCGTCAGGGGACCTGAGCGCAATCGGAAACCGTCGAACCGAACCTCGGCAGAGGCGCGAGAATCCGCGCCACATGCTTGGCCGCCCGGCCGGGGCAGGCGCAAACTACACCAGAGCCGGAGCCGCGACAACCCGCGTCAAGCCCGCATTTCAATGCTTCGCGCCGGCAAAAAACGGAAGCCTGATGCGTTGCATCCGCCATCGCCGGTTGCGATCGGCGGAGTCATCACCCACGTAGGAGGCAGCCATGCGTCCGCCGGGGATCTGCCTTCGTGCCGCCGGGCACGTGGGTTATCCTGGTTGATCGGGCTTCGACCTCTTTCACTCCGGAGTTGCCATGTCCGCACGCGCCACCGCCGAACGAATCTTCTTCTCCGAAGCCGGTTTCGACCGCGCGCGCGCCGAGCGCATCGTGAGCGAGGCCCTCAAAGGCGGCGACGACGGCGAGCTCTTTCTCGAGCACCGCGTCGCCGAAGCGCTCGTCTTCGACGACGGCCGCCTCAAGACGGCGAGCTTCGACGCGACCCAGGGGTTCGGGCTACGCTCTGTTGCGGGCGAAGCCGTGGGCTATGGTCACGCCTCCGAGATATCGGAGCCGGCGCTCAAGCGCGCGGCCGAGGCGGTGAAGGCGGTCGGCAGCGGCCGTTCCGGCACGCTCGCGGGCGCGCCTCCAAGCACCAACCGGGTTCTCTACCGCGCCGACGATCCCCTCTCCGCCCCCGGCTTCGACACCAAGGTCAAGCTTCTCGAGGAGATGAACGCCTACGCCCGGGCCAAGGACGCGCGCGTGCGTCAGGTCAGCCTGTCGCTCGTCGCCGAATGGCGCGTCGTCGCGATCCTTCGTCCCGACGCCGATCTCGTCGCCGACGTCCGCCCGCTGGTGCGCCTCAGCGTCTCGGTCGTCGCCGGCCAGGGCGACCGCCAGGAGTCGGGATCGAGCGGCGCCGGCGGACGGCTCAATTACGATACCTTCATCGACCCCGCGAACTGGAAGGCCCAGGTCGACGAGGCCATCCGTCAGGCGGCGGTCAATCTCGAATCGGTGCCGGCCCCGGCGGGCGAGATGGAAGTGGTGCTGGGGCCGGGCTGGCCCGGCATTCTCCTGCACGAGGCGATCGGCCACGGTCTCGAAGGCGACTTCAACCGCAAGAAAACGTCGGCGTTCTCGGGCCTCCTCGGAACCCGCGTGGCGGCGCCCGGCGTCACCGTAGTCGACGACGGCACCATCCCCGACCGCCGCGGTTCGATCACCGTCGACGACGAAGGCACGCCGTCGTCGACGACGGTGCTGATCGAGGACGGCATCCTCAAAGGCTACATCCAGGATCGGCTCAACGCGCGGCTGATGGGCGTCAAGTCCACCGGCAACGGCCGGCGCCAGTCGTTCGCCCACCGGCCGATGCCGCGCATGACCAACACCTACATGCTGGCAGGGAAACACGCGCCCGAGGAGATCATCAAATCGGTCAAGCGCGGACTCTACGCCGTCCACTTCGGCGGCGGTCAGGTCGACATCACCTCGGGCAAGTTCGTGTTCTCGGCGTCGGAAGCCTACCTCGTCGAGGACGGCCGCATCGGCCCGCCGGTCAAGGGCGCGACGCTGATCGGCAACGGTCCCGATTCGCTGACGAAAGTCGCGATGGTCGGCAACGACATGGCGCTCGATCCCGGCATCGGCACCTGCGGCAAGGATGGCCAATCGGTACCGGTCGGCGTCGGTCAGCCCACGTTGAAGCTTTCGGCGCTGACCGTCGGCGGCACTGCACAGGGATAACCGGCATGATCCTGCGCACACGCCGCATTCCTTGGGAGCGCGCCGCGCGCTTCGATTTTCGCACGCTGCTCGCCGCGATTCGCGATCGCCGCACGCCGTGGCGTGCCAAGCTGCTGGTCCTTTTCGTGATTGCCTATGCCTTATGGCCGTTCGATCTGATCCCGGATTTCGTGCCGGTGGTAGGCTGGATCGACGATCTCATCATCGTTCCCGCGGGCCTGTGGTTGGCCTACCGCATGATCCCCGACGCGGTGATCGCGGATGCGCGCCCGCGGGCCGCGAACGGATCGGTTGGCTAGCGCTAGCATCCGTGCGTATCGTCTCGCAGCACGGTGCATGCCGCACAGGCGCCCTATGCCGATGGTCCGGAAGCCGATGACCCAACCCTCCCTGCGCGCCCGGCTGACGGGCTGGGCGCATGCCTTGAAAACCGAGATCAGGGTGCTCGCCATCGCCGCCCGCGATCCACGCACGCCTTGGCTGGCGAAGGCGCTGGCGCTGGCGACCGTCGCTTATGCCCTGTCGCCGATCGATCTCATTCCCGATTTCGTGCCGGTGCTGGGCCTGCTCGATGATCTCATCATCGTCCCGGCGGGGATTTGGCTGGTGCTCCGCCTGGTGCCGGCCGAGGTCATGGCCGAGGCGCGTAGTCGCGCGCATGAAACTACGCTCGACCGGACGAGGGGACGGACGGCAGCCGTCCTTATCGTCGCGGTTTGGATCGCTTCGGCGCTTGCCGTGATGCTGTGGCTTTTTTCCTGAGAGCGTTTTTTCGCGTGCCGGAGGCCTTGGTCGCGAACGCGCGGCGCTCGAAGGCGATGAAGGCCCGGATCATCGCCAGATAGATCCGGGCGATGGTGTCGGAATCAGCGCCGAGCGCCTCGGCACGGCTCCGCGCTTTCATCACCACGTCGAGAATGCGCGGCCGATCGACGATTTGCGACGCCCGTTTCTTGATCCGTGCCGCCTCGCCGACATAGCGCGCGCGCTCGGAGAGAAGCGCCACGATACGGCGGTCGAGACGATCGATCTCGCGTCGCACGTCGCTCAGCGTCTCACATGGTTTGATGCGTACGGCCGAGCGCGTCATGACGTTTCCTTGGAAAGCGCGTTAAAGCGCGTTAATAGGCATATTCTTCGTAGACGGGGTCGATGCGCCCTCCCCAGGGGCCCGCGAAGCGGGCGAGCATCTCCTCCGCCGGCGTGATGCCCGAAGCGCCGATTTCGAGCAACGCATCGAGAAACGCCGTCTCGTCCTGACCGACGCCGTTGTCCTTGGCGCGCGCCTTGAGCCCGCATTGGGAAATCTTGAGCACCTCGCGGGCGACATCGAGCAACGGACGGCCGCGAAAGAGAGTCTTGAGCGCGCGCTTCGGCACATCCGCGAGCAACCCCGCGCGCTCCTCCGCCGACCAGTCCTTGACCAGATCCCAGGCGGCATCGAGCGCGGACTGATCGTAGAGCAGCCCAGTCCACAGCGCCGGCAACGCACAGATGCTCTTCCACGGGCCGCCGTCGGCGCCGCGCATCTCGAGGAAGCGCTTCAGCCGCACCTCGGGAAAAGCGGTGGTGAGATGGTCGGCCCAGTCGCCGACCGTCGCCTTGACGCCGGGCAGCGCCGGGAGCTTGCCGGCCATGAAATCGCGGAACGACTGGCCCGACGCATCGATGTAGCGACCCTCGCGGTAAACGAAATACATCGGCACATCGAGCATCCAATCGACGTAGCGCTCGAAGCCGAAACCGGCGTCGAACACGAACGGGAGATTGCCGCAACGGTCAGGGTCGGTATCGGTCCAGACGTGGGCGCGGTAGCTGAGATAGCCGTTGGGCCTGCCTTCGGTGAAGGGCGAGTTGGCGAACAGCGCGGTCGCGATCGGCTGAAGCGCCAAGCCGACGCGGAACTTCTTCACCATGTCGGATTCGGAGGCGAAGTCGAGGTTGACCTGGATGGTGCAGGTCCGGAGCATCATGTCGAGGCCGAGCGCGCCTTTCTGCGGCATGTACGCACGCATGATCTTGTAACGGCCCTTGGGCATCCACGGCACGTCCTCGCGCCGCGACTTGGGATCGAACCCCAGCCCCAGCATGCCGATCCCGAGTGCGTCGCCGAGCACCTTCATCTGCGCGAGGTGCGCGTGCGTTTCCTCGCAGGTCTGATGGATGGACGAGAGCGGCGCGCCGGAAAGCTCGACCTGCCCGCCCGGTTCAAGCGACACATTGCAGCCGTCCTTGGTGGCACCGATGACGGCCTCGCCCTCCCGCACCAGCGTCCAGCCGAATCGCGACAGGCCCGATAAAAGCGCGCCGATTCCGCCCTTGCCATCGTGGGAGAGGCGCGAGCGATCCGCGCGCCGGAACGCGAACTTCTCGTGCTCGGTGCCGATCCGCCAGTCCGCGCGCGGCTTGTTTCCGGCCTCGAGATAGGCGACGAGTTGAGCCTTCGACTCGATCGGCTCGAAGCTCGGCGTGCTCGGTCCGGACATCGATTTGTTTCCCTGGTGCGGCTAAGCGGATTAAGACGAGGCGGGCGCGCGGCGCACCCCGGTCGCCCAATCCCCGATCGAGGCCTGGATGCAGGCAAGCGCCGCCAAGGCCGCTGTTTCAGCCCGAAGAATGCGAGGGCCGAGCGCGACCGGCGTAACAAACGGGAGTTTGCGCAAACGGTCAAGCTCGGCGCTGTCGAATCCTCCTTCCGGTCCGATCAGGAGTGCCCAAGTCACCGACACGAAACCGGACGCATCGCCGCCGGCGACCCGAGCGAGCGCTTCGCCGATCGGCCGACCGCCACCGCCTTCGTCGGCGACGATCAGACGGCGCGACGGAGGCCATCGGTCGAGAACGTCCGGGAGCGATCGCGGTTCGGCAATCTCGGGCACGGTCAATCGCTCGCATTGCTCCGATGCTTCGCGGGCGATGAGATGCAGCCGCTCGATGTTGACGCGCGCGGCCTGCGTGCGCGCGGTGATGACCGGCAGAATGCGCGCGACGCCGAGCTCGGCCGCCTTCTCAACGACGAGATCGGTGCGGGTCCGCTTCAGGAGAGCGAACAAGAGCCAGAGATCCGGCTCCGGCGCAGGCGCACGCACCTGGTTTTGCACCTCGACCTTGGCGTCGTTACGGCCGATGCGCGCGACGGTCGCATTCCATTCGCCGTCGCGGCCGTTGAACACCCCAAGCGTTGCGCCGACCTTCTGGCGCAGCACATCACGAAGATAATGGGTGCTGTCCCGACCGAGCGTCACCATGGCGCCGGCGCCCAGCGCCTCTTCTATATGAAGCCGCGTCCGCGCCCGGTAGGCCGGCGTCGGACCGTTATCGCGCTCCATCGCCATGATTCCGTGCCGCCTGTGCTTCCCTTGAGTGTGCCATGATACGGCCCCTTTTGGCGCGTAGCCTCTCGACATTCACCGAAGCTAAACTAGCTCATCATGAACCATTGGGAAAAGCACGCGAGCCCGGCCGCCGCCATTCCTGCCGCCATCCCCGGCGACAGTCCTGCGGACGGTTTTGTGCTGCGCGTGCTGCCGCGCGTGCTGCGTCCTTACGCTCTGCTGGCACGATGGGATCGCCCGATCGGGACATGGCTCCTTCTGTTTCCATGCTGGTGGGGCATCCTGATTTCGCCCGATGCGCTGGATCGCCCCGAGCAGGCCCTTGTGCAGGCGCTTCTGTTCGCCATCGGCGCGCTGGCCATGCGCGGTGCCGGATGCACCTACAACGATATCGTCGATCGCGACATCGACGGCCGCGTCGCCCGCACCCGTGGTCGGCCGCTGCCGTCGGGAGCCGTCAGCGTCGAAGGCGCCGTGGTGTTCATGGCGCTGCAAATGGTGGTGGGGGTCATCGTGCTGGCCTCCTTCAATCGATTCACGTTCTGGCTCGGAGTTGCCTCTCTCCTGCTCGTCGCAGCCTATCCGTTCATGAAACGCATTACCTGGTGGCCTCAGGCATGGCTCGGATTGGCCTTCAACTGGGGCGCTCTGATGGGCTACGCGGCGCAGACGGCGACACTCGCCACGCCCGCTTACCTCCTCTATGCCGGGGGCATTTTATGGACGCTCGGCTACGACACCATCTACGCCTTGCAGGACAAGGAGGACGATGCGCTGGTCGGCGTCCGCTCGACCGCGCGCAAGTTCGGCGATGCCGCGCGGCCCTGGATCGCGGTCTTCTACGCCGGAACCATTGCGCTGTTCGCCGCGGCGGGCGCCAGCGCCGGATTCAAGGTGGCATTTTACGCCGTGCTCGCGCTCGCCGCGGGTCAGCTTGCGTGGCAGGCAAGCGGCGTGCAGATGGACCGGCCCACCGACTGCCTCGCCAAGTTCCGCTCCAACCGCCTGTTCGGCTGGCTGGTCATGGCGGCCCTCCTCCTCGGACACGCCACGCTGACCTCGTGACCGCGACCGTGCCGGGCGAAGCCGCGGACTCGGAGCGGATCGCCGCATTCGTCCAGAGCGAAACCCGCCTCGCGGCACCGCCGCTGGTTCCGGAAATCTACCTGCATCTTACCGATGCGATCACGCCGCTGTGGGAAGCGACCGAAGCGACGCTCGATCGCAAGGGCGTGCCACCGCCCTATTGGGCATTCGCCTGGGTCGGCGGCCAGGCGCTCGCGCGTTTCGTCCTCGATCATGGCCGAACGGCGCTCGCGGGAAAACGTGTGCTCGATCTCGCCGCGGGCTCGGGGATCGTCGCCATCGCCTCGGCCATGATCGGCGCCGATGCCTGCGCGGCCGACATCGATCGCTTCGCCTGCGTCGCGGCGGCGCTCAATGCGAAGGCGAACCGCGTCTGCATCGCCACTTCGACGGACGACTTTTTGGCGGGTTCCGAGACCACGACAGTCCCGTGGGACGCGGTGCTGGCGGGCGATGTCTGTTACGAGCGTCCGATGGCGGAGCGCATGATGCGACGTCTCCGGGGGCTTGCCGCCACCGGCCGCACCGTATGGCTGGCCGACCCCGGCCGAAGTTATCTGCCGCGAACCGGCCTCGACGAGATCGCCCGCTACCGCGTGCCGTGCAGCCGCGAGTTGGAAGACGCCGCGGAGAAGACCGTGCGGATCTTCCGAGTGCTGCCGACGGTCGCCTAGGCGCCGACCGGCACGATCTCGACGGTTTCGAACGGGAAGCGATCGACCGAGCGGCGCATCAGCGCCTCGTGGGCCGCACGCAAGCGTCGCCGCTCGCGGCCGGTCCCGACGATCCCCCGGATGAAGGTCCGAACCTCGACCCCGGGCGCCACCTGCGCCGCCAGAGCCGACAGCATCGCGCTTTGCGCGCGGGCCGCGAAGCGGCGGTTGGTCGCTTCGATTGCCGCCAAGGCAACGGGCGCGCCGTTGTCGAGCATCGCGCCGTGGACCGAGAGATAGGCGTAGGCGGCATCG
>Ga0207664_10003123_pt1 | contig 11003 bp, 12 predicted proteins | sample LARL83metaG_FD_184349 | JGI IMG/M metagenome (GOLD analysis project Ga0207664, IMG submission 184349) | Corn, switchgrass and miscanthus rhizosphere microbial communities from Kellogg Biological Station, Michigan, USA - LAR L8-3 metaG... | ecosystem: Host-associated > Plants > Roots >...
GCCGCGGCCTTCGGAACCGACGGCCAGGGCCAAGGGCGCCGTGGCCAGTTCCAGGTCTCTGATCTCGGTGTCTCCGGCGGCGTCGAGGCCGGCGATGAAAACGCCCGCCTCCCGGTAGTCGCGCAGCGTTCGGGTCAGGTTCGAGGCACGGGCCACGGGAACCCGGGCGAGCGCGCCCGCGGAGGACTTCCAGGCGCCCGCGGTGACGCCCGCGCCCCGGCGAGAGGGCACCACGACCCCGTGCGCGCCGAAAGCCGCGGCAGAGCGGACCACAGCGCCCAGGTTGCGCGGGTCGGTCACGCTGTCCAACGCGACGATCAGCGGCAGCTGACCGGCCTCCTGAGCGCGCGCCAGCAGGTCGTCGGGGTGGGCGTACTCGTACGGCCGCACCCGCAGGGCCAGGCCCTGGTGCAGGGCACCGCCGGTAAGCCGGTCCAGCTCGGTCTGGCCGGCCTCCAGAACCGCGATACCGGCCGCCGCGGCGATCTGGACCGACTCGGCGACCCGGTCGTCCTGCTGCTGGCCGCGCCCGACGTACAGCACCATCGACGGGACGCCCGCGCGCAAGGACTCCACGACAGAGTTGCGCCCGGCGACGAACTCCGCCGCGTCACCCGACCCGCGTGCCGGTGAGCGCCGTTCCGCGGCCTGCGTATCAGGCCGCGGGGCGGCCGCACCGGAACTCCGGTGCTTCGCGGACGCCGCGGCCTTGCGCTGGGCCGGATGCCCGGGGCGCATCTCGGCGGGCGGGGTGGGACCCTTGCCCTCAAGCGCGCGACGGCCCTTGCCGCCGGTGCCACTGCGCGTCTTGCCCTTCTTGGTCAGGCCGCTGCCCGGGCGGGAACCACGCCCAGCCTTCGGACCCTGTGGGCTCATCGCTTGAGTTCCCAGCGGGGACCTTCGTGGGTGTCCTCGACGACCACGCCGATCTTCTCCAGGCTGTCCCTGATCGCGTCCGATGTGGCCCAGTCCTTGCGCGCCCGGGCGGCGTCGCGCTGCCGCAGGGTCAGCCGCACCAGTTCGTCCACCACGTCGCGGAGCCGGGAGCCGGATTCTGTGCCGGCCCAGTGGGCGGACAGCGGATCCAGGCCCAGCACGCCGAGCATCGCGCGCAACTGGCCCAGGATCGCCCGTACCGCCGCCTTGTCACCGCCGGACAGCGCCTGGAAGCCGTCCCGCACGCAGGCGTGCACGGCGGCCAAGGCGGCCGGGACCCCGAGGTCGTCGTCCATCGCGGCGGTAAACGAGACGGGCAGGTCGGTCGGCGCGACGGCATCCGCCTCTTCGCCGAGCACCTCCACGGCGCGGCCGACGAAGCGCTCGATCCGCTGGTAGGCGGAGGCCGCCTCCTCCAGCGCGTCCTCGGAGTACTCCATCAGCGACCGGTAGTGCGCCTGAACCAGGTAGTACCGCAGCTCGGGCGCCCGGACCTGGGTCAGCATCTCGGTGACGAGCAGCGAGTTGCCCAGGGACTTGCTCATCTTCTCCCCGGCGATACCGAGCAGGCCGTTGTGCAGCCAGTAGCGCGCGAAGCCGTCACCGGCGGCCCGCGACTGCGCCAGTTCGTTCTCGTGGTGCGGGAAGATCAGGTCCATCCCGCCGCAGTGAATGTCGAACTCCGAGCCGAGGTACTTCGTGGCCATCGCGGAGCATTCAAGATGCCAGCCGGGCCGTCCCTCACCCCATGGCGTCTCCCAGACCGGCTCGCCCGGCTTCGCCCCTTTCCACAGGGCGAAATCGCGCGGGTCATGCTTGAGGCCCTGGTCGTCGGCATCTTCTGCCGCCCGCATGTTGTCCGGATCCTGGCCGGACAGCGCGCCGTACTCCGGGAACGACCTGATGCCGAAGTAGACGTCTCCGCCGGCCGGATATGCGTGGTCTGCATCGATGAGACGGCGGATCAATGCGACCATTTCCGGGACATGCCCGGTGGCGCGCGGCTCGACGTCCGGCGGGCGGCAGCCGAGCGCGTCATAGCCCCAGGTGAAGGCGCGCTGATTGCGCTCGGCCACGATCCACGGGGGAACCCCCTGCTCGTTCGCCTTACGAAGAATCTTGTCCTCGATGTCGGTGACGTTTCGGCAGAACGTGACCCGGTATCCGCTGGCCTCCAGCCACCGGATCAGCACATCGAATACCACCGCAACGCGCATATGCCCGATGTGCGGTGGCGACTGGACGGTAGCACCGCACTGGTAGACGGTGGCCTCGCCCGGCACCAGTGGCGTGAATTCCCGTACCGCTCGCGTGGCGGTGTCATGCAGTCGCAGCGTCACCCTGCAAGGCTACGGGATCTGATCCCCAGTTCGCTTAAGTAGCAGTAGTGCCGTGGCCATCGCGGCGATGCCCTCGCCGCGGCCGGTCAGGCCGAGCCCGTCGGTCGTGGTCGCCGAGACCGTCACCAAGGCCCCGCCGAGCGCCTCGCCGAGCACCTTCTCCGCCTCGGCGCGCCGTGGCCCGATCCGCGGCCGGTTTCCGATGATCTGGACCGCTACGTTCCCGATCGCGAAGCCGGATTCGGTAATGAGCCGGAGCGTCTCACGCAGCAACGCTACGCCAGACGCCCCGGCCCATTCCGGTCGATCAGTCCCGAATTGCGCGCCGAGATCGCCCAGTCCGGCTGCCGACAATAGCGCGGTGCACATGGCATGCGACGCGACATCTCCGTCGGAATGACCCGCCAGACCGCGTTCGCCCGGCCAGGAAAGGCCCGCCAGAAACAGTTCACGATCGCCGGATAGCGGATGCACGTCGACACCGACGCCCACCCTGGGCAGCAATTCAGGCACGGATCTCTAGCCCGGAGCTCAGTTCGCCAGGACCTCGTCCAGCAGAGCCTCGGCCTTGTCCTCGTTGGTCTTCTCCGCGAGCGCCAGCTCGCTCACCAGGATCTGCCGGGCCTTCGCCAGCATTCGCTTCTCGCCGGCCGACAGGCCGCGTTCCCGGTCGCGCCGCCAGAGGTCCCGGACGACCTCAGCCACCTTATTCACGTCGCCAGAGGCGAGCTTCTCCAGGTTCGCCTTGTAACGCCGCGACCAGTTAGTGGGCTCCTCGGTATGTGGTGCCCGAAGCACCTCGAAGACACGCTCAAGTCCCTCAGCGCCAACAACATCCCGAACGCCAACCAGCTCGGCATTGTCCGCGGGAACGCGTACTGTAAGGTCGCCCTTATCGACCTTGAGGACTAGATAAGTCTTGTCTTCGCCCTTGATGGTGCGAGTCTCGACCGCCTCGATGCGAGCAGCCCCATGATGGGGATAGACGACGGTATCGCCGACCTTGAAAGACATGTGGCAAGTACCCCTTCCGCTGAAGACCATCTTACCACGCTTGGCGGTGTCGATAAATGCCTTAGGCGGTGAATGTGCAGGTCAGCGGACATTTAGGGCCCGCGCAAATATCGTCCGCCGCGGCGATGCGCGCGACAGGAAACCCGGCCGCGGCAACGCCCGGTGAAGCCGGGAGATCTGCTCAGCTACCTCCAGTCTACCCGAGCAACGCCCGCTGACGGCTCACTTCGGCACCAGGGCGTGGCCCGCGTGTGCGCACACCCCCAACCGGACCCATACTGGAAGCATGGAGCCTGGCGGCGACGCGCGCTGGGACGAGCCCCCGCTCGGCGTGGTCATCCCAGACGACGCGCGCGATCTCGAGCGCGATGTGATCGCGTATCACCGAGAGCTGCGCGCCCTCAGGAGGCGGCGGCGGCTGCGCCGCGTCATGCCCGCGCACGCCGGGATCATGCCGCTGATCGCCAGCATCCTGGCGGTCTGCTTGGTGGCGGGCATGATGCTGTCCGTCTTCACGATCAGTCCGGTCGAGAAGGACCAGACCCCGCGGGTCTACGGCACCAACCAGCCGGCGCGCTCAGGGCCGGCCACCCGGACCGCCCCGACCGCCCCCGCCAGCGGCAGATCCAGCGGCGCGCCCAGCGGTCAGCCCAGCGGCAGACCGAGCGGCGCGCCCAGCGGCGGCCTCGCCAGCCCGGCCGCCAGCCAGCCAAGCGGCGGACCCGCCAGCCAGCGCAGCGGCCGCCCATCGGCAACCCCCCGCGAGCACGCGACCGCGTGACCGCTACGATTTGCTTCCGTCACCGCCGGAGTGAATCAAGGAGGCCGTCACCGTGCCGCGCCTGACCCGTCGCCATCTCTCACGCTCGCGAGCGCTGCCTGCCGCGCTGCTGGCCGGCGCGCTGGCGATCCCGGCCGTGACCGGCTGCGAGGCCGGCCTCGACGCACCCACGCTGGCCTTCCACCCGGCGGCGGCCGGCGCGGGTACGACGGTCGGCGACGTGACGATAAGCAACGCGTTCGTCCTCGGGCCGCCGATCGGCCAGCAGCTGCCGGCGGGCGGCCAGGCCGGGGTCTTCGTGTCGATCTCGTCGATCGGCGGAGACCAGCTTCTGTCGGTGAGTTCCGACGTGTCGTCCTCGGTGAAGATCACCGGCGGAACGGTGAGCATTCCGCCGAACGGAGCCGCGAACCTGACCGGCCCGGCCCCGCGCATCGTGCTGACCCTGTCCGCCGCGCTGACCGGCGGGCAGAATCCGGTCGGCCTGACGTTCACGTTCGCCAACGCCGGCAAGATCAACCTGCATGTCCCGGTCGAGTCGCAGGCCTACGACTTCGCCACCTTCGCGCAGCCGCCAGCGGCCGCGCCGAGCCCCTCACCGAGCTCCACGGCGTCGCTGACGCGCCGCACGCACAAGAAGGCCAAGGCGACGTCCGCCCGAGCCAAGCCGACCACCTCAGCGAGCCCCACGCCCACGCCGTGACACGCTCTAGTGGGCGCAACTGCGTAATTGACACGCTCCCGGGGTTCGGGCGCTGGGGCGGGTGCGGGTGTTAGGGCGGGGTGCGGCGGCGGGGTGGGCGAGTCACGGTGCCGGGCCGAAGCACCGAGGTCGTTATGAGTCAAATTTGTAGCCGAGGCCGCGCACGGTGACGATGTGGCGCGGACGGGCGGGATCCAGCTCGATCTTGGCGCGCAGCCGCTTGATGTGCACGTCGAGGGTCTTGGTGTCGCCGACGTAGTCGGCGCCCCACACCCGGTCGATGAGCTGCATCCGGGTCAGCACCCGGTCGGCGTTTCGGAGCAGCACCTGAAGCAGCTCGAACTCCTTCAGCGGGAGCTGGACGTTCTCGCCGCGCACCGTCACCACGTGCCGCTCGACGTCCATCCGGACCGGGCCGGATTCAAGTGCGGCCTCCGCCACGTCGTCCGGCTCGCCGCGGCGGCGCAGCACCGCGCGCATCCGGGCGACCAGCTCGCGTGACGAGAACGGCTTGGTCACGTAGTCGTCCGCGCCCAGCTCAAGGCCGACCACCTTGTCGATCTCACTGTCCTTGGCGGTCAGCATGATCACCGGGACGTTGGACTTCTCCCGCAGCGACCGGCACACCTCGCTGCCGGGCAGGCCGGGCAGCATCAGGTCGAGCAGCACCAGGTCGGCGCCGGTCCTGTCGAAGGTATCGAGCGCGTCGGGCCCGGTCGTGCAGACGGCGACCTCGAATCCCTCCTTGCGCAGCAGGTACGAGATGGCGTCGCTGAACGAGTCCTCGTCCTCAACCACCAGTACGCGTGTCACTTCAGGCCCTTCTGTCAGGGGGGTCCGCGGGGAGGGATTCCCCCCGGACTGGGTCAGATGCATACTCGCTCCGGAGCGGTATGAAAAGCGTGAACGTCGACCCAGCACCCTCCACGCTGTGCACCGTGACCCGGCCGTTGTGCGCGGCCGTCACGTGCTTGACGATGGCGAGGCCGAGGCCGGTCCCGCCGGTCGCCCGCGAGCGCGCCGGGTCCACCCGGTAGAAGCGCTCGAAGATCCGCTCGAGGTCACGTTCGGGGATGCCGATGCCCTGGTCGGTCACGCTCAGCTCGGCGTAGCTGTCCGGGGTGCGCTTGGTGCTGATCGTGACGCGGGTCCGCTCGGGGCTGTACGCGACGGCGTTCTCCAGCAGGTTCCGCAAGGCGGTGACCAGCAGGTCCTCGTCGCCGAGCACGCTCAGCCCGCGCGTGCCGACGGACGCCAGCGAGATACCGCGGGCGTTGGCTTTCATCCGGCACCGGTCCAGCGCTTCCGCGACGACCGCGTCCATGTCCACCGGCCGCGGGTCGGGCACCGGCTCGGCGGCCTGAATCCGGTTCAGCGTGATCAGGTCCTGCACCAGGCTGGTCAGCCGCTGCGCCTCCTGGCGCATCCGGCCGGCGAACCTGCGCACCGCCTCCGCGTCGTCCGCGGCGTCCTCGATGGTCTCGGCCAGCAGCGCCAGGGCGCCGACCGGCGTCTTGAGCTCATGGCTGGTGTTCGCGACGAAGTCGCGGCGCACCTCCTCGACCCGGCGGCGCTCCGTCTGGTCCTCGGCGAGCACCAGCACCAGCCCGCCGCCGCCCACGGCGCCGCCGAGCGGGGCCACCCGGACCGCGAAGCTGGTCGTCCTGCCGCCGAACCTGGGCACCGGGACCTCGAACTCGCCCTCCCGGATCTCGCCGTCGCGACGAACCTGACGAGCGAGCGCGGCCAGTTCGGGAACCATGAGCCGGTCGCCCTTCACCAGGCCGAAGGCCCGCGCCGCGGCGCTGGCCCGCAGCACCCGATCGGTGCTGTCGAGGACGATCGCGGACGAGGAGAGCACGTTGAGGATCGACGCGATGCCCGGCGGCAGCCGGGTCGGGTGCTTGGCGGTCCGCAGCCGCGTGCCACGCGAGCGTGCGGTGGAACCTCCACCTGTCCTGGCTCTTATCGCCACCCGAGCTCCGGGCTGAAGATCGGTCGCTCCACCGCTAGGTGCCGCGCTTGACGCGCTGACCAGTGAAGATTCACATCTCCGATGGTATGCGGGATCGCGAGATAGAAAAATGCGGGATGCCGGGCCGCGCGGCGATATTCGAGTGATGTTCACCTTTCGGTAAACAGTCGTTAATGTCTCGTTAAGAGGGTAGGCGCCCCATCCACACCATCAGTCCTGGTCAGCGGCCCTGGTTCTTGACCGCCTCCACCGCGGCATCGGCCGCCGCGGGGTCCAGGTACCTGCCGGGTCCGGCCGGGCGCATCGCGTCGTCGAGTTCGTAGACCAGCGGGATGCCGGTCGGGATGTTGAGCTCGGCGATCTCGGCGTCACCGATCCCGTCCAGGTGCTTGACCAGCGCGCGCAACGAGTTGCCGTGCGCCGCGATCAGGACGGTCCCGCGCTCCAGGTCCGGCACGATCGCGTCGTACCAGTACGGCAGCAGCCGGGCCACCACGTCCTTCAGGCACTCGGTACGCGGCCGGAGCTCCGGCGGCAGGCCCCGGTAGCGGGGGTCGCTGGCCTGAGACAGCGGGTCGTCGTCGGCGATCGGCGGCGGCGGGACGTCGTAGGACCGGCGCCACAGCATGAACTGCTCGTCGCCGAACTGCTGCCTGGTCTGCGCCTTGTCCTTACCCTGGAGGGCTCCGTAGTGCCGCTCGTTCAGCCGCCAGGACCGGCGCACCGGCAGCCAGAGCAGGCCGGCCTCGTCGAGCGCGATGTTCGCGGTCTGGATCGCCCGGCTGAGCACCGAGGTGTGCATGACGTCCGGCGCGATGCCCGCCTCGGCCAGCAGCCTGCCGCCGCTCGCTGCCTCTTGCCGTCCGGTGGCGGACAGGCTCACGTCCACCCAGCCGGTGAACAGGCCCTTCGAGTTCCACTCGCTTTCGCCATGCCGCAGTAGGACCAGGGTATGCATACGGTTAAGCCTAGTGGGCATGCCGGGCCAGCCGGGAACACGCGGTGCCTCGGATGAGTTGAAATCGGACGTGGACAGGCCCAGGCGGATCGCGACTATCAGCCTGCACACCTCGCCGCTCGACCAGCCGGGCACGGGTGACGCTGGCGGGCTCAACGTCTACGTTGTCGAGGTCGCCAAGCGCCTCGCCGAACGCGACATCGAGGTGGAGATCTTCACCCGCGCGGTCTGCCGGGACACCCCGCCGGTGGTGGAAATGGCCCCTGGCGTCCTCGTACGCAACGTGGTGGCCGGGCCGTTCGAGGAGCTCGACAAGAACGCGCTGCCGGCGCAGATCTGCCCGTTCACGTTCGGCGTGCTGCGCACCGAGGCCGCCCAGGCGCCGGGCCACTACGACCTGGTGCATTCGCACTACTGGCTGTCCGGCAAGGTCGCGGTGTCCGCCGCCGGGCGGTGGGGTGTCCCGCTCGTCCAGTCCATGCATACGCTCGGCAAGGTGAAGAACCTGGCGCTGGCCGAGGGTGACTGCGCGGAGCCTTCGGCCAGGATCAGGGGCGAGCACGAGGTGGTGGCGGCCGCGGACCGGCTCGTCGCCAACACCGACGAAGAGGGCAGGCAGCTCGTCTCGCTCTACGGGGCGGCCCCGTCCCAGGTGCGCACGGTGAACCCGGGGGTGGACCTGTCGCTGTTCCGGCCGGACACGACGGGGGCGCCTACGCTGTCGGCCTCACGGGCTCGGGCGCGGCATCGGCTCGGGATCCCAGCGGACGCGTTCGTGCTGCTGTTCGCCGGACGGGTACAGCCGCTGAAGGGCCCGGACATCGTGCTGCGCGCGGCTGCCTCGCTGGTAACCGAGGCCCCGCAGGTGGCGGCCAGGCTCATGGTGGTGTTCGTCGGCGGGCCGAGCGGGTCCGAGGTCGGCGCGCCGGGCCGGCTCGCGGCGCTGGCCGAAGGGCTGGGCATCGCCGGCCGGGTCCGGCTGGAGCCGCCGTGCCCGCAGGCCGAGCTGGCCGACTGGTACCGGGCCGCGTCGCTGGTCATGGTGCCGTCGCACTCGGAATCGTTCGGCCTGGTGGCGCTCGAGGCGCAGGCGTGCGGGACGCCGGTGGTGGCCGCGGCGGTCGGCGGGCTGCGCACCGCGGTGCGCGACAGTTACTCCGGCGTGCTGGTACCCGGGCACGACCCGGCCGACTACGCGCGGGTGATCGCGCGGCTGGCCGCGTCGCCCGCCCGGCTCACGGTGCTGTGCGCGGGCGCGGTGCGGCACGCGCGGGCGTTCGGCTGGGGTGCCACCGCGGACCGGCTGATCGACGTGTATACCGGTGCTATGAACGAAGCCGCCGCCGCGCTGAGCGCATGACCTCGGAGGCCTCGGCCGCGATTGAACACCAGCTGGCCGAGCTGGATCTGCCGTACGAGAACCCGCGGCCGGGCGCTTACCTGGTCAAGCTGGCCGGGCAGCACAAGCTGGCGACGATGACCTGGCTGATCGCGGACCAGCACAGCCTGCTTGTCGAGGCGTTCTTCTGCCGCCAGCCGGACGAGAACCACGCGGAGTTCTACCGGTTCCTGCTCGGGCGGAACGGCCGGATGTACGGGGTGCACTTCGCGCTCGACCCGGTCGGCGACGTGTACCTGGTCGGCCGGCTCCCGCTGTCCGCCGCGGCCGACATCGACCGGCTGCTCGGCTGCGTCCTCACCTACTCCGACGACAACTTCGACAAGGCTCTCGAGCTCGGCTTCAAGTCCGCCATCAGGCGCGAATGGGCCTGGCGCGCCAAGCGCGGCGAGTCGCTCGCCAACCTGCAGGCCTTCGCCAGCTTCGCCGCCCCCGAGTCATCTGAGTAGCCGGGCAGTTCGGAAGTTCCCGGTACGGGTACATTGACGAACGTGAACCGGCTTGGCGAACTTGAGCGTGCGATCATGGATGTGCTTTGGGAGAGCGACAATTCGCTCACCGTGCGCGAGGTCAGTGCCAGGCTGCCTGACCGCAACCTCGCGCACACCACGGTGATGACCGTGCTCGACCGGCTCGCGAAGAAAGGATTCGCCAGACGGCAGCGGGACGGGCGCGCCTGGCGATATTGTCCTTCAGCGACGCGTGAGGCCTATGTCGCTGAGCTGATGCTTACCGCGCTGGATCAGACGGGGGATCGTACCGCCGCGCTGACCCGGTTCGCCCGGTCGGTGTCGGGCGTGGAGGCCGAAGCGTTGCGTGAGGCACTGGAGCGAATCGGCGGAGACGATGAGGGGACTGGCTGACGCGGCGCTTCTCGCCGTAGTCGCCACCGGAAGCGTGGCGGGCGTGCCGATGCTGGTGAAAGCCAGCTGGCCGCGCCGCTCGCCGGCCGTCGCGATCCTGCTCTGGCAGGCGCTCGGCCTGGCCGGAGGCATCGCGGCGGTGGGCGCGCTGCTCGGCCTCGCGCTGCCCGCGCAGCACTCCAGCCTGGCGGCCGCGCTGTGGCGGCCGCACGCCGTCACGCTGGCCGGGCCGCCCATCCTGGTCGCTGCACGGATATTCTGCCTGGCCGCCGGGCTCGCGCTGCTTGCCCTGCTGTGCTCGGTGCTGGTCGCCGTCAGCGCCGCGGTGATCCACGCCCGCCGCCGCCAGCGGGCGCTGCTCGCGCTGCTCGCACACGGCGACCCGAAGGTGCCCGGCGCGCTAGTCGTCGATCACCCCGCCGCGACCGCGTACTGCCTGCCCGGGCTCCGCTCGAAGATCGTGGTCAGCGCCGGCACGCTGAAGCTGCTCGGCCCGGCCGAGCTGGCCGCGGTGCTCGCGCACGAGCGGGCCCATCTGCGCGAGCGGCATGACCTGGTACTGCTGCCGTTCACCGCACTGCGCCGCGCGTTCCCCCGCTCCGGCCGGTGCGCCGACGCCTACTGCTCCGTCGCGCTGCTGGTGGAGATGCTCGCCGACGACCGCGTGCTGCGCGCGCGCCCTGCGCGCGAGCTGGTGTCCGCGCTGGTCCGGGTCGGCACGGCCGGCCAGGTGATGGCCCCCGCGGGCACTCTCGCCGCTGCCTCGGCCTCGAGCGACATCGCGGCGCGGGTATGCCGCCTGCTCCACCCGGTCCGGCCGCTGCCGCTACCCGCGGTCGCGGCGATCTGCCTGGGCTCGGCCCTGCTGGCCGCCGCCCCGGTATTTCTTCTAGCTATTTAGCGGTACGACGGCCCGGCTGCCGTCGGCGCGCCAGATTATTGCGGACACTTACCCTCCCAGATCGGATCCTGTTGGCGAATTGCGCGCGCATGGCCGTGCTGACCGACCGGCCGTCCGCCCGCCGCCGCGGCCT
>Ga0207664_10003125_pt1 | contig 11002 bp, 11 predicted proteins | sample LARL83metaG_FD_184349 | JGI IMG/M metagenome (GOLD analysis project Ga0207664, IMG submission 184349) | Corn, switchgrass and miscanthus rhizosphere microbial communities from Kellogg Biological Station, Michigan, USA - LAR L8-3 metaG... | ecosystem: Host-associated > Plants > Roots >...
AGCGGCGCGCCGGCCTGGTAGGCCTTCACGGTCGCGACGACCGGTTCGGTGGAGAGCGCCGAGAACCGCTGTTGCGAGCTCACCAGGCGCACCTCCCACTTCGCGGCGGGCGCCCCGACCTCGAGGACCGGGCCGGTGGCCATCGGCTACTCGCCGTCGACCGGCGGGGTCGGACCGGAGGTGAGGCTGAGGACGGCGCCCTGAAGCTCGCGCAGCTGCGCCTCGAGCTTGAGGATCCGCTCGTCGTGGCCGTTGACCGCTCCGAGCAGGTGCTTGACCGCGCCACTGTCCGGGGAGAGGGTCTGCTCCGACTCGAAGTGCACGGAGCGGTCGTGGACCGTCTCCGGGGCCTGCGAGGCCGGCGGGGTGGTGCGCCAGTGCTTCTCGGTCACCGTGTAGGTGCCGTGCTCGCATCCCACCGACACGGAGCCGGGCGCGACGCCGCCTGCGTGGCAGCCGAAGCCGCACAGGTCCTCGTCGAACTCGTCCTCGGGCGCCTGGTCGTCGACCACGGCACTACCAGCCGGGGACGACGGGCGGTTTGTCCTGCGCTGCGCTTGTGCCATCAGGGTTCTCCTCCCGGCGGCACTCGCCGCCACACTTGGAACAGGTCTTGAAGAAGGCCGCGAACCGGCAGGCCGGGCACCAGAAGCCGACCCGCCGCTGCCGAACCCCGGTCAGCGAGAGCGCCGACTGGCCGGTGGCCTTGAGGTAGAGCCGGGCGTGCTCGTCCGGCATGTTGAAGATGCCGTCCTTGGCCACGAACTCGGTGTCGCCGACCTGGGTACGGGTGACCATGGGCGATTCGGTGGTGACCCGCATCTCAGGCCGCCTCCATCCACGCGAGCGTGCCCGCGGCGCCGACCGCCCACAGGCCGGGGCTGTTGCCCGCGGCGACGGGGAACACGATCGGCTGAGCCCCGGCGATCAGCGGCAGCCCGGTGGCCGTGGTGACCCCGGGGCCGCCGATGTACACGGTCGCGCCGATCGCCGCCAGGGCGAGGTTGTAGCTGCCCTTCGGGATCTGCACTTGGGTCGCGGTGGCGCTGCACGCCACCTGACCGCCTTGGAACGCGCCCACGGCGCCTCCCTTCGTTCGACGGGCCCACCGGCCGCGCCCAGACCCGTCATCCGCAACGCGGCCGGTGGGGAACAAGGGGCGTCCTACTGGACGCCGAGCAGCATCCCGTTCCAGCCGGGAGCCGCGTGCGCCACGGTCCCGACCTGGTAGGTCGAGATGTCGTAGCTCATCTGGATGTCGGGCCAGTCCACGCCCATGTAGGGCTGAACGTCGACCGCGTACATCGCGGCCGGCACGTTGGCGTCCTGGATCGGGACCGCGATCGTGCGCGCCCACACCGCCCCGGAGGGCATGTAGCGGTGGACCTCGATGTCCACGACGCGGCCGGTGTTCGGGTTGAGGTACCCGGACACGACGGTGCCCATGGTGACCCCGTCGTCGCCGACCTGGACCGTGGTGCGGAACCCGGACGCGGCGCCGAAGGTGCCGGAGCCGGTGCCGCCGACGCGCATGAGCTGATTCAGCTCGGTGCGCCGCGCGCCGTCCATCCACAGCTGCTCCGGGTCGGCGGCGTTGTTGACGTACATCGTGTTGAGCATCGTGTCGAGCTCGACACCCGGGTTGCTGGTGCTCCACGGCGCGTTGACCCGCTGCACGTAGCCCGACTTGGCCGGGTCGGCGTAGACCGTCAGGGCGCCGTCGTACGCATTGGTGTCCGCAGTGGAGTCGGTCCCGGACGGGGTCGCGCCGCCGGTGACGTAGGTGGTGAACTTCGTCGAGTTGCCGACGAAGGTGTACTGGAACGTCTCCGTCCCGGTCGCCGTGCCGGCGTACAGCGCGTAGTACAGAGCGCCGGTCGGCTCGGTGCCGACGGTGATGGTCACCGACCCGTTCGGGCCGGTGATCGCGCCCGAGTTCACCTCGGACGACGGGACCGACTGGCCCAGGCCGGTCGCGGCGAACCCCGCGACGGCGCAGACCTTGAAGAAGTACGTCGCCGACGCCAGCGAGCCACCCGAGTTCGATCCGGCCGCGACCACACCGGTCGGCGCGGACACCGCGCCCTCGTACCCGGTCTGCGAGCCGCGCGCGAAGAGCAGCGCCTGCTCCTCACCGAGCAGGTGCGCCCACATGCTCGCGGTGTGCGACAGGGCGCGCAGGTCCGTCAGACCCAGCGCCTCGTACTGCGCGATCCACGCCACCGAGTCGGAGAAGCCGAGCTCGACGTACGGGACCGTGGTCTTGTCACCCGAGTAGCTGATCTTCGGGGGTCGGCGAAGGCCCAGCGAACCGAAGGTCGTGCTCACGGTCTGGCTGTTGAAGAACGGGGTCTGCGACGCCACACCACCTGTGCGGCTGTTGGTCCAGCCGGTGATGCGGAAGTACTGGCGCGCGTTACCTTCACCGCGCTGGCGCATCAGGTCGTTGCGGATCGGGGTGTCGCGCGGAACCAGCGTCTTGATCAGCTGCTCAAGGTCATACGGGACGATGCCCGTGGACACCGGGTTGGTCGGCGTCCAGTCCTTGCGCAGGTCCGCGTCGAGCATGCCCCGCAGCGCCTCGAGGTCGCGCTCCAGGCCGCCCGCCGCACCCCCGGCGGCCTTCGCCACCGACCGGCCCTCGTCGGACGTGAGCCAGTTCATGATCCGGCGCTTCTGCCCCGCACCCTTGATCATGCGGTAGTGGCTGGAGCCGTCCTGGAACTGGACCTTGCGGACCTCGTTGTCGCCCGCGTCGACCGCGGCCAGGCTCGACGCCCACGCGGCCTTGAACGCCTCGAGGCGCTCGGCCTGCTCGGCACGGTCCATCTGGCGCCGGTCGAAGAACAGATCGAGGACGGACGCCCTCGCACGTGGTGCCATGGTGATCCCCCTCTCTGGGGTAGTCGTCAGCGGCGCGCGGCCTGCTCGGTCTGAGCGGCCAGCGCGTTGTAGGCCTCCCGGATCGTGGGATCGCTCGCCTGCTTGGCGATCGCCCGGTATCCGGCGGCCTTCGTGGTGGCGTCGTCGCCGGTCACACCCACGGGGGGCGCGACGACGAACGGGCCGCCGGGGATCGCTGTCGACTTGATCTGTGCCAGTTCGCCGCGCAGAGATTCGATCTCCGCCTGTGCGGCCTTCGTGGCCTCTACCGCAGCCGCTTTCGCGATCTTCTGTACTTCCTCCGCGTCGAGCGCGGTGGTCTTGGTGGTCTCGGCCTCGACGGCCTTGTCGGTGGTGGGCTCCACGGCCTTCCCCTTCGCCTCGTCGCCGGAGCCGCCGTCCCAGTCGTCGGGCAGCAGGTTCGTCAGGCCCAGGGCCTTGGCGCGCTTGATGATGTGGGACTTCGCCTCGGCCTTGTCGCCCGTGTAGTCCTTCCAGTGGCCGACGGCGGACTTGAGGTGCCCCTCGTCAGGGATCGGAAAGTCCCCGTTGGGCATCGCGACGCCGCTCGTGGCGTACTCGTCGCGCTTGGCCGCGGACACGTACTTCCACACGACACCGCGCGCGGACAGGCCCACGTAGACGATCGTCTGGTCCTCGTCGTCGTCCTCGGCGTACGGGGCCTCCGGCTCGTCCTTCGCCGCCTGCTCGTTGTGCAGCCACCACTTGATGCAGTCGGTGGCCTGCGTCAGCAGCGTGATGTCGCAGGTCTCGTCGAGGTACCCGGCACTCAGCTCGGCCGCCTCCGCGGCGATGAGCTGACCCAGGAGCCGGATGACCTGCTTGCCGGTCGCGATGTCCGGCTCTTCGTCCTGGAGCCCGTCCGCCGCGACCGCCTTGGTGAGCGGCGGCTCGGCGAGTTTGAGGGCGCCCGCGCGGTCCTTCTTCATGACCGCCGCAGCGATCGACAGCGCGAGCGCCCGGTCAAAGGCCGGCGCCTTATCCTCCGGCTCGGCGGTCTTCTGGCTGCCCGCCACGCCACGCGGCAGGTCGAGCTTGACCGCCTTCGTGCGCAGGCTGGCGATGACCTCACCGGCCGAGGACACCGGCGACCAGTCACCGTCTCCGGCGGACTTCGCGACGGCGAGCGTCGTGGTCGGGTTGCACGGCCGGTCGACCAACGAGAACTCGATGATCTTCCCGCCGGTCAGCCACGTCTGGCCCCGCGCGTCCTTGTACGTCTTGGTGTCGATCGCACCGAGCGACCAGCCCTTGAGCGTCCCGGTCTCGACCTTGTGGGCCGTGTTCTTGTCGGTGACCTTCGCCTTGATGTGCCAGTCGTCGCCGGTGTTCTCGATCTCGATACCGACGCCGGCGGCGATCTGCGAGTGCTGCTCGCGGACGTTGCCCCACTCGAACCAGGCCGGCACCTCGCGGCGCAGCCAGTTCGGGTCGCAGCGCTCGCCGTCCAGGTCGAGGTCCGGGCCCGCCGCCTTGCCGTAGACGATCAGGTCGCCGTCGTCGGTCTTGTCGAACTTCACGATGTCGCCGATGTAGGCCTGCGTAACGGCACCGCTCATCGCGCATCTCCTCTCATCGGGACTCGCTGTCGGGGGCGGGCAGCACGGCGCACCGGCACCAGGGGTGGCCCGGCGGATGCAGGTCACCGGACGGGAACGGGTCGCCGATCCGGACAGGGCCGTCTTCCTCGTTGCGGCCGCAGATCGGGCACACCCGGTCGTCCAGGGCGGACGCCCACTCGATCCGGGTTCGGCCGGTCAGGGTGTAGCCCTGCACGGTCGCGGTGGACACCGCACGGCTCAGCTCGGTCGTGGCGATCATCAGGGCGCGGGACGGGTCGCTGAGCAGGTCCTTGATCGCACCTGCGATGGTGTCCGCACTGTCGCCGCGGGCGGCGCCGTCGGCCAGGAGCTTGCCGAGCTCGCCCAGCTTGGTGTCCGCGACCGACTTGATCGTGATCCCGGCGTTGTTGAGCAGGGTTCGCAGCCCGGATCCGTCGTGCAGGGCGCCGAGGAGCAGCTGCGCGGCCTCGGTGGCGCCGGGCGCCCAGTCGCCGACGTCGGCGACCGCGGCGGTGAGCGGCTGGCCGGCCTCGAGTGTGTCGACGACCGCGCGGGCGGAGGTGGCGCCGATCACGTAGCCGTCGGTGTAGACCCCGTTCAGGATCTCGGTCAGCGCGGCCGTGAGTGCGTCACGCTCGCGCTGGATCCATGTGTCGGCCGCGGCCTCGAGCTGGCCGGGGTCGGTCGCGCCGGTGGTGGGGTGGTGGGCGAGCCAGTCTTCGGCCAGCTGGTGCGCGCTGACGGCTCCGGACAGGGCGGCTGCGATCAGCGGGGCCCAGTAGGCGGCCGCGTCGAGGTCGAGCTGCCAGCCGGGCCACGCCTTCGCGGAGTCAGCCCCCTCGGGGGCCTGGTCTTTTGGGTCGCCGTCACTCCCCGCGGCCTTGAACGTGACCCGGTTCAGGTCGATCCCGTTCGCGACCGCCTCAGCGTGGGTGAGCGAGCGCAGCTCGAAGGTTTTGCCCTTCGTGCCGCGGCCGCGGCGCATGAAGTTGCGGTACGCCTCGAGCTCCGCGCTCTTGGCCGCGCGCTGGTCGCCCGGCGCCGGCTTCGGTGCGGGCTTGGCCGGTTCGTCACCGCTGCCTGGTTCGAACTCGCCCTCCGGCGGCTCGTTGGCGTTCGGGGGCGCCTGCGCCGGTGAGACCATCTCGCCGGGTGGCGCGGCCTCGCTCGATCCCTCGAGGAAGATGACCCCACGCGTCGTGATGATCATCGGCATGTCGGCTTCGGCGAAGTCGAACCGGGGCCGGCCCTGCTCGTCCCGCGTTTCGTTGAGCGTCATCCGGCCGGACTTGTACTTGGTGTCGATGACCTCGTCCGCGGCCGCTTCGTCGTCGGAGTCGAGCCCGAAGATGCGGAACTCGAGCTCGGGCGGCGCGCCCTGGTAGGTGCGCGCCAGGTCCGTGATGATCGTCTGTACGAAGTCGATCGCGGGCTGGGTGCCGACGCGCTCCTGCACGTCCTCCTGGCCCTCGTGGTAACCGGTCGACCCCAAGCCGCCGGGCTCGGTGAAGTTGAGCTCGGGCATGGTCACGCCGAGATGCGAGGCCAGGATCCGGATCAGGAACATGTCGTAATCCGGCTTGTACATCTGGTCGACCTGCGGCATCGGCACCGGCTTGAACCCGGGGGGCGTGAGCTGGGTGCCGTGGCGGGCCCTGGTGTTGCCGGCGTTCTCGTCGTTGTACGCGCGCTGCCACTCGCGCCGCTTCTGCGGGGTGAAGGCCTCGCCGAGCGCTTCGGCGGCGTTCTCCGGCGGCACCAGCCATGTGAGCGGCCCGGTGCCGTCGTCGTACTCGCTGATGAGCCAGCCCTGCCGGTTGAGCCAGATCCGGGCGGCGATCAGCGCCCGCTCGACCGCGGACTGCCCATACGGGGTGTCGGTGCGCACCGTCTCGCGGAAGTAGTACAGCTGATCCGCCTTGTACGCGCCGGGGATGACGGTGGCGCCGTCCTCGGTCTGGACCGTCGTCGCGGTGAACTCCCCACGCGGGAAGCCATAGAGGATCTGCTGGAACGCCGGGTAGGGCGGATCGGGCAGCTTGCCGCGCACGTCCCGCAACGGTTTGATCGTGGACCCGTCGATGATCCAGAAGTTGAGGACGTCGCCGCCGTAGGTCATCTCCGGATAGATGACCACCGCGTCGAGCGTCAGCCACTCCTCGATCAGCAGCGACACCCATTGCTTGAGTGAGAGCTGGTTGCCCGACCAGGGCTTGCGCCACCAGGCGTTCAGCCGCGCGATCTCCGGCTGGAGCTTCGCGCGCAGCTGCGCTTCGACGTCCTCTTTCGCGGCCCGCTGCTGCTGCTTGGGCACCGCCTGAGCCTGGAGCTGCTCTTCCACGGTGTCGTCGGAGACGACAGCCCCACACCGCAGAGACTTCAGGTGGCCCTTGCGCTTGTGGATGCACTCGGCGATCAAGCCGACCTCGCGGGCCGCCTTCTTGAGCAGCTTCCAGTCCAACGGCCGGTCGCTGACCAACTGGACGTTGGAGTTGACCTGGTACTCGGACACGCGCGGCTCGGGCCGCCCGGTGTCCGGGCGGGGCCGGTCGATCGGTGCGACGGGTAGCGGGTTGCCGGGGCCGAACGGGTCGCGCTGCGTCGGGTCGACCGGTAGCGGCACGTTCGAGCCCACGCCGATCGCCGAGTTGACGAGCACGTTGATGGCGTCGACCAGCGGGACCATTACAGGCTGATTGCTGCGGCCGGTGCGGGCGGCGAGCGCCGGCGGGACGGCCTTCTCGACCTCGGTCGACGCGATCTCGGCCGGGGTGCTGCGCCGCACCGAGCTGCCGTTGCCGGCCGGGCGCGGACGCTGACGGTTGCGCTTGCTCACCGCTCACCCCCGGTTGAACGGGAACCTGTCGAGCAGCTGCTCATCACCACCGGTCCCCCGTTCCGCCGTCAGTTCGTTCATGAAGTCGCCGGCGTCGGACTGCTCGAGGAAGAACCTCGCGAGGGCCTGGGTGCACGCGTCCACCTGGTCGTCGTGGGTCGCGTTGGGGAACCCGGCGCACTCGTTGACGAAGTCGGCCACCCACGGGGCGTGCGCGGGGGCGGGCAGCTCGACGTCCCCGGCCTCGATAAAGGGGCTGACGGCGCTCGCGCGGCCTTCCTTCGAGTCCTTCGGGGTGACCGCGACGATCCCGCCCACGACCCCACGCAAGCTCTGGATGACGCCGGGCCCGTTCGCCTTGTCCTCGATGAGCTTGAGCCGGGCTTGCGGCCACTTCGCCGACAGGGCCTTGACCGCGTCGCAGGTGGCCGGCAGGTCCAGGTGATCCCTGACCTGGTCGAGCAGCCACGCTTTCGAGCCTTTGCGCGCCCAGACCTGGCCGACCACCCAGTCGTTGCTGTCGGCGTCTTTGAACGCCATGTCCCAGGACTGGATGACCTGGGTAGCGCCGATCGCCCACCAGGAGCCGTCCGCGCGCTGGATCGCGCGCTGGAGCGGTGAGTACTGCCACCAGGCGCGCTTGAGGATGCCGCCCTCGGCCGGGGCGGGCCGGCCTTGGAGCAGCGCGGCGAACCCTCGGCTGCCGGCGTCTTTCTTGCGCTTGAGCCAGCCCTTGATCGAGCGGCCGCGCGCGGACTCGAGCCACTGACCAGGTTCGCGGCCGAGCGGATCGCTCTCGCCCTTCGCCGGGTCGTGGTCCGCGAAGGCTGGGACGTTGATGACGCGCCACTGGTCGGCGTCCTCGGCCATCAGCCACCCGGCGAGGTCGTCCTCGTGCCAGCGGGTCATCACCAGGATGACCGGCGCGCCCTCGGCGAGCCGCATGGACGCGGTGGTGCGCCAGAACTCCTTGCAGGCCTCCCGGTAGGCCTCGGAGTCGGCTTCCTTCTGCCCCTTGAGCGGGTCGTCGATGATCAGCACGTCGAGCGGGCGGCCGGTGAGCGAGCCGTCGATGCCGACGGTGACGACGCCGCCTTCGTGCCCGTCGAGCTGCCATTCGTGCGCGGCCGAGGTGTCGCGGCGGATCGTGAGCCCGAGGTGCGGGTTGCTCTGGATGTCGTTGCGGATCGCGCGGCCCCACCGGCGGGCGATCGTGTCCGAGTATGACGCGATACCGATCCGCAGGTCGGGATCTTGGAGTAGCAGCCACAGGGGGAACCAGCGGCTGACGCGCTGGGACTTGCCCTCCTGTGGGGGCATGAACCACATCAGCTGTGGCGCGACGCCCTCGTAGGAGTCGACGAGCGCACTGTCGAGCAGGTCGAGCGCAGGGGTCTGAACGGTGCCCTGGTACAGGGACTTGGCCAGTGCGCCCGGTGTCGGGTACTGCTTGCGGGCCCGACGCCGGGTGCGGTCCTGCTCTTGGACCTTCAGCTCACGAAGCTGCCTCAGCTTCGCTATCTTCTGCGCCCTCGTCGTCGACGTCCTCGGCGAGGAGCCGGGCGAGCTCAGCGTCGATGTCCCCAACGGTCCACCCCTCGCGACGCGGAGGCGTGTCGAGGCCCATCAGCTTCGCTGTGCGCTCCTGGATGCGCAGGAACCGGTCGAGCGCCTGGAGAGTGGGAGCGTCGTCGAAGACGGGCTCGTTCTGGTAGTGCACGATCTTCCCGGCCTGGGTGATCGTGAGGTGTTTGTTCTCCAGCACCTCGATCACGCGGCGGGTCATGTAGTCCAGCTGGTCGAGCTGGATCTGCCGCAGTTCCTCAGCGCCGGTGGCGGGTAGCGCGGCCAGTGCGCCCTTGATGGCCCGGTAGGCGTTCTGTTTGCCGCCGTAGCCGAGTAGGTCGCTGATCTCTTCGTAGGTGTGGCCGCGGCCCTTGAGCCAGCATGCCTTGGCGTCTCGTTCGGCGGACTCCAGGCCGCGGGCGAACCGGCCGGCGCCGTCTCGGTTCGAGTAACCCTGATCCACCGCGCCCCCTCAGTTCTGCGGGACCTCGATCACGATGACGACCTCGCTGAGGATCTCGTGGCCGTGCTCGTCGAACTGGATGTGGCCCCGCTCGTCGACCTGCGCGACCTCAGCCCAGAGACAGGGCTTGTTGTCTTGGGTGAGGCGGGAGTCGGCGCGGCGGACCTGCCACCAGTGCACGCCCTGCTGTTGGAGCAGGAGCTGGGCGTATGCGGGGTCGAACAGCAGACGGGAGACATCGGGGCCGTTGCCGTCGTTGATCAGGGTCGCGGGGTGCGCCGGCCGGGCAGGCGGTTCGTCGTCGCCGGTGCACGCGCAGCCGGTGAAGATCCCGCAGTCGGGGCGGTGTGCGTGGTCGCACCGTTCGAGCTGTGGGTGTTGCCGGGTAGAGTGCCACGCCCACCGGGGCGTGCGCCGGTCCTGCTTGAGACAGGGCGCCTCGCCGTCGGCTTGGCACACGGGGCACGGCGGCGAGCTCGGGGGCGGGTGTTCGCAGAACGGTTCGGCGAGCTCGGCGCAGTCGTCGCACGCGAACGCGGCTTTGTGGGCGATGCCGTCGACGGGGATGTGCGCGAGCGGGAGGGCTGCGTATTCGTCGTCGGTGGCGTGGCGCCGCACCTGGAACACGGCGACGCGACCGGCCCCGTCGTTCTCGGACCGGCCTGGGCAGGTCGGGTTCATGCAGACCTGGTGTCCGGGTGCTGTGCGGGTGCAGTCGCGGCAGTCGGCTGGGTCGTGGGGTTTGACGGTGGCGTAGGGCAGCAGCACCGGTCATCTCCTCGCCGTAGGCTGGTATTGGCAGCACGTCTGGAAAGCCCGCGGTGGGACGCCGCTACGGGTGGGTACGCGCCCCGTAAGTGCCAGACGGTCCGGGTTCGAACCCCGGCAGCAACCGCAAGTGGACGGCGGCCGAGTGTGGTGTAAGCCCGACGGGGCGGGGAGCTGGTGCGGCCGCCCCGTGGTGGGCGTCACGGGGCGGCCGGTCTATGGGCCGCTACTTCGGCGGCTCGAAGGTGACGCCGGACTCGGTGCGCCACAGCGGCCGGGCTGCCTCGGGCATCTCGAGCGGGGGCAGGCCGCGTGCGACGCGCTGCTCGTTGATGCTCTTCGACGGATCGAACCCGTCGGCGGTGCGCATCTCCGCGACGAGGTAGGGCACCCGTTCGCCGTTGACCCACACGTCGGCCGTGATCGGTCCCGACGTGGGCTCGATCCGGTTGATGAGTAGGCGCGTGCAGGGGATGAGCGTGCCCGTCTCGGCGTCGTGGACGGTGACGCCCGGGGCCGAGAGGTACGTCTGCCCGGGGCCAGCGGCGGGCCAGGTGATGACGACGCGGCCCGCGAATTCCTGCCGCACGGTTCAGGCCTGGGCGGTCGGCGCGACGGTCTCGGTGACCGCGGACTCGACCGCGCCCGCGCCGGCCGCCGCCAGCTGCTCGGCGTCGGTCTTCACGGTCTCCGCCACCGCGGCCGCGTCGGTCTCGGCCTGGGCCACCACCGGCGCGGTGTCGGCGCCGAGGTGCTCGAGCAGCTGCTTCCAGGTGTCCTCGAGCTTGGCCAGGGCGGCGGCGGCCTCGCGCTTGGCTTGGGCGAAGTCGGCGTGCAGGGTGGCGAGAACGTCCATCACTGTGTCTCCGGGTCTGGGGGAAAGGCGAGAGCCCCGGACCGCGA
>Ga0207664_10003128_pt1 | contig 10997 bp, 11 predicted proteins | sample LARL83metaG_FD_184349 | JGI IMG/M metagenome (GOLD analysis project Ga0207664, IMG submission 184349) | Corn, switchgrass and miscanthus rhizosphere microbial communities from Kellogg Biological Station, Michigan, USA - LAR L8-3 metaG... | ecosystem: Host-associated > Plants > Roots >...
CGATGACCCCGTCGAAGTTCTTCCCGTCCCCCGGCCCGTACAGGTGCCCGAGCACATTGTCAAAGGAACGGTTCTCAAACAGCACCACCACGACGTGCTCAAGCGCATGGGACCTGTCCGGTACCGGCATCAGCCTGCCTCCCTACCAACCGGCCGCGAACACAGCCGGTCCGTGACATCTGCAGCGGCCACAAAGCCTCGGGCCCCATCCCGGGGCCCCCACTAAGGATCATGTCTCAGCCCGGCCCCAACATCACCCGTCACAGGCGATCCCGATCGCCACGAGCCCGGAGCCAGCTGGCCGTCCAGCACAAGGAGACAGGACCAGAAGACCATGCTCATCGAAGGCGCGACACCCAGAACAAACACCAACGAGATTGGAGCCAGCCGCACCGAGGCGGACCCTCGAAGAGGATCTCGCCAGGCCAGAGACAATGCCCGACACTTGGGCTGAGCTTTGCAAGCAGGGATCAGGGGTTCGAGTCCCCTTATCTCCACAGGTCAGAGGAATAATTCGAACAGCCCGGCCGAGAGTACAGCAGCGAAGTACAGCAACCGGGGGCGCGTAAGATGCCGCACACGCGTTCGAGTGGGACTGTTCCCTTGCGGCTGGCGGCCCACAGATCCAGGGTCTGCGGCGAGTTCCGGCCCACTGAACAGGAAGAACGACATCGTAGCGTCCTGCGCCGCCTGCCTAGCGGTCAGCGGTCAACGTGGTGATTCTGCCGTTTCAAGGCTGGCTCATGCCGCTCATGCAGAGGGTCAGCGAATGGCACTTATTTTCATCGCCCACGGTGGCGAATTCTCGTGACGCCTCATAGATTTCACGGCGCGCATATCGCCGATTACGTATTCGCGGGGGTCTCTATTTTCCGATGCCGTGGGGGCACGCAGATCATCCGGTTCTGGCTCATGCTTGGTGTTTGTCCGGCCCGAGATGCTCATACCCGGGCGTAGTCTTCGATGTCCTGCTCGAATTCCGCCACGAGTTCGGGGGTGAGGGTGCGCCGGGTTTTGCTGATGGCGTGCCGGATGTCGCTGGTGGTCACCTCCTGCTCGCCGCCCTCGAACATGACGCGTTCGAACGCCAGTTGCGCCGTCCTGCGTGTGGCGAACTCGATGTCCGCCGGGGTGAACAGCCGTGACTCCTCCACGATCGCGGCCATGTCCAGATCACCATGCGGAATTACGGTGAGGTAGCGGTCCCAAATCGCCTTCCGCGCGGCTGGGTCGGGAGGGCCGATGGGGATGACGTAGTCGAACCTGCCGTGCCGCAGAAACGCGCTGTCCAGGGCGCGTACCGAGTTCGTGGCACAGATGAGCAGACGCTCATCTTGGTCCCGGAACGGGGGGATGAGCTTGAGCATCTCGTTCGTGACACCCTGCGCTGCCGAGACTGTGCGCGGCTGGCGAATCCCGGCGATCTCCTCCACCTCGTCGATGAACAGCACCACCTTGTCCAGCTCGGCGACGAGGGAGAATGCCTCCCGCAAGGCAGATGCCAGGCCGGCCGGGGAATCGCCAGCCAGCCGTGACGGGTACAGCTCCACGAACGGCCAGCCAAGCCGCGACGCGGCGCCCTTGGCGAATGTCGTTTTGCCCGTTCCCGGCGGGCCGAACAACACGATGGCCCGCGGCGGCACCAAGCCGAGCCGCTCGGCCAGCTGCGGCTGCGCCAGCGGCAGTATGACCTGCCGCTCGATCAGCTCCTTCTCCCTGACCATGCCGCCCAGCTGATCCCAGGCGCCGGCCCGCACCATGCGCCCGCCGAGCTGGCCGAGTATCCCGGCGCTGCCCGGGTCCACCGGCTCCAGCCGCTCATAGAAAACCATCCCGCGGCGCGCGGTGTACCCAGCGTGCTCCAGCGCCAGGGCGCCGATCTCGCTCTCCTCCGCCAGCAGACACTGGATCCGGTGCACTCCCGCCGCTACCAGCCGCCGCTCCAGCTCGCCCAGCATCGCACTGCCAATCCCCCGCTGCCGCCACGCGGCGGCCAGGCTGATCCGCATCACCCACGCCCGGTCACCGGCGACGGTCGCGGCCGCCACCCCCACCAGTTCGTCGCCGACGACTGCAGCGACCGCGGGCTCATGCGACCGGACAGCGGCGATCAGATCGGACAGGCCAAAGGCAGGCGCCTCGCTGCTGGCCGCCGGGTTGTCCCACAACCGGACAGCGGCATCGAGGTCATCAGCGTGAAAGTCACGGACCCGCCACGGTGCCATCGCATCAGTGTGCCACCACCGCGACCGCACGGCCGGCGCTGCCGTCAGCGCCCCGGTTCCCTGGCCCGAACTCCCGCCCGGCTCGCGGCCCGCCCCCAGCTGATCGTCCGGGGACGGCGCTTGCACCTACCACCCCGCTGAACCCGCAAGGACAGTCATCGGTGTTGGCAGGCGCACAGAACAGTGCGTTCTGGACAGTCGCCGGCGCAGCCAACCTTGATCTCACGGCCGGCCATAACGAAGCCCCTTCGCGCGGCTATGAAGACCTGGGGCGATCACTCTGTGTGAGACTGAGGCGCCGGCCCGGAGGTTCCCGGGTGTCGATTCGATGCCGCTGACACCGCATGCGGGCGGGGGATGCCCCAGGGAGGACCATCTCCAGCTTGCGGCGCCGGGGGGCTAGCCGGCTGTGACGCGCCGGTACCCGCCGCTCACCCAGCCGGCGACCAGCCGGCCGTACTCTTCCGCTGCTTGCTCCCATGCGAAGTGACCGGCGTCGAGAGGGTGAATCTCGCTGTTAGGCAGAAGCTGGTGGAGATTCTCGTTGTTCGACCACGGCACCAGCTCGTCGTTCCGGCCTGCCACGATCTGGGTCGGGGTCGTGATCGCCGGCAGCAGGTCCCGGAGTACCTGGTTCTGCTCGGGGTAGTGCCGTACGAACCGGGCCGACTCGGCAAACCGGCCGAGGTCGTATGCGCTCACATAGTCCTCGTGGACCTCAGGCTCGGTGTCGCCCGGAGCGGCCGGCTGGACCGCATAGCCAATATTGGTTCTGGCGTCGAGCCCGCGAACGTCATCAAGGCTGGGAGCCTCGATGACGTCTTTGAGCGCACCGCCGGCCTCGATCGGGTAGCGGACAGCGCCACCACCGATGGTCAGGCTCGTGACCCGTTCTGGCGCCTTGGCCGCGAGGAAGAGCGCGGCGGCTGTGCCAACGTCAGGACCGACGATATGCGGAGCGCCCAGTCCCCATTGGTCAATCAGACGGGCCAGGAACGCTCCGGAGCTGTCGGGAGCTATGAGCTCAGGCGGCTGATCGGAGTGGCCGAATCCCGGCATGTCGATAGCGACAACCCTCCCGAGCGGTGTGATGCGGTCCCAGATCCGGCGAAAGGCCCACAGGCTTTCCGGCCACGGCGCCAGCATCAGCACGGTCGTGCCGGAGTCCGCCCTGGTGTCGGCGAACCTCACCCGGACTCCGTCAAGGACCCGGAAGTACGAGGACATCTGCGACGCGGTTGCTGCACTCATCAGCGGGTTCCTCTCACTCCTTAACAGACAGGTCTGTCTGGCAGACTAACAGACCTGTCTGTTTAGTCAAGGGCTCTGTGTGCGGCAGTGGGCCATCGAGCGGTGCGATCAGGATCCGTGCGGCCTGGGCGTGCTGCCCGCCGTGCCCGGTCCTGACCGCACTCGCGCCGGCCCCTCCAAGATCGCGGAGCGATTCCTTCAGACAGACCTGTCTGTTAAATTTGAAGTATGAGCACCCACGCCATCGACAGCAGGCCGGCCCGGGACCGGCTACTCGATGCGGCCAGCGAGCTGTTTTACGAACACGGGGTCCACACCGTCGGCATCGACACGATCATCGAGCGGGCTGCCGTCGCCAAGGCCACCCTCTACAGCGCGTTCGGCAGCAAGGAGGAGCTCGTGCGTGCCTACCTCGAGGCGCGTCACGCGTCGCGCCGGGCGGCGGTGCTCGCCGAGATGGCCTTGCACGATGACCCGAGAGGCAAGCTGCTCGCGCTGTTCGATGTGCTCGTTACCACGGTGAAGCAGCCGCAGTTCCGCGGCTGTGCCTTCGCCAACGCCTCCGCCGAGTCCGGGCCTGACAGCGCGGCTGCCGAAGTCACGCGCAAGGTCCGCGCGTGGTTGCTCGGGGTGATGGCCGAGCAGGCGACGGCGCTGGGCGCAGTGGAGCCAGCCGGCCTGGCGCGACAGCTCACCTTGCTATACGACGGAGCCCTCGCCCAATCGCGTCTCGACCGTGGCCCGGCCGCCGCCACCGCGGCCAAGACGGCCGCCCAAGAACTCATCGATGCGGCCACTCCGCCCCGGCGGAAGCCGAGGGCGCGACCCGCCCGCGCGGCCCACAGCACCCGTAACGAAACCAGCCGCGCTGGAATCTGACCATTCCGGCCGTCAACCCCACAGACCCAGTCGGCCCCCCCCCGGGTCAAACACCGGCAAAGCGTTCCGCACAGCACACTTGCCTGGCCGGTGTTGCCTGCGCGTTTGACAGCCGGTAGCTCATGAGCATAGCTTTTTAGCTATGGAGCATAGCTTTCTAGGGATCGCTGGCCGTGCCTAGGGCCGGGCTCAGCACGGACGGGGTGGTCGATGTCGCCCTGGCCATCGTCGATGAGCAAGGGTGTGAGGCGCTGTCGCTGTCGGTGGTCGCCGCCCGGGCCGGGGTTGCCGCGCCGTCGCTGTACAAGCATGTGGCGAGCCTGGCGGAGCTGCGGTCCCGGGTGGCCGCCCGGGTGCTGGCCGAGATGACCGAGGTGGCGACCGCAGCCGTGCTGGGGTTGAGCGGGGACGCAGCGATCGCTGCGCTGATGAGACGGCTGCGCGGCTACGGCGCAGAACATCCTGCCCGCTACCTGGCGGTGCCGCCGGACCCGATGCACGATCCGGCCCTGGCGCAGCCAGCGGCCCGCCTTATCGACGTGTTCCTGGCCGTGTTGCGCGGCTACGGCCTGCATGACGCTGCCGCGATTCACGCCACCCGGTGCCTGCGCGTGATCGTCCACGGGTTCGTCTCGATCGAATCCAGCGGCGGCTTCGGCCTGGCCGAGGACCCAGCCGAGACCTACGAGCAGCTCATCCAGATGTACCTCGCATCGTTGCCCCGGCACTGACCCGCCACCGTTCACAACCACAGGAGACGCACATGTCCACCTCCCCGATCCGCATCCGCGCAGGCGCCGTCGCCCTAGCTGCTGCGGGTGTTTTGTTCCTTGCCTATCCGGCGCTGCGGCCTTGGCACGATGAAGGCACGGTCGGCGGGGCTACCGCCTCGATGAGCTCGGCTGCCTGGGTGGCTGCTCATTTCTTCGCGATGCTCGGGTTCATCCTGGTGCCACTGGGGCTGCTGGCCCTGCGCTCGGCGCTAGCAGATACCAGGGCCGAGCCGCTAGCCCTGACCGCAGCGGTGCTGGCCTGGATCGGCTCCGGGCTGGTGCTGCCCTATTACGGAGCTGAGGACTTCGGGCTGCACGCGATCGCCGGTTCCGCTGGGCCCAGGGCCGGCCTTCTCAGTCTCGTCCACGCGGTGCGCTACCAGCCGCTCGCGATGACGATTTTCGGCACCGGGCTGCTGCTGCTGGCTGCCGCGGCCATCATGGCGGCGATCGCGGTGTGGCGCTCACATGTCCTGCCCCGCACCAGCGCCATCCTGTTCGCCACCGGAATGGCTCTGTTCTTTCCCCAGTTCTTCGGCCCCGCCGCCGTCCGGATCGGCCACGGCATCCTGCTTGCCGCTGGTTCGATCATCCTCGCCGCCGCACTATGGGCATCGGCCGGCCGGCCCCGCGGCACCGTCACCCCGTCCGCCGCCCGTTCTTCCGCCGATGTCGCCGGCATGGCTCAGCTCCCAGCGGCGCGGCCCTCATGACCGCCCGCACCCGGCGGCTGCCCACGACCGCCCGCACCCGCCCGCGGGTGAGCCAGCCGTCAGCGCCAGCGGGCGGTCCCCGGCACCGGGCACAGCGGGGATGCGCAACACCCCGGCCCACCCCGGCTGTGGCCGCGCTGGCTTGCTCGTTCGGACTCAAGAGCCCTGCGAGTCAGATCACCGCACATGTTCGTTGGGTGGCAACGGCGCCCCCACAGGCCGCCCACTACCCTGCCGAGTGGAGGATTCCATCATGAAGATTGCGCCGGGCATTCACCGGATCGGCAACAACAGCATGATTAACGCATACCTCATCGAGCAGGCCGGCGAGGTAACGATCATCGACGCCGGGTTGTCCGGCTTCTACAAGGACATCGACCGGGAGCTGGCCGCGATGGGCCGTGCGCCCGCAGACGTCCGGGCGCTGGTCCTCACCCACGGGCACACCGACCACATCGGCTTCGCGGAGCGGCTGCGCCGCGAGCGGCGGGTCCCGGTGTCGGTGCACGAAGCCGACGCCGCGTTGGCCCGCGGCGAGGTGCCGAACCCGGCGAAGGGCTACGGCCCGGTAAAGCTCGGGCCCCTCCTCGGGTTTCTGTGGTTCAGCGCCCTGCACGGCGGGCTGCGCACCCCTAAGCTGCAGCAGGTCGCGACCTTCGGCGATGGGGCAACCTTGGACGTCCCGGGCAGTCCGCGGGTCATCTTGACGCCCGGCCACACTCCCGGCAGCGCCGCCCTGCACGTCGCATCGCTCGGCGCTCTGTTCGTCGGGGATGCGTTCGCCACCTACGCGGTGACCACGGGGGCGCATGGCCCCCAGGTCGCGCCGTTCACCGCGGACGCCGCGCAGGCGGTCGAATCGCTGGCACGTCTCGATGCAATCTCCGCTGATCGCGTGCTTCCTGGGCATGGCGACCCCTGGACGGGCGGCATCCAGGAAGCGATCCGCCAGGTACGCCAGCGGCACGGCAGCCACGGCTAACCCCGGCGACGTAGAAAAACGAGGCCTCTGCCATAGCCGTTCGGGTTGCCCTGAGACTCTCCCAGCGGGGAAGGTCCTGGTCGTCGGCGCCGCGAACTCCGGCGGCCAGATCGCCCAGGAACTCTCGGCACCCACCGGGTGGAACTCAGTCGGCCAGCGGCTACCGGCGATCCTGCAGCGCCCGCTGGGCCGTGACATCTGGGCATGGGCGACCGCGCTGCGGCTGGGTGACCGTGGACTCGCGTCTAGGAAAGCGCATGGCCAGGCGGGACCAGGTGATCGGGCCGGGCCGCGGCAGCTCGCCCGCCGCCACGGCATCCGGATCCGGCCCGTGCCGCGGGGGGCGGCCGGCCCGGACCGTGACCTTCGCCGACGGTTGCTTGTCACACCGTCCCTATGCGGACGGCAGCACGGCGACGGCGTCGATCGAGATGAGCAGGCCGCGTGGCAGCACCACGTTGGCCGGCGCGGAGCGAGCTGGCGGTGGGTCGGGCATGAAGCGCGCGTAGACCGCGTTGATGGTCGCAAAATCCTCGACGTTGGCGTAGAAGATAGTGGTCTTGACGAGGGCCAGCAATGATGTCCCGGCGGCGGTCAGGATCGCGTCGAGGTTGCGCAGCGCCAGCTCGGTCTGCGCCTCGATGCCATCACCGGGCACGCCGGTAGCCGGATCGATACCAGCCGTGCCCGAGCAGAATACGAATCCCCCAGCGACGATGGCCTGGCTATAGGGCCCAAGCGCAGCTGGTGCAGTGTCGGTGGAGATTGCCTTCCTAGTCATCGGCGCTGCCTCTCATTGGGTGAATGGATATCGCTGGATCAGCCACGAAACGGTCCCCGAGTGACTTCTAAGATCCAGGGCCGAGACGGACACTGCGCTGGCCGAGGAGCCGTTTCGCTTCGCGGATGCCGCTGGTCATCGCGCCGTCGGCGTAAGCCATCCGTGCGCTTTGGGTGTGCTCTCCCGCAAACAGCAGGCGTCCGCCGATCGGCTGGCCCAGCAGGTCAGCGTCGGCTGGATTTGCTCCTGGGGGGATATGGGTGTAGGCGCCGCCGGTATAAGGATCGTTTGCCCATGAGGTCACGGCTACGCCTGCCGGCGCCGGGCATGAACGACCAATCGCCTGGCTGAGCATGCCGAGGACCCACCGGGCGGCGTCGTCCGCGGTCGCGTCGAGGACATGACTGGTAGCGCTGTGGAAGATCTGGAAGACCAGCACTGGGCCAGCGCCGAACGCGTCCTGCCCGATCGCCCAGACCGCCGGGGCGTCAGGATCGTGAGGGAAGATCATCACGTGCGGGAGGCCCGCGGCGCGCCAGAATGGCTCGTCGAACCGCAGAGCCACCTTCTCGTAGCGCCCAAACCCGAGCCGCCCGATTGCCGCCAGCCGATCTGGTGGCAGTGCGGGTGAAAATCGCAGCAGATCCCGCTTGAGAACACCGAGCGGCACAGTCACCACCACGTGCGAGCCTTCCTCGGATGTGCCATCACCGCATCGGATACGTACGCCACCCGCCGAATGGACCACCTCATTCACGTCCACGCCCAGGCGCACATCAACGCCGGCCGCCATCGCTTCCACCAGACGCCGGTAGCCCCCCACTGGCACGTCGCCGAAATAGTGCCCTCCGTATTCGATCTCGCTCCACATCCAGCGCAGCGACTGGCGCTCGGCGAAGTCGGCCGACTCGGCCTCAATCAGCGCGCGCAGCGCCTGGCGCGCTCGCCTCGCCGGGCCCGGTGCCAGGCCAGCTCCGGTCACAAATGCTTCGATCCCATCCGCTGCAGATGCATCCGGCCCCAGTTTGGCGAGCAGCCGGCCCATCCCTGCCGGGAACTCTTCCAACTGCATGCTGAGACTCGCCTCGACCTCTGCGGCCGATAGCCGCCGTCCCTCCTCGCAGTCGAAACCGGCCAGCTCAGGCAGCGGGTTCGCGCTGCGGCAGGGCACGCCGACCTGCTGTGCGAAAGCACGCATCGGGTTTCCCACGGGGGTGTGTATCCATGACCCGCCCAGATCGACAAGCGAACCGGCCACGTTAACGGTGTGCAGCCGGCCACCGATCCGGTCGCGAGCCTCCACCACCACGCACTCAACCCCGGCGTGCGCAAGAGCGTTCGCGACCGTCAATCCGGCGATCCCCGCACCGACCACCACCACACGCTCGACCGGCTCCGCCGTCCCTACTGGAATGTCGGTCTGCCCGTCGTCGAAACTCTCAGCAGTCAACCCGGCCACCCCCGTGTCGGCGAAATGCCACATGCTATCGCCGCGGCATCACCAGCAGTCTCGCGGCTGGCCGCCACTTCGGGGGCACCAGTCAGCCGGCGTGAAGTGGTCAGCCGGCGCCCAGCGGCGAGTCCACCTAACCCCCGGCCGCCTTGGCTGCGCTCAGGGTCTGACCCGTTCCCGCTCCACAGGCATCCGCCGCTTTCACGACCCTATGGACACCTATTCGGCTGGGCTCATCGTAGCGACGCGGCGGGCTTGGGCTTGTCTTCTGGGAGCAGAATGAAAGCCGCGATCCGCTGGGCGAGGTGCCTGATAGTCCTGCGACGCTGTCACAGGTCAGCGGCCAGGGGCAGCCTGGCCTGCGGCGGTCCGGTGGCCGAGGGGGTTGGCGAATGACACGCATAGCTGTCTATGGGGCGGGTGGCGTCGGAGGCTATTTCGGCGGTCGGCTCGCCCGGGCCGGAGCGGAGGTGCATTTCATCGCGCGGGGCGCTCACCTGCACGCCCTCCGCGAGCACGGGTTGACGGTACGCAGCGTCAAGGGTGACTTCCAGGTGCAGGCGCAGGCCACCGATGACCCAGCGGACATCGGCCAGTGCGACTTCGTGCTGTTTTGTGTCAAGACCTTCCATACCGACGCTGCCGCGGCCCGGCTGGGGCCACTGGTGGGTGACGGCACGGCGGTGGTGTCGCTGCAGAACGGGGTCGAGAACGAGGAAAAGCTCGCCCGAACGGTCGGGGAAGACCACGTGATGGGCGGGGCTGCTTTCATCTTTGCCGAGATCACCCAGCCTGGTGTGATCGTGCACAGCGGCGGACCGGCCAGCATCACGTTCGGGGAGCTGGACGGCCGCGCCAGTCAGCGGGCACGGCGGCTGCTGGCCTGGTGCGAGCAGGCCGGTTTCGAGGCGGAGTTGTCGCTGAGCATCAAGACGGTGCTGTGGGCCAAGCTCGCCTTCATCTGTGCGCAGGCCGGCATGACCGCGGCGGTGCGGCTGCCGATCGGGGAGATCCGCACCGTAGATGTTGCCTGGGCAGCCTTCAACCGCTTGGTTGCGGAGGTATGTGCGGTAGCCGAGGCGGATGGCAGCCCGGTGCCGCAGACCGCCCAGGACAGCGCCCTGGCCTTGGCGCAAGCCATCGAGCCGGGCAGCTTCTCCTCCCTGCATGACGATCTGGTTGCTGGGCGTGGCATGGAGTTGGAAGCTCTGCACGGTTTCGTTGTGCGCCGGGCCGCACAGCATGCCCTGGCCGTGCCCATGTCGGAGGCGGTATACGCCATCCTCAAGCCCTGGGCCGTCCGCAACCAGCGGGCCAGAATCTGAGCTAGTTGCGGCGCCGCCGTTCCGCCCTGAGCGGGATGCCTGGCTGGCAGATCACGCTGACCGCCGTCGGGGCCGCCCTGCTCGCAGCCACGGTGGCGGTGCTGGCAGACCGGGCGCAAGCAAGCGCGCCGGTGTTCGCATACAGCAAGGTGAGGATGGCGCGCAGGCCCGTGAATATCCCTCATACGTCCGTCGGTCACCTCCTTCGCGGACACCGAGAATCTGCGCCAGCGACATCACCCGGGAAGAGCGGGGTCGGTCTTGGCTGGTGCCGTGCCTACCCCGCCGTGTGCCGGGGGCGGCGTGCTCGCCGGGCGCAGTGGCCCGGGGCGGAGCAGGGCGCCGGCGGTGACCGCGCCGGCGGCGAAGATGCCGGCGGTCCACCAGAACGCGGTGTCGTAGCCGTGCGCCAGCGCCAGCCCGGTCAGGGCCGGGCGGCCGATGAGCCGGGCCGTGGCGAGGTGGGCGGCGAGGTAGGAGGTGACGGCGGCGGCGAAGATGGTGTTCAGCAGCGAGGTGCCGACCGAGGCGCCGAGTTGCTGGCCGACGGTGACGGTGGCGGAGGCGACGCCCGCGTCCTGCGGGGCCACGCCGAACGTGCCGGTGTTGATCACC
>Ga0207664_10003130_pt1 | contig 10988 bp, 12 predicted proteins | sample LARL83metaG_FD_184349 | JGI IMG/M metagenome (GOLD analysis project Ga0207664, IMG submission 184349) | Corn, switchgrass and miscanthus rhizosphere microbial communities from Kellogg Biological Station, Michigan, USA - LAR L8-3 metaG... | ecosystem: Host-associated > Plants > Roots >...
ATCCTCCACGCGGCGTTGCTGCGTCAGGGTTTCCCCCATTGCGCAAAATTCCCCACTGCTGCCTCCCGTAGGAGTCTGGACCGTGTTTCAGTTCCAGTGTGGCCGTGCGCCCTCTCAGGCCGGCTACTGATCATCGCCTTGGTGAGCCGTTACCTCACCAACTAGCTAATCAGGCGCGACCCCCTCTTCAAGCTGCTTGCGCATTTGATCACAGGGAGTTTCACCCTGGGATGTTATGCGGTGTTAGCCCCGGTTTCCCGGGGTTATCCCCCGCTCGAAGGCAGGTTAGTCACGTGTTACTCACCCGTTCGCCACTGTACTCGCGGAGTTGCCCCCGCTTTCTCGTTCGACTTGCATGTGTTAGGCACGCCGCCAGCGTTGATTCTGAGCCAGGATCAAACTCTCGTTTGAAACCTGATGTCTCTCCTGGGTGGAGAGACTGCCATTCCGGCCGTAGCCGGAATGACTATCTTGTGAGATCGCTCGGATTTTTAACCCAAGCACTTCCGGGGTCTCCACTGCGCATTCGCATGCGCGTTGGAGCCTTTCTCACGACTGGCACGTTCAACCTAGTTTTCAAAGACCGAAGCGCTCTCCGCCTGAGCGGCGCGTTTCAGCCGGGAATCCGTTGCCGGACGCCCGTCCTCGTTCCTCTACGCTCCAGACGAGCCAGAACATAGGGGAAAACCTTTTCACCTTAGCGCGACCGTTCGCGCACTGTCAACCCGGGGGGCTGGCCAGAAATCCAGAGGATTTCGACAGCATTTCCCCAGGGCGCTCAACGCCCTAAGCGGAGCTGGAATGTGCGTGATACGACGCGCTTCCGCTGCCTGCACGTGTGCCGTTTCGGCACCAAGGCCGCGCGGAAGATGAATCTGAAAAAAGATCGATTGGAGGTTCTTGCGATTACCAGACCGCTTAAACCCTTCGAGGAACTTTGTCCCCGAATACGAGCCTCGTGGCCGAGGCCAATTCAAGCTTTACTGATTTGATGTCCGCCATCCGTAAAAGATTCAGGAGACAGACATTCCCGATCGCTTGTAATCGGTGAATCTTTTATAACACCGGAAGCGGCAGAGCGCAAGGGGGGCGGCGGTCGACGGCTTGCGGCCGACGGCGGACGGGCACTCAGGTCCAGCAAAGTGCTTCATTTTCTTCACCCGTGGAGAATCCGGATGGTAACCTCCGTGGCTACGACGCGGAGGACGTTGCGAGCAACGTCTCTAGCGAATGGTATCTTCGTTTCAATCTATTTACGGCGGGACTCGACTACCGAGTCCGTGCTCCTGACTCCCGAGTTCCAGCCCGCCAGCCCAGCCCATACAAACCCACGCCCAGCGCCGCTATGATTGCCGCCCACTTGGCCAGCGTATAGGGTACGGCAAAGGAGCGGGGCGTGTATTCCGCGGCCAGACTGATGTGCGCCGGATTGTGCGGGTCGTAGCGGATGCGCTGATGGGAACCGACCGGCATCTGCGCCATCCAGTGCTCGATATCGGAGCGAAGCGACGAGTTGTAGCCCAGGTCCGCGCTGGAGTCGTACACCCGCCCTTGCGCCGTGTAGCGAAAAGTGAGACGCGCTCCGTAGGAGGTGATCGGCTGGCGCGAATTGTGGGTCATCGTGCTGGTCCAGTCCACCCTGGCGACCACCGCATCCACCGCCGGCCAGGAAGTCAGAATGCGGTACTGATGCCAGGCAAGCAGTCCCGCCAAAAACAGCAGGGGCAAAACAAAAGCAAGGAATATGGCAGCCGCAAGGAGCTTCAGGGTCTGCCCAGGCTGCCGCGGCAAGCCTGGCGCGGCGTGTGCCTGCGGCTGGGCCGAAGGCTTCACTTGAACTCCACGTCAATCCAATGCGCCTGCTTCAGCCCCAGATTGGTAAAAGTGTGCGGATGCCCGCCTTCTGACCAGGAAATATCGCCAGCTTTCTGATTCAGGTCACCGCCACGGCCGTTCGGCCTCTGGTCGCGAAGCTTCAGGTCACTCACCGCGACCAACAAATGCGGCCACTTGTCCTGATGAATATCCACGTGAGCGCCGGGATTGAGCTGAAATTCGGAAACGCGCACCTGGTCCGTGTCGTAAAGGGCGTCAATTATGAGGCCGCTGTCCACGCTGAGCCCGCGCTCCCGAGGGGTCCCCTGGGCCGCCGACGAAGGCGAGCGCAGGATTTCGATGGTCACATTCCGAAACGGCGTCTCGCCAACGTTCTTGATAACGTGCGCGAATGGCCCCGGAGCCAGCTCCGTCTGCCCATCCTTCAGCTTCATCTTCACTGGGGCCTTACCCTGGACGTCGTTTTCGATTTCCGCCTGCCCCAGATTCACAAACAGGTAGCTATGACGATGCAGATGCAATTGCGTCGTAGCATGAGGCTGCACCGTGACCTGGAACACTCGCGTGTACTGATTTTTGAGGACCAGGTGATGTCCCGGTTCGCTGGTAAGCTCGAGGGGTTTGCTTTGCGCCATCATGCCCAAGCAGGAAGCAAGGGCGATGGTCAACAGGCCAAGTGTTTTCACAAGGTCATTTTAGCAACGTCCTTGCCTGCAGTAGACCGGTCTACGCCCGCTGGACAGCCTAGGGCGGCTGTCCCTCCACAGGTTTGCCAGATGCTAAAGGCTCCAGGCCAGCAGAACAGCGCCGATGGCAATGAGGCCGCCGATGGCGCCGCCGATCCAGAAGTTCTGCCACACGGTGTTGGTGGTGCGCATGATGCGGCGGTCATTGGAGAGCACGAGCATAGACAGCAGAATGGGCACTGTCAGGGCGCCCGCCAGAATCTGCGACCAGTAGAGCGCTTTCACCGGATTGATGGGGGCAAAGTTCAGCACGACTGCCGCCAGCATGGAAAGCGAAATGAGGACGTAGAAGCTCTTGGCCTCCCAGGGGTGTTCGCTCAAGCCAGAGCGCCAGCCCATCGCTTCTGCGATGCTGTAACACATGGAGGCCACCAAGACTGGGAGGGCCACCATGCCGGCCCCAATTATCCCGATGGAAAAAAGAATAGGGCCGAAGCCGCCCACCGCCGGGCTGAGGGCCTCAGCGGCCTGGGTGGTGGTCATGTCTACGGGATGGGCAAAGTGGAGGACCGCCGCCGCGGAGAGCATCACACAGTAAGCCAGCAGAGTGCTGACCACGGTTCCGGCGCGTGACTGCGCCTCATGCGAATCTTCCTCCCCTATCGCCGCCTGTTCCCGGCGCGAGCTGGTCTGCCACACGATGACATAGGGCGTGAGCAGCGAGCCAAAGATGCCGACAATGGCGTCCACGTACTCGGCTCCGCCCCGCACGTGGGGCACAAACGTGCGCAAGGCTACCTGCGCTGGTGAAGGCGCGGCAACAATGGCCGAAACCACATACACGAACAGCGGCAGGGAGAGCCAGACCAGCGCATCAGTAATGCGCCGGTAATCGCGGAAGATGAGGATGTACCAGATAGTGAACGCAGTTGCCGCCAGGAATAACATTCTCGTTTGTCCGAGAATTACGGAAAGCGCGTCAGAAACCGCCATCAGGTCGGCCACAATCATGGCCAGGTTAATCACCACGATGAGCAGAGCGCAGGCCAGAGCGATTTTGCGCCCGTAGTTTTCCCGCAACAGGTGCACCAGTCCCATGCGCGTCTGGTACCCAAGGCGCGCCGAGACCGCGAAAACCGCCAGCAGAATGGGCACGCAAAGTACGACCACCCAGAGCAGCGAGAAATGGAAAGCAGCCCCTACCACGGTCGCAGTCACGATCAGGGAGGGATCTACATTGGCCGCGCCAGTGACGATGCCCGGCCCCAGCCGGCGCAGGAACGCATAGCGCGGCGGTGGGACGGTCGGCGCGGGCTGGGGCGCCGGCGGTCCCCCCGGCTGAGGCCAGGGGACCACATGGCCGCGGTCGGCTGGGGTTCCTTTACGGGATCTTCGGGAGCTCACGGTGGAGGTCGCTTTCGATGTTGCGCTCATGTAGCAGGCGTAGGGGGCGCCAGTAGGTAATGGCGCCGAAAGCGGCGATGGCGGCCAGAAGCAGCCCTGTGCTCACCCAGAGCAGCACCTCGGCGGCGCCGCTTTGGGCGATCTTCATGATGGTGCGAGCATTGGCCGGCGTGAGCAGCAGGGCGATGGCCAGCACCATCATGCCGATTCCGGCCAGCAGGCCGGTGATGTTTTTGGCCCAGCGCCCTCGGGATTCATACTCGGCGAACAGGGTAAAGGCGTAGATCACCAGCCCCATAATGATCAGGAAATTGGCCACTACCGAAACGGTTTGCCGCGGATCCATACCTGTGTAGTTAGGACGCAGGCGAGAAGCAGCAGGTTGGTAACCGGGTACTCAGGAGTCAGAGTCGCAACTGCGGTAGACTCAACCAGTGGCTGAATTCGGCAAAATCCTGGTATTTTTCGGCCTTCTGGTCGCCCTTTTCGGAGTGATCCTGATCTTTGCCGGACGCACGCATGTGCCGATTGGCCGCTTGCCCGGCGATATTGTTTATCGGGGCAAGAACACCACCTTTTACTTCCCCCTGGCCACCTGCATTGTTCTGAGCGTTGTGCTTTCACTGGTGCTGTACCTGGTGGGGCGGGCAGGGCACCGATAAAGCTGCATTGAGAGTTGCGGACGGCCTGAAGGCCGTCCCTTTCAAGGCCACTGCCAAATCAGCGTTTCTGTTTGGAGATGCGAGTTGCCAGTCATTGCGTCCTTGCTCCCAGCGCGTCCAAGTTCACCCGGCGGCCGTGTTCGCGCATGGTGGCCTGAATATCCAAAGCCAGGGCGAGGGCGCGGCGGCCATCCTCCAAAGGGACGGCAGGCTGGGAGCGGTGGCGCACAGCTTGGACGAACGCTCGCAGTTCCGCCTGCAGGGGTTCTTGAGCGTGCACGGAAGGCTTCGCTATCTGGATGGGAGAACCCGGCGCGCCCGGCACCGAAATTGCCGCCGGCTGGGCCCCTTGCGCCACGCTGAACACGAGCACGTCCTGGCGCGTGTAATCCACGGAAATGTACTGCTGGGGCTGGAAGAAGCGCAGCTTGCGCACCTTCTCTGTGCTCACCCGGCTGGCGGTGAAGTTGGCCACGCAACCAGACTGGAACTCCAGACGCACGTTGGCGATGTCCACCTGCGGGGAAAGAATGGGCAGACCAACGGCGCGCACCTCTTTGACCGGTGATTTCGCTAGTGTGAGCACAACATCGAGGTCGTGGATCATCAGGTCGAGGACCACATCTATATCGAGCGAGCGTGGGCTGAAAACGCTCAGCCGGTGCACCTCAAAAAACATGGGGCGGCTGACCAGGGGCAGAGTCGCCTGCACCGCTGGATTGAAGCGCTCGAGGTGGCCGACCTGCGCTATGCGCCCATGCTGCTTGGCCAGGCTGATAAGTTTATCGGCGTCGGCCAGGGTGGCTGCCAGGGGCTTCTCGATCAGCACATCAATGCCTGCGGCCATCAACTGGCTTGCCACGTTGAGGTGCTGCACGGTAGGCACAGCAACGGAGGCGGCCTGGATTCCGCCGCGCGCGATCAACTCCGCCAGATCGCTGAAGACGGCTACATCCGGACCGAACTGGCGCGCCAGTGCGCTGGCTCGCGCAGGGTCCAGGTCAGCGACCGCAGCCAGGTGCACCGGCTCTCCTGCGTGTTCCATCTGCTGGTACACGCGGGCGTGATTGCGCCCGAAAGCGCCGGCTCCAACTACGGCAACGTTGATGGGCTTCTCCGCCGACAAGGGGAATGTTCAAAGATATCACTGCTTCATTGCTTGACCAGCGGCTTGGGAGTTTGCAAGCGGGCGCGGCGGATTATGTCCTTGGCGGCAATCTCCCCTACCGCGTCGGCGTGAACGATATAGGAGCCCAGGGGCAGGCTGGCGCCGAAGGCGATGGCCTGCCTCGCCTGCGGGCGCAATGTGAAGTGCTGGTAGCCGAGGGCAAATGCCTTGCCTATTTCGTTGACCGCCACAATGATGAAGGTCAGGTCGTAGGGATCTTTGCTGGGATTGCCCACCTGGACTTCGCCATAAATACCGTCGTTCTGCAGAACCGGCTGACGCTGCCATTCCAGTTGCAGGGCAGGCACAGTCTTCACTTTGAGTTCGCGGGAGGCGATGGCGGGCGGCTCGGCCGAGTCGGTGACGCGCACGGTGAACATCAGTTCAGCGGGTGCTTCAGGAGCGCCGCTTAAAGTTCCGGTCCTGGGATCCAGGTGCAATCCCTGCGGGAGTTTGCCCTTTTCGATACTCCAGGAATAGGGCGGCATGCCGCCCTGAGCCGTAACTTGGACGGTATATGGAGTGTGGGCGATGGGCTGCGGCAAGCTATCTGTGACGATGGCGAGTGGAACGGTGCCGGCAGGCTTTTGAGTAGTTTCCTGCTGCGTCCAGGAAGCGCAAACCATCAGCAGAACGAGCAAAACATATGCCATACCGTCCCCAGAGAGAGAACGAAGCATGCCGCGATTATAGCGTTCGTGAATGTGGCTTCGGACGCGGCTTTACTTCACAGTCACTTCGCCTACCATGCCGTTGCCCTCGTGCAGAGTGCAGTAGTAACGGTAGGTGCCGGGCACGGTGAAGGTATGGGCAAAGCTGTTGCCGGCAGGGATGGTACCGGAATCGAAAGGCTGGGCATTTTTGGGAAGCGCAACATCAGCCGGGACCAGCGCCTTCTCGGGAACAACTGTAACGGTGTGAGGGTCGCCGGTGTTGTTCTTCCACTTCACGGTTTGGCCGGCTGAGATGGTCACTTTCGACGGTTGGTATTCTTCACCGTCCATTTGCACGACTACCGCTGGCCGCACGCGCGCCTGCTCGGAAGCCGCGGTCCCTGTGCCAGGGTCGGCGGGCACTCCCAGAGTGCCGTTATGAGTGCCAATCTCGCCCCGCTGAGCTGCGACGGCCATGCGGTTGGCTGCCTCGGGATTCTGGGCGGTCTGCTCAGCCACCGGGGGCTGCCCAGGTTGCGGCGAGGGCTGAGAAACCCGGTTACGATCAACGTCCTTCGGTGGCGTAGTCTCGCCCACGGAGCGGTTGCTGGTTACAGGTACCGCGGTTGCCGTTTGTCCAGCTTTGCCGGCTACAGGAACGGCCGGCTCGCCACTCTTTTGCCAGGCCGGACTCTGACGCGAAATGGAGGACAGATCCAGGTGACATTCGCCGCCAGCTTTCCAGCTGGTGACCCGCAGGGCGGCGCCGATTTTGTTTGGGTTTTGCGGCTTCTCTGGGGTGCCCTGCACCTCCAAAATGTGGTCCAGGTGCTTGGAGATCCCCTCGGTATTACCGTGCAGAGCGTAAGCGTGACCGCCACTTTGCTGGAGCAGCAGAAGCCCGTTTGCCGCGGTGAGACAGCCGGTGAAGCTTCTGGGTCCCTCGCTCGTTTTGGCCTGAGCGGGCGAGGGCGGAGGCAGCAGCATGGCTGCGAGGAGAGCGAAGAGCCCGAAGAAGAATTTCATGGTCCTACCCAGTAGGAGTCCGCGGGTCGTGGTGCGAGTTGCTTCGAGATTCGTTCACCACAGAGCACGCCGAGCTCGCAAAGGTAAGTCTCTCCATTTCTCAGAGTGAACGGTACTGAAACTTTGGCGTGGCTTCGTAGTCTCGGCACGAATACCACGAATACTCAACGGGCGGCTTTCTTAAGCAGCGCGATTTGGCCGGCATGGTACAGCTCGTGCTGCACTGCCCCATGCAGCATGTGGTAGAAGTCGTAGTCCTTTCCCGGTACTTGCGAAGTCAGGCGGTGGTCGGGCATGGATAGAATTCCCTGAATGAGCTCGGCATGGCGTTGCTTCAGGTTCTCCAGGGCGGCGCGCCAGGCCGAGTCGCTGGTGTCCTTCACGGGAGGGAAATCCTGCTCAGGAGGAAGCTGCAGCGCCTGCCCCTCCATGCGGCGGCGAATAGCGCCGTCCCAGGCGGCAATGTGCAGCACCAGCTCCCAAATGCTATGGGCGCCCGTCAGGGGCTTGTTGGCCGCGGCGCGAGCGTTCACTCCTTCCAGAACTTCCAGCACTGCCGGCCCATGCCAGGCATCGCCCTCGAAGGCGCGCTTCAGCTGGTCAGCGATGCGGGATTTTTCGTCAATCTGCGGGCCGGGTTGCGCCATGATCTCTCCTATCAATCCGCGACAATGCAAATACCGGCAGCGTCCGCCGCAGTTATGACCGCGTCACCATCCACCAGCAGGCATTTGCCTGCATCCAGCGCGAGGCAAGTAGCGCCCGCCTGGCGCATCACTTCCATGGTTTTCACTCCGACCACCGGCACATCAAAGCGCATGTCCTGATTCGGCTTACCCACTTTGACGACAGTTAGATGTCGCCGCAGGGTGGAAGACTCACCTTCCAGCGCGGCCATGATGCGGCCGGCACGCTCGATGGCGGCGTCGGTACCCTCCATGGCTTCCACGGCGACGCAGGCGGCTTCCGCGACGACCACCGTCTGGCCAATATCGAACTGCGCCAAGTGACGCGCTACCTGGCGGCCGTAGGCGATGTCTTTCTGCTCCGCTTCCGTAGGTTGACGATGCGTAAGCACGCCGGCGCGGGCGAGCAAGGGCTGCAGAAAGCTGGTGGAATCTTCCAGTGTGATGCCTTCGTCGGCCAGCACCTTGGCCACGGCGCCCAGCAGCGAATCGGTGTTGCGGGTGCCGAGGGAAAGCAGCAGTTTGGCCAGGCGCCAGTCAGGGCGGATACTGGAAAAAATCTGCTTGTGCTTCACCTGGCCGGCCATGATGGCGCGGCGCACGCCTTCGCGCTTGAAAGTGTCAATCAGGCGGCCCAACTCGCCCAGCGACATCCAGTAAACCGCAGCCGCGCCGTGCGATTCGATTTCAGGAAAAGTTTCTTCCTTGATGGCAGCAACCACCACCTCGGCGCCGCGCGCGCGGGCAGCGTCGAGCACGAGCATGGGAAATTTGCCGTTACCGGCGATGAGGCCGATCTTCTCCACAGTTGTCAGTTGCCAGTTGCCAGTTCATCTGTGACGAGGGCCGCATGGTATCAAATGGAGGCAAGCAGTCCGTTGAGAACTCTTCCAACCTCTGCTGACGTCCGGAGCAGGTTGTCTGCCTCGTTTGCTGTCAGATAATTCAATTTACGAGCCACCTCAATCTGGGTTTCCGCCTCCAGCAGCGAGCCTCGAGCATGACCCAAAAATTGGCGGAACTCGCCCGCGGTCAGTCGTCCCTGTCCCTCGGCAATATTGCTTGGTATTGAAAGAGCAGCCCTAAGAAGCTGACTTGTTAAGCAGTAAAGTTCATCTTTGGGGAAGTGTTTCGTCGCTGAGTAAACAGCTGCGACAAAGTCCATCGCCCGTTGCCAAGCAATCAGATCTTTGTAGGACTGCCCCACCTCGCCGCTCCGATGTAGGTCGGTGTGGCCCTACACCAACTGTGATTGTAACTGGCAACTGAGAACTGGTAACTGACAACTATTTGATAATTCCGCGCTCCGAGCTCTCGATGAAACGCACCAGCAGTTCCACATCGTCGCCAAGCTCTCCTTCGGCTTTGAGCTTTTCCAAGGCTTGCGAGGTGTTGAGTCTGGAGGCCAGCAGCAGCTTGAAAGCGTGGTGCAGTTTGCGGATGCGCTCGCGGGTAAAGCCATGGCGTTCCAGGCCGAGAGCGTTCAGGCCGTAGGCATGGGAGTCGCGGGCGGCGACGGTTTTGGAGAAGGGCAGGACGTCCTTGGTAATCGTGGTGCCGCCGCCGATGAAGGAATAAGTGCCGATGCGCACGTACTGGTGGACCGGGCAAAGCGCGCCCACGGTGGCCCAATCTTCCACGGTGACGTGCCCGGCCAGGGTGGCGGCGTTGGCCAGGATCACGTGGTCGCCAATGACGCAATCGTGAGCCACATGAGCATAGGCCATGATGAGCGTGTGGCTGCCGATGCGCGTCACGCCGCCGCCGCCGACGGTGCCGCGATGCAAAGTGACGAACTCGCGGATCTGGTTATGGTCGCCGATCTCCAGGCGCGTTTTTTCGCCGGCAAATTTCAGGTCCTGCGGGGGCTGGCCGATAGAGGCATAAGGAAAGATGCGGTTGTTGGCGCCCAGTCGGGTGGGACCGGCGAGCACCACGTGCGCCACCAATTCGCAGTCCTCGCCCATCTCCACGTCAGCGCCGACCACGCAGTATGGCCCGATGCGGCAGGAAGCGGGGATTCGGGCATCCGGGTCCACCAGCGCGGTGGGATGGATCACCGGCCGCACCGAACGCGGTTGCCGCTTGATAGTGAGTTCGTCCGTAGTTTTAGTTGGCGACACGTTTACTCCCCGCTGTTCTCCTGTGGCCCGGCCTGCGACTTGCCTTCAGCCCTGGATCGATCCACCAGTTGGCAGGTAACCACCGCCTCAGCGGCCAGCTTCTCTCCAACATAAGCTTTGCCCTGCATGCGCACGGCGGTGTGGCGCCAGGCCAGAACCTCCACTTCGATGCGTAACTGGTCGCCCGGCACCACGGGGCGGCGGAAGCGAGCACGCTCGATGCCGGTAAAGACCATCAGCTTGTGCTCCCGGTCGGCGATTTCGGTAAGCAGCAGCGCGCCCCCGGCCTGGGCCATGGCTTCCACAATCAGCACCCCCGGCATAATGGGGAAACCGGGAAAGTGGCCAGCGAAGAAGGGTTCGTTGGCGCTGACGTTCTTGATGGCTACAATGCGCTCTTTGCGCGTCAGGTCCACCACCCGATCAATCAGCAGGAAAGGGTAACGGTGCGGCAGGATGCGCTGGATGGCGGCGATGTCCAGAGTGGTACGCTCCGGCGTTTTCGGCTCGGTGGTTGGGGGCGCCGTTTGCGTCATGCTCGGTTCTCGCTGAAAGCGAAGATTATACTTCAGGAGCGGTACGGGATTGACGATTGACGATTTTCGATTGACGATTTGATCGGCAATCCCCGGCTGACGTGCCGTCCAATAAGCGCTGTTCAGTCGACTGTTTTGCCAATCCGCAATCGTCAATTGCTAGGAGCTAGATGGCAATCAAGCAGATGAAATCTGAGGGCGGCGCGCT
>Ga0207664_10003131_pt1 | contig 10987 bp, 8 predicted proteins | sample LARL83metaG_FD_184349 | JGI IMG/M metagenome (GOLD analysis project Ga0207664, IMG submission 184349) | Corn, switchgrass and miscanthus rhizosphere microbial communities from Kellogg Biological Station, Michigan, USA - LAR L8-3 metaG... | ecosystem: Host-associated > Plants > Roots >...
CGAAGCGCGCCACAGGCGAAACGCGAGCCAAGACATGCATACGGAGGAAAGTAGAAGCCATTCCAATGAGCCCAACCAATATTTTTGCCCCTGCGTCCACTCCCGCCGACTCGATCTTCAGCCTGTCAATGTTCGTGATCTTGGCCTGCGCAGTAATATTCATTGTCGTCTCCGCTCTGTTGGGGTACGCCGTCGTGCGATTCAGGAACAAACACAGTGACGACCGCACCGAGCCCGCACAGATTTATGGAAGCACCCAGGTGGAGTTGGCTTGGACGGTCATCCCCATACTGATCGTGATAGCCCTGGCTCTGGCGTCCGCGCGCGTGATCGCCTCGGTCCAGGATGCGCGGCGTCCGCCCAACGCGTTGGAAGTAATTGTCACCGGCCATGAGTATTGGTGGGAATATCGCTATCCGGCCTTGAACATAGTGACGGCGAATGAGCTTCACGTGCCCGTAAGCGATCCGGCCCATCCAACTCCCACATTCCTGACGCTGCTGTCAGCCAATACGGACCACAGCTTCTGGGTCCCAAGGCTGGCAGGCAAGACCGACCTGATCCCGAATCACCCCAATAGCATGTGGATCGATCCGCACGAACCAGGGCTTTTCCTGGGGCAGTGCGCGCAATATTGCGGAACACAGCACGCCAAGATGCTGCTGCGTGTCTACGTGCAACCGCGTGAGGAGTTCAACCGCTGGGTTGAGGAGCAACAAAAAGTGCCGCACGGAAGCACGGCCGAAGCGGTGTCATCCAATGCGGTCTCGTCGACGGGCCAGCGCGTCTTTGAATCCACTGCCTGCGTCAACTGCCATACGGTCTCGGGCACGCCGGCAAAAGGCCGATTTGGCCCGGATCTGACGCACCTGATGAGCCGAGACACGATCGCCTCCGGCGCGGCACGCAACACGCCGGAGCTGCTTCGGCTCTGGATCAAGAATCCTGACGCAATCAAGCCCGGATCGAAGATGCCGGCCATGGGATTAAGTGAGCCGGACCTCGATGCAGTAACTGCCTATCTGGAGACGCTTCGCTGATGTCTACGAATACCATTACATTAACCGAAGTTCCGGTCATTTCCCGCCCATTCACGCTCCGCCTCCACGAGTGGGTGACCACCGTGGATCACAAACGCCTGGGAATCCTCTATATTCTCTACGCCCTGACCTTTCTCATCGTGGGCGGCATTGAGGCGACCATCATGCGGCTCCAGCTCATCCGCCCACACAACGATCTGGTTTCGCCTGAGCTTTTCAACCGCATGTTTACGATGCACGGCACCACCATGATCTTCTTCGTGGCAATGCCCCTGGTGTTCGGGTTCGCAAACTATCTCGTGCCGCTGATGATCGGCGCCCGTGACATGGCGTTCCCGCGGCTGAATGCCTTCAGCTTCTGGATGACTGCGCTGGCCAGTCTGTTCCTCTATTTCAGCTTCCTCGGCGGAGACGGGCTGTACGGCGGAGGAGGCGCGCCCGATGTTGGATGGTTCGCCTATGCTCCGCTGACCGCGAGGACATTTTCTGTCGGACACAGCACCGACTACTGGACCCTCTCGCCACTGGCCTCGGGTTTCGGCAGCATTGGAACCGCGATCAACATATTCGCCACGATTCTGTACATGCGCTGTCCCGGCATGACGCTCGGGAAGATGCCGCTGCTGGCGTGGCTGAATCTTACTATGGCGGGTCTGGTGATTCTCGCAGTAAGCCCGCTCACCGCGGCACAGCTCATGCTCCTGGTTGACCGCTACCTCGGAGCACATTTCTTCGACACGCAAGCCGGAGGCTCGGCCGTAATCTGGATGCACTTCTTTTGGGTCTTCGGACACCCGGAAGTGTATGTCCTAGTGATCCCTGCTTTTGCAATCGCCTCCGAGATCATTCCGGTGTTTTCACGCAAGGCGATTTTCGGCTATCCCGTGATGGTGATGGCGACCGTGGCGATCGGATTCATCAGTATGAGTGTCTGGGCCCACCACATGTTCACGGAACGAATGAGTTCGGGCGCAAACACATTCTTCGTGCTTTCCACCATGGCTATCGCGGTGCCTACGGGGATCAAGATTTTCAACTGGCTGGCAACCATGTGGGGAGGCAAGATCCGCTTTCTCACGCCGATGCTCTTCTGCACCGCCTTTCTGTTTCAGTTTCTGATTGCGGGCTTGACGGGAGTCACGTTGGCGGCCGCGCCCTTCGACTGGCATCTCGGGAGCTCGTATTATTTGGTGGCTCACTTCCACTACGTGATTGTGGGCGCAATTCGATTCACACTCTTCGCTGGGTTCTATTATTGGTTCCCCAAAGCATTCGGAAAAATGTATAACGAAGCGCTTGGCAAGCTGCACTTCTGGCTGTTTTTCATCGGCTTCCATCTGACCTTCGATTTCATGCACGTCCCGGGGCTACTAGGTATGCCTCGGCGGATCTATACCTATGAGCCGGGCCGCGGCTGGGACATCTGGAACGTGATCGTAACCATAGGTGTCTTCTTTCAAGCCGCGGGAATCCTCGTCTTCGCCGTCAATCTGGTTTGGTCTTACTTCCGAGGCAAAACAGCGGGAAATGATCCATGGGACGCGTGGACACTGGAGTGGTCCACAAGTTCTCCGCCGCCCGCGTACAACTATGCCGTCATTCCGACGGTCCGGAGGCGCCGTCCGCTGTGGGACCTCAAGCATCCGGAAGATCCCGATTGGAGGTACGAGTAACCGATGAGCACGCTATCTGTGAGCCTCAATAACGGCAACGTCGACTGGCGGCTTCCTTCGCGAGGACGCGTAGGAATGTACTGCCTGATCGCCGCCGAGGCCGCTATTTTCACAGGACTGTAACTTATTGATTTTAAAGTGGCGGAGAGAGTGGGATTCGAACCCACGTTAGAGTTTCCCCTAAACACGCTTTCCAAGCGTGCGCCTTCAACCACTCGGCCATCTCTCCGGGGTCGCTGGAAGCAGATCGGCGTGGACCGGAATGCCCGCGCCAATTCAGTTTAACATCCAAGTCAGACGCTATGGCGCTTGGTCCGCGACAGCAGTTCCTTGGCGCGCGCCAGCGCTTTGGCCTCTGCGTCCTCGCGGGTATCGGCCACGATACGGGCCAGCGACGCACCGGGCGAAACGTTGTCAGCCTTGGCGTGCCACTTCTCGCCCAGTTGGTAAATTGTCAGATTCACCTGCCAGCCGTCGACGTCCACCTTGCGCTCGCTGTAGTTCTCGGGTTTCATGCCTGGCTCGCCGATTTCGCGACACCCTTCTCCACCGGCGCGCCCACCAAGTTGCCCCACTCGGTCCAGGAGCCGTCATAATTCGTGACGTTGCTGACGCCCATCAGATACTTGAGCACGAACCAGGTGTGGCTCGACCGCTCGCCGATCCGGCAGTAGGCCACCACCGGCGTCGACTGGCTCACGCCCTCGGCGCCATATAGCTTCTGAAGATCTTCGAGCGACTTGAACGTTCCGTCGTCGTGGCACGCTTTGCCCCACGGGACACTGTGCGCGCCCGGAATATGACCGCCGCGCTGACACGTCTCCGGCAAACCCGGAGGCGCGAGAATCTCGCCCGAAAATTCCTGCGGGCTGCGCACGTCGATCATGATCGTATTGCCGGCCTTCTGCGCCTGCTGCACCTGCGGTAGAAAAGCGCGCAGCGAATAATCCGGACCGCTGGCCTGATAGGGCCGCGTACTGGGAGTCGCCTGACGCGGCGTCGTGTCCAACTCGCGACTCTCCGACAGCCACTTTTTACGGCCGCCGTTCATGATGCGAACGTCCTTATGGCCGTAGATCTTCATTTGCCAGAGAGCCCACGCGGCGAACCAGTTGTTGTTGTCGCCGTATAAGACAACGGTCGTGTCGTTATTGATGCCCGACTGCGTCATCAAGGCCGTGAATTGCGCCTTCGGCAAAATATCGCGAACCACTGTGTCGCACAGCTGCGTATTCCAGGCCCAAGCCATCGCTCCGGGCACATGGCCTTCATCATAGGCCTTGGTATCGACGTCGACTTCCACGACGCGTACATTCGGATCCTTGGCGTGGGCCGCCACCCAGTCCGTATCTACCAGAACTTCGGGATGCGCATAGTTAGCCATAAAACCTCCGGTCCTTCCAATCGATTATCGCTTCAAGTCAGATCGAACTTTTCGTGATGCAGCAGCGGGTCGCCCTTCACCAGCACCGGGCGCTTCAGCACCTCTTCTATTTCCTCGAGGTATTTGTTCGTGTTGGACTTGAGGAATTTCGCCACCTCCGGGTGCGCGCGCAGCATGACATCTTTGCCCTCCACCACGCCGGCGATCTTGTGCGCTTCTTGCAAGATCTCGCTGACGATGGTCTGCACACTCTTGACGTAGCCGCCGCCCTCGCAATGCGGACACGGCATGCACAGCGCCCGCTCCAGGCTCTGTTTAACGCGCTTACGAGTGATGGCCACCAAACCGAAATCGTTGAACTGCAGAATCTTATAAGGAGCACGATCGGCACGCATGGCATCTTCCAGCGCCTGCATCACTTTTTGGCGATTCTTGCGCTCGTCCATGTCGATGAAGTCCACCACGATGATGCCGCCCAGGTCGCGCAGGCGGATCTGCCGCACAATCTCCTTCACCGCTTCGGTGTTGGTTTTGACGATGGTGTCTTCCAGGCGGTTCGATCGTCCGACGTACTTGCCGGTGTTGACGTCAATCGCCACCAGCGCCTCAGTCTGATTGATGACGATGTATCCGCCGGATTTCAGCCACACCTTGGGCCGCAGCGCTTTTTCGAGCTCGGCCGTGATGTTGAACGCATCGAAGATCGGTGCGGAACGCGTGTACAATTTGACGCGACCCACCAGGCCCGGCTGAAAGCGCTGTACGAAACTCAATACGTTCTCGTATAGCTCTTCGTTGTCCACCCAAACGGCCTTGAACTGATCGGTCACCTGGTCACGCAAAATTCGCTGCACGATGTCCAGGTCATGATGCAGTAACACAGGCGCCGGTTTTTTCTCGGCTTTTTGCCGTATGTCCAGCCACAAGTTGCCAAGAAAGTTCATGTCGGCGGCGATATCTTCCTCGCTCTTGCCTTCACCGGCGGTGCGAACGATGAAGCCGCCCGGAATTCCGGCATGGTGGATCTGGAGAATGCGTTTCAGGCGGTGGCGCTCGTCGTCGCTGGCGATTTTGCGGGACACACCGGTATGCTCCAGCGTCGGCATGTAGACCACATATCTGCCGGGCAACGCAATGTGGGACGTGATGCGCGCGCCTTTTTGCCCCAGCGGCTCCTTCGCGATCTGCACGATGATCTCCTGCCCTTCTTTCAGGAGCTCGGTGATGGATGGCGTGGGGCCTCGGTCCGGCCGGCCGATGCTGCGCGGCTCTTGCCTCGAAAATTCCCGCTCGCCCGCAACCGGTGACGTTTCGGCGCGGTCGCTGCGTTCAGTACGTTCGGTGCGCTCTCCACGGTCTCCGCGCTCGCCTTGTGGGCCTCCCCGCATCTTGCGCCGCATGCGGCGGGTCATACGGTGTGGATAGCGTCCGCCCTGCTCACGGACTTGCGCGGTCATTTGAGGCGCGGGGCTAGTTTCAGCACTTTCGTTTTGCGCTGGTTCAGCCTCCGCGGTTTCGGAAACCTGTACTTCGTTTTCCACCGGCGCTTCTGGTTCCAGGCCGGCGGGAAGCTCGGCCGTCAGAGCCACGCCGCCCGGTTCGTCGTCGTCTTCTTCAGAGGACGTTATCCGCGATTGCGGCTCGGGCTGAGCGGCCGTTACGGCTTCGGTTACTTCTTCTGCCGCCGGACTCGCTTCGGCTGGCTCCAATTCCGGCTCAGTAGGTTCGTCCGACTCCTGAAGGCCCCGGATCTCCTCTTCCTCCGCCTCGTCGAGAGGCTGGATATTCGACCGGGTGTACTTGGCGAGTGATTCTCCGGGCAGCACCGCAAAGTCGCTGCCGCTCGATGGTGCGGCGGACGGGCGGCTACTCGATTCTTGAGCAGGAGTGGCTTCGACCCTATTCAACTCACGCGGCTGCTCTCGCGGCTCGCGCGTGGCTTCCCGGGAGGGCTCGGATGTATACCGGGAATCCGCGGAAGCGTATTTAGACTCCGGGAATCCGCGGCCGCCTCGGTTCCTGCGCCGTCGTGGCCGGCGTCCGCGGCGATCCCGACCGTCACCATCCTCGTGACGTTGCTGCGGCGCTGATGCGGGGGTTGCAGCAGCCACAGGCGATGCGGTAGTCTCACCTGTTTCGGCGGAAACTTCCACTCCAGTTTCTGTTGGGGCGGCGGACTCGTCCGCAGCCGGCGGCTCATCCTGGTTGCGCGGTCTTCTCTCCGGGCTGGCTTCCTCACGCGTGGCGGGGATGCGATCGAACTCTTCGTTCTCTTCGAAAAAGTCAGAGACGTAGAGGAATGTGTCACGCTCCAGTCCAAGATCCACGAAGGCCGACTGCATTCCCGGCAAGACCCGCGTCACGCGCCCCTTGTGAATGCTGCCTGCCAGCGAATACTCGTTGGCTCGCTGGAAAAACACTTCCACCAGCTGATCGTCTTCGAGAATCGCTACCTTGGTTTCGTGGCGATTCGCCGAAATAACCAATTCTTTACTCATGTAGACTCCCGCACTTCACTCGCGAGGACGGGGGCCTCAGGAAACGGAGGGTATCGGAGTCCAGTAAGCACCGGGTGATCCAAAGGACCGTTGTCCCGGTTTACCGACTATAAAATCTTTGGGCTTCGGAAAGGCGGAGATGCTTCTCTCAAACACCCGCCAAAGCGCTCACCAGAACTGCCCGGTAACAACTTTACAACTGCGGCAGTCCGTGGAACTGACTTACCCTCTCAATCTTCGTGAAAGCCTGCCGTGTCTCGACCGCTTCAATTTACAAAGCGCCGGAGCCGGACATTATTTACCAGCCCCAGCAACATAAAAACCGCTAGCGCATTCGATCCGCCGGAACTCATCAGCGGCAGCGGAATACCTGTAACCGGCATTCGCCCCACCACCATTCCGACGTTTACCAACACATGAAACAACAACAATGCCGCGATGCCCATGCAAATATACATTCCGGCCCGGTCAGGAGCCGTTTGAGCATTCTGAACAATCTGCATGAGCAACAGGAAATACAAACCCAGCACCACAATGACGCCGACAAAACCATGCTCTTCGGCGAAGGCCGAAAAGATGAAGTCTTTGTGTGGAACCGGCAGGAAGCGACCTTGAGTCTGGGTACCCTTGGTCACGCCTCTTCCCCAGAGTGCGCCGGCGCCGACGGCGATTTTAGACTGAATCACTTGATAACCGGAACCCTTCGGATCCTGACTTGGATCGAGGAAGCTAACCACCCGGGCTCGTTGGTAATCCTTCAACACTACAAAGTAAGCGACCGGCATTACCAGCGCCACAACCACTACGATGGCCGCCGCGTATTGCCAACGCATGCCTGCTAAAAAGATACCGCCCACCATGATCGGAAGAAAGGTCAATGCCGTGCCCAGATCCGGTTGAAGCATCACCAGCAACATCGGCACGCCGACTAAGCCCCCCAACTTCAGCAGGTCGATCAATTCGAATTGATCTGTTTTCAGCTCAGTCATGTACCGAGCCACTAACAACACGATAACCAGTTTAACGAATTCCGAAACCTGTAAGTGATAACTGGTCGTGCCGATCCAGCGCCTCGATCCGAACGCGCTCATGCCGAGCACATAGGTCGCTATCAACGTAGTCACTGACAATCCGTAGAGAATCGGGACTTGCCCGAGCAGCGTATGATAGTCGACCAGCGTAGTGATCCACATGGCGACGAATCCCGCCAGGATCCAGATCACCTGCTTCCACCACGCATCCGAATAATGGGTGTCATGGGTAGCGCTGAAAATCTGAAGCACCCCCAAGGCGCAAATAGCCGACGCCAACACCAACATCAGCCAGTCGAAATCCCGAACTGAACGATGGGCCGGCATCAGGGGTTCGAGCCTCCTGCCCTAGCCGGAGCAATAGCCGTGGTTGGCCGCAGCAGCGAAGCGGGAAGAGGCGCAGGTAGGCTGGCGATCTGCTCGTGCGGCTGGGCCAGCCTGGCCTTTTTGTCGAAATAGGCCTTCATCACGTCACGAACTATGGGCGCAGCCAGTTGGCCGTGCTGACCGCCCTCGAACAGCGTCGCCACGGCGATTTCCGGATTCTCCACCGGCGCGAACCCGACAAACCAGGCATTGTCTTTCATGGTCTGTCCGATCTTGGTGCCTTTGAGCACTTCATTCGAAGCCAATTGCGCGGTTCCAGTCTTGCCGGCGACGTTGATACCGGGTAGACGCGCGCGTACGCCCGTACCACCCTCGTTGACGACGCCGTACATGCCGGAGATAACCTTCCTGATATTCTCCTGGTTGAGTTCGCCGTGACGCGCCGGAATAAGACGCGCGCCTTCTCTAACCAGGTGGGGTTGGTTCCACACTCCACCGATGGCCATGCCACCGATAGCAGCCGCCATTTGCAGCGGCGTAACAGTGGTCGCGCCCTGGCCGATCGATACCGATATCGTCTCTCCCGGATACCACTTCTCGCGGAAATTCCGGATCTTCCATTTCGTGGATGGCACTACACCGTCGGCTTCATGCGGCAGATCGATTCCGGTCTTGTGACCGTAGCCGACCATTTCGGCGTAATGGGCGATGTCGTCGATATTCATCCGGTTGCCGACGTTGTAGAAGAACGTGTCGCAGGATTGCACCAGACCGCGGTGCAGCTCGACGCCGCCGTGTCTGCTCCAGCACTTGAAGAAGCGCCCATAGAAAGATGCGCCGCCCGGGCAATTGACATGGAAATTCTCGTCGATCGCACCGGTTTCCAGACCAGCCAGCGCGACAATCGGCTTGAATGTCGAACCGGGCGCCTGTTGCGCCTGAATGGCGCGATTCATCAGCGGATGATCCGGATTATCGATCAAATCCTTCCAATCCTTGGTCCGAATGCGCCCCGCAAACAGGTTGGGATCGAAGGCCGGGCGGCTTACCATGGCGAGCACTTCGCCGGTGCGCGGATCGAGAGCCACCACCGCGCCACGGCGATTTTCCATGGTCAGTTCCGCCACCGCTTGCAAATCCAGGTCGATGGTCAGTTGCAGACTCTTTCCCGGGACAGCTTCCTTGTCCTCCGCCAGCACACGCCGCTCGTTTCCGAAGCTATCCACTTCCACGCGGCGCTGTCCGTCGACGCCCATCAGAACATCGTTGTACTCGCGCTCGATGCCGTCTTTACCGATCACATCGCCTTGACGGAAGTGCGCAAACTCAGGCGTGTTCAGTTCGGCCTCGCTCACTTCGCCTACATATCCGATGACGTGCGCCGCCAGCCCGTCGCGCGGGTACAGGCGATGCTGAACGTGAATAACTTCTAGCTCAGGAAATGTGTCGGCGTCTTTGTGCGACTCGACAAAAGCAAGCTCGGCGGGTGTCAGCTCTTCCTTGATGGCAATGGGTTGATACTGTGGTGCGCCCCGCGTTTGAAAGCGGCGCACGCGCGCCACCAGGCTGTCATAGTCGATGTTCAGCCCCTCGGCGATCGGTTTCAGGTGTTCCATCTTCAGGTTTTCGCGGGAAAGGAACAAGCTGAAGGAAGAATGATTGTCGACAATGACGCGGCCGTCGCGATCCAGGATCTTGCCGCGCGGCGCGAGCACCGGAATGGCCTTAATGCTGTTCTGCATCGCGCGTTCCTGGTAGAGCTCCGGATTGCGGACCTGCAATTCCCAAAAGCCGGTTATCAGGAACAAAAAGACTCCAACGGTCACGTACTGGAAGAAGGCGATCTTGCCAGAGGCGAACGTCGTGTCATCACGCAGCAGTCCGCTCACAGACTGCCGGTGTTCTTCGCGATCGGCGTGCAGCTTCACTTAATAGAAACCCTGGGGTTTTATCCCGTTACTTTCAGTTTATCCAAAATGCGGAACAGAGGCAGGGCCACCGCCGCGTTCAGGAGGCCAAAGATGAGAGTCTGCTGGACATCGAAGCTCAGCGCCTCGCCGAGCAGGGCACGATCCAGGACCCAATAAAAGAACTGGTGGAAAAAATAGAAGAAGAAGCTAAGAATGAAGGTTACGAACGGGTTGGCGACGTCGAACCGCATGCTGACCGAAGCGGCGAAGTAGCCCACTAGTGTCTTGACGATCCCGAACATGCCGATGGGCTGGTGCGACAAAGAGTCTTGTACCAGTCCGATGGACATGCCATAAAATACGGACGCGATCGGCCCGCGGCTGCTCAGGGCAAAATGAACCGTGATCAGCAGCGGCAATTCCAGGTAAGACAAAAAGGAAACAAAACGGGGAACATACACCTGGAACAGGATAGCGACCAGTGGTACGGTCACCAGCCAAACGATGCGGAAACGCTCGGTATCCTTGCGAGGCTCCGTTAACAGGTGCTCAGTGTACTCGGTCATTGGTTACGAGCGACCGGGGGTTTGGGCGCGACTGGAGATGGCGCGGCTGTGCCTGGGGGCGTGGCCGGTTTGGCGCTACCCGCCGGCTTTTCCGCTTTCGGCGCGGGTGCGGGAACAACATCCGACCCAGGATCGGCATCCGTCGGATCGGTGACTAATAGAGGGGCAGTCGGACGGGGCTTGGGCTTCGGCGGCACTGCGTCCGCAGGGGCGCCAGGGGATCCGCTGTTGGCCGCGGTTGCTTCGGAACCACTACCTTTCTTGGCCGTTGCGCCTGCCTCCCCGCCGGCCGGAGCGGTGGCCTTCGGAGGAGCCGCAGGCGTAAGGTTCGGCAGTGGCGACGCGCCACGAATGCCCTGCATTTTCGTGAAATCCGGCGGCTTCGAGCCGGGAATGCCTTCCCCAAAGACGTGCTTCTGCTCGGTACCCACCTGCTTGTATTGCTCGCGCAGGCGATCGGCATCGGTGGACAGTGCGGTGGCTTGGCCGGTCGGTTGGGGGGTGCCTGGGACGCTGTCCGACGGGGGTTGCAAGATCTTATAACCAGGCGACGCTATC
>Ga0207664_10003133_pt1 | contig 10986 bp, 16 predicted proteins | sample LARL83metaG_FD_184349 | JGI IMG/M metagenome (GOLD analysis project Ga0207664, IMG submission 184349) | Corn, switchgrass and miscanthus rhizosphere microbial communities from Kellogg Biological Station, Michigan, USA - LAR L8-3 metaG... | ecosystem: Host-associated > Plants > Roots >...
CGAACCACACGACACCATCAGCGGACGCAGTGAAACTGGACATCGTCCAGGACGATTCCCCACCGGCGGTGTTCTTGGAGTGGATGGTCGCCTGGAACGCGGCGCCGAGGGTCCAGGCGGGCCGAACGTCCGTAGCGAACCCCGACATAACCGGGCTCCCCGAACTTCGGAGCGTGGAAACGACGATGACCTTGTTACCGGCGGTGGTGGGAGACGGGAGAGTAACGGTGGCTGTCAGCCCAGCGCCCACAGACGTGACTGTCCCCGTGGCCTTCTGGACAATGGCGTAGGTGGTCACCGGATCATTCCTGCCCGGTGGCGATGACGTCCCACTTGGTCGCGCCGACGTTTCTGGCCGCGAGGACGTAGAGCACCTTGCTGATCACCGTTGTGGTGGGCAAGGTGACCCCCACGGCCCGCCACTCCGACCCTGACCAGGTGATAGCCCGGGCTGTGCCGTTGTCTTTGAACCGCAGCATCAGCATTTGAAAGTCGGTCGGGGTGCCCGTGGGGTTGGCCACCGACAGCGCCGCCGCCTGCGCGGTCAGCTCGTAGGCGTCGTAGGAGTCCGAGTCGACGGTGAGGGTTGCCGTGGACGTGGTGTTCCCACTGCGCTTCGTGACCCGCTTGTTCGTGAGCGTCGCGGTGGCTGAGTTCTTCGAGGCGTCGGAGGTGTTGTCGACGTTGCCGAGACCGACGTCGCCCTTGACGATGCCCGTCGGTGTAGTGATCGCCGGGCTCGTGAGGGTCTTGTTGGTCAGAGTGGCGGTCGCGGTGCGCTCGTTGGTGATGTATTTCGTGTCCAACGCCGCCAGCGGCTTGTAGCCGGTCACCACCTGGTAATCAGTGCTGAACGCCTGCCACACCAGCAGCTCGCCCGAGGTGGAACCGGGCGCCAGCGCCGGGGTGACCGTGGCCGCTCCGACGATGGTGAACCCGGACGGGGCCGCGACGGTCGGTGCGACTGTGCCGACCTTCCAGCGGACCCCGAACCGGGCGCCGCTCGTGGGCCCGGTGATCGTGAACGTCCCACCCGAGGTGTCGGCGACGACAATCTCGTTGTCGACCGCGGTGTAGTTGGCGGTCTTCGTCGCCGACTGGGTCAGGGACGGGGCCTTGCCTGCCAGGGCGGTGGTGGTGGCCGAAGCGTCAGCCTTCGCCGCCAGTCCCGGCACCGTCGGAGAGGCGGCCGTGCCGCCCAGGTCCCCGGTGAGCTGGACCTTGCCTTTGACCGAGCCGGTGGCGTCCGGGGTGGTGGTGACGAGAGCCCGGATGTCGGCGTGCGCAGTGCCGGAGGTGTTGTGGGTGTCGACCTTCGTCTGAGCATCGGCCGCGGTTTCGAGAATGATCTCTGCCATGAGGGCCTCCTAGGAGCCGAGAACGAGGGCCATGGCCACCGCCCGGGAAGTGGCATACGCGGCCTGAGCCGTACTGACCGGCTTGGAGACATCCGCCGTGTTGTCGCAGTTGCCGAGTCCGACGTCCGCCTTGACAAGCCCCGTTGGGGACGTGATCACGGGGGCTGTCAGCGTCTTGTTCGTGAGAGTGACGCTCGCCGAGTTCTTCGTGGCGTCAGAGGTGTTGTCGACCAACCCCAGTCCCACGTCGCCCTTGGTGACCACGACCGTCGTACCGGTGTGACCGTTCACGCTGGTCACCGCGACTGTGACCGCACCACCACGGGTGTCGATCAGGTGGATGAGCCCGTCAGCGCCCAGGGTGGCGATGGCCGCATCAGCTGGGGCGGCGCCATTCGGGTCGTAGTACGGGAGGCCGGTCGGGTCGATGCCCCAGTGGGAGGCGACCGTGACATCCAGTACGCCACCACCGACCACCGGGGCGGACAACGTCCCGGCGGCGGAGCTGATGTCCTCCCCGGGCGGCCCCTGAGGGCCCGCGCCGGCGACGGTGACGAACGTGGGGGTGCGCACCACCACGACACTCACGCGGTCACCTGCGCCTGCACCAACAGCGGCATCGTGACCAAGGTGTAGGTGTTGTCCGGGGTGAACACCTCGAGCTCCCAGGTGAGCCGCCCGTGCGGGAGATCCACCGTAAGGTCGGGTGAGGCGTAGATGTCGATGGTCCCCGACACCCCGTTCATGGTGAGCCCGTCACTGGGGTTCGAAGTGAGGTCCAGCAGCACCTCGGTACCGGCCGACTTCCGCACCTGCAGGTGCGCCTCATACCCGGTCAGGTCGACAGGGTGAGAGTAGTCGGGTTGACCGTTGGATTGCGGGTCGAACCAACCGACCTGGAAACTCCACGTATCCCCTTGGACAAGGGGCGCCATGTCGGTCACATGCCCTCCGATCAGCTTTGCGCCAGGAAGGCGAGGTCACTGCTGGATGACTTCCATCGACGCCCGGTGCACGTCGTTCGTGGTGACCGCCGCCGACGGGGTCATCGTCAGAGTCAGGAACTTGTCCACGGTCATGTCGGCGGCGCTGGTGGCCACCGCGATGGTGTTGAAAGAGACCGGGGCCGCACCGGATGAACCCATGAGCGCCGTGTACGCCTGACGCAGCACACCGGACGCGCCGGCGGTGGTGCAGAAGACGTCCACCTCGAAGGTCCACGACTGGCTTGCCACCGCTGTGCCCGCCATGGCCAGGGTCATCAAACCGATCGCCGTGTCCGCGGTGGTACCCGCTGTGCCGTACCGCAGGGTGAAGCTGAAGTTGCACGCGGTGGCCGTGGTTTTGAGCCCGGTCATCTTGCAGCGGAGCGCGGTTCCGACGCGGAATGCGCGGGCCGGGATGGCCAGCTTGGCGTACACCGCCTCTGCGGTCGTGGCGCAGGATGTCGTGGCTGTGAGCAGGCTGGAGCCGATGACCAGACCGATGTTGTTGCTGATGTTCTTCTGCTGACCCGCCAAACTGGTCAAGCTGCTGTCGGTCAGCGGTGCGACCGTGTTCCCGGCGAGGTTGTTCCCCACGATCTGGATGGCCCCGTAGGTGGCGGCGCCGGCGTTGAGGAGGATCCCGGTGCCGCATGCCCCGAGCCCACCGGCGGGGCCGATGGTGGAGTTCACGATCTGCGGCTGCGTACGCCCCGCCGTGGCCATCGGGGTGATCTGCACACCGTTGGTCCACCCCGACACCCGGCAGTTACCGATGGTGAAATCCGCGGCCCCGGAGATCAGGAAACCGTTAGTGGTGCCCGTGGTGGAGAACGTGTTGAACGCGTTGCAGCTGGTGAAGTCGACGCCCATGCCGCCGACGCCGTAGGCGAACGTGGAGGACATCTCCACCGCGGCGAGGTTCGTGCCGGCGGTGGTGAAGTTCGTGCCCGCCGTGGTGAACGAGCAGGTGTCGAACCGGCACCTGACCGTCGCCCCGGTGCCGGTGATCTTGATGCAGGAGCCGGCGGAGTTGTCGAAATACGTGTTGGTGCAGTACACCGACGCGCAGACCTCGGAGTTCGCCGCGACGGGGTTGAGTAGCAGGTTGTTCTGGCAGCCGATGACGTCGCAGTCGTTGATCTGCAACGCCCCAACCCAACCCCCGGAGATCCCGGCCAAGGCTTGCGCAGCCGTCGGAGTACCACTGTTGGGGCCCCACTGCCCGAGTACCTGGGTGTCGGACACCACGACCGAGGTCCCGTTCGAGGACACCCGGATCCCGGTGCCCTTGAACCCCGACAGGATGCACTTGTCGACGAAACACGAGTTGCCGCCGTTGCCGGCGGCGTCGTAGCCGATGCAGCTGTTGAAGTACCCGCCGGCGGTCCCCCACGAGCAGTTCTGGAAGTTGATCCCGACGTTGTTGCCGCACTGGATCGCGTACCCGGCGGTCTGGTCGACCGTGGTCGAGAACGTGAGATTGGTGAACCTCGAGTACCAGAACCCGTCGGTGAGGGTGATGAGGTTCCCGGCGACGTTCGCCGTCCACTGCAGCTCCGACTCACCACCGGAACGGTTCTGCCCCTGCCCGAGCAGGTAGAAGAACTTGCTCGGCCACGTCCAGGCGGCGTTGAACTGGTACACCCCGACGGGGAAGAACAGCGTCGACCCCGACGGGGCGGCGGCCATGATCGCGTTGATCGCGGTGACGTTCTGGGCGCCCGTGTTGGTAGTGAGGACCAGGGCTGTGGAGTTCGCGGTGACGTCGATGTAGACGTTGTTGAGCTTCTGCTTATCAAGCGCGGACATCGACCCGGGCGCTGAGGTGGAAGCCGCCGCGACGGCCACCGTCAAGATCTCGGGGTTGTCCGTCGCGGTGACAGACACGGGCGCGGTCCCGATCACCGACAACGAGTCCGACGAGGTGTCCGCGATCGCCGTGCCCGTGTTACCGGTGATCGTGGTGAACGCCACCGGGGAGGTGCCCTGCGGGCCCTGGATGCCGCCGTAGGCCAGGGAGTTCCAGGCGGTCGCACCATCACCGATCTTGAACTTCGCGGTGTCGGTCTCGATGGCCATCTCACCGGAGGACAGAACAGGGTTGGCCGCCGTCCAGGCCGATGCTGTGCCTCTGCGGAACTGAAAAACGCCGAAGCTCACGTCACGGCCCCGAAGTCGATACGCAGGTTCCCGGAGGTGACGGTGCTCGGGCCGCCGCCGTCGATGAGCGTGCTCGAGGCCAGACCGTCGGCGTAGGTCTTGTTGACCGCGTCGGTGCCCGAGGTGGGCGTCCCCACGTTCACGATCTTCTGGCCCTTGAGGTCGAGCCCGTTCGCTACCGCCGCGACCATTACTCCACGACCACCGTGAAGAACGCCGATGTGGGGGCGGTGGCGAAGTTGAGAGTGACCGTCGTGGTTGTCCGGGCGGTGATGTCGGGGATCCACTGTGCGCCGCTGGTGGTCTCGTAGAGCCCGACCTGGACATTCTTGTTGGTGAGACCATGGGTGACGACGTAGGACAGGCTGGCGCCATCGCCGATGGTGGTCGAGTACCGCATGCCGACCACGGAGTAGTCGACCGCGACGGTGTCAGCGGCGACGGTGATGCCGGTGCCCTGCCCGACGTTCAGCACACCGGTCGTGATCGAGCAGCCCTGGCCGCCGAACGCGGACGCGATCTGCACACCCGACCCGCCCTGACTCAGGGAGCCGTCGGCGAGCACCAGGCTGAACACGGTCCCCGCCAGGTGCAGCCCGGTCTCCGACGCGGTGTAGGAGATCCCGGAGCCGAACTGGACCCACGTGACCGTGTCCGTACCGAGTGTGGTGATCTCAGCGGTCTGGGTGTAGGCGGCGTCGTGGTTGACCGTGCCCTCGGTGATCAGCACCGTCGCCCCGGACAGTTCACTGGAGGCGTCAGCGTCAGTGGTGCGCGTGAGGGCCGAACCGGAGCCGTTGAACAGGTAGATGCCGTTCTGGCTCGGCGTGGTCTGGTTCTTCAGCAGGATCCGGTCGACACCGCTGGCGAGGGTGATCCCGTCGAACACCGCTGTGCCAGGGTTGGAGACGGTGACGTTCGCGGTGGAGGCCACCCGGACCGGCTGCTTCCACCGCAACCCGGCCAGCAGGTTGTCCACGTAGGCCTTCGACGCCGCGTCCTGCGGGCTCGACGGGTCGGAGATGGACACGATCCGCTGGTTCTGAAGATCAAGTCCATTGGCGATCTTGGTGGCCATCAGCTACACACAGCCTCTCCAGTGACGGGCGACGGGAAAACCAGCACCGCCGTGTCGGTGTCGACGTGGATGACATCCGCTATCCACGCGTGACCGCCAGCGTCGATGTAGGAGATGCTCGGGTAGTAGCCGAGGTGGTGGGCCACAGTCCACGAGGACGCCGCCGCAGACTGGTTGTGGGTGTACACACCCGACCCCACACCCACCGGCCCAGCCGGGCCCTGAGGACCAACCGGCCCCGCCGGCCCTTCCGGTCCCTGCCCGCCCGGCGCCTCGATGGTGATCGACGGAACCCAAGCGACCAGCTCCAGATAGACGACCTCTTCGGTGACATCCGCTGTGCCCTGCTCAACGATCACGGCGAGCGTCGCCGGGGCGAGGGCGGCGACGATACCGACCGTGGAGGTGTCACCCGAAACCGAGATTCCGTGGGCCTGAACCTCGACCAGAACCTGGGTGACCGGGTTCTCGATGACGACCTGGGTGACCGGGGACCCGACGTCGACACTCACCGGGTCACACTCGGATCCAACGTGACCTTGCCCTTCAACAACTTGTCCCGCTCAGCGCCGGCGAGGGTGACGAACAGATCCCACTCCCCGGTTTTGAAGCTCAAACCTGAGGTGACCGACCCGTCGACCCGGAAATCGATGACCCCTGTCGTGTCGAGGGGGCCGATCGTCATCCCAGACACGAGGTTGTCGGAGTCGAACTTCAGCAGCGGGGGCCCCGATGCGGTGATGGAGGTTCGCACCTGGAACTCCACCCGGGCACCGGTCAGGTCCACAAGGTCGCCCCCGGGGGCTTTCCAGGTGATGACACGGCGCAGAGTGGCGCCCTGTTCGATGGTGAGATTGTGTGTCGCGGCGGGCATCTAAGCCCTCCGATCAGATGAGATCAGATAGGGAGACGTGCTAAGTCACCGGAGTTCGTGGCGGCCACGCCTGCCGCCGATGCCGCCGGGTGCAGCGGCCTGGATGACCCCCTGCGAACCGGTCAAAGCCAGCGGGGACAGAAGCCCCAGGTGGGCGAGCACGGCGACGGCGAACCCGGCCAACGCGGTGAACCCGGCCTGCGACCAGTCGATGACCGTGCCGGTGTCGATGGCGTGCACCCACGTGACGAGGAACCCGGTCAGCGACGACAGGAACAGCAGCATTACCGCCTTGACTCCCGGATGGGACTCCCGAGCGGTCACCAGGGCGACCAGGGCGGGGAGGACCACGTTGATGGCGAGGGTCAGCAGCTGCTCAGGGGTGATCGTCACAGCGGGCCTCCACGTCCTTCAGGGAGATCAGGTGGTGGGACAGCCAGATCCCGGCGGCGGCGGGCAGGAGCGCCCCGTAGCGGCCCCAGTCGCGCCGTGGGGACAGCCCGAGCAGGGAGCGCAGCTCACGCGAAAGTGTCGGATGACATTGACGGCGGAACCCGCGCAGCTCGAGGTAGGTAAACGTGCTGGCAGAGGCAACGGCCCAGTATTGCCAGCAGCGCCGGCAGCGTGGGTTCATCGGACCGGTACCGGCCAAGGAGGGGTAGGACGGACTCCCTTGCCGTTCCAACTGGCTGCGTAGCCGTCAGTCACCATGGCCGCTGAGGCGTCGCGCCCATCGGGCAGCGTGATCAGGCCGTCAAAACGTCGAGAATATTTATCGACGCCCACCGAGCGAACCGTGATCGTGGCGTCGACCGGCAGCAGCCCGGCCAGGTGCGCGGTGGCTTCCGATCCTCCGGGCATGTTGTGCTCGATCGCGTTCACACCCGCGAGGCGGCACGACTGCCGCATGGTGATGAAGAAACCGCAGTCGATGTCCAGTAGGACGGCTAGGTGTCACCGTCTACGACTCGAACGACGATCGCGTTGTAAGTGTAGGAAGGCGACATGGTGACCACCTCCATCCCGTGAACGTTGGTGCCGCCGCCCGGACGCGGGCTGGGGAGCCTCTCGCGTCCGGGCGGCTGGCGGGAAGGTGGAACTAGGCGGTGGCGTCTCCACCGTCAGCCGGCGGAACGTCGCCACCGTCAGCCGGGGCGGGCTCGACCGGTGCAGGCGGGAGGATCCCGGCCACGATCGCGTCGGCGGCGTCGATCTTCGCCTGCGAGTCGCTGTCCTCGGCGGCCACGGCGTCAGCCACAGCCTGAGCCTGAGTGGCGTCAGCGGCGGCCAGAGCGGCCTTCAGGGCGTCCCGCTCGGCCACGACGGCCTGGTAACCGGCCGCCACCGTCTGGATGTCGGCCTCGAGCTTGTCTACGCTCACGCTCATCTTCTTGATCTCCTTCAGTGCGTTGTCCAGCTTCTTGGCTAGGGCCCCAGCCAAGTTCTCTTGGCTCCGGCGCAGGTCGGCGCCCAGAGCGGTGATGGCGTTGAGAACGAGCTTCCAATCGCCATGATTAGTGGGCCACCAGTCCGGCGCGGTCCACCCCGGGGAGGGGGTGCAGTTGCACGGCTGAGCACCGCCGCACATGCAGGCGCGGTGCTGGGGTGCGTGCTCCGGCTCGTGGCTCACGGCTTGACCTCCAGCTTCGAGGCGAGGGCGTCGACCTTCGCGGTGAGGGCGGCCACGGCGTCGCGGATCCCGTCGAGTTCGAGCTGCTTCACGTGGAGGTCGGCGCGGATGTCGTGGTCGAGGGAGTCCTCGGCGGGCCAGCGCTTGCGGGCATCGGACTCAAACTGTTGCGACAATTCGTCCTCCGGTGGTGAGACGGTGGGCAGTAACCGGGTTCCGAATGTGAGGGCGCGCTTCCAACGGGCGGTGCGGTCGGCCAGATTTGTCAAGCCGCCGTTGACGGCTCGAGTGGCCCCGGCGATATCCCCACGGTCGGCGTAGCTGTTCATCTGGCGGGCCACGGTCCAATACCAGCAAACGCCCAGGAAGCCATAGCGGTCGCCGGCCAGCTCGTCAGGGTGGTCCACGAAGTAGGTCGCGGTGGGCACGTAGCCGTGGCTGAAGGCCCAGCGGGACACGGCGGCGTGATTCGCGCGCCCCGTAATTTCCAGGGGTCCGTGGCCGCGAAACCTGTACCCGTCTCCGGGCTGAGTGTTCCCGAGCGAGGCGCGGCCTTCGTAGGTCTTCTGGACTGCGGTAGGTCCCCACACCTCGCTCATGTAGTGCAGCCCCAGCGACTCCGTGCCCACCTGTGCGACCAGCATGGCTACCCGATTGACCGTGGTGCACTGCGCTTGGACGAGACAGGCATTGAACGCCGGAAGCAGCGCCTGGTAGCGGGACATGGCCACGGAGTTGCCCATGACAGCGGCGAACGTCTGGAGGTCCACGGCTCAGTTCTTGCTCGAGGCGTGACAGGTGCCGGTCTTCTGGTCCCACATCGGCACGGGGTCAACCACCAGCCCGTCCGGCGGGTTCACCACGATGGCCGACTTCCCGTCGGGCGTGAGCCTGGACTCGCACTTCAGGACAGCCTTCGTGGTGGACGGGTTGCCCATATACAGGTCCACGTGCGACACGGCGCCGCATCCACTCGTCGCTGTCCAGCTGACGCCGCAGGAGTCTTCACGGATGAAGTACTTCTTGACGATGGCCACGTAGATTCTCGTGCCGTACGGGTAGGCGCCCTTGCCTGCCGGGCTGGCGAACGTCAGCGGGTCCTTGTACGTGCCCGTCCCGCCAGCCGTCTTATGCAGTACGGGATGGTCGATCGTCGTCGAACCCTTCGGGTCGTTATCGAACGCAGCGTAAAAAGTGATCTCCACCTTGCGGGTGTTCGCCACGATCGACGACGCCGGCTCCACATACAGCGGTACCGGGTCCGGGGCGGGGTTGGCTACCCGGACCGCCGCGAACGCCCCCACGGCGACCATGGCGTACACCAGGGCCGTGGCGAGGAAGCGTCTCACGGGGTGAACCCGCTCTTGGTGATGACCTTCGTCCACGGCCCGGCGGGAACGTCCGTGTCATCGACGAACTGCCAGCGGACGTGGTCGGTGTCGCCGTCGAGTTCCTTGAAGCCGAGGCACCCGTTGGCGGCAGGGCTCACGTCTAGTCCCGCGCGATTGAACGACTTCTGCACCGGGCGGGCGTCGTTGGCGCCAAACACGTAGGCGGCGTCGTGGTACAGCGACCCGTGCGAGGGTCCGGCATCCTCGATCTGCCCGTAGCAGGTGTGACCGTTGGGGCCGACGATGCGAACCCACCGGTTCTTCATGAAGCTGAAGTTCTTGTCCTTGCACTTGCCCGCGTATCCGGCGTCGCCCGACCACGGGATGTCGGTGCAGCGGGCCTTGAACGCCTTGGAGTCGTTGACGTCGTCGTAGGGCAGGTCCAAATAGAACGGGTTCTCTTTGGGGACCGCCTTGCTCGGCCAGAAGTCGGGCGCCTTGCGGGCCTCGGTCTTACAACTGCCCTTGCTGCCGGCGATGCCGTCGCAGCCGCCTGACGGGGAGCCGGGGCAACCGGACGCCTTGCTGGGCACCTTGCCGGTCGAGATTCCCGACCAGTGGAGCGCCCACTTCGAGTCATAGGTGCTGCACACCTGCGAGCCGTCGGAGACCTTGTCGTTGAACAACTCGCCGACCCAGAACGAGGTGGCGACGATGTTCGTGTGCCACGGGTAGGGGCGGGTGGCTGCCTTCACCGTCACCTGGTGCGGCGGCTGAGGGGACGGCGGGGCGCCGGCCAGCAGCGGGCCCGTCAACGTCAGCGGGGCCACCGGCTCCGAGGGGGTGATGGTGGCGCCCACAGCGGCTGAGGTGACAGCGAGCAGTACGGCAGCGATGGCGAGGACGCGGCGCATTACCGACCAATCCCGAGCGTCTGTTTGATCGCGGCCAGGAACCCGGCCGTCTTGGAGACCACGAAATCTTTGTCGCCGGGCATGAGGCCCTGGTTGATCTGAGCGAACAGCCACGTGCCGTCCGGCTGGCGAGTGAACCGCCACACCAGGTCAAACCTCGAGCTCGGCCACGCACTCGGAACCTTCGGGCTGCCCTTGGACAACTTGAAGGACTTGCAGATGCCGGGGATGGCGGTGTGCTCGGCGCTGGCCAGGGTGACCCCGTGCTGCGCGGCCAAGGCCTTGCCGACCGTGGATTCGACGGTCTCGAAGTCCCAGTGGGAATCGATCGTCAGCCCGAGCGTGTTGGCTAGCGGCTGCACCGTCTGCAACGGCCGCATCGACGCGCTGGTGCCCTTGGAGGCGTAGATGCGCTGCGGGGTGAGGATGCCCGCCTTCAGTGGGGCCTTGGTGAAGAACCCGACCAGCCGCTGCGCTCGCTCACGTCCGGTGGCGTTGAGCGTGTGGTCCGTCTTGACCTTGCTCTTCTCACCGTGTCTGATGATCATTACCACATCAGCCGCTGAGGGCGTCGGTACGGGCGCAGGAGTGGGAACCGGCACTGGTACCGGGGTCGGTGCAGGAGATGGCACAGGTGCCGGTACAGGCGGAGCGC
>Ga0207664_10003135_pt1 | contig 10982 bp, 7 predicted proteins | sample LARL83metaG_FD_184349 | JGI IMG/M metagenome (GOLD analysis project Ga0207664, IMG submission 184349) | Corn, switchgrass and miscanthus rhizosphere microbial communities from Kellogg Biological Station, Michigan, USA - LAR L8-3 metaG... | ecosystem: Host-associated > Plants > Roots >...
GCGCTGACCAGCACCCGGGTCTCCAGCGACCCCACCGTCTGGTTGTAGGTGGACACCGCCGACGTCAGCGCCCGCCCGAGCCGGTCCATGTGCCGCCCCAGCCCCGACAGCCGCTCGTACAGCTCCCGGCCCAGGTCGAACACGGCCCGCGCGTTGTCCGACAGCGCCGCCTGCTGCCACGCGTACTGCGCGGTGCGCAGCATCGTGACCAGCGTCGTCGGCGTCGCGATGTGCACCCGCCTGGCCAGCGCGTACTCCAGCAGCCCCGGGTCCCGCTCCAGCGCCGGCGCCAGGAACGCCTCGCCGGGGATGAACGCGATCACGAACTCCGGCGACGGGCTGAGCGCCACCCAGTAAGCCTTGCTGGCCAGCCGGTCCACGTGATCGCGCAGGTGCCGCGCGTGCGCGTCCAGCCGGGCCGCCTGCACCGCCTCGTCGGTCGCCTCCGCCGCCTCCAGGTACGCGGCCAGGGACACCTTGGAGTCGACCACGATGTTCTTGCCGCCGGCCAGCCGCACCACCATGTCCGGCCGCAGCGTGGCGCCGTCCGCCGAGGTGACGCTGACCTGCTCGTCGAAGTCGCATCGCGCACTCATACCGGCGAGCTCGACCACCCGCCGCAGCTGCATTTCACCCCAGCGTCCACGGGCTTCGGGCCGCCGCAGGGCGGTGACCAGCGACTGGGTTTGCGTCCGGAGTTGCTCGGAGGTCTGCCGCGCCAGGTGCACTTGCTCGGCGAGCGCGGCGTGCGACCTGGTCCGCGCCGCGTCGGACTCGCGCAGCTGGGCTTCCACCCGTGCCAGCGTCTCCTTCAGCGGCTCGACAAGGTTCTCCACTGCCGCGCGCCGGTTCTCCAGCCGCTCCTCGGCGACGTCGAGGAACCGGGCGGTGCTCGCGTCGACCGCGCGTGCGGACAGGGCCTCGAACCGGTCGGCCAGCTGGCCCTCGATCAGCCGCGCCTTCTCCTCCGCCGCGCGGGCCCGCTCGGCCGCGGTCGCCAGCCGTGACCGGGCGTACAGGTATCCGAGCGCGCATCCGATGACGATTCCGAGTACCAGCACGGCAAGCAGGTCCATACGCACAGTATTGGCAGCTCGCCACTAATTTCCACAGCCGACACGCTGATAAGAACATTTATTCATAACGACACTGGTTTCACTAACCGGAACCCGTGCATGGACAATGGGGCGATGCGGTCCACAGCTGAACTCCTGGCCAGCTACATCCGGACGGCCGGCGTCCGCCAGGTCTACTGCTATCCCGGCGAGTCGGTGATCGAGTTCATGGCCGCGCTGGACGCGCACGGCGTCCAGGCGATCTCGGCCGCCCGCGAAGGCACCGCCGCCTTCATGGCCGAAGGCTCCGCCATGGCCACCGGCCTGCCCGCGGTCTGCTTGTCCACGCTGGGTCCCGGCTCGACCGCCGTGCTGAACGGCGTGGCTTCCGCCGCCCTGGACCGCGTGCCCATGCTGGCGATTTCCGGCCAGATCGAGAGCGGCCGCGAGCAGTTCTTCACCCATCAGGTGGTCGATCACGCCCGGCTGTTCGGCCCGGTGAGCAAGGCGGTGGCCCGGCTGGACCCGGCGTCCGCCTCGCAGTCCGCCGATGTTGTCATCCGCAAGGCGTTGCGAACCGCGACCGCCGAACGTCCCGGCGCGGTGCACCTGACCGTCACCGCGGACACCTGGCCGGTACCGGTAACCGGCTCGCCCTCGTCCGCCGCGGCCCCGCCGATCGCACTCCCGCCGCTCACCCCGTCCGGTGTCACCGTCGACGTCTACGGCGGCGGTGACCCGCTCGCCAGCCTCCGCGCCGCCCGCCGCCCGGTCGTGCTCGCGGGCATCGGCGCGCTGCGCTGCGGGGCCGGCCCGGCCCTGGTCCGGCTCGCCGAGCGCGCCGGGATCCCCGTCTTGATCAGCCCGATGGCCAAGGGCACCTTCCCCGAGCACCACGAGTATTTCGCTGGTGTGCTCGATATGACAGGCCACCGCGTGCTGTGGCAGTTCCTCTCGGACGCCGACTTGATCCTGGCGGCCGGCTTCGACCCGGTGGAGCTGATCAGCCCGTGGGATGTCAGCACCCCGGTGCTGCACGCCGACACCACGCCGAACACCGACCAGGTCTACGCCAGCGAGCACGAGCTTGTCGGCAACGTGGCAGCCCTGCTCGACTGGATCACGGCGCAGTGGTCCGGCGAGCCGCGCTGGGACCCAGGGGCGCTGGTCGCGCACCGCGACCGCCTGCGCGCCGCCTGGATGAACGGCCACGTCGCGGGCGCGCTGAACCCGTCCGACGTGGTCCTGGCCGCTCGCGAGGCGGCGCCGCCGGACGCGATCCTGACCACCGACGTCGGCTCGCACAAGATCATGGCCGGGCAGGTGTGGCAGGCGGCCGGGCCGCGGTCGGTGCTGATGACCAACGGGCTGTCCGCGATGGGCTTCGGCGTGCCGGCGGCGATCGCGGCCAAGCTGGCATACCCGGACCGGCCGGTCATCGCGCTCACCGGCGACGGCGGGTTCGCGATGACCGCCACCGAGATGCGGATCGCGGCGGATCTGGGGGCCGCCGTCACCGTGGTGGTGTTCGCCGACCGCGGCCTGAACCGGATCGAGCTGCGCCAGGACCTGCTCGGCCTGCCGCGCCTGGCGACCCGGGTAGGGGAGACGGACCTGGTGGCTCTCGCCGAGGCGATGGGCTGCGACGGGGCACGGGCGGACACCCCCGGAGCGCTCGCGAAGGCGCTGGCCGGCTTCGAGACCAGGACCCGTCCGCTGGTCGTCGAGGCCAGGATCGACACATCCCAGTACGACGCCCAGTTCTAGCCGTCGGCTCGGCCCGCGCTGATGCCCTGCCGAGTTCGCCTAGACTCGCGGGGTGAGCCTGTCCATCGGCATTGTCGGCCTGCCCAACGTCGGCAAGTCCACCCTGTTCAACGCCCTGACCCGGGCGAGCGCGCTCGCCGCCAACTACCCGTTCGCGACCATCGAGCCCAACGTCGGCGTGGTCGGCGTCCCCGATCCGCGGCTCGCCGAGCTGGCAAAGCTGTACGACAGCGCCCGGATCGTCCCCGCGTCGGTGCGCTTCACCGACATCGCCGGCCTGGTCCGCGGCGCCTCCACTGGGGAGGGCCTGGGCAATCAGTTCCTCGCGCACATCCGCGAAACCGATGCGATCTGCCAGGTAGTGCGCGTGTTCACCGACCCCGATGTGACCCACGTGGACGGCGACGTGTCGCCCGAACGCGACATCGAGACGATCGTCACCGAACTGATCCTGGCCGACCTGCAGACCCTGGAGAAGGCGCTGCCCAGGCTCGCCAAGGAGACCAAGTTCGCCAAGGACCCGGAGCGGCTTCAAGCGGCCCAGTCCGCGGCGTCGGCACAGCAGGTTCTCGACCGGGGCGTCACGCTGTTCGCCGCGGCCCGCACTCCCGGCTCAGGCTTCACCGGGACCGACCTGGCCGCGGTCCGCGAGCTCCAGTTGCTGTCCGCCAAGCCGTTCCTGTACGTCTTCAACAGCGACCTGGCAGAACTCGCCGACGACGACCTGCGCAAGCGGCTGACCGATCTGGTCGCGCCCGCCGAGGCGATCTTCCTCGACGCGAAGACCGAGGCGGACCTGGCCGAACTCCCCGAAGACGAGGCCGCCGAACTGCTGGCCGAGGCAGGCCTCGGCGAACCCGGCCTGGCCCAGCTGGCCCGGGCCGGCTTCCGGGCGCTCGGCCTCCAGACGTTCCTCACCGCCGGTCCGAAGGAGTCCCGCGCCTGGGAGATCAAGCAGGGCGCCACCGCGCCCGAAGCGGCGGGCGTGATCCACACCGACTTCCAGCGCGGCTTCATAAAGGCCGAAGTGGTCTCCTACGACGACCTGATCGCCGCGGGATCCGTGGCGGCGGCGCGCGCCGCGGGGAAGGCCCGCATCGAGGGCAAGGACTACGTTATGCAGGACGGGGACGTGGTCGAGTTCCGCTTCAACGTCTAGCGCGGCGTGAGCGATCGCGCGCGGGCGTGGGTGGTCCCCCTCCGTTGCCTCTGACCGGCCCAGATACGCACTGGTCAGGCGTTACACGCGCCCAGGCCACTCGCGCAGCGATTAGTCGCGTCTTCAAACGCGAGTGCTGTTAGTGTTGCGTAGCCTGACGACTACGGAGGGTTCTGATCTAGACGGTCAGGTTGACCAGTAGGCCGTTGAGATGCCTGTTTGCAGAATTGTCGTAGGCGTGCGGTACCAATAAATCCTGCGGCCGTAGCCAGATCTGTAGCCACCCGTGGCTCTACTGTTGAAGTCCAGCGAGTGTGAGAAGCCGAGAGGAGGGAGCGGCGTCATGGTTGACCGTGTGAGCGTCGCCCCAGAGATGTTGGTGTGGGCGCGCAAGCGTTCGGGCCGACAAGTGAGTGATTTCGCCAAGCGCTTCCCGAAGCTTCAGGAGTGGGAGAGCGGCGAGTTGGCTCCAACGATGCGCCAGCTTGAGGACTTCGCCAGGGCGACCCATACGCCGGTCGGATTCCTCTTCCTCCCTGAGCCGCCGGTGGAGAAAGTTCCGCTGCCAGACTTCCGTACCTTTGGGGATGAAGAGGTGCACACTCCCACGCCCGACCTGCTCGACACTGTCTACGCCTGCGAGCTTCGTCAGGACTGGTATCGGGACTTCGCGGAGGGCCGCGGCTACGACGAGGTTGAACTCGTCGGGAGCCTCACCGTCGATGACGAGGCAAAGGAAGCTGCTGCTCAGCTTCGTAATCTATTGGGCTTTGGGCTTGCTCGTCGCGTCGACTTTCGGACGTGGAGCGAGACGCTTGACGGCCTTCGAGATCATGCCGAGGCGGCAGGTGTCCTAGTCATGATCAATGGCGTCGTTGGCAGCGACACTCACCGGAGGTTGAATCCGAAGGAGTTCCGAGGATTTGCTCTGGCCGACCAGCTAGCGCCGGTCGTGTTCATCAACGGTGCCGACACTAAGGCTGCGCAGATATTCACCCTGGCCCATGAGCTTGCCCACCTGGCGCTAGGCAGTTCGGCGCTCTCGCGTCCAGATTTGGCGGAAATGGATATGGGCTCGGGCGTCGAAGCCTGGTGCAATCGGGTGGCGGCTGAACTGTTGGTCCCGGTCACATCGATCATCGAAGAGTACGTCGCCAGTTCTGATCTCACGACTGAGTTGGATCGGCTAGCGAAGTTCTACAAGGTCAGCACCCTTGTCGTGTTGCGCCGCATCTACGACGCGGGCTTGATGGCGTGGGATGTATATCGGCCTGCGTACGAAACGGAGCTTGCGCGTGTGCTTGAGCTCTCGGCTTCGAGCGGTAGTGGCGGCAACTTCTACAACACCGAACCGATCCGAGTCAGCCGCATGTTTGCCCGCGCGCTAGTCACTGACACGGTTGAGGGGCGAACGCTGCACCGAGATGCGTTCCGACTGCTGGGTTTCAAGAAGGTCTCCACCTTTGTGGAACTAAGTCGTCGCCTCGGGGTCGCTTGATGTATCTCCTAGACGCGAACGTCTTCATTGACGCCAAGAACAGGTACTTCGCTTTCGACATTGTTCCTGCTTTCTGGGACTGGCTGGTCGCGCAGCACCAGGCCGGCAATGTGTTTACGGTACAGGCGGTCTACGACGAGATCGTCGACGGCGGAGACGACTTGGCGGCATGGATGGAAGCTCAGCCGGCTTCGTTTCGGATCGCCCCTTGCTCAGCTGATTCAGCAGGTCTGGCGACTGTGAGCGCGTGGGTTAATAGGGCAGGGTTCAAGCAAGCTGCAGTCTCTGAGTTTCTGGCTACGGCGGACTACTTCCTCGTCGCTCAGGCGCTAACGTTGGGTTATACCGAAGTTACCCATGAGACACCCGATCCGGTTTCGAAGAGGCGCGTCAAGATTCCCGATGCATGCTCGGCGGCTAGCGTCTCGTGGGTCAGCCCGTTCACGTGGCTGCGTGACTCGGGAGCTAGATTCTAGAGGTCGGAACGGCCGCTGCCTGACGTTGAACGATGACGCCGCGCACGACCTTGTGACGGCAGTTGCCGAAGAAGACGTCGACTCCGTCGACGAGATAAGCGACGGTCCTTTGGCGCGGCGGGGCATGTTGGACGAGTGTCGTGACGGTTATATCGATAACGGAATCTGGTCGAGTTCCGCTTCAACGTCTAGCGCGGCGTGAGCGATCGCGCGCGGGCGTGGGTGGCCGGGCTCGCCGTCGCCGGTGCTTACTCGGCGCTCGGGATCGTTCCTTACTGGAGTTACTGGAGCGCCGGCGGTGCCATGGTCGCGGGCAAGGGCGGCGACCCGGCGACGGATGCCTGGTTTCTTGCCTGGGTGCCGTACGCGCTGGCCCACGGGCACAACCCGCTGGTTACCGACTGGGGTAACTACCCGGGTGGCGTCAACGCGATCGCTAGCATCGGCATGCCGTTGCTCGGTGTGGCCGGTGCGCCGGTGACGTGGGTGGCCGGCGCGTTCGTGACCACGACCCTGCTGTTCACGCTCGCGTTCCCGCTATCCGCCATCGCCGGGTACGCGTTCGCGCGCGAGTGGGTGTCGTGGCGCCCGGCCGCGTTCGCGGCGGGCTTGCTCTACGGGTTCTCGCCGTACCTGATGGCGCATGGCGGGTCACACCTGAACCTGGTGTTCGTGCCGCTGCCGCCGCTCATCTTCCTGGCGCTGACCAGGATCGTACGTGGCGCTCCGTGGCTGCGCTGGGGCGTGCTGCTCGGTGCGCTGTGCGTCGCGCAGTTTCTGATCTCGGCGGAAGTACTGGCGTCCACGGTGATCACCGGGGCAATCGGTCTCGCCGTCGCCACCGCGGTCTGCTGGCCGGCGGCCCGGCAACGGTGGCCGCACACGGCGCGGGCGATCGCTAGCGCGCTGGCCGTCGCGGTCGTCTGCCTCGCCTATCCGCTGTGGCTGATGCTGGCCGGGCCCGGACACCTTAGGCGGCCGGTGCAGGATACGTCGCTGTATCGCGGCAACCTGCTCGCGCCGGTGATCCCGGATTCGTCGATGTACTTCCGCACCGCTGGTTCGGCACGGCTAGCGAACACGCTCTCCGGCGGTACGAGCGAAAACGGGCTCTATCTTGGCCCGCCACTGCTGGTCGTGCTCGTCGTCGGCGCTGTCCTGTTGTGGCGCCGCCCGGCGATGAAGGTCGTGGCTCTTGCGACGGCGGCGGAGTTCGTCTTGTCGCTCGGGTCGCGGCTCACCATCGGGCATTACCTGCTGCGCGCCGTCCCGCTGCCCGCCGCGATCTTCTACTACATCCCGGTCCTCGACAACACGATCGCGGCTCGGTACTCGCTCTACGTCATGCTGGGCGGCGCACTCATGTTCGCGCTGATCCTGGAAGCCGCCCGAGCGGGCGCCGCTTGGCGGTGCGCCACGCTCGCCGTCGTGGTGCTGCTGCCGTTGCTTCCCGCCTGGCCGTTCTGGCTGCACGTCACGCAGCCGCCGCCGTACTTCGCTTCCGCTGTCGCGCAGGATCGGATCCAGGCGGGGAGCGTCGCGGTCAGCTACCCGTTTCCTTCGGACGACGACGCCTACCCGATGCTCTGGCAGGTCGCGGCCGGCCTGCGCTACAAGTCGCCGGGCGGTCGCTTCGTGATTCCGTCAGGCGAGCCGCTGTTCGCCCGGATACTCATTGACCTGAGCGAAGGGACCGCGCCCGCACCGACCCCCGCGCTGCGCGCGGCCCTGACCGCCCAGCTCCAGGCCTGGCACGTCCGCACCGTCCTGGTCCAGGTCAGCGGCGTCCGCCCCGCCCTTGTACTCCCGTTCTTCGACTGGCTGCTCGCCCGCCCGCCCGACACCACCACCGGCGGCATCGCGGCCTGGTACGGAACAACCAGTTAACCCGCACCCCGCCCGCGCCCGGCCCCGCCCGCGCCCGGCCCCGCCCGCGCCCGGCCCGCCCGCACCCGGCCCAGATCCGGATATATCCCGATATTTGTGGAACGTCAGCGGACGGCCCAGACTATTGCGGACAGTTACCCCCGGGGTCTGATGCGTATTTCGTGGTGGTCGCGAGGGGTTGCCGGCGGGGCATCATCGGGGTGCGTGGCCCCCGAAGCCCTTAGAAGGGGGTTGTGTGGCCCCGGGCCCCCCTGCCGGATGGAGCGGGAGGGGATACGTGGTTCCCCGTACCCCTCGGGTTAGTGCCACGGTCCGGGCCGGACAGGCCGGGCATAACGGGCGGTCGACGCCCATAACCATCCGCGACACACCCGGAACGGACTCGCGTCCTGGAACGCCTGCATCTGCCGCCCTGACGACAGGGAGCCTTGCCGCGAGAAGGGCAGCGCGCGCCCACGCCGCTCTGGCCACTTGAGCCACTTACGCCACTCCGGGTTGCGACCGAACACAGCGGCGCAGCATACCCTCGCTACGGTTCCGGACGGGTGTGCCACGCCGCGTAAGAAATCCGTAAGCATCCCTTGACCTGGCACTTCGTCCCGAAACGTGAATACGCTCCGAACGGGCTTGAACCCTGTACGTGTCAGCGTCGTATATCAGGATGCAGGTCGGTTTGTCCGTGCAGATGTTCGTGGTGATTGTCTGTAACAGGTTACTCACCGAGGGCTCTATGTCGCACAATGGACCACGAGACCGGCACGAAGGGATGGGCCGCACCAGGTTCGCCAGGTGCGGGAGCGTGCGGAGGTGCGATGGTTCGCATGTCGAACCCTGGCGACGGAATGCAGTCGCTCGCCTACGGTGTGACGTCAAGTCGGCCAGGGGGCATTCACAGGGCGCATCGCGGTCCGGTGACGGACGACTTCCGTGCCAAGGAAACCGCTGGAGAAGGCGCCTGGTCGGGTGCCGGCGGCCGCTGGATCCTGTGGCCTCTGCGGGCGGTGCTGTGGGCAGCACTGCTGGTCATCGCCGTCCGCGGCGTTATGGCCGTCGTCGCGGGCGACGCCTCGCGTGCTGCCAGCGGACCGTCGCCATCGGCCTCGAGCCAGTTTCCGGTGACGCTCGCTGAGGCGTACGCGCTGGACTTCGGCCAGGCCTACCTCAACTTCGACCCGGCGACCCAGGCTCAGCGGGAGCAGGCCCTGGCCGCCTTCGTGCCGCAGAGCCTCGCCACCGCCGATCCGGACTTCGGCTGGAACGGATCGGGCCAGGCCCGCCTCGAGTCGGAGCATGTCGCGGGCATCAGCGTGCAGGACGCGCGGCACGCCGTGGTCAGCCTGCTGGCAACGGTCAGCGGACAGCGGATGGAACTTGGCGTCCCGGTCTACGCCGCCGAAGGTGGCATGGTGGTGTCCGGAGTGCCAGCCTGGCTGGGGGCGCCGCGGGCAATTACGCCGCCCCCGCCGGCTGCGGCGAGTTCGGATCCGGTTGCGCAAAGCGAGTTGATGAATCAGCTGCCCGCGTTTTTCCAGGCGTACGCGGGTGGCGGTGGCCCATCGCTTAACCGATTTCTCGCTCCCGGCGTCTCGCTGACCGGCTTGGGCGGTGGTGTCGCCTTTGACTCGATCGCCGGTCTCGTGGTTCCTCGCGGTGGCTCGAGCCGCGACATAACCGTAACGGTGGTATGGCAGGTGCTTAACCAGGGAAATCCGACAACCGCGAAACTCGCGATGTCATACCGCGTGTCGGTCGTCGACCTTCAAAGCGGTAAATGGTACGTAAAGGGAATCAGTGCGTCGAGTGAGGCGGTGGGAGGCCAATGACCTGGTCAGTGACGACCGGCGTCGGCATGCCCACGCAGCGTTGCCCTCTGAGCGCTCGTCGCGCCGCGATCCCGGCCCTGAGCCTCCGGCCTGAAGGCGCCGCCGGGCCCGGGCGTGTTCGCACGCCGTTGCCACAGATTCCAGCGCCGGTGGCGGCCCGCGTACCCCTCCCGCTGCTGCCCGCCGTCCCGCCATCCGATCTGGCATCATCCCGGTACGAACGCGCATGGGCGCGGACAAGTACTCGGGAACTGTTCTGGTGGTCGAGCCGTAGCCCTTGCGATGGGCGCGCTCAGCAAGCTGCAAAAGGGTCAAGTAATCCCGGAAGGGACGATTTATGTCTGCACACATCGCGGCCGCGATGACCCCCGTCGCGCTCAGCACCCAGAATCTGGTCACCTATCTCCAAGGGCTCTTCGGGCCACTGTTCCTCGGAATCGTCGGTATCGTCGCGATATTCTTCCTGTTCACGCGCGAAATTACGCGGTTCGTGCAGTTTATGGTGCTCGCCGTCGCGATTGGCGTCGTGTTCTATACACCCGATATCGTCCAGTCGCTCGCCACGGGAATTGCCAAGGCGCTCGGGGTCCACTGACCTCCATTCCTGATTTAAGGAGCCTGAACCAGTGGATCTTCCCACCTATACGAATATCTGGCGCATCGAGAAGCGGCTCTACAAGCTATACGATTTCCGGCTGCCAGCGCCGCTTCCCATTACCTGGATTGCTGTCTTCGCCGGTATAACCGTGCCGTATGTAGTCTTCCTTGTTGCTGTTGGATTGCCGTTTAACCATAATCTGGTCTGGCTTTACGTGCTTCCGCCCGGTGTACTGACCTGGCTAACGACCCGGCCCGTCATTGAAAGCAAGCGCCTGCCCGAGCTGATCGGATCGCAGTTGCGGTATCTCGCCGAGCCGCGCGTCTGGAGCCGGATGGCCCCGAGCACCGAGAAGGACGACATCCTGGTGTCGGTCAGAGTTTGGCACCGCTATCCGCCGAAGCCGCGCAGGAAGGCAGCCCGGGCCGCCAAGCGCGCCCAGCGGAGCGAACCGCACGTCGCTCCGCCGCACGTCCGCCCGTCGACCGCGGTGAATCGCCCCGAGGAGGGCTGGCGGGTTGCCGCCGCCCAGCGGCCGGCGGCGCAGATGCAACGTGTCGCCGCGACGTCCGGTCCCCCGCAGGCGATCGCGCCGTCTGCTGCGCCGATGATGCCCCGAGGCCTCGCGCCGCAATCACCGGTCCCGCAATCACCGGTCCCGCAATCACCGGTCCCGCAATCACCGGTCCCGCATTCGCCGGTCCCGCATTCGCCGGTCC
>Ga0207664_10003136_pt1 | contig 10981 bp, 6 predicted proteins | sample LARL83metaG_FD_184349 | JGI IMG/M metagenome (GOLD analysis project Ga0207664, IMG submission 184349) | Corn, switchgrass and miscanthus rhizosphere microbial communities from Kellogg Biological Station, Michigan, USA - LAR L8-3 metaG... | ecosystem: Host-associated > Plants > Roots >...
GTCGGACGCGACACCAACCAGCTTCGCGAAGATTTGCTCGGCGAAAAGGCGTCGTCCGATTTCTGGATTCTCATGCGCGCGTGGACGTATGCGTCCAAAAATCAATTTCGCATGGACGCCTGCCGCAAACTCGGCATCCACGCCGTCACGGCGCGGCAGGTCGGGCCGTTGTTTGATCATTTTCTCCGCATCGCGAAAAAAGAGGGCCTCGAAGTGGAACCGCGCGAGGTGAAGGACGAGGCGCTGCAAAAATGCGTGCTCATCGGTTTTTCGGATCGCGTCGCGCATCGGCTCGACCAGGGGACGTTGCGCTGCGAACTGGTCCACAACCGCCGCGGCGTGCTGGCGCGCGAAAGCGTGGTGCAACACGCGCCACTGTTTGTCGCCGCCGAAGTGCGCGAGGTCGAAGGCAAAGATGAAGAGGTGCGCACAATCCTTTCTCTCGCGACCGCGATCGAGGCCGATTGGTTGCGCGAGTTATTTCCCGAGGACATTCAGGGTGAATTGAAGATTCAGTTTGATTCAACGCAAAAGCGCGTGGTGGCGGCGGAATTATCGCGTTTTCGCGGCCTGGCGCTTTCCGCGAAACGCGTGGAACCACCGCCGGCAGATGCGGCCGCGCGTTTGCTGGCAGATGAAGTCGCGGCGGGCAACCTGGTTTTGAAAGAGTGGGACCATACGGTGGAGCAATGGATTTTGCGCCTGAACCTTTTGAGCAAGTGGTGCCCGGAATTGGAATTGCCGCCCATCACGGACGACGATCGCCGTCATCTCATCGAACAGGTTTGCCATGGAGCGATTGGCTACAAGGACATCAAGGATCGCGACGTCCGGCCGGTGGTGCAATCGTGGCTTTCGCAGTCGCAACGCGAACTGTTGGACAAACACGCTCCGGAACGGCTTTCGCTGCCCAACGGGCGCACGCCGAAAGTCTCCTACGAAGCGAGCAATCCGCCGCACATCGCGATGCGCATCCAGGAGCTGTACGACGTGACGCAGACGCCGAAGATTGCGCTCGGCCGCGTGCCGGTGCTGGTGCATATCCTGACGCCGGGAATGAAGCCTGTGCAGGTGACGCAGGACCTGGCAAATTTCTGGCGCGAACATTACCCGCGCATCAAATCGGAATTGCAGCGGAGATATCCAAAGCACGAATGGCGGTGATAGGTAGCCGCCGACGTGAGGAGGCGGAATAGCATCGGCACCCGTGGTCCTCCACACGTCCGCGACTGCAACACCGCGTCCGCCTCCTTACGTCGGCGGCTACAACGCGGGACAAAACACGCGGGTTGCCCGGTCCGCGTTGTGACATTATCTTCTGCGGATGAATTTACTGCCGTTTGATTCCCTGCCCGCGCACAAGCCGCGCCGTTTCGTGCCGGAACAAATCGATTTGGGCAACTGGTCGCAAATCGCGCCGCTGTTCGACAAGCTGCAATCCCGCGCCGGCGAATGCAAAACCATTGGCGACCTCGAAAAGTGGGTGCTCGATTGGAGCGAACTCAGCGCGGCGCTGGACGAAGAATCCTCCAAGCGTTACATCGCCATGACCTGCCACACGGACAACGCCGAGGCGGAAAAGGCTTATTTGCATTTCGTCGAGAAGACCGAGCCGGAACTGAAACCGCGGCAGTTCGAACTGGAAAAGCTTTACATCGCGCGCAAGGACGCGTTGCAGAGTTCCGCGAAAAACGCGCAATCGAACGGGAGATATTTCGTGTTCGATCGCGACGTGAAAAATCACGTTGAATTGTTCCGCCCGGAGAATGTGCCGCTCGAAACCGAGGAAGCCAAGCTGAGCCAGCAATATCAAAAACTCAGCGGCTCGCTCACGGTGATTTTTCGCGGCGAAGAACGCACGCTCGTGCAGATGGGCCGTTATCTGGAGGAACCCGACCGCGCTTTGCGCAAGGAAGCCTGGGAAGTGGTCGCGAACCGGCGCTTGCAGGAGGCGGAAAAGTTCGAAGAAATTTTCGACAAACAAATCAAGCTGCGCCAGCAGATCGCGAAGAACGCCGGCTTTGACAATTACCGCGACTACGCCTTTCGCCGGCTCGGACGGTTCGATTACACGCCGGCGGATTGCGCGAAGTTCCACGACGCAGTGGCCGACGAAATCATGCCGGCGGTGCGCGAACTCCAGGCGGAGCGACGCAAGAAACTGAACGTGGAAACGCTGCGGCCGTGGGACCTCGCGGTGGACCCATTGAATCGTCCGCCGCTGAAGCCTTTTAAGGAAGTCGGTGAGATGGTTTCGCGCACGCAAAATGTTTTCAATCATCTCGACCGCGACCTGTCGGCGGGTTTTCAGCGCATGCAAAACCTGCGCTTGCTCGACCTGGCCAATCGCAAAGGCAAAGCGCCGGGTGGTTATCAATCCACGCTGGCCGAAGCGCGCGTGCCGTTCATTTTCATGAACGCTGTGGGCTTGCAGCGCGACGTGGAAACCATTTTGCACGAAGCGGGGCACGCCTTTCACGCGCTCGCCACGCGGGACGAGGATTTGTACGCCTATCGCGGCGCGCCAATTGAATTTTGCGAGGTGGCCTCGATGAGCATGGAGCTTTTGGGCAATGAATTTCTGGAGGAATTTTATTCCGGCACGGATGCCAATCGCGCCCGGCGCACGCATCTGGAAGGCATCCTGGGAATTTTCCCGTGGATCGCCACGGTCGATGCGTTCCAACACTGGATTTACACGCACCCCGGCCACACGCGCGCGGCGCGGGCGGTGGCGTGGCTGGAATTGATGGATCGTTTTGGCGGCGACGTGGACTGGACCGGTTACGACAAGAGCCGCGCGTATTTGTGGCATCGCCAGCTCCACATTTTCCTGCATCCATTTTACTATATCGAATACGGGATCGCGCAGCTTGGCGCGTTGCAGGTGTGGGCCAATTCAAAACGCGACAAGGCCAAGGCGCTCGATGAATATAAAAACTCGCTCGCGCTGGGCGGCTCGAAGCCTTTGCCGGAGTTATTCAAAGCCGCGGGTTCTCCGTTTGATTTCAGCGCAAAGACAATCAAGCCGCTGGTGGAATTGACTCGGAAAGAATTGGCGAAGCTGGCCTAGAGCGCGGGTGTTGTTGCGGTTCGGCGGTTGGCCAAATCTTTTTCAAAAATAGATTTGTCCTTTTGGGCGGTTGCCTGCGACTAATCAGGCAGGAACAATGAGCGACGCTGCCGAAATGCTCTGCGAACGCGCCCGAAAAGGCGATGGGGCGGCCGCTTCGGAACTCGTCACTCTCTTCTATCAGCGGATTTTCGCCTATCTTCGCCGCTTAAGCGGCAATGACGAGGACGCGGCCGATCTCACCCAAAAAACCTTCGCCAAGACCTGGCAATCGCTCGCGTCGTATCAACGGCGCTCGAGCTTTTCCACCTGGTTGCACGGGATTGCGCACCACGTGTATCTGGACTGGCGGCGCAAACGTTCCTTGGGCGATTCCCAAAGCGATGAGTGGTGGGAAACGCAGGCAGCCGATGCGCCGACACCGTTTGAGAACGCCGCCGAACGCGAGTTGGCCCATCAACTGTACCGCTGGGTGGATGAATTGGATGACGAAAAGAAACAGGCCGTTCACCTGCATTATTACCAAAGTCTGCCTGTGAGCGAGACGGCGGAAGTGTTGGGCGTCGCCGTCAGCACCGTGAAATACCGGTTGCGCGAGGCGGTGGCATTTCTGCGCGCTCGCTCCGCCAAAGCCGAATCGCGAATCGAAAGGAGAATTGTATGAACGACACAATGATCGAAAGTATTTTATCCCATGCCCCGAGCCCGGCTGCGCCACCGGAGCTTTTGAAACTACTTCAGGCGGGGATTGCGCTCCCGTCCGCGAAACCGGCGACCGCCCGAGCGCGCGAATGGCAGAATCCGTTGCGACGCTGGTTTCCGGCGCTGGGCTTTAGTGTGTTTCTGTTGAGTTGCGCCGTCATGATCGCGGTGCAGGCGAATTGGAGCTCTAATTTAAAACGGCAAAATGAAACCCTGAGGGCGGCGACGGCCGACCTGCCGCAATTGCGCGAGAAGCACGCCGCTTTCGAAAACGCGCAGGCGCAGCGGGACGAACTCGCCCGGGTACGGAAGGACAACGAGGATTTGCATAAACTGCAAACCGAAGTAGCCCAATTGCGCGGTTTGCCGGGGGAAATCCAGCGGTTGCAGGATGAAAACCGGCGCCTTTCCGAATCCCTGAGCGCAAAGCCTGTCACGGCCGGCGGCGCGAGCTTTTTTGACGACGCGCAAGCGGAAGCCGAGCGCATTCAGTGTGTCAACAATTTGAAGCAGCTGGGTCTCGCCTTGCACGTATGGGCAGGAGATAACGGCGAAAAATACTCCACTTCGCTGGTTGCGATGAGTAACGAACTGAGCACAGTAAAGATCCTCATCTGCCCAAGTGATAAGGCGCGGCAAGCCTACACGTCGCTGTCCTTCGCTCAATTCCAGGATAACATGACGAGCTACCAATTCATTGCACAACCGGACGATCAACAATTCCCTGAGTGTATTACTGCGTATTGCCCGATCCATCACAATTACCTGATGGCGGATGGAAGCGTACAGCAGTTTAATCCGGGAAAATACCGTGAGGTGAAACGGGACGGGCGTTTGTATGTTGAACATATCAACCCCTGACCGCTCGATGAAAACCCTGCTCTTCGGTTCGTTGGTCCTGGTCGGATTGCTGCTGGTGGGATGGCAACATCAGCAGCTTGGACAATTGCGCGCCGAGAATGCGACGCTGGAGCAAGCGTCAGTAGAAGCCGACCAATTAAAGGCGGACCTGGCGAAGTCGACGGGCAATGAAGCGGCGGAGGCGGAGGAGATTGAAAAATTGAAGGAGGAAAACCGGGACCTGTTAAAGCTCCGCAACGAAGTGAACCAGTTGCGCGAAGCGAGAGTTCAGTTTGAAAAAGTGAGCGCGGAAAATCAATGGCTTGTCTCGCTGGCCAAAAGCACACCGAAACCCCAGACCAAAGGGACGGTGATGCAGCCAATCACCATTCAGATCAACGCCCTTTACGATCGCGGCCTGAATACTCCCGAGGACGCGGTGCAGACATTTTATTGGGCCCAACGCGATCGAAACAGCAACGCGCTATCCCGAAGCGTGACGCCGAAAAGCTGGAACAATTTTCGGGATTATCTCGATGGATGGCGACGGCAGGAATTGGGCAATCTTCTCTCCATTGAAATCGTTGCGCGGCGCGATGTGGACGCGACTACGGTGCAATTGGGACTGCAACTTCATTCGGCGGACAACCCGCCATACGTCCAAAAAATCATCGTGACGTTGGTGGCGCAGGGTGGCGAGTGGCGAGTCGCTACGATCAGCCGCTGAAAAGGCTCAGAATAACTTACTTCCACTCTCATTCACACGGGCCCGGGACGCCCGTGCCACTACTACACTTCGATCCCGTAGGCTTTGATCTTATTGTAGAGAGTCTGACGGCCAATGCCGAGGCGTTTGGCGGTTTCCAGCTTGTTGCCGCCGGTTTCCTTCAGCATCTGCACAATCGCGTTGCGCTCCACGCCTTCCAGCAAGGTGAAGTTCGTGTCCTGCATTTGTTCCGATTCCGGCTTGACGCTGGTAATGGACAAATCCGTGGAGTCAATCTCGGTGGATTCGCACAGCAACACGGCGCGCTGGATTTCGTTCTGCAACTGGCGCACGTTGCCGGGCCAGTCAAAGGCCGTCAACCGCTCGGTTGCTTCCGGCGTGAAACCGTTGATCGGCCGGTTCGCCTGCGCGACAAAACGTTTCATGAACGAATTCGCCAGCGGCATGATGTCCTCGCGGCGATCACGCAGCGGGGGCAGGTGCACGGAAATCGCGCTGATGCGATAAAACAAATCTTCGCGGAGCTTGCCGTCCTTGATGGCTTCGTCGGGCTTGCGGTTGGTGGCAGCGACAAGACGGCAATTGGTCTTGTAGCTGACCTTGCCGCCGACGGGCCGCACTTCCTGGTCCTGCAACACGCGCAGCAGCTTGCTTTGGGTGTCGATCGGCATTTCGGAAATTTCATCCAGGAACAGCGTGCCGCCTTCGGCCTGGCGGAAGAGGCCCTCGCGGTCCGAGTGAGCGCCCGTGAAGGCGCCTTTGACCGAACCGAACAATTCGCTTTCAATCAATTCGCGCGGCAAGGCGGCGCAATTGATCTTAATAATCCTGCCCTTGCTGCGCGGGCTCATGGCGTGGATCAAATCCGCGATGACTTCCTTGCCGGAACCGCTTTCGCCAGTGATCAGGATCGCCACGTCGCTCGGGGCGACGCGTTCGACGGTGCGCACCACGTTTTGCATGGCGGTGCTTTGAAAAATGGGCGAGGTGCCGCCGCTCATGGTCGAGAGGGCGCGGCGCAGCGTGCTGTTTTCCTGGTTCTGCAGCTTGTGCTCGATGGCGCGTTCCACGGTGACGAGCAGGCCCTGCGTATCAAAAGGTTTGTTGAGGAAATGGTAGGCGCCGCGCTTGGTGGCTTCGACGGCGGCTTCAAACGTGGCGTTGCCGGTGAGAACGACGACTTCGGTTTCGGGCCATTGCTTCTTGATTTGCGGCAGGAGGTCCAGACCGTCGGCGTCGGGCAGTTTGATATCGAGCAGAACGACATCCGGCTGCTGCTGTGTAAAAGCCTGCTTGAGTTCCGCGCCGCTTTTTGCGTCGGTGACTTCGTAATTATCACGAAGGATTACCCCGAGCAAATCGCGGATATCCGCGGCGTCATCAACGACCATTATTTTGCCCTTCATAGTTTTCTTTGCGATAGCGCACACGCGCGCGTGAACGCGCGAAAGATCGCCCGGTGTTCCGGGTAACGATCCACCAGTCGTTCGGGGTGGAATTGGGTTGCGAGCAGGAAAGGAAGCAAACGGGACGCTTGCGGCTTCAGTTCCATGCTCTCCACCACTCCATCACCACTGACCGCCGTCACCTGCAACAGTTCGGCGACGCGGCCCACGGCCTGGTGATGCGTGCTGTTCACGCCTAATGTCCGCTTGCCCGTTATCTTGGACAGTAATGATTCGCGTGTCAATTGCACTTCATGCACGACCTCGCTGCGCTTGTCCATGCGCCCATGATTCATCGCGCCAGGCACTTCCGTGGGAATATCCACGAACAACGTGCCGCCCAGGGCGATGTTCAACATCTGGTGCCCGCGGCAAATCGCGAGCAAGGGTTTGTGTTGGCGGAACACTTCATCGATCAAAATCAGCTCGCGCAAATCGCGTTCACCGCCGTCGGGCGTGGTATCCACGGTCTTGCGTAATTTGCCGGGCACGCGCTCTTTGTACAAGCGCGGCTCGATGTCATCGCCGCCGGTGATCAGGACGCCGTCGCTGCGGCGGACGCATTCGGCCACGAGTTCGCGCGATTGGCCGACCGGCATGGTGAGGGGAATGCCGCCGGCATCGGCGATGGCGCGCGGATAGGCCTCGGACAAACTGATGGAGCGGTCCTGGAACTCCACGCCTTTTGCCTCGATGCTCGGTGAAACCAAAATCAACGGCGCTCTGGTCATGGGCGGAGAATCTATCCCCTCCCCCCGGCCATTTCCATTAGAAACCGTTGTGGACCACCTTGATTTTATGGAGGGGGCAAAGCTGCTCGGACCTCCCCGCCCCCGCCACAGCCAAAATGCCTCGCTGCAGCACCCCTTTTAATTTTCCGACAGGCTCTCAGAAGGCGCGAGCGGCAATTGGAGCGTGAAACACGCGCCCCGATTCGGACCATCGCTTTGGGCGAGCAGTGCGCCCCCCATTTCCTTGGCTGCCAGCGCTCCGCTGTGCAGGCCAAATCCGTGCCCGCCCCGGCGCGTGGTGAAACCGTGATTAAAAATTTTCGTCAAGTTTTCCGGCGGAATACCAACGCCATTATCGCTCACCAGGATACGCACGAATTCGTCACCGTTTGAGACCCGAAGGGTCATTCGTTTGTCCGGGCGGCCGGATTCATCGCAGGCGTATTTGGCGTTGCGCACGAGGTTGACCAGGATTTGAAGGACCTTGTGTTTTTGCACGGCAATCGGCGGCACGTGCGGATCGTATTCGCGAACGATCTGGATATCGTGGCGGAGGAGGCTGCCGGCGTTCATGCGCACGGCATCTTCCACGAGTTCCGCGACCTGGACGGTTTCGGTGACACCAGAGAGTTTTGCGTAGCTCTGCTGCATCGCGACGATATCTTTGATGTGGTCGATGTTCTTATTCAGCGACTCCATTTCCTTTAGGACCAAAGCTTGTTCATCGGCCAAATATCCGGAGAGTTGCTGGAGATATTCCGGGAGCCGGCGGCCCTTGGGATCCTGGCTGATGAAAGTGCCGAGGTCGTTCAAATGTTCGTGCATGAGGGCAGCGACGCGGGCCACACCTGAGAATTTAGATTGGCGCACCAGGTCGGAAACGACGCTGGCCGACACGTTGACGCTGTTGAGGACGTTGCCCACATTGTGAAGCACACTGGTCGCGACCTCGGCCATGCCGGCCTGGTGGGAGGCGAGCAGCAGCTCTTTGTGGGTGTCAGCCACTTCCGCTTCCATTCGCTTGCGTTCGGCAATTTCGTTCTGGAGCTGCAACTCGGTGCGTTCGTGCTCTTCAATTTCCCGCCGCAATTCACGCGTGCGCCTGCGCACCTGACCGCGCAGTGAACCGGCCCAAACCAGAAAGAAAAGCAGCACGCCCCCGAGGCTGGAGAAGGTCCACAACGCGTGCCGGGCAGTCCACCACGACGGCCGCTGCAACACCGCGATATCGGCTGGCGAATTCAGGTACATTTCGAACGAGGTCACGACCTGTCCCGAATCCGGCACGGTATCCGTAACAGCCTTGAACACGCCGTCCAGCCGGAGGCGGCTTCCCACCGGAATCGCTGGACCCGCTTCCGCGCCCACCGGCAAGAATGCGTAGCAGGTTTTTTTGAGTGTGTCCGACTGAAGTTCGAGCACCTCCACGGAATCGCGGATGCTGTAGTCAACCAGCGTGGCGTCAACCGTGGCGCGAGTCGCATCGTGGCTGGTGCCGCTGTCCGAATAAATACCCGTCAGATCCACGGCGTTAGCTGCAGGCAGCTTTCCATCCCCGATTCGCCTGATTAAAGCCTGATTCAGCTGGGGCGACAGGCCATCGGGCTCCGCCAGGCCTACTGCTTCCACGCGGTCGCCTGGTTTGAGCTTTATCTGCTGGCGCGGCACCACCCGGATCCCAGCGCTGTCGTTCTGAATAAAAAGCAACTTCGGGCCGACGTAGGTCACGATGCCGGCCGTTTTGACGAGCTGAATAACTTGTTCGGTATCGTCGGGTTCTCCCTGCATGACCCGGCCGACGGCGGTGGTTGGCATATCGAAGGGATTTTCCGGGGCGGCTTTGACGATCTGGATGAAATCGCTCGAAGGAACCAGCAGGCGTTGTCCAAGTCTTTGATCACGGCTGTTGAACACAGGCCCGCAAACGCCTTGAATGCGCACGACGCTGCCCAGAAGGTGAGTCTGCAGGTTTTTGTCAATCTCATTGATCCAGACTATGAGCTGCCCCCCGGTAACGGCGAGCGTCAGGCGATGTTGCTCAAAAGCGCTAACCACTCCCTCAAGCTGGATCCATCTTCCATCATCCCGGCCCGTCATCAGATAATCCCAGGAATGCCGGGCTGGCTCGGGCATACGGCCCTTTCCGAGCACGGTAACAAGGGACGTCGGGTGAAAGCTTCCGCGGTAAAGGTTCCCTTTCACTTCGACGTAGTCGCCTTCCTGATGAAGAAATGGAGACACTCCGGCGGACATTTGTTCAGAGATCAGGAGGCTTTGCGCTCCGGACTGGACGTAAAAAGAGCCGAGATTGAGATCGATATAGGTGATTACGCCGCGAATCTTCGCGGGGAGCGCCTGAGACGGGCCGGTGTTAAGCAGTTGGTTGACTTTCCGAATATCTGTCGCTGGATGCTCCAGGTCGAACTGCTCTGCCGGTTCGACGGGCCGAGACCCATTCGCGACCACCGGGCCAACCGATGAAACCGCATTGGGCTCCGCCGCCCAGATAACTCCAGGCACCCGCCGGCCATCATCTTTGTAAACCTGTTCCGCCACGCCTTGAACTCTCAGCCGCTTGCCGGCAGGGGAAGCTATCGGCGCATGCCTCGGATTGAAAACCTTCGCCGTGAGCCGGCCGGGACCCGTGTCCGGCGTTAATTCAATTGTGGAAAAGACCCCGTCGTATGAAACCGGCCCGGCCCGGCCGGTCACCACCCCGGAAACAAAATCCTGTTGCGCATTCATTGATTGTTCGATGCGGAGGTCCCCAGCGGCATCAAGCGGATCCAGCGCAGCCAATTTTAGGTCGCTGACCGTGGGAAATTCCTGGCCGAAATGCAGCCAACCCGACAAGCGCACCCGCTCGCCGGGGCGGACGTTGGCAACGGGTGAATCGAGTTGAAACAATTGAAAGCCGGTGGAATCCACGAAACCAATCCGATTCGTGTCCAGACAAACGGCTACGCCTGTCAGCTGCGCTTTGACCGGCGGTGGCGAATAGTGCTGCAATGCAGGCCAACGCACAGCGTCGCGCATGCGGTCCAGATTAACGACAGAGCTGGCCTGGCCGGCCGCGTAATACCACTCAATCCAGCTCGACCGGTTCGTGTCGTCATTCTGGCCGAAGTCGAGCCATTTCGTCGCCGGTTTGCCGTCAAAGAGATTGTCAGTGATTTCGAACGGGCCGTTATCGTCCTGGGCCGAAACGACCGTGGAGAGTCTGTCGCCGCCGGCCGCTGCAAAGATGGGATCAATGCCGGACAACTGCGTGGCATCCGCGCCCGGCTCGCGGACGGAATTGATCTGCAGCCGGTAAAGCGAATACGGCTTGTCGTTATTGACCGTAAAAGTCCGCCGTTGAAATCTCTGGGTAAACATCTCGTTCTTCCTGGCATCCAAGGTGGCCCAGGTTTTTCCGCCGTCATTCGAGGCGAGCAAGCGCCAATCGCGAGGATCGCGCTCG
>Ga0207664_10003137_pt1 | contig 10979 bp, 12 predicted proteins | sample LARL83metaG_FD_184349 | JGI IMG/M metagenome (GOLD analysis project Ga0207664, IMG submission 184349) | Corn, switchgrass and miscanthus rhizosphere microbial communities from Kellogg Biological Station, Michigan, USA - LAR L8-3 metaG... | ecosystem: Host-associated > Plants > Roots >...
CCGTAGAGGATCGTCTCGGCCGCCGGGTCGAGCGCGGCGACCCGCGCGCGCACCTCCCGCGCGAAGCGCGGCACGTCGGGGACCCGCACGCTGACATCGAGCTTGTGCGGGATCCCGCCGGCGGCGACCGCCTCGTTCTGGGACTCGCGGTAGGCCCACAGCCGCTCGCGGCCGGCGCTGTCGTCGGCGACCGCGACGTCGAGCTCGACGCCGGCCCCCTCGACCGCGCTCGCCAGCTCCTCGGACGGGTCGCGGTCGGCCGCGCACTCGACGACCAGGTAGACCGGCCAGAGCCGCTCGAACGGCATCCGCAGCCGACGGTGCGCGCACACGCGCGCGAGGCCGACGTCGTCGCAGAAGTCGGCGGCGACGAGCGAGGGCGCCCCCTCCCGGAGAGCGGTGAGCAGCGTCAGGGCGTCGTCCAGGGCCGCCAGCCCGAACAGCGCCGCGACGCGCGCGCGGTGCAGCGGGACGAGGCGCACCGCCACGCGCGTGACGATCGCGAGCGTGCCCTCGCTGCCGACCAGCAGCGCGGGCAGGTCGTAGCCGGCGTTGTCCTTCAGCACGCCGGACAGGCGCCGCACGATCGTGCCGTCGGCGAGCACCGCCTCGAGCCCCGCGACCTGCGCGCGCATCGTGCCGTAGCGCATCGCCAGCCCGCCGCCGGCGTTCGTCGCGACCATCCCGCCGAGCGTGGCCGCGCTGCGCGCGCCGAAGTCGACGCCGACGTCGAGCCCGGCGGCGCGCGCGTGCTGCTGGAGGCGCTCGAGCGTGACGCCGGCGCCGGCGACCACCTGGGCGGCGAGGCGATCGACCGGCTCGAGCGCCTGCAGCCGACCGAGCCAGACGACGACCTCGCCGCCGCGCGGCACCCCGCCGCCGACGAGGCCGGTGTTGCCGCCCTGCGGCACGACCGGCAGGCCGTGCTCGCCGCAGATCCGCAGCACCGCGGCGACCTGCTCGGCGTCGGCCGGGCGCACGACCGCCGCGGCCGGCCCGCCGAAGCGGCCGGTGACGTCGCGCTCGAAGCCGGCGCGCAGTTCGGCGTCGGCGAGCACGTGCTGCTCGCCGACCGCGTCACGCAACGCCATCAGGGCTGAGTTGGATCCCATAGCTCGATCCTGTCCGATATAAGCTCTTCGCGCTCTTGACTTGTTCGTACCGCTGGGCACATTATGGATCCAATCACAGATGCAGCGACCTCGCCTCCTCACCCCCGCAGCCGACTCCGCCGCGACGCGGGCGCGCCTCGTCGAGCTCGTCTACGAGCTGCTCGACGCCCACGACGATACGGCGCGGCTGGCGGCGCCGCTGACGGACGAGCTGCGATGGCGCGCGCACCTCGACTACCTGCGCAACCTCCAGCGGGCCTCCCGCGAGCTGCTCGCCCACGGCGGCCCGCACGTGTGAGAAAAGATCCACTACCTCAGTAGTAGTGAGTTAGACTCGCGCTCATGCCACCCGTCAAACGCGCGCCCGAGCAAGCGGCGACCGACGACGCGCCGGACTGCGCGGTCGTCACCGGTGCCGGCAGCGGGATCGGCCTCGCGATCTGCGAGCGCCTCGCGCGCGACGGCTGGACGGTCGTCGGCGTCGAGCGCACCGACGCCGGTGCTGAGCGCTTCGCGCAGCGCCTCGGTCCCGCGGGACGGCTCGTGCAGGGCGACGTCACCGAGCAGGACGTGCTCGAGCAGGCGGCACGCGTCGCGGAGGACGCCGGCACGCTCGCCGGCTGGGTCAACAACGCCGCCGTCAACCTGCTCGGCAACCTCCACCGGCCCGACCCGGCAGAGGTCCGGCAGGTCTTCGACGTCAACCTGCTCGCGCCGTTCTGGGGCGCCTCGATCGCGATCCGCTCGTTCCTCGCCCACGACGTCGCGGGCCGGATCGTGAACATCTCCTCGATCCACGGCACCGACGCGTTCCCCGACTACGCCGCCTATGACACGGCCAAGGGCGGGGTGAACGCGCTCACGCGCTACATCGCGGTCGAGTACGGCGTCACCGGCATCCGCGCGAACGCGATCGCGCCCGGGGCGATCCGCACCGAGATGCTCGCGCAGGCGATCCGCGAGGCCGACGACCCGGCGCAGATGGAGCGCGACATGGGCCTGCTGCACCCGCTCGAGCGGCTCGGCGAGCCGTCGGAGATCGCCGCGGTGGCCGCGTTCCTGCTGAGCGACGAGTCGAGCTTCGTCAGCGGACAGGTGATCGGCGTCGACGGCGGCGCCAGCGCCCGCGCCTTCCGCTTCCCCTCCGCCCTCGACCTGCCGCGAACGGGAGAGCAGCAGTGAGCGTCCGCATCATCGAAGCGCGCGAGGAGGTCGGCGACGTCGTCAGCGAGATCGGCGAGGGCCCGATCTGGGACGACCGCTTCGGCGTCCTGCGCTGGGTCGACATCGACCGCGGCCTGGTGCACGGCTGGGACCCCGACCGCGGCCCGCTCCCCGCGCTCGACGTCGGCCAGAACGTCGGCTTCGTCGTTCCGTCCGGGACGGACCGCCTGCTCGCCGGGCTGCGCGACGGCTTCGCGCTGCTCGACCTCGACGGCGCGATCGTGGAGATGCTGCACGCCTTCGACCACGACCGCCCGGACATGCGCGTCAACGACGGCAAGGCCGATCCGGCCGGCCGCGTGTGGGCCGGCACGTGCAACATCGCCTGCGACGAGCCGGTCGGCACGCTCTACCGCCTCGGGAGCGACGGCTCGGCCGAGCCGCAGATGACCGACCTGACGATCTCCAACGGCCTCGGCTGGAGCCCCGACGGCACGCGCATGTACTTCACCGACACGACCTGGGGGCGCGTCGACGCCTTCGCCTACGACACCGCGACCGGCGAGTGGTCCGACCGGCGCCCGTTCGTCGAGATCCCGCCCGAGGTCGGCGAGCCCGACGGGCTGACGGTCGACGAGGACGGCTGCGTGTGGTTGGCGATGTGGCGCGGCGCCGCCGTGCACCGCTACACGCCCGACGGCCGCCTCGACACGATCGTGCGCGTCCCGGCGCTGGAGACGACGAGCTGCGCGTTCGGCGGCGAGGACCATCGCGACCTCTTCATCACCTCGGCGACCGTCGGGCTGACCGAGCAGGAGTGGGCCGACCACCCGCGCTCGGGCCGCGTCTTCACGTGCCGGCCCGGCGCCACCGGCCTGCGAACCGACGCGTTCGTGCCGGCGTCATGAGCGGCGCGCAGGACAAGGCGCTCGCGGACAAGGCGACGATCGACGCGGCGAGCTTCATCACCGGCGCGACGGTTCCCGTCGACGGCGGGTACCTGGCCGTCAAGACCTTCTAAGGAGCACAGATGTCGCAGATCCTTCCCGCAGGCTACGTCGCGTCGGCGTTCGACCTCGGCGGCCGCGTGGCCGCGATCACCGGCGGCGGCAGCGGGCTCGGCGCCGCGATCGCGGCGGGCCTGGCACAGGCGGGCGCGACGATCGCGGTGCTCGACGTCGACGACGCGAGAGCCGCCGAGGTCGCGGATGCGATCGCATCCGACGGCGGCGAGGCGTTCGCGCTGCACTGCGACGTGACCGACTCGGGCTCCGTGCGCGCCGCGGTCGAGCAGATCGTCGAGCGCAGCGGACGCGTCGACGTGCTCGTCAACAGCGCCGGCACCGCCTTCCGCAGCCCCGCCGAGGACTTCCCCGAGGAGCAGCTCGATCGCGTGCTCGCGCTCAACCTCAAGGGCACCTACCTGCCCTGCCAGGCGTTCGGCCGCCAGATGCTCGAGCAGGGCAAGGGCAGCATCGTCAACCTCGCCTCGATCGGCGGCTTCAACGCCTACCCGCTCGCCTCCGCCTACCTCGCCTCGAAGGGCGGCGTCGTGCAGCTCACGCGCGGCCTCGCGCTCGAGTGGATCGGCAAGGTCCGCGTCAACGCGATCGCGCCGACGCTGTTCGACACGCCGATGACGAGAATGGGCCTCCAGCGCTCCAGCGTCACCAGCGACTTCATCCAGGCGCGCATGCTGCGCGAGGGCCTGCCGCAGCCGTCGGAGATCGTCGGCGCCGCCGTCTTCCTCGCCGGCGACGCCTCCGCGCTCGTGACCGGCCACACGCTGCCGGTCGACGACGGCTATCTGATCGCCTGAGCCGAGGACGGAACGGGCACCTCCGCGCCGAGCAGCCCCTCGGCGCGCAGCTCGGCCCACAGCTCGGCCGGGATCGGCAGCTCGAACATCTGCGCGTTCTCCTCCATCTCGGCGACCGAGCGGGCGCCGCTGAGCACGTTCGCGACGGCCGGATGGCCGAAGGGGAACTGGATCGCGGCCGCCTTCAGCGGCACGCCGTGGCGCGCGCAGACGGCGTCGAGCCGGCGCGCGCGCTCGAGCAGCTCGGGCGGCGCGGGCACGTAGTCGAACGTCGGCCGTCCGGTCGGACCGGCGAGGATGCCGCTGTTGTAGACGCCGCCGACGATCACCGAGATGCCGCGCTGCTCGCACAGGCCCAGCAGCTCCGCCAGCGCCGGCTGGGCGAGCAGCGTGTAGCGCCCGGGCAGCAGGAAGCAGTCGGGCTCGGCCTCGCGCGCGAAGCGAAGCAGCGTCTCGATCCCAGCCGTGCCGACGCCGATCGCACCGATCGCGCGCTGGGCGCGCAGCTCCTCGAGCACCGGATAGGCGCTCGCGAGCGCCTGCTCGCAGTCGTCGTCGGGGTCGTGGATGTGCACGACGTCGACGCGATCGAGCCCGAGCCGCTCCAGGCTCTCCACGAGCGAGCGCATCACGGCGTCGCGGCTGAAGTCGAACCTCGAGTTGAGCGCGGGGGCGCCGACGAACAGCGGTCTGCCGCCCGGGTTGACCGCGACCTCGGGCGGCGCGTCGGCGTCGAGCAGGCGGCCGACCTTCGTCGCGATCCTGAAGCGCTCGCGCGGGACGCCCGCGAGCGCGCGCCCGAGCCGCTCCTCCGCCACGCCGAACCCGTACAGCGGCGCCGTGTCGAGGAAGCGCGCGCCGAGGTCCAGGCTGCGCGTCACGACAGCCTGCGCCTCCTGCTCGTCGACCGCCTCGAAGAGGCCGCCGAGCGGCGCGGTGCCGAGCCCGAGCCGCGTCACGCGCAGATCGCTCCGTCCCAGTCTCGTCAGCTCGTCGGCTCTCACGGCTGCTCCTCCTCGGTTCCTCGGTCCGCGAGCCCGCGTGCGGCGTCGCCGGCGCCGACCGTGAACGAGACGGAGAAACGGCGCGTCTCCCCCGGCGCGAGCAGCGGCAGCAGCCCGCGCTCGTGCAGCTCCTCGCGCCCGCCCACCGGACTCGTGCACGGCTCGATGCCCATCAGGTACGTGCGCCGCCGCAGCATCCGCCAGCGCCGCAGGTACGGCAGCTCGGACGGCCGGTACGTGACCGCGACCGCGAGGCCGTCCGTCGGCTCGTAGGCGGGGTTGAGGACGCCCACGGTGCGGCTGTCCGCGTCGTCCTCGCCGGCGTGCTCGAAGACCTGGATCGGCCAGTCGGGCGTCGGCGGCGCAAAGCGGTCGTGGTCGCCCGCCGCGATCGCGGCGTCCGAGGCGGCCTCCGACCATCTGTCGCCCGGGAGCGCGCGCACCGCCGCCGGCCACCCGAACAGCCGGGAGCTCGCGTCGATCACGGGCCAGCCGAGGTTGAGGTGGTAGAGCAGCAGCAGCGGCGCCGGCCGGTCGTCGAGGTTGGTGACCGCGTCCTCGACCAGCAGCCGCGGGCTCGCGACCTCGAAGCGCAGGCGACGGCGCAGCTCGACGTCGGCCCCGAGCACGCGCACCTCGCGCACGACGCCCTCGACGACGACCGCCGGCGGATCGCGCTCCACGCTCCAGCGCACGCCGCGCGCCGGCGTGTTCGAGACCGCGCCGTGGAACGAGTGACGCACGCCGTCGACGACGCAGGCATGTCCGAGGTTCTGCGTGCCGCAGGTGACGAGCAGGCCGCCGTGGAACGAGGCCAGCCAGTCGCCGCCGGCGGCGAAGGCGGGATGCACCGGGCCCGTGGGAGAGGTCCAGGCCAGCGGAGCGCCGCGATACCACGCCTGCGCGATGTCCATCCCGCGGTCCAGCAGCACGGTCGCGTGGAGGCCGTCGATCGTCCGCACGTCGAGCGCGCGGACCCCGGACGCCGAGCCCTCGGTCAGCGTGACGGGCGTCGCCGAGGCGACCTGATCGACGGTGCCGACGCGGTCGAGCACCTGCTCCCATGTCGCGTTCAGGCTCATCTAGGGCATCACGATGCCGCCGTCGACCGACAGCGCCTGGCCGGTGACGTAGGACGAGGCGGCGGACAGCAGGAAGGCGATCGACTCGGCGCACTCGCGCGGGGAGCCGGCGCGATGCTCGAGCACGACCGGCTCGAGGCGGCCGGCCTCCAGCTCGTCGCGCGGGACTCCGCGGATCGCGCTCACGCGGTCGAGCACGCCGTCCTGCATCGGCGTGTCGATCAGGCCGGGAAGCACCGCGTTGACGCGCACGCCGCGCGGCCCGTACGCGTGCGCGAGGCTGCGCGTGACGGCGAGCACCGCCGACTTCGAGGCCGCGTAGCAGAGCACCTCGGCGTTGTCGCCGCGACGGGCGGCGACGGAGGCCAGGTTGACGATCGCGCCGCCGCTGCGCATCCGCGCGCCGAGGTCGCGCGCGAGGTAGAAGGCGGCTTTCAGGTTGACGGCGAGGATCGCGTCCCAGTCCTCGTCGGTCACCGCGGCGAGCGGGATCACGCGCATGATGCCGGCGGCGTTGACGAGCCCGTCCGCGTCGCCGGCGGCGCTCAGCAGCGCCGCGCGGTCGTTGGCGACCGTCACGTCCGCCACGACCGTCTCCGCGCCAGCCCGTCCCAGCTCCGCCAGGCCGTCCGGGGAGCGGTCGGTCGCGACGACCTCGACGCCCTGCTCGCGCAGCAGCAGCGCGGTCGCCCGGCCGATGCCGCTCGCCGCGCCGGTGACGAGGACGCGCCGGGGCGAGGTGGCGCCGGTCACGACGCGCTCCCGGGCAGGTGCTGCGGCCAGTCGATGTCGAAGACGGTCTCCATTGGCGCCCACCACTCGCCCGGGGCGGCCTCCGGCGCCGGCTCCTGCAACGTGCGCATCAACTCGTCCCAGCGGCGCGAGTGCGGATCGTCGTTGAGCCCCTCCAGGTCGCGCGCGGGATCGAAGCCGTCGGCCGCCTCCATGCACATGAACAGCCGCCGCCCGAGCAGGAAGATGCGCATGCGCAGCACGCCCGCCTCGCGCAGCCGCGCGACCACCTCCGGCCAGACGCGCGCATGCTCGGCCTTGTAGCGCTCGATCGCCGCCGGGTCGTCGCGCAGTTGGAGCGTCATGCCGAAGACACGCGTCATCCGAGGCTCCTCACACCACCGCCACAGGCCGCACCCACGAGCCGGTCGCCCCGCGGAACTTGAGCGGCAGGCAGGCGAACAGGAACTCGTACGCCTGCGCCGCGGCCAGCTCGTCGAGCCGCAGGATCTCCACGAGGTAGACGCCGCGCTCGACCAGCAGCGCACGGTGCACCGTGTGCTCGGGATCGGGGAACGGGTACGGCTCGGTCGCGGAGGTGTCCGAGCCGAGGATCGCGATCCCTCTGTCGTGCAGCCACAGCGCGGCCGGGACGCCGACGCCCGGGCCGGCGTCGAAGTAGCGGCTGCCGTCGCCGTGGTAGTCGGCCATCTTGCCGGTGCGCACGAGCACCGCGTCGCCGGTCGCGATCGCCACGCCCTGGCGCTCGAGGCAGCCCTCCAGGTGCTCGACCGTCACCTCGAAGCCGTCCTCCAGCCGCTCGACGTCGAGCAGCGCCGGCACGTCGAGCAGCACGCCGCGCGTGAGCACCGGCGGGACCGTCTCGATCCCGTTCGCGGCCCAGCCGAAGTCGCCGTAGACGTCGGCGGCGCGGTGCCCGCCGAAGACTCTGCCGTGCACCGCGATGTGCGCCGGAGCGTCGAAGTGGCTGCCGACGTGCGGCGAGCCCTGGATCAGGTCCATCGAGAAGTCGAAGCCGGGCGCGTCCTCCGGTCTGGCGATGCACTTCGGCGTGCGGTAGGGCGTGATGCGAAAGCCGCCGAACGCCTCGATCGAGCCGACCGGCATGCCGGTCGCCAGCTCGGTGCCGAGGTCGAACGTGCGGCCCTCTCTCGGCAGCGCCAGCGCGCCGAGCAGCGTCTCCGCCGACAGCCGCGCGGTGCCGGCGGGGACGGGAGCGGTCATCCCTTCACCGCCTCTCGCACCGCCTGCGCGATCGTCTCGACCGACGGCACGATCGCCTGCTCCAGCGGCGGCGCGTAGGCGACGTGGAGGTCGTCGGGCATGCTGACAGCGCGCGGCGCGGCCTTCAGCGGGACGGCCGCCATCGCGACCTGCGAGATGACCGTCGCGCCCCAGCCGCCGGGGTGGACCTGCTCCTCGGCGACGACGAGGCGACCGGTCTTCGCGACGCTCGCGAGCACCGTCTCGGTGTCGAGCGGGCGCAGCCAGCGCAGGTCGACGACCTCGACGTCGATCCCCTCGCCGGCGAGCTGCTCGGCGGCCGCGAGCGCGCGGTCGACCATCAGCAGCGTCGCGACGATCGTCACGTCGGCGCCCTCGCGCTCGACCGACGCCTTGCCGATCTCCGCGATCCCGGCCTCGCCGGTGACGACGTCGCCCTTTCTCATGTAGAGGCTCTTGTGCTCGATCACGAGCACCGGGTCCTCACGTTGGACGGCCGCGCGCAGGACTCCGTAGATGCCGGCGGGCGTGCCGGCCGTCGCGACGAGCAGGCCGGGCAGCCCCATGTACCAGGACTCGCCGGTGGCGGAGTGCTGCGTGCCGAAGCCGCCGGCCGAGCCGCCCATCGAGCGGATCGTGACCGGCACCGAGCACTGGCCGCCGGACATGAAGCGCAGCCGCGGCAGCTCCTCGACGATCGCGTCGGCCGCGGTCGGCAGGAAGTCGCTGAACATGATCTCGACGATCGGGCGCATGCCCGCGACCGCCATCCCGGCGGCGACGCCGACGAACGTGTTCTCGCAGATCGGCGTGTTGACGATGCGGCCGGGGAAGCGCTCGGGCAGGCCCTCGTTCGTCTTGAAGACGCCGCCGGCGCTGGCGACGTCCTCGCCCATCATCATCACCCGCTCGTCGGCCGCCAGCTCGTCGGCGAGCGCGGCGTTGACCGCCTGGCGGTAGGTGATCGTCGCGGTCTCAGCCAGCGTAGACATAGGCGCGCGTCTCCTCGAGCGTCGGGTAGGGGGCCTCCGCGGCGCGGGCGGCGGTCTCGTCGACCTCGGCCTGCACCTCGCGCTGCAGCGCCTGGCGGGCCTCGTCGTCGAAGCCGTCGAGCTTGGCGGCGAGCAGGTCGAGCGGGTCGCGCTGCTTCCAGCGCTCCAGCTCGCCCTCGGGGCGGTATCTCGCCGGGTCGGTGCGCGAGTGGCCGCGGTAGCGGTAGGTCTTCATCTCCAGCAGCGACGGGCCCTCGCCGGCGCGGGCGCGCGCGACCGCCGCGGCGACCGCCTCGTGCACGGCGTCGACGTCCTGCCCGTCGACGATCACGCCGGGGATGCCGTAGCCCTTCGCGCGGTCGGCGATGTCGTCGATCGGCGTCGTGTCGCGCATCGGCGTGTACTCGCCGTAGAGGTTGTTCTCGACGATGAAGACGACCGGGACCTTCCAGGTCGCCGCCATGTTGAGCGACTCGTGGAACGTGCCGATGTTCGTCGAGCCGTCGCCCATGAACGTCAGCGCGACGCGGTCGGTGCCCTGCAGCCGCGCCGCGTGCGCGGCGCCGACGGCGATCGGCAGGCCGCCGCCGACGATCGCGAAGGCGCCGAGCAGGCCCTTCGAGACGTCGGTGAAGTGCATCGAGCCGCCGACGCCGTTGCAGCAGCCGGTCGCGCGGCCCATCAGCTCGGCGAAGCACGCCTCCATCGTCACGCCGCGCGCGAGCGCCTGGCCGTGGCCGCGGTAGGTGACGGTCAGGCAGTCGTCCTCGCGCAGCGCCGCCATCGCGCCGACGGAGACGGCCTCCTGGCCCTGGCAGAGATGCGTCGAGCCCGCGACCTTGCCCTCCATGAACAGCTCCTGCACCTTCTCCTCGAACAGCCGGATCTCCAGCATCCGGCGGTACCAGCCGAGCTTGTCGTGCCTCGCGTCGGTCATGCCAGTCTCTCCACCACTCCGTCGGGGTCGTCCACGATCTGCTCGGCGATCCAGGCGGGGTTGGCCTGGGGGCCGAGGCCCGGCTCGTCGGCGAGCGGCTCCATCAGGCCGTCGCGGATCACCGGCTGGGGCAGCGAGTCGGCGAACTGGTCGACGCCGCTGCCGGGCACGCCCCACTCGATCGGCACGTCGTCGTAGCCGAGCGCCGCGAAGACGCGCGAGTGGACGTGGGCGAACATGTGCGGCGCGAATCTCGTGCCGCTCGCCTCGACGTCCTCGAGGATGCGGCGCAGGCGCGTGATGCCGCCGTTGGTCGTGACGTCGACGCGCGCGACGTCGACCGCTCTGTGCGCGAGCAGCGACTCGGGGTGGTAGGAGCCGCCCTGCTCGTCGCCCATCGCGACCGGCAGCCCGGCGCCTCTGCGGATCTCCGCGACCATGCGCGCGTCGCCGGGCGGGACGATGTCCTCCATCCAGCCGAGGTCGACGTCGTGGATCGTGCGCGCGAAGTCGATCGCGTCGGCGGCGGTCTTGAAGACCCAGTTGCAGTCCATCCCCAGCCAGCAGTCCGGGCCCATCGCCGCGCGGGCGGCGCGCAGGCGCGCGCGCGTCTCGTCGAAGGTCGCCGCGATCGGCTGCTTGAAGCGCCGCCAGCCGGCCTGGTGCAGCGTCGAGACTTGCTCGGCGACCTCCTCGGGCGTGAGCTGCGGCGGGTAGCCGATGATCGCGGTCGCCGGCAGCGGCTTCAGCTCGCCGCCCAGATAGGCCGCGATCGACTTGCCCTCCGCGCGCGCGGCGAGGTCCCACGTGGCGAGGTCCACGAGCGAGAGCGCGCGCAGGCCGAGCCCGGCCGCGAGGACCGCGTTGTTGCTCCAGGCCGCGCGCCAGTGCA